>RCMZ01000245.1_pt1 | contig 33405 bp, 34 predicted proteins | sample 2041141 | NCBI WGS metagenome assembly RCMZ01 (sample SAMN09708263, study PRJNA481090) | Wastewater metagenome, whole genome shotgun sequencing project. | biome: sewage; isolation source: Davis station wastewater (DW) | place: Antarctica: Davis Station | collected 2010-03-01 | reverse complement strand
TGAATGGCCGTCGAAGTGGTATACCGCAGCAGCCGAGATCTGGAGCGTTTGTTCATGGATAAAGCCGAAGCTGATCGTCATGACAAAATGCTGGAGTTGGCCGAGTTGCTCACCGAGGTACTGCACAAAGCCGTACCGTCGCTAAGCGAGCAACAAGGCGAGGAAGTGGGCATTTACATGGCCAAACACCGCGAGGTGTTTGCCCGCGCATTTAAGAGCCAAGCCGATGCCCTGAGCGAGCTGATTAGTCCTGCCGAAGCGGCCAGCTAAACGCTGCTTTTGAAGCACATAAAAGCCCCGCCTGCCTGCGCAGCCGGGGCTTTGTGCATTAGCCGTCGGGTTGTTCCAACGCATGCACCAAGGCTTGCATAAAACGCGCGGCCTCGCCGCCGGTGGCGACGCGGTGATCAAAGGTCAGCGACAACGGCAGTATCGGGTGAATCACCGCCTGTCCCTGCCATGCCACCACCTCGTCACGAATGCCGCCAGCACCGATGATCGCCACTTGCGGTGGCATCACGATCGGGTTGGCATAGCGACCAAACAATGTGCCAAAGTTCGACAGGGTAATGGTTGCGCCCATCATTTCCTGCGGTGGGATGGAACGTGCTTTGACGTCCGCCCGTAGCCGCGCCATGCCGTCTTTGAGCTGTTCGGTGCTGCGCTCGCCGACATTGCGCAGTACCGGCACAAACAGCCCGTCCGGGGTGTCCACGGCAATCCCGAGATCAAGGTGGCTGTGCAGCTTGAGCGACAAGCTCTTGCCATCAAACCAAGCATTCAGTAACGGCTCTTGCTGACACGCCACTGCGATGGCCTTGCCGAGGCGCAGCAATGGATCACGGGCGGCGCCCCAACGGTGCAGATCGACATCGCCATACAGGGTCACCGGCACCACCTCGGCATGGGAGCGCGCCATGTTGATGGCCATGCTACGGCGCACGCCGCGTAGCTTCTCGCCGCCAAATTTATCTTCGGCCAGCCGGGCAGCGGCCTCGACATCGGCCGCGGTTAGCTGCCCGGCCGCACCGGAGCCGCTCAAGCCTGACAACTCAACGCCCAATTGCCGCGCCAGCTGCCGTACTGCCGGCGTCGCGCGCGGCCCCAGATGGGCGCGAGTGGACGGCGCCGCACCGATGCAGAACTGATCCTCTTGGCTGTCGTTACCGCTTTCTAGGCGCCCGACCACGGTGCCAGTTTCTTCGCCTTCGTAGGCCAACAAGGGCTCGCCGACATGCAGCAGACTGCCGTCGGTGCCAAAGGTCTGCGCCACCACGCCGTCATAGGGCGCGGGAATGTCGACGATGGCCTTGGCGGTTTCCACTGACACCAGCAACTGATCGGCTTTGACCGTGTCGCCGGCCTTAACGTGCCACTCGACAATCTCGGCTTCCTGCAGGCCTTCGCCCAAGTCAGGCAATTTGAAGTATTTCATCGCAAGCCCTCCTCAGGCGTAGTTCAGGGTGTTGTCGCAAGCGAGCAGAATGTCGTCGACGCTGGGGATATACAGCGACTCCAGGCGATACAGCGGCGGCGGAATATCGGGCGCGGTGACGCGCAAAATCGGCGCCTGCAGATCAAGCAAGGCGCGCTCATAGAGGCTGGCGGCAATCTCCGCACCGACACCGCAGGAGCGCGGCGCCTCATGGATGATGACCGCTCGGCCCGTCTTGCGCACCGACGCCTCTAAGGTGTCGAGGTCCAGCGGCTTGAGGCAGGCCACGTCGATGACCTCCACCGACACGCCACGCTGCTCCAGTTGCGCAGCGGCTTGTAAGGTTTCATGCACGCTGCCGCCCCAGCTAATCAGCGTCAGGTCCTGGCCTTCGCGCAGGGTAAAGCAGCTGTCCAGCGGCAAGCGCTGACCATCATCGACCACCACTTGCGGGTTCATCCGATACAAACGCGTAGGTTCGAGAAATATCACCGGGTCCGGGTCATCAATCGCCGCCAGCAGCAAGCCGTAGGCGCGTGCCGGCGATGACGGCACCAGCACCCGCAGTCCGGGGATATGGGCAAATAGCGCCTCGGTACTTTCACTGTGATGCTCCGGCGCCCGGATGCCGGCACCCATCGGGCTGCGCACCACCAGCGGACAACTGAGGCGCCCGCGCGTACGGTTGCGCAGGCGGCTAGCATGGGACACCAAGTGCTCCATGGCGGCATAGATAAAGCCGAGAAACTGGATCTCCATCACCGGCTTCAGACCCTGGGCCGCCATACCCACCGACACTCCGGCAATCATCGCCTCGGCCAGTGGCGTATCCAGCACACGCTTAAAACCAAACCGCTCACGCAAGCCCTGGGTGGCGCGAAAAACACCGCCGTTGACGCCGATGTCCTCGCCGAGCATGACCACGTTAGCGTCCTCGCTCATGGCCCGGTGCAGGGCGAGGTTGATCGCTTCGAGCAGGGTGATTTTTTTTTGTTCAGTCATGGCCGTTCGCTCCCTTCAGCTGACGGGCGGCACGGGTCTGCAACAGCTCACGCTGCTCGGCCAGCGCGGCGGGCCATTGCGCGTAGACATAGTCCATGGCCGACTCAGGCGGCTGGTTGCCGATGGCTTCATAAGCCAGCACCGCCGCCTGCAACTGCGCCTGGCAGTCGGCAATCAGCGCTTGCTCACGCGCCTCATCCCATTGGCCTTGGGCGACCAAGTAGGCCTGCAGACGTTTGATCGGTTCCTCCTGCCAGGCTTGTTTGACCTCTTCGGCCGGGCGGTAACGGGTGGCATCGTCGGCAGTGGTGTGATCGCCGAGGCGATAGCTCAAACACTCCAGCAACACTGGGCCTTTGCCCTGACGGGCACGCTCCAGCGCGTGATGAAAGCGCTCATAAACCGCCAGCACATCATTGCCATCCACCTGTTCACCAGCAAAGCCGGCACCGATCGCCTTCTGTGCCAGAGTCGGGGCGCCGCATTGGATACGCCGTGGCACCGAGATGGCCCACTGGTTGTTGTTAACCACAAACACCACCGGCAACTGCCAAGCGCCGGCGACATTCAAGGCTTCGAGAAAATCCCCCTTGCTGGTGGCGCCATCACCGCAAGTGGTCACCGCCACGCGCTGTTGACCACGAATTTTGAAGGCGCTGGCGACACCGCAGGCATGCAGGGCTTGGGTAGCAATCGGCACACACAAGGGAAAGTCTTCGGCAGCCGCCGGATCGGCGTAGGCGCTGCCGCGCTCATCGCCGCCCCAGTACAGGAGAATTTCCTCCATGCGCACACCGCGCAACAACTGCAAACCGGTGTCACGGTAATAGGGCACCAGCACGTCCTCGGGGCGCATCAGGCTGCCAAGCGCCACACCAATAGCCTCCTGACCTAGGCACGGCGCATAAGTGCCGATACGCCCGGTGCGCTGTAAAGCCACGGTTTTCAGGTCAAACAGGCGCGTTAGCTGCATCTGTCGGTAGAGTTGCGTGAGCAGCGCAAAATCGCTGGCCCAGGCGGGCAATGGCTGGATGGGTTGGCCGGCGGGGTCAAGATAACGGGTGTATGGCAGGTCGATCTTATTAGGCATTACGACGTTCCTCATCACGCTGGATAAGCGCGCTGGCGTTACCCCGCCGCTTGTGGCGACAGGACTGAACCCACTACACGGCGATAACTATCTAGTGGGGGTAAAGCAAAGCCTCGGCCTGCTCAGCGGCCACCCGCGCGGGCGAGCGGTTTTGCGCCTGAGCCTGGGCATAAATGTCGGTTAGCCGCTGACCGATGCGCGCAAGCTGAGCGCTAATCGCCGGCAGTTCGGCGCCTTGGTGCTGCAAGGCGACGTAGATCAGGCCACCCGAATTGATCACATAATCCGGCGCATAAAGAATCCCCCGGGCCTCGAGCAAATCGGCCACTTCGGGGCTAGCCAGCTGATTATTAGCCGCACCGGCGACCACCGCACAATGCAGATGGGCGACGGTGGCTTGGTCGAGCACACCACCCAAGCCGCATGGAACGAAGATGTCGCAGGGTGTCGCCGCAAGCTCATCCGCGTGCACTGCGCGGGCGCCCAACTGCTCAACGGCCAGCAATACGCGAGCGGAATCAAGGTCACTGACTAACAACTCGGCCCCAACCGCGGCTAATTGCTCGGCCAGCGCATAACCCACTTGCCCCAAGCCCTGCACCGCAATGCGTAACCCTTGCAAATCATCACAACCCAAACGCGCCATGGCGCTGCTGCGGATGCCGGCAAACACGCCCATGGCCGTATGCGGCGAAGGGTCGCCAGCGCTGCTGGTACTGGTCACATGCTGGGTTTGTTGGGCAATGCAGTCCATGTCGAAGGCTTTGGTGCCGCTGTCGACTGCGCTGATGTAACGACCATTGAGGGTTTCGATAAAGCGTCCAAAGGCCTCAAATAAAGCGCCACGATTGGCCACATGAGGCGGACGCAGAATCACCGCTTTACCGCCACCGAATGGCAAGCCAGCCAGCGCCGCTTTATAGCTCATGCCTTGCGCCAGCCGCGCGGCATCGGCCACCGCGCTGTGGGTATCGGCATAGGCCAAGTAGCGACAGCCACCCAAGGCCGGACCGAGCTGGGTGGAATGGATGGCAATGATGGCCTGCAGGCCAGTCGCCGGATCTTGGGCGAAGTGCAGCGCCTCGAGACGGGTTGCCGCCATGATGCCGAACATAATGCAGCCCCCTGCGGTTATTACAGGGAGTATAGGCAGCGCGCCGAACCTCGCGCGGCGCCGTGACCTATAGATCAGCGATTAGCGCGAGGCCTGGACCTGCTCAGCTGCCGTCAGATCAGCAACAATGGTGTTGCTGTAGCGCACGACAATGAACGGTACTGACTTTTCCTTGTAATGCTGCAAGGGCTTCTCAATGAAGTTCCAGGTGGTGGCTACCTGCTTGAGCCGCGCACGCACCAGTGGCTGGCCCGCATAGCGCTGGTCGAGCACCTGCAATTGCTGGCGAAATTCAGCTGCCAAAGAATCCACGCTCTGCTCCAGATCGTTGGCGCTGTCATAGATCGCCGAGCCGCCGTCCAGGCTGGCCGATTCGCGCACATAGCCGGCCGTAATCCGCTGCATAAGAATCGCCTGCTCCTGCAATGGATCGTTGGGCTGACCTTGTTGTGCCAGTTTGCCAAGCAGATCGGCATAGCCGGCGGCCAGCGCACCGGCACTGATAGACAAGTCATTTTGCGTGTGCAAGTCGACATAGCCTTGGCTGATGATCTCGTTGGACCCGGCCAGTTGGCGCAGCCGCCGGGCCTCAACCTGCACGCCCGCGACTTCGGCATCCAGTCCCAACCCGGCACTCAACTCATCCATCTGCTCAACCTGCAGGGCAAAGCTGTTGGCGGTTGAATTTAGTTGCTGAGCCACCGCGCTGGCACCCTCCTCAATAGTGAGCAGGTGAAACAGCGTCTGTAGTTGATACGCACCCAACCGCTGGGCATTTAAGTTAGCCAGCAGGCTAGCAGCGTCGGCCGCTTGCACGGGTGACTGCAACACCCCCACGCAGATTCCCAAGGCCAGTGCACAACGGCGAAGCGGTAGATTCATCTGAGGCGCCCTCCAGGCTCGCAATAACAGGAGTGCCACGCTGTCATCCGCAGCCAGGCCGCGGAACTGGACGAAGGTTAGGTCAACGACTAAAAGCTAATAAGCTGCGGAGACCCACATGAACCCACGCCAAGCTTGCCTAAACTGCCTGTCACGCGACGCCCCGGCGCTGCTGGAGGCCGCCTTATGGATGGCCGTCGAGCATAATCCGCAACTGCAGCCGAACGAGGTGCTGCAGCGCTTCAATGACCTTCAGCAACAAGTCAGCGCAGGTCTGCCCTGCCTGCCGGCCAGCGAACTGGCGCAACCATTGCTACGCCGGTTACTGCAGCTGGGCTTTCACCCCGATCTGGCGTTGCTCCCGGACAATGCCCTGCTGCATCAGGTGTTACAACGGCGTCAGGGTCACCCTCTGGCACTGGCGATCATTGCCTTAGAGCTGGCCAAGCGCCTGGAAATCCCTCTGGTTGGCGTCAACTTCCCGGGGCACTTTCTGTTGCGCAGCCCGGCTGCCGATCACCTGCTGGACCCCGCCAGCGGCCGGCGTCTGTATCCGCGCGACTGCCGCGAACTGCTACTGAGTGACGGCTCGCTAAGCGAGTTACACGCCGAGCACTTACTGCCCTGCACCGCGCCGCACCTACTGCAATGCCTAGCGCGCACCCTGCGCCAGCTGCACCTGCATGCCGATGACTACCTAGCCGCCCTCAAGGATGCCGAGTGGGTATTGCAACTGGGCACGCCACAGGCCGCCGACCACCTGGCCCGTGGCGAAATTTATGCATTATTGGACTGCCCACAAGGCGCGCGCTTCGATCTGCAGCAAGCCTTACTGCTCAGCGACGATGCTCGGCAAAGCCTGCAGCTCAGCCTGCGCTTGCGCCAGCTGCAACAGACACCGGCTACCCATTAACGCACAAAGCACAAGGCCGGCAATCAGCCGGCCTTGTGCTTATAAATGGGAAAAATCAGCCCGCATATTTCTGCAGGTTGGCCATCATTTCCTTCATCGCCTCGATGTTGTCCTTAGGGTGAGCCGCGCCTTCGAAGTCGCAGATCTGCTGCCAGTGCGCCGCCACATCTTCGGCAGCAAAGCCGGCCTTCGGATCGAAACCAGCACCTAGGCTGCGCTCCCAGCGCACTTTGCCGATCCAGCCACCACCCACTTCAAACAGCCCGGAGGTTTCCTCACAACCGGCGCTGCCCAGATACACCACCAGCGGGCTGATCAGCTCAGGTTTGAGTTGTTCGAACACCTGCGGCGGGATCAAACCTTCGGTCATCCGTGTGGCGCCGGTTGGGGCGATGGCGTTGACCAGAATGTTGTTCTTACGCCCTTCCAGCGCCAGCGTGCGGGTCAAGCCGTACAGGCCTAGCTTAGCCATGCCGTAGTTGCTCTGGCCGAAGTTGCCATAGATACCAGAGGTGGAAGCCGTGAAAATTACCCGGCCGAAGTTCTGCTCACGCAGGTGTGGCCAAGCAGCGCGGGTGACTTTGTAAGCGCCTTCGACGTGGACCTTGTAGACCAGATCCCAGTCAGCGTCTTCCATCTTATGGAAGGTCTTGTCACGCAGGATACCGGCGTTATTCACCACCACATCGACACGACCAAAGCTGTCCAAGGCGTTCTGTACGATCTTGTCACCGTCAGTCACCGAGTCATGGTTGGCCACTGCGGTGCCACCCGCTGCACGAATTTCTGCCACCACCTTGTCAGCGGCCGAGGCATTAGCGCCTTCGCCATGGGTGCTGCCGCCCAAATCGTTAACCACTACTTTGGCGCCATGCTTAGCAAACAGCAGCGCATGGGCGCGGCCCAAACCACCACCGGCACCGGTGACAATCACAACTTGGTCATCAAAGCGAATGGGGTTACTCATGCATTGGGCTCCAGACAGGGACGATTGAGGCTTGAGTGTCAGGCACTGACACCATCACCACAACAACCGTACCCAGCGCTGAATACTGGCCAATAAGGCAAGCCGATAAATGCGCGACTCAACCTGCCTGAAATGGCGGTACGGGTTCAGTCCGCGGGCCTAAAGCTGTTCGCGAGTCTCAGATCGGTGCTATTAATAAGCAGTGACGGTTTAACCCCAAGCACCGCGACATGGGGCAACCCGCACAGTTTGAGAAAGCTGCGCGGTTACTTCTCCGCCTCAATGCCGGTGCGAAATTCCAGGTAATGGCGCAGCACCGCGTCGGGCGCCTCGGTCTGCGGGTAGTGGCCGATATGCTCCAGCAACACACAGTCGGGGTTTGGCACCAGCTGGCGATAACGAGCCACCATATGTGCGCCGGAAATCGGATCAAAACCGCCATCAATCACCCGCAGCGGCACCTCGCCTCGCTGCATCGCCGCCAACCAACGCTCGCGCTGCACGCGCCGCTCGGGCATATAACGAATCAGCCGATGCATGATCGCCGGGCCATTATTGGCGGCAATCAGTTGCCAAAAGTCGTCCAACTCCGTGCTGCTGGGTTGGGTTTGCGGGCCAAACACCTTGGCGAAGTTGGCGGCCAAGGTGCGTCGGTTAAACAGCCGGCCAAACAGCCCGCCCAAAGGGCTGAGCAGGAGCTTTTGCACCAACACCGGATGATGGGTTTCCGGGAATAATCCGCCATTGAGGAACACGCAACTGGCCAGCTGCAGACGCTGTTGGTAATGCCGCGTCAGCAGCTCCTGCGCCACGCTATCGCCGTAGTCATGGGCCAACACATGCACCGGTGTGGTGATGGCTAGATGGGCCAGTAACGCCTGCTGCAAATCAGCCTGCTCCAGCAGGCTGTAGGTATGCCCGCGCGGCTTGGCCGAGTCGCCAAAGCCGAGCATGTCGCAGGCGATCACTTGATAGCGCTCGGCCAGAGGCGCCCACAGATAATGCCAATCCCAGGCGGCAGTAGGAAAGCCATGAATCAGCAGCAGCGGCGCACCCTGTCCTGCCGTCCAGTAGCGAATGGCATGGCCGTTGAATAGCAGCGCTTGGCTCTGCTCGCGCCACTTTTGCAGAGCAATTGCGGGCAGCGTCATCAGCTGTCGTAGCCTGGATTCTGCTGATCGAGCTTGCGCAGCAGGGCCGGCCACGGCAGCGCCCCGCCCATACCGGTTGGGCTGCGCATCACACCACTGATCATCGCCCGCGCGCCGTCGAGGATGGCTTGCGGAATATGCACCAACTCGCCGCCACCGCTTTGCGCCATGACTTGGATTTCACAGGTGCGCTGGAAGATAAACATCATCAAAAACGCATCGGCGATGCTGCCGGCGCAGGTCATCAGGCCGTGATTGCGCAGCAACATAAAGTTGCTGTTACCCAGATCGGCCTGCAGACGCGCCTTCTCCTCGTGGTTCAAGGCCACGCCTTCGTAGGCGTGATGGGACAGGCTGGAGAGCACGAACAACGACTGCTGCGACAGCGGCAAAATGCCGGCCTTTTGCGCCGCCACTGCCACACCAGCAGCGGTATGGGTGTGCAACACACAATTTACGTCGTGACGCACCTCATGCACGGCACTGTGGATGGTGTAACCGGCCGGATTAATCTCGAACGGGCTGTCCATCAACTTAGTGCCCTCCAGATCGACCTTGATCAGGCTGGACGCGGTGATTTCATGGAACATCAAACCGTAAGGGTTTATCAGAAAGTCTTCGGTACCCGGCACCTTGGCGGAGATATGGGTGAAGATCAGATCGTCCCAGCCATGCAGGGCAATCAACCGGTAACAGGCGGCGAGGTCGACACGCGCCTGCCATTCGGCAGCGCTGACTTGGGTTTTGACGCTGATGGCGGCGACCGGAGCATTCATTGGATTACCTCGCAGATGATTGGCGCCTGGCGGTGATGCCGGCAGCCAAGACGTGCAAGGAGTCTAGCGAGAGAATCCGCCACGGCTAGTCGCCTTGGCAGCCAGTGCAGTGACCCAGCGAGTCACTGCAGGTGCGGATACTCGCGCGCCAGCAGCGGCCAATCGCGCTGCACCTGCGGCTGATCCGCCAACAACGTGAAGCCGGCAAACTCAAAACCTGGCGCCAATGTGCAACCGACCAAACTGAAATCACCCAGCGAGCGTGCAGCCTGCCAGGCATGTGCAGGCACCGCCCGTTGTGGCAATACCTGCGCCGCCACTGGGCCGAGTAATTGCCGTTCAATGGCCGCCGGGTTCTCGGCAATCAACAACTCCAGTGGTGCACCTTCATAGAAGTGCCAGAGCTCGTCGGCGTCCACCCGGTGCCAGCGACTGACGTGTTCGCCCGGCAGCAAAAAGATGATCGACGACGACAGCAAGCGACCGCTGGGCAGGCGCTCGGCCGACTCAAACAGACGGCGGTAATAGCCGCCCTCAGGATGCGCCTGCAGTTGCAACAGGGCGATCAGCTCCACGGCGCGCGGGTGCATTAGCCGTGCAATGCCTGAGCTAACTCGGCCAGCCAAGGCTCGGCATCGGCCTCCGGACTAGCGGTTTCGCTGGCATCTAAGCGCAGCATCGGCAGCACTTCGCGAATGCCCAACTCGGCATACAACTCGCGGACCATCTCGCCGCCGCCGCAAAAGGTATCGCCATAACTGGAGTCACCCAACGCCAGCACCGCACCCGGCAAACCGTGCCAAGCCGGCATCTGATCGCGAATGGCGAAATACAGCGGCTGCAGGTTATCTGGCAACTCGCCCATGCCGGTGGTCGAGGTCACCACTAGAAGTGCTTCGGGGCCAAAGACCTGAATATCAGCCAATTGCGCGCGCGGCTGATGCCACGCCTCAAGCCCTGCAGCCACTAACAATTGCTGGGCGTGGCGGGCTACTTCTTCGGCAGTGCCGTAGACCGACCCGGAAAGAATCGCAACTTTCATCAATGCTCCTGAAACATACGGAAATCCTCGGGTATTATGCCGCAAGTAGACAGACCCTCCCGATGTTTTAGAATGCCTCCAACCTGCATTGCGGATACCTCCATGATCAACGCCAAACTGCTGCAAATGGTGATCAATGCCTCGAATGACGGCATCGTCGTTGCCGAACAAGAAGGTGAGGACAACATCCTCATCTATGCCAACCCGGCGTTCGAGCGCCTGACCGGTTACCAAGCGGACGACATCCTCTATCAGGACTGCCGTTTCCTGCAGGCTGGCGACCGTAAGCAGGATGGCCTAGATGCAATTCGCGAAGCGGTAATCCATGGCCAACCGTGCCGACAAATCATCCGCAACTACCGCAAGGGCGGCAGCCTGTTCTGGAACGAGCTGTCGATTACGCCGGTGTACAACGAAGCCGATCAGCTGACCTATTACATCGGCATCCAAAAGGACGCCACCGAACAGGTCGAAGCCAATCAGCGCGTGCGCGAATTGGAGTTGGAAGTGACTAATCTGCGCGCCGAGCTTGCCCGCCTGAAAGGCTGAACCTAAAGCATGCTGAAAGGTCTGATAGTTGCATATTGCAATTTCATGCGACTTGCATCAGGCCACAGCAATGCCTAAGCACTCCCCACTAAGCCTTGATGAACTGGACTATATCCAGCAGATTCTCGGCAAGTCACTGCCCAGCGAGATCCTCCCGACGCAAAGCTTTCGCGTGGATGGCGGTTCGGTTGCCAATGGCATCCTAGTCGGGCTAGGCCAACATACTCAGCTACACCTCGAAGCCCAGTTTGGCGACCAGTGCCTGAGTTTTCCGCTGCAGCTGGTCGAAGACGAGTTTCATGCATTACACGTCGAACTTGGCGCGCCTGGCATTTTTCAGCGTGGCGAAGTGCGCCGCCCTTGGCGCCTGATTCTGGCGCAACCCCTGCCTTTACTGCACGCAGATGGGCAGGCCAGTGGTCTGCGTATTCATCAACTGTCGCCGACCGGTGTGTTGATCGAATCCAATACGACGGTAACGCCTGAAGACTTCGACTTGTGGTTAACCCTGCCCGAACAGGCGCCCATCGAACTGCATGGCACCCGCGTGCGCCGCACCTCAAACCAGCTAACCGCCTTCCGCTTGGACATTCTGCCGCAGAGTCAAAGTGAGCGTTTACGCCACTTTATATTTCAGCAGCACCGCTTGCAGCATCCGCAATTGCAGCAGGAGTGCGCCTGAGCAGGCAAAAAAAATCCGCTAGCCAAAGATATGGGAGCTAGCGGATTGCGCAGCAGTTAAGAAAGGGGGGATAAATCAGACCGCGAATTCGTCCTCGTTAAAGGCCATCAGACTGGCTTTGCCAGCCAACACTTCAGCCAGCAAACCATCGGTTTCAGTCAATACGCGGGCAACATAGAAGTCCGCCGATTTCAGCTTGGCGTTGTAGAACGACGTTTCGCTGCTGCCTGCGGCCAGCTGTTCAGTGGCGACTAAAGCCATCCGTGACCAGAACCACGCCAAGCTGGTCAGCGCAAACAGACGCAGATACGGCGTGGCGGCAGCGCCAGCCTGCTCAGCATCCTTCATGCCTTCAGTGGCAATCCACATAGTCGCCTGTTGCAACTGCTTGAGTGCTTTGCCCACGGCCGCCGCATGCGGTGCCTGCGGATTGGCCTGCAACCAACCATTGAGCAGGGCAAAGTAACTGCGCACCGCACGACCACCGCCGAGGGCCAACTTGCGCCCGACCAAGTCCAGCCCTTGAATGCCGTTAGTGCCTTCGTAAATCCGTGTGATGCGCGCATCGCGCACCAGCTGCTCAATGCCCCAATCTTGGGTGTAACCGGAGCCACCGAGCACTTGCAGGCCATCGTTAGCGCAGTTAAAGCCTTCATCGGTGAGGAACGACTTGACCACCGGGGTGAGCAATTGCACCAAGTCATCGGCCTGCTCACGCACCTGCGCATCCGGGTGGCTGTGCGCCACATCTAGGTGCAAACCAGTGAAGTAAGCCAAGGCACGGCAACCTTCGATCATGACTTTTTGGCGCAACAGATTGCGCCGCACATCAGGGTGCACAAGGATCGAGTCGGCTGGTTTTTCCGGCGACTTCGGGCCCAGCAAGGAGCGGCTTTGGAGACGCTCTTTCGCGAAGCCGAGGCTGATCTGGTAAGCGCTCTCAGCAATGCCAAGACCCTGCATACCGACCATCAAACGCGCCGAGTTCATCATGGTGAACATGCACTTGAGGCCCTTATTAGCCTCGCCGACCAGCCAGCCTTGAGCACCTTCAAAGTTCATCACACAGGTGGCAGAACCCTTGATGCCCATCTTGTGCTCAAGGCCGCCGCAGAACGCCGGGTTGCGCGCGCCATCAGCAAGGAACTTGGGCACCAGAAACAGCGAAATACCCTTCACGCTATCAGGCGCATCGGGCAGCTTGGCCAGCACCAAGTGCAGGATGTTATCGACCATGTCGTGCTCGCCACCAGTGATCCAAATCTTGGTGCCGGTGATCGCATAGCTGCCATCCGCCTGCGGCACCGCACGGGTGCGAATCAGGCCTAAGTCAGTGCCGCACTGTGGCTCAGTCAGGCACATGGTGCCGGTCCACTCGCCACTGATGAGTTTTGCCAAGTACTGATCCTGCAACTCACGGCTGCCGTGCTCGGTTAGCGCATTGATAGCGCCGTGGGTCAGGCCCGGGTACATGCCCAGCGACAAATTGGCCGAGCAGATCATCTCTTCCACCAGCATGTTCAGCACGTGGGGCAAACCCTGACCACCAAACTCTGGGCTGCACGCCAGCGCAGTCCAGCCGCCTTCGGCGAACTGCTTGTACGCCTCTTTGAAGCCCTGCGGCACGGTCACCGCTTTGGTCTGCGGGTCGTACTGGCAACCTTGCTGATCGCCTGGGCCATTCAGTGGCGCTAGTACGTTTTCCGCCAACTTAGCGGCTTCTTCGAGAATCGCATCAGCCAGATCAGCACTGAACTCGCCTTGCTCAGGCAGAGCTTGCAACACAGTGGAGGCGTCTAGCACTTCATCAAAGACAAAGCGCATGTCACGCAAGGGAGCACGGTATGCCGGCATGGGAATCTCCTAAAGCTGTACAAAAATATAATTTGTACAGCTTTTGTATAGATAAAAATCCTCATTGGCAAGTATTTATTGCACATACAAGTGCTGCACAACCGGCCAGTAATCGCTGCGCAATGCCAAATCAAGCCCGCGCGTATGCCTGCCAGGCTCAACAGTCGATGGCATAAACACAAAAGCAGTACGCAGGAGAAATAGCGGCACGGCGCTAAATAGCGCCGCAGGACTCAGGTGTCCATATGTCCGTTGAGCAGCTGCAGCAGGCGCCGCGACAAGCTGCGGGCATCATTACCAAGGCAAGCGATAGCCGAGCCGGCCAACTGCTCACTGGCCAGCTCAGCAGCTTCACCGGCTAAGGCCAAAGGACAATCAACCGTTAGCGCCAAGCGCTCAAGTTGACGAGCAAAGTCAGCAGCCGGCGGATGATTGGAGAACAACACCAGTAACTGCGGCTGGATTTTTTCGCAGACTAAGGTCAGCTCCTCCAGCGGCTGACCCAGCGGCAACACGCTCAGGGTTACCTCGGGGTTGCTCAGCAGCACGCCGGCCACCAATAACTCCAGCTCATGGCATTGGCCCGGTAGCGCGGCCAGTAACACCCGCTCACTGGCGGCAAAACGCGCCAGCTGCAAGCGTTGCAGAGCGCGCCCCCGCAGAAAACTATCGAGAAACAACCATTCGCTGGTCTGACCAAACTCACGCTGGCGCTGCAGCAATTGCTGCCACAGCGGCATCAGGATGTCTTGGAACACCACCGGTAATGGGTAGCAGGCGAATATCTGGCCGAACACCTGCTCCAAGCGCCCCTCGTCAAAAGCACTGACGGCGCGCTGCACTTGCTGCTGCCATTCACCCCATTCGCCTGACAACGCATCCGATAACGCCGGCTCGGCCACCGCGCGCTGAGTTTCATTGCGCTGCAAAATCTTGCCGACCTTGCTGACGGCGACCCCACGCTCAAGCCAAGCCAGAATGCTGCGCACCGCATCAATATTGGCTTGCGAATACAAGCGATGACCACTGTCGGTGCGGGTCGGCTGAATCAGTCCGTAGCGCCGCTCCCAGGCCCGCAACGTAACTGGATTGACCCCAGTCAGGCGCGATACCTCGCGGATAGGAAACAGTTCTTCCTGAGTCAGGGCCGCCGTGGCGAGGGCTGAAGCAGCAGCAAGTTCGGTCATAAAGGGCATCACTCAGGAGACGTGGGCGCATTGTACAACCCGGATTATTACATTTACATTGTACAAGACCTATACAAAAAGGACAGCGCCAATCATGCAACCTCTCTGGCCACTGACGCTTTACTACGACGGCGACTGCCCGCTGTGCGCTCGCGAGATCGCCTGGCTCAGGCGCCGCGCCGATCCTAGCAAGTTGCAACTGGCCGATATCCGCGCCAGCGATTTTGACTCTGAGGCGCTCGGTTACAGCATGACGCAGCTGCAAAATCTGCTGCACGCGCGCTTCGCAAACGGCCAATGGGTCACGGGTCTAGATGCAACCTACTGGAGCTGGACGGCTGCCGGCCACACTTGGCTGGCCCGACCTTTGGCTTGGCGTTGGTTACGGCCTGCATTGGACGGTTTATATCGACTGTTTTGTCGACTGCGTCCGGGCCTAACCTGGCTGCCCCACCCAGACGGCGCCCAACGCTGCCACGACGATGTGTGTAATACCGATAAAAAGCAGACAGAAACTGTACAAAAATAAAATATCAGTACAAGAATATTTTATCGCCGCCAACTTAAATCCGCATGAAACCCAGTATTTACGGGGGAAAAAGCAATTATCAGCTTTGCCCACACGTCGCGCATGGTTGTACAAAAACAAGCTTTGGTATAGGTTTAGTCAACACCGGACACCTGTATCCGGGCAACGCAACCTTCCTCACGGGACCCCCATGGGCCAGCCAACTGCACCGATTTTAGTTACCGGAGCCAGCCAACGCATTGGTCTGCACTGCGCATTGCGCCTGCTCGACGACGGTCACCCGGTGATCGTCAGCTATCGCAGTGAACGTCCGGGCCTGGTTGAGTTGCGCCAACGCGGCGCAATCACTTTGCCCGCAGACTTCGCCAGCGAGGCCGGGATAATGGCGTTTATTGCCCAGTTGCTTGAGCACACCGATAGCCTGCGCGCCATCGTGCACAACGCTTCGCAATGGCTAAGTGAGCCGCCCGGGCAGGAAGCGGCGGTGTTTCAACAGCTGTTCAACGTGCACATGCTGGCGCCATACCTGATCAACCTGCACGGCGAGCCACTGCTAAAGCGCTCGGAGCAGGCCGACATCATTCACATCACTGACGACGTTACGCGCAAGGGCAGCAGCCAGCATCTGGCGTACAGCGCCAGCAAGGCCGGCTTAGACAACCTAACGCTGTCATTTGCCGCGCGCTTTGCTCCACACATCAAGGTCAACGGCATTGCGCCGGCCTTGGTGCTGTTCAACCCTGATGACCAACCGCAGTACCGCATAAAAGCCTTGGCCAAATCCGCTCTAGGCATTGAGCCCGGCGCGGAGGTGATCTACCAAAGTGTGCGTTATCTGCTCGACAACCCTTACGTAACCGGCACAACCCTAGCCGTTAATGGCGGTCGTCACCTCAAGTAAGGTGCACGCCGAGGAGCTTCTAATGAACCCACTCATGCCCAATCATTACCGCGAAATCCTCCTTGGCCTGGGCGAAGACCCTGAGCGCGAAGGACTGCTGGATACCCCCAAGCGCGCAGCCAAAGCCATGCAGTACCTCTGCCATGGCTACGAGCAAAACCTTGATGAAATCGTCAACGGCGCCCTGTTCGCCTCCGACAACGATGAGATGGTGATCGTCAAAAACATCGAGTTGTACTCGCTGTGCGAACACCACTTACTGCCTTTTATCGGCAAGGCCCATGTGGCGTACATCCCTACTGGCAAGGTATTGGGCTTGTCTAAGGTGGCACGCATCGTCGATATGTATGCGCGGCGCTTACAGATTCAGGAAAACCTCACTAGGCAGATTGCCGAAGCCATCCAAAAAGTTACCGGTGCCGCTGGGGTAGCGGTGGTTATCGAGGCGCAGCACATGTGCATGATGATGCGCGGGGTCGAAAAGCAGAACTCGTCGATGAACACCTCGGTGATGCTCGGTGCCTTCCGTGAATCCTGTAATACTCGGATGGAATTCATGCAATTGATCGGACGGAGCAACTGACTATGCCAAGACTGGAGCCAGGCATGGCGCGTATTCGGGTTAAGGACCTGAGCGTACGCACCTTTATCGGCATCAAAGAGGACGAGATCCTCAACAAGCAGGACGTGCTGATCAACCTGACCATTCTCTACCCGGCCAATGATGCAGTGGAGGGCAATGATATCGAGCACGCCCTAAACTACCGCACCATCACCAAGGCCATCATCCAGCACGTCGAGGGCAACCGCTTTGCTTTGCTGGAGCGCCTGACCCAAGAGTTACTGGACCTGGTCATGGCCCACCCATCGGTGCGCTACGCCGAAGTTGAAGTCGACAAGCCGCACGCGTTGCGCTTTGCCCAGTCGGTGTCGATCACCCTCGCCGGCCACCGCTGAGGCTTTTTCAGCGCCTTGCTGATCGCTCGATTGCCGCCAAGGCGCGGGGCTTTTATCATCCGCGCCTGCTTACCACTGCCTATAAAGAGCACCGCCATGACTGAGCAAGAACGCCTAGAACTCGACGCCGCGGCTTTTCGCCGACTGGTACAACACCTGCGCTCACGTCCAGACGCGCAAAATATTGAGCTAATGAACCTGGCCGGTTTCTGCCGCAACTGCTTGTCCAAATGGTTCAAAACCGCCGCCGACGACCTGGGCATCGAGGTGTCTATCGAGCAGGCGCGTGAAGAGATCTACGGCATGCCTTACAGCGACTGGAAGAGCAAATACCAGAAAGAAGCCAGCGCCGAGCAACAAGCAACCTTTGCCAAAGTACACAAGCCATGAGCGGCCTGTCAGCCTTGCGCCAGCAGCTAAACAGCGGCCAGCACCTGTTCAGCCAAACCCTGGCGTTTATCGCTGAGCACTATCAATACACGCCCAGCCACTTCACTAATGGTGAAGTCGAGAACGCTGCCGGACAAAATGAAGGCTCCTGCAAGACCCTGAGCCTGGCCTTGCTCGAAGGCTTTAGTGATGAAGAAGCGCTGCTGGCCTTCGGCGAACATTACCGCGCCGTGCTGGCTACCCCGGCCGGCACCGATCACAGCAACATCCGCGCCTTACAGACTCATGGTCTATCCGCCGTGCGCTTCAGCCAAGCGGCGCTAGAACGCAACGTTTAAGGCTGCTTAGCGCAACAAAAAATTACTTAGCTGTCGGCAAGTGCTGACAGACATTCGCCGCGAAACCGCTCTATTCTGCGCCTGTCGTCGCCACGCTCTGCTGGCGGCTGGCAGTGCAGAACAAGGAGTCGCACGGATGCAACACAACCTGGTTTGGAAACCCTGGCACACCCCTGGCGTGGAAAGTCTGCGGCTGGATAGCGACAGCAATGGCATTAATGCCAGCAGTCATCTGCTGCAGAACCTCAAAGGCCATAGCATTGCAGCCACCTACGTCCTCAACTGCGACCCGCGTTGGCGCTTTCGCCGGCTGTGGCTAAAGGTCGATGCTCACGGAGCGAAGAGCCTCATTCTGCAGCGCGACATACGCGGCCGCTGGTTTCTCAACGAGCAACTGCGCGCCGATCTTGATGATTGCCAGCAAGTGATGTTTTCCGCCTCGCCCTTCACCCATACCCCAGCCCTGCAGCGCTGCGCCTTAGAAATCGGCCAGAGTGAGCAATTGCAAGTGGCGCATATCGACCTACTGAGCCTGCGCGTAGAAGCACGCACTCAGCGCTACCAATGCCTGCACCAGGCAAACGGGCAAACCACCTACCGCTGTCACGCCGAAGGCAAACCCAGCCATGAGCTCACCGTGGACCGCGATGCACTGTTGATGAAGGCCAATGAGCAGTTCATCCGCCTCAGCGCCCACAACCTATCGCTGAATACTTGGGAATAGCCGCGCAACGGATCGAGCAGCCAAAAACACAGGTGAGTCTTGCTATAATCGCGGGACTGTCTCCTAACCGAAGCCAACTGGCATGACTTTACGCAAACGCCTGTTCTGGTTATTCGCGCCACTGTTGCTGCTGACCATGCTCAGTGCCTTCTGGCTATCGGAACGCATACTGCTCAGCCGCTTCGACAACCAAGACCGCACCTTGCTGCTCAATGACGCCGAGCGCCTGCGCAGCGCCTTGGACTTCATGCTGAGAAACAACCTTGACCTGCTCAGCACCTATTCCGGCTGGGATGACAGCTACGAGTTTATGCTTGGCAACCGACCTGACTTCCCGCGCAGCAACCTTGATGAGCCCTCTCTGGCGCGGATCAACTTCGACTTTATGGTGTACTTGGATAACCAGCAGCAAGTGGTTACCGAGCAATGGCTGCCGCCAGACCTGAGTGAAATGCTCAGCAGCAGCCAGCAGCGGCCGAACAACTACGACAGCCTGCGCCGGGACATCCTGCAACTGGGCCGGCGCCTGATCCAACAGAATCAAGCCAACCCTGATGAGTCTGGGCGCGGGCAATTGTTGCTCGTGCAAGGTACGCCCCTGCTGCTGGTCGTCAGCCCGATCAGCAACAATCAACATACCGCGGCGCCCATCGGCAACATCGTGGCCGGGCATTTCCTCGACGTGCAACGCTTCAAGACCCTGCAAGAATTGGTGGACGGCAAGCTGCGCCTAGCTGACAGCCCTATCGATAGCAGTGAATGGCAATCGCTAGCCACACAACCCGACAGCCTCACCCGGCTAGCCATAAGCCCACGAGAACTGCAGGAAAATCGCCAACAAGTCGAACTGCTCTTAACCAACGACCTGCATGCACCGGCCTTGACCTTGCACATCGACAAAGACCGACGCTTGTTTCAACAGGGCCGGCAAGCCATCTGGTTTTTCCTGATGCAAGCGGTGGCCGTGGCGGCCGGCGCCACGCTGATGATTTACCTGTGCTTGGAATTCTGGATTCTGCGCCGCCTGCAATACATCCATCATGAGGTGGCCAAAGTCGGCCCCGGCAACTTACTACCGCGCCTAGATGAAAAAGGCAGCGATGAACTGGGCCAACTGGCGCATGCCCTCAACCTGATGTTTGAGCGTTTGACGCAAAGCGAGTCGCGCGATCAGTTAATTCTCGACTCGATCAACGATGGCTTCTTCGAACTCGACCTGCACGGCAAAATCACCACCAGCAACCGCGCCTTAGAAAAGATGCTCGGTTATAGCCGCGCCGAACTGCTCGGCCGTTCCTACAAGGGCGTGCTAACCGAAGACGATGTTCCGCGCGCCCGCGAAGTGATCGAACGCGTGCTGCAAAACAGCGCCGACAACCTGTTTGCCGCGCCCTTCAAGCGCCGCGACGACAGCATTGGCCACTTCGAAACCCGCCTGACCCTGTTCCATGACCGCGATGGCAACGTTGCCGGCTGCCGCGGCATTCTACGCGACACCAGCGAGCAAATGGCCTATCAAAATAAACTGATCGACATGGCCTATCGCGACCCACTGACCACCTTGGGCAATCGCAAGGCCTTCAGCGAAGAGCTACAACGCAGTATTGAGCTGATGCGCCGGCAAGAGCGCTCACTGGCACTGCTGTATATCGACCTCGACCGGTTCAAGCAGGTCAACGACCAATATGGTCATGACACCGGCGACGCCTTGCTGATCTCCATTAGCCAGCGCCTGCAAAGCAGCCTACGCCAGCCCGATCATGTGTATCGCTTAGGTGGCGACGAGTTCACCGTGCTCCTCAGCAACGCTGACGCCGAGTCGGCCATGAAGCTGGCCGAGCGCCTGCTAAGCAGCCTCGGACAGCCATTTATCGATGAGACCCGAGTGATCGATTTTGTTACCCCAAGTATCGGCATCGCCCTGTTTCCGCAGCATGCCAACCAGGCTGAAAGCCTGATCAAGGCGGCGGATATCGCCATGTATGAAGCTAAACAGCAACGCAACCGCGCCTGTCTGTACAGCCCGCCAGCACTTTCCCCAACGACGTAAACTGGTTAAGGTCGGCGGCTAATCCTCCACGGAAGCCCGTCTATGTCCGCCCCACTATTGTCTGGCCCGGATTACCTGCGCGAAGGCCTAAAACTGGTACTCAGCCCAGGCCTGCGCCTATTCGTGCTGCTGCCGCTGGCGATTAATCTGATTCTCTTCATCGCGCTAATCGGCTTTGCCGTCGACCAGTTCAGTGGCTGGCTCAATAGCCTAATGAGCGGCATGCCGGGCTGGTTGAGCTTTCTCGACTTCCTACTCTGGCCACTGTTCGTCGCCCTACTGCTGCTGATGGTGTTTTTCACCTTCACGATGCTGGCCAACATTATCGCCGCGCCATTCAATGGTTTTCTCGCGGAGAAAGTCGAAGTGGTGGTGCGCGGCACCGACCCCTTTCCAGCCTTCAGCTGGAGCGAGCTGGTGGCCATGGTGCCGCGCACGCTCAAGCGTGAAGTGCGCAAACTCAGCTACTTCTTGCCGCGCACCCTTGGCCTGCTGATCCTTTCGCTGATCCCCGGCCTGAACCTGATTGCCACGCCGCTGTGGCTACTGTTTGGCGTGTGGATGATGGCGGTGCAGTACATCGACTACCCAGCAGACAACAACAAAATGAGCTGGCAAGACATGCTCACCTGGCTGCGCGCCAAGCGCTGGCAAAGTCTGGGCTTTGGCGGCATCACCTATGTGGCGCTGCTGATCCCCTTCGTTAACCTGCTGATGATGCCCGCCGCCGTGGCCGGGGCCACGCTGTTCTGGGTGCGCGAAGACGGCGCTCGCGCGGTCACGCCTGCGCGCTAGTGTTAGCGCCAGAGCATTGGCTGGCGAAACCACCTCTGGCGCAAAACACTCACTAGGCAAACGCCTTAGCGGGCGCCACAAACGCCAAGCTCAGTGCGCCACGGCCCAGATTAATGGCGCCCGTAGCGCTTAGTTTTGCCAAGTGCAGCGCCACGCCTCGCGCTTGGCAAAGCTGCTCAAGCTCAACGTAACCGGGCAAGTCACGCACCACCGACAACTCACCGGCGTAACTCATGCACAGGTGCGGCGCCAGCAGTTCGTTGGCCGCCACGCGCGCGGCCGCATGGGCAAACAGCTTTTCCGCCGACTTGGCAAAACTCGGTGACAACGCCACCGGCTTGTCATCACCACTCTGCACACTCAACACCGGCTTTACGTCCAGCAACGAACCAAGCCCCAGTGCGGCGCCACGCATCTTGTCGAGCAAGCCACTGCGGTCGCCCTTCTGAAAGCCACGCTGACGCAAATGCGCCAGATCATCCGCGACAATAAAAGTGCAGGTCTGCACGGCCAATTGCTCCAAGCGAGCACGGATGGCATTGGGGTGCGCGCCATCGCTAATCAGGCGAAGCGCTTCCGCGGCCAGCACAGCCACACCCGCAAACACGCTTTTGCTGTCAATCACGCGCATGGCAAACGGCCCACTATGGCCGGCCGCTACACGTCGTTCACGGTAGTGCTGCAACAGGGAGAACGAGGCTTGGGTGGCGTGCTCGAAAATCTGACTGCGCTGGCTGGCGACCGTCAGGCACAGCAAATAATCACACTCAGTCACCAGCTCATCGAGCAACCATTGCTGCAACTGTGGCACTGGCAGCGGTTCGCTATGATCCGCCGCGCCCACCCTGGGCAGCAGCTCTTGATAAAAACGTTGGGTGGCCGCCGCCTCGCGGGTATCGACCAAGCGCTGACCATCCACCTGCAACACAATCGGCAGCACCTTAACGCCATGACGCCGCAACAGTTCGCTCGGTAAATCGCACGTGGCATCGACGACCAGGGCTACACGCATAACAACTCCTAGGCCGCTCGTACGGCACTTTTTGTGATGTGTGTCACTGTGCCCTGCCGCGCCATCAGCGTCAGCCCAACCGAATGCGGGTATCTGCAGGCAAGAAAAAGCCCGCCAATTGGCGGGCCTTTTTATCACGCGGTAACTTACTGCTGCTGACCCGGCAACGGCCGCAGGTTGACTTCAACCCGACGGTTCTGCGCACGGCCATCGGCGGTGGCATTACTGGCGATCGGCTGATCCGGACCGGCGCCGCGGGTCGACAAGCGCGAGCCATCCACACCTTGCGCAGTCAGGTAATTAGCCACGCTCTGCGCCCGGCGCTGCGACAGGTCCATGTTGTGCTGGCGGCTGCCGGTGCTGTCGGTGTAACCGACGATCTCAATGCTGTTCTGGTTGAATTGCTTGAACGAGCTGCCCAGGTTATTCAGCGGCGCATAAAAGTTGCTGACAATCTCCGCCGAGTCGGTGGCGAAGGTGATATTGCCCGGCATGATCAACTTGATCTGATCACCTTGACGCTGCACTTCCACACCGGTGCCTTGCATGCTGCGACGCAGTTCGGCCTCCTGCTTATCCGCGTAGTAGCCATAACCAGCGCCACTGGCGCCACCGATGGCCGCGCCGATCAGCGCGCCTTTGCCACGGTTGTCGTGGTTAATCAAGGCACCAGCAGCGGCGCCAGCCAAGGCACCAAGACCGCCGTAGGTGGCAGTTTTATTGCTGCTCGGCGGCTGATTATCGTAGGGGTTCTGCGATGCACAACCGCTCAACAAAACGGCGGCGCTAACAGCAATCAACAGGCCACGGGGCTTAAACATCAATACAACTCCTCAACATATGGGGCAGCCGGACTCAGCTGTACAGATTAGAGCACAAGCGCCCGGGAAAATTCCCGGCTTAGGCACGCACGTACGGATTACTGCGCATCTCATCACCCAAGCGAGTGTCTGGGCCGTGACCGGTGACCACGGTGGCGTCCTCATCCAAGGTATACAGGCGCTGCTTGATTGAGCGCTCGATAGTCGGATAGTCGCCGCCCCACAAATCGGTGCGGCCGATCCCGCCACGAAACAAGGTATCGCCAGCAATCAACAACTTGGCCTCAGGGAACCAAAAGCTCATTGAGCCAGGCGTATGCCCCGGCGTGTGCAACGCCACACCGCAGCCACAATCCAGCGCCTGATCATCGCTCAGCCACTGATCCGGCGCCGGAACCGGCACATAGGGCACACCAAACATGCCGCACTGCATCTCCAGATTATCCCAAAGGAACTGATCCTCTTTGTGCAAGTGCAAGGTCGCGCCGGTTTTCTCTTTCATCTGCCCAGACGCAAGAAAGTGATCCAGATGCGCATGGGTGTGAATGATGCTCACCACCTTCAGGCCATGGGCCTCGAGCTTGGCCATGATCAACTCAAGGTTACCACCCGGATCAACCACGATGGCCTTCTTGGTTAGCGGGTCACCAATGATCGTGCAGTTGCACTGCAAGGGGCCGACGGGGAAGGTTTCGCGTATTAGCTGGGGTTTTGCGGCTTCCATGGGTGCTCCTGTATGATTGATGGCACAATTTTGGCACAGTGCGGTTGAAGATGGCGACGTTCAGGAAGAAAGGCCCATACCAGTGGCACGCCCAAATCAGACGTAAAGGGTGGCCCCAACAGACCCGCACATTCAATACCCAGGCAGAGGCAAAAACCTGGGCGACGATGATTGAACGTGAAATGGATGCCGGCGTGTTCGTCAGCCGCAACGAAGCCGAGGCCACCTCCTTCTCCAGCGCACTGGAGTTGTACGCCAAGGAGGTGACTAGCAAGAAGCGCAGCAGCGCCTCTGAGCTATCGCGCATCCAGGCCATGCAACGCCACCCGTTGGCACTTCGCTCGCTTGCGAGCATTCGTGGCTCCGACATGGCCACTTACCGCGACATGCGTCTCGAAGAAGGCCTGGCCCCCTCCACCGTGCGCCGTGAGCTAGCGCTGATCTCTCACGTCTTCACCATCGCCCGCAAAGAGTGGCGCATGGAGTCACTGAGCAACCCCGTCGAACTGATCCGGCAGCCGAGTGTTGATGACGCGCGCGAGCGACGAATCCTCAGTGCCGATGTATGGACACGTAAAGACGGGAAGCTGGTATGTGAGCACCTGGACGAGCTAGAAATGATCTGCCGCCACTCGCGCTCGGCCGAGCTGCCGAAGATCGTCGCCTTCGCTGTGGAAACAGCGATGCGCCGCAGTGAGATAACCAGCCTGCTAAGCGCCAACGTAAACCGGGACAAGCGAGTCGCCCTGCTGCCCATGACCAAGAACGGCTCCGCCCGTGGCGTACCCCTTTCCAGCAAGGCAGTGGAGATACTGGAAAGTCTCTCCGAACGTGACGATGGCCGCTGCTTTAAGAGCCAGCCAGACTCAATCACCAAAGCATTCGCGGACGCCATCGCCGATGCCCGCAACGCATACACGGAAGGGCTAAGCCTTCACCTCAAACAGCAAAAGCTTTCCCTGGGCAAGATCGACAAACACATCAGCAATGACCCGTTTCTGATGGACTTACGCTTTCATGACCTGCGCCATGAAGCCACCTCGCGCCTGGCCGAAATCTTCCCCCTGCACGAACTGACCAAAATCACCGGGCACCAGGACACGCGGATGCTGATGCGCTACTACCACCCGAGGACAGAAGACCTTGCCAAAAAACTTCAGTGACAGCGGCCCTCGAAGGCTGAGCGCCGAGGAAATTGATGAGCTGCGCCAAGATATGCAGGCCGCAAGCGCCTGGGTGCGCGCAGAGCTACAACGTCGACGCGCGCAACGGGAGCAACCTGAACAGCCACCCGAGGTGCCAAATTTTAGCCGCTAAAATTTTCGACCTATCTCTGCCATCAATGCAGCAGGCTTGTAGAAAACACTAAGACCAATAACTTCTTTAAACTGCCCGAATTCTGCCTGGCACTACCAAGGCAACGGACAATCACTGATTCAGCAACGGACTACGCACCATGGCCCAATTGGAAAACATCGAGGCAATCGAAAAGCGCCTCTGGTCTGCCGCCGACACCCTGCGCGCCAACTCCAACTACGCGGCCAATGAATACTTTATGCCCGTGATGGGCCTGATCTTTCTGCGCCATGCTTACAGCCGCTACCTGGCCGTGAAGGATGACATCATTGCCAGCCTGCCTAGCCGGGGCGGCAAAACGCGAGAAGTCACCAAAGAAGATTTTTCCCAACGCGGCGCAATTTATCTGCAACCCCACGCCCAGTTCGACACCCTGGTTGGCTTGCCGGATAGCGCAGACCGTGCCCAAGCCCTTATCAGCGCGATGGAAAGCATCGAGGCCGATTACAGCTCCTTGGCTGGTGTTTTGCCCAAAGCGGAATACCAGCAGTTGGAAAATAGCGTGCTTGGCCAGCTGCTGCGCACCCTCAACCCAGAGGAACTGAAAAAGGCTACCGGCGACATCTTCGGCCGCATCTACGAATACTTCCTCACGGCCTTTGCTGACGTAGGTGCACACGATGGTGGTGAGTTTTTCACCCCTGTATCCCTAGTTCGTATGATCACCAACATCATCGAGCCAGACCACGGCAAGGTGCTCGACCCCGCCTGCGGCTCTGGCGGCATGTTTGTGCAGAGCGCGCATTTCGTAGAGCGCTTGAAGCAAAACCCCAGCGAGCTATTGACCTTCTACGGCGCAGAGAAAAACGCCACCACCATCCGTCTGGCCAAGATGAACCTGGCCGTGCATGGCCTGAGTGGTGATATTCAGAAAGCCATCAGCTACTACGAAGACCCGCACGAACTGCTGCACAAGGCCGACTTCGTAATGGCCAACCCGCCGTTCAACGTCGATGAAGTGGACGCTGAGGCAGTCAAGAATGACCCGCGCCTGCCCTTCGGCTTACCCGGTGTAAACAAGGGCAACAAGGTCAGCAACGGGAACTACCTATGGATTTCCTACTTCTACAGCTACCTGAACGACAAGGGTCGCGCCGGCTTTGTGATGTCATCCCAGGCCTCCAGCGCTGGCCGAGACGAGGCCCGTGTACGACAGAAACTGGTGGAAACTGGCCATGTCGACGCCATGGTCGCGATTCGCTCCAACTTCTTCTACACCCGTACCGTACCGTGCGAGCTGTGGTTCTTCGATAAAGCCAAGCCAGCCGAACACAAAGACCATGTGCTGATGCTCGATGCACGCAACACCTATCGCAAGGTCACGCGCAAGATCTACGACTTCGCCCCAGACCAGTTGGCCAACCTTACGGCCATCGTCTGGCTGTATCGGGGCGAGCAGCAACGCTTCCTCGACCTGGTTGCAGAGCACCTTGGCGAAACAGTTGCGGCCGCCCGCGACTGTCGCGAGCCCCTGATCGCCCTGCGCAACGCAATCGACACCCTGACAGATCAAATCAAGCCAGCAATCTCTGCAGTAGGTAATCCGACACTGACCCAATCCTTGGTTGAGCTGGAGTCCGCAACCACCGACTACTGTGCCGAAGCAGGAGCCTTCGATAACGAAGTCACAGCCTGCAACAGCTTCTGGCAAGGCGTAACCCCGACTAATGCCCTGCTACTTGCCGCTGGAAACAAGTTCAAAAGCCTGGCTGAACATAGTCGCGATCTGATCAAGGATGCCGACCAGCTCTACAAGCTCGCCAGCCGCTTAATCGAAGACTTTGAAAAGGTTTCCGGTGAGACTGGCACTCCAAATCCCGCCGTTCGTGAGCTAAATCGCAGCCGTAAAGCAGCTGAAGAATCGCGCAGAGCCTCAGTGGAAGCACTGAAAAAGGTACGCCACTACTGGAAGGCGGCCCACTGGCTGCAAGAAAAATTCCCAGCAGCTGAACTTCGCGACATAGCCGGACTGGTAAAGCGCGTCAGTCTGACGGAAATCGCCGCCAATGACTGGTCCCTAACCCCTGGCCGCTATGTGGGAGTAGCCCCGGAGGAACAGGATGATGACTTCGACTTCGAGCAGGCACTTCGCGACATTCACATTGAGCTGCAAGGTCTAAATGAAGAAGCCGTAGAACTAGCAACGAAGATTGCCAAAAATTTCGTGGAGCTGGGGGCATGAAGTGGGTTGCGCACAAAATTGATGAGTTAGGCCTCGTATCTAGGGGACGGTCACGTCATCGACCGAGAGACGCAGCCCACCTCTATGACGGCCCTTATCCTTTCGTGCAAACCGGGGACGTTAAGCATGCGGGACTATTTTTGACGGAGCACCAACAGACCTACAGCGAAGCAGGATTGGCTCAGAGCAAGATATGGCCAAGTGGCACCCTCTGCATAACAATTGCTGCCAATATTGCCGACACCTCCATCCTTTCATTTGACGCCTGCTTCCCCGACAGTGTTATTGGTTTCATCCCTAACCCAGAAAAAGCAGATGCGCGATTTATCAAATATCTCTTTGATGCAACGTTGAAGAAACGATTCAAAAAGTTCACCCAGGGTGCTGCCCAAGACAATCTGAGCCAAGAAAAGCTGCTCTCCCTTGAGCTTCTAGTACCAGATGTAACTGAGCAAAAAAGAATTGCTGACATTTTGGCGGCACATGACGAGCTGATCGAAAATAACCGCCGCCGCATCAAACTTCTGGAAGAAACTGCCCTCCTGCTCTACCGCGAATGGTTCGTCCATTTCCGCTTTCCAGGCCATGAGCATGTGGAGCTAAATGATGGAATACCTAAAGGATGGTCTAGCTTTCAGCTTGGCGAGATTCTGACCTTGCAACGTGGCTTCGACCTGCCGAAAGAGCAGCGTAGAGAAGGAAAAATACCGATATATGCATCGACAGGAGTGAATGGTTACCACAGCCAAGCCATGATTAAAGCCCCAGGCGTGGTAACCGGCCGAAGCGGCTCACTGGGCACAGTGATGTATGTCCAAGAAGACTTCTGGCCCTTGAACACAACGCTATGGGTCAAGGAATTCAAACGAGGAACTCCGATATTCGCTTGTTACTTGCTTTCAACTCTTGGGCTTGCTCAGTACAACGGTGGGGCAGCCGTTCCAACCCTCAATCGTAATGATGTTCACCGTATTGAGGTGTTATGCCCGACGGAGCAATTGATTCATGATTTCAGCGAGCAAGCTGAGGTGATCCACCAGCAAGTTAAAAAGCTGAATGACTACAACATTAAGCTAGCCCAAGCACGCGATCTACTGCTACCCCGCCTAATGAATGGCGAAATCACTGTTTAAATTTTGGATGGAACCAGATGAAAGCCGAAGAAAGCACTGTAGGGCACATCCTCACCGATCAAATTTGCTACGAAATCCCCCCGTACCAGCGACCCTACTCTTGGAAGGCGGAGAACGTCCAGCAGCTGCTAGAAGATGTCTGGGAAGCTTATGGCAATAGCGATGAGGAATACTTCATTGGCTCTCTCATCACCATCGAGATTGAAAAGGGTAAACGCTACGACGTAGTCGACGGTCAGCAGCGACTGACGACACTCAACCTCATCCTCGCTCGCCTACGTGATCACATTGAAGATGGTGCCGCTAAAGCCGTGCTGGGTAAGCGCGTGCTACCCCGCAATGAGCTGACAGGCGAAACGGAAACACCTCGCCTGTTACTGCGCCGTAAAGATCAGAGCTTTTTCCGCCGCCATGTTCTCGACTCTCAGCCTCTCCCACTGCCAGCTGAACGCAGCAAACTCGATGCCCCTCAACAGCGCATCACAGAAAACCTTGAGGCTATCGACTCGTTCCTAGGGCAAAAAGATCAGCAAATCCTCAAGCTTTTCGCCAACTACTTGCTGAGTCAGGTGTACGTAGTTTTCGTCAAAACCGAGTCGCTAAAGTCCGCCTACCGTCTGTTCAACGTGCTCAATGCCCGCGGCATGTCGCTGTCGAACGCAGACCTGATCAAGAACACCCTGTTCAGCGAGTTAGGCAGCCAGCAAAACCTCAGCAATGAGCTGGAGGATCGGTGGCTGGAGTTGGAAGAGATCGTGGGTATCGAGCTGCTGGATAGCTTCCTCAGCCATCACCGCACCTCGCTGATGGCAGCTAAAGCCAGGGGCTCCCTGCATGAGGAATACCGCCCAATTATCGAAGGGTTCGCTGGCGGCCCCTTCGCCTTCCTGGATCAGGTAATTCTCTCTGCCAAAAATTTCATGCGCATCTGGGATATCGACTTTCAAAATGCCGCATCAGTGCGAGCGCTTAACGCTCTCTGGCGCGTCAGCTATGACGAATGGATACCTCCTCTGCTCGCCTACCTGAACCAGCCTGTGGATGATCTGACCGAGGCGCAGTTCCTTAGTCTGCTGGAACGGATCACCATGCAGAACTGGGTACGTCGTCTTGGGCGCACAGCTCGCCTGACCGTTTACTTCAAGCTGATCAACGCTATCAAAGCCGGGAAAACCGTTGATGAGGTGGGTGGCATTTTCAGAACCCACGCCAACAATGATGAATTCATCAATCTCTTGGGTGGCGAGATCTACGGCAAACCTTTTGACGCGGCAGTGCTCTTGCGCCTGGAAGAAGCCTCCCAGGATGACTCGGTCACGAAGACATTTAGTGGTCGACTGACCATTGAGCATGTCATGCCACAGGCGTTGAAAGATGCTTATTGGAAGGATCGGTTCAACCCTGAGAATCATGGCCTCTGGCTCCATCGCCTTGGCAACCTGGCCATGCTGAGTGGTAGCAAGAACTACAAAGCGCAGTACTTCGATTTTGATCGCAAAAAGAAGATCTACTTGGACCGGGATAAAAAAGTCTCCTTCGATCTGACCAAAGAAATATGCGCTTTGGCCGAATGGAGTGAAGACGCCTTGAAAGCACGCCAGGAACGACTCATTAAATTGGCCAAGGAGACCTGGTCGATTGGCTGACAACAAAGGGCACACCAACATGCCACTCGAAGATCAGCACCTCGACCGCAAGTCCCTGCGCAAGGTAACTGGCAAATCCGCCAATTGGCAGGAGCTGGCCTCAGATTGCGTCTGCTTCGCCAACAGCGCAGGCGGGAAATTGCTGATCGGCATCGAAGACGGGGCTGAGCTACCACCTGCTGAGCAACGGGTAGAGCCGGGACTGCTGGATACCCTGCGCCGCCGGGTTCAAGAGCTCACCGTCAACGTTATTGTCGCTCCGCGCATGGTAACTGCCGAAAACGGCGGCCAGTACGTCGAGCTGACGGTAGCCAAGGCCTTCGGCGTGGCATCCACCTCCGACGGCCGCTATTTCCTGCGTGTGGGCGACAGCTGCCAGCCAGTGCTTGGCGATGACGTGATGCGCTTGCTTAACGAGCGCCCCGGCGTGCCCTGGGAAGCGTTGAGTAACCTGCAGGTGCCACGTGCAGCCGTCGACGCTGGCAAGCAGACTGAGTTAGTGCAGCGCTTGCGCGCTTCGGATCGGGTCAAGGCAAACACCAAGGAAAAGAGCGATTCCGAACTGCTCGATCACTACGGCTTAGCCGACGGTGATTGGCTGACCAATCTCGGCGTATTGATCCTTGGTACAGCTCGTGATCGTGCCCGCCTCGGCACTGCGCCAATGGTGCAAGCGCTGAAATACGACGAGCATGGCGACAAGGTGAATAAGTGGCTGTGGGATGACTACCTGCAGTCGCCAATTGAGCTGGTGGATGCCATCTGGCGCGAGGTGCCGGACTTCCGCGAAAGTTACGAACTGCCCGACGGCCTCTATCGTCAACACATCCCCGCTTTCGATGAGCGGGTGGTACGTGAGCTATTGGTCAATGCCCTGGTTCACCGCCCGTATACCCAGCGCGGTGACATCTACCTGAATCTGCATCCAGATCGGCTCGAAGTGGTAAACCCTGGCCGCCTGCCATTTGGCGTAACCCCAGGCAATATTCTGCATGCCAGCCGACGTCGTAACGACCGCATGGCCGTCCTTTTCCACGATCTGCAAATGATGGAGAAGGAAGGCACCGGCTTCGATTTGATGTACGACGTGCAGCTATCCCAGGGTCGCCCAGCACCGGAGACCAGCGAAGGGCCGGACTCCGTACGCGTCACCATCCGACGCCGCATCGTGCGCCCGGAAATGATCGGATTGCTAAAAACCGTTGATGAGCGCTTTCAGCCCACTCGCCGAGAGCGCATCACTCTTGGGTTACTCGCCCAGCACGAAGGCATGACTGCAAGCGAGCTGGCATCCGCTCTGGAACTCAGCTCAGCCGATGATCTAAAGCCCTGGTTCGGTCGCCTACGTGATTGGCAATTGGTGAGTGAAAGCGGTCGCACCAAGGCAACCCGCTACTTCGTTGCACCTGAATGGCTACGTGGCAGTGGTCTGGAGGGGAAGACCACCCTTACCCGTATCGAGCCGCATCGGTTACGAGCGCTGATTCTGGAAGATTTGCAACGCTACCCTGGCTCATCCTCCAGTGAAATCAACACCCGTATCGGCGGTGAGATCTCTGATCGCACGGTGAAACGTGCACTGGATGAGCTGATCGAGCAGAATCAGGTTCGGCCAGAAGGTGAGCGGCGCTGGCGGCGCTACTGGTTAGCCGACCACACCAGCTGAAACAGCACACCTCATAAAAGACAAAGCCGGGGCAATCCTGCCCACTTCTATCGGCTTTGTCTTTTAGGGCAACCCCAATGCCCCTAGAAGTGTACTTCTCACTAATGGACACCTCTTGATGCGCGCTTGGCAATGTCCGATAGGAATGCCAAGCAATGCCCTCCCAGGCCCCGCCATGCCCAATGCCTTGTTATGCAAAAGAGTGCCAATCAATGCACATTTGGGCGAAGATTAAGCCCAAGGATGAGCCCCACCGGCTCAAGCACTGAAATGGGTTTCCTCCAGGAAATCGACCAGGCATGGTCTGCTGCACACAGGGGAAGGGACTTAGTGAGCTACAACGAAGACACTTTGGTTCAGCAAACCACTGCTGACTATCTGCGTGACGAGCTTGGCTGGCAGTCTGTACTGGCCTACAACGAAGAAACCTTTGGCCCCGAAGGCACCCTGGGGCGCTTGAGCGACCGCGAGATTGTGCTGACCCGCTACCTGGGCGAAGCCTTGCTTGACCTCAACCCAGGGCTTCCAACGACTGCGTATCGCGAAGCCATACGCATCATCGCCGAGCGCACTGCTACCCAATCTCAGATGCTCACAAATCGTGATAAGCATCATCAGCTGCTCGATGGCGTGCAGGTGAGCTTTCACAACGACAAGGGCGAGCTGAAAAAACAACGCCTGCGCGTATTCAACTTCGACGAACCAGAGAAAAACCACTTCTTGGTGGTACGCGAACTGTGGGTACGTGGCGATCTCTACCGACGCCGCGCCGACATCGTGGGCTTTGTGAATGGCATCCCGTTGCTCTTCATGGAGCTAAAAAATCTCAACAAAGATATTCGCGCCGCTTACGAGCAAAACCTGGCCGACTACCAGGACACAGTGCCGCATCTGTTCGACCACAACGCCTTCATCGTGCTGGCCAACGGGGTGGACGCCAAGATTGGTTCACTGGGTAGCAAGTTCGAGTACTTCCATGAATGGAAGCGCCTAGACGAATCAGAGCCTGGTGCGGTGGATATGGAAACCCTGCTCAAGGGGGTCTGTAGTAAGCGCAACCTGCTCGATCTGTTCGAGAACTACATTCTGTTCGATGAGTCATCGGGCAAGCTGGTCAAAATCGTCGCTCGCAACCATCAATTCCTCGGCGTGAACAAAGCGATTCTAGCGGTGCATAACCGTGAAGAACTGGAGCGACGACTGGGAGTTTTCTGGCATACCCAAGGGTCGGGCAAGAGTTATTCCATTGTCTTTTTCGTGCGCAAGGTACACCGCCTACTGGGCGGCAATTTCACCTTCCTGGTCTGCACTGATCGCGATGACCTGGACAGCCAGATCTACAAAACCTTTGCCGGCTGCGGGCTAGCGGACCACGACAAAGATCCCTGCCGTGCTGAAAGTGGCGACCACTTACAGGCACTGCTTGGCCAGCACAAATCAGTGCTGTTTGTTGGTGCTGATGGAAAATTGACCCACCCTGCCGATTGAAATTTGACCCAGGGCGGATTGCTGATTTCTATATCAGCAACTGTGGATA
>RCMZ01000244.1_pt1 | contig 33438 bp, 31 predicted proteins | sample 2041141 | NCBI WGS metagenome assembly RCMZ01 (sample SAMN09708263, study PRJNA481090) | Wastewater metagenome, whole genome shotgun sequencing project. | biome: sewage; isolation source: Davis station wastewater (DW) | place: Antarctica: Davis Station | collected 2010-03-01 | reverse complement strand
CTGCAAAAGGTTCACAGGGCTGGACTCGGTTATGATCGGCAAATACTGGGCTGTAGTGTTCTTGTAGTTATACTACATGCCCCTGTTTTTCGCACAGGCAAAGCACGCCGGAGCATCCCGTGAACATCCCCTGCGACATGCTGGTTTTTGGTGGTACGGGCGATCTGGCCCTGCACAAATTGCTTCCCGCGCTCTACCACCTGCACCGCGATGGCCGCTTGCCTGCTGATATGCGCATCCTCGCGCTGGCCCGCAATAGCCTCAATCGCAACGGTTATTGCGCCATGGCCGAGAAGCATTGCCGCGTGCAAGTGGCGCGTGCCGATTTCGATCTATCGACCTGGCAGAGCTTTGCCGAGCGCCTCGACTACTTCGCCATGGATCTGTCGCAGAGCGCCGAATTTGGCCGCCTGAATAAAAAACTCGGCGACGCCTGCCAGCGCGGGCGCATCTACTACATGGCCACGGCCCCCGATTTGTTTGCCAGCATCAGCGTTAATCTGGCGATTGCCGGGCTGACCAACGCCAATACCCGCATCGTGGTGGAGAAGCCCATCGGCCACTCGCTGGACTCGGCCCAAGAGATCAATGCCGTTATTGGCAGCGTGTTCAGCGAGCCGCAAGTGTTTCGTATTGACCACTACCTGGGCAAAGAAACCGTGCAGAACCTCATGGCGCTGCGCTTTGCCAACGCCCTGTTTGAGCCGGTGTGGCGCACTGGGCATATCGACCACGTGCAGATCACCGTGAGCGAAACCCTCGGCGTCGAGAACCGTGGCGCCTACTACGATCACGCCGGCGCCATGCGCGACATGCTGCAAAACCACCTGCTGCAATTGCTTTGCTTAGTGGCAATGGAAGCGCCGGTGCGCTTCGACGCCGAAGCGGTGCGCAACGAAAAGGTGAAAATCCTCGAAGCGCTGAAACCGATCAGCGGCCTCGATGTGCAGGACAAAACCGTGCGCGGCCAATACGCCGCCGGCAAGATCGGCGGCCAGGAAGTACCGGCCTATTACTTCGAAAAAAACGTGGATAACGACAGCGACACTGAAACCTTTGTCGCCGTGCAGGCCGAGATCGACAACTGGCGCTGGGCCGGCGTGCCGTTCTACCTGCGCACCGGCAAGCGCATGGCGCGAAAATGCTCGGAAATCGTCATCCAATTCAAGCCCGTGCCGCATCGCTTGTTCGAAGGTAGCCAGGCCAACCGCCTGCTGATTCGCCTGCAACCAGAAGAGCGCATCAGCCTGCAACTGATGGGCAAAAGCCCCGGCAAGGGCATGCGCCTGACCCCGATTGAACTGGACCTGAACCTGGCTCAGGTATTCCCACAGAACCGTCGCTGGGACGCTTACGAACGTCTGCTGCTGGATGTGATCGAAGGCGACTCGACGCTGTTTATGCGCCGCGATGAAGTGGAAGCCGCGTGGAGCTGGGTCGACCCGATCATCAAAGGCTGGCACGAGTGCTACCAGACCCCGCGCCCTTATCCCGCCGGCAGTAATGGCCCGGAACAGGCGCAAAGCCTGCTAGAGCTGGCCGGCCGCGAATGGCATGACTGATACCCACCAACGAGACCGCCGATGAACCAAGGCTTGCCGCTCAAACACCTACTGCTGGCCCTGGCTGTAGTCGCGGTGTGGGGCACTAATTTTGTCGTCATCAAACTGGCCCTCGGCCATCTGCCGCCGCTGCTGTTCGCCGCGCTGCGTTTTACCTTTGCTGCGCTGCCGGCGGTGTTCTTGCTGCCGCGTCCGGCAGTGGCGTGGCGCAATTTGGCCGCCTATGGCTTGCTGATTGGCGTCGGCCAGTTTGGCCTGATGTTTATCGCCATCAACGGCCATATCTCGCCCGGTCTGGCCTCACTGGTGGTGCAAGTGCAGGTGTTCTTCACCATCGGCCTGGCCATGTATTTTAGCGGCGAGCGCCTGCAACGGATTCAGTGGCTGGCGCTACTACTGGCCAGCGGAGGGATTGCCATCATCCTGCGCCACACCGACGGCAACACCACGCCGCTGGGCTTGGCCATGATGCTGCTAGCCGCCCTATGCTGGGCCGGCGGCAACCTAGTGGCGCGTGAGGCTGGGCGGGTCAACATGGTTGCCTATGTGGTGTGGTCCAGCCTGTTTGCCGCGCCGCCATTGCTGTTGCTGTCACTGCTCACCGAGGGCTGGCCGGCGATCAGCAGCGCATTGCTCGCAGCCGATCACTCGGTCTGGCTGGCCGTCGGCTGGCAAGCGTGGGGTAACTCACTGTTCGGCTATGCCGCCTGGGCCTGGCTGCTGGCGCGCCACCCGGCGGCCACCATCACACCAACGGCCATGCTGATCCCGCTGTTCGGCATGGGCGCCGCCGCCCTATGGCTGAACGAAAGCTTGCCGGCCTGGAAGCTCACTGCCGCCGCCCTAGTAGTCAGCGGCTTAGCCCTGAACCTGCTGTGGCCGCAGCTGCGCAATTACCTTCGGTCACGGCAGACGAGCTAGGCCGCCGCACAAAGGCCAGCGCGCCAGCCTCACTGCCACATCAATCAGCCTGAGCCACCTGAGCGTGGCCCAGCTGCTGGGCAATCGCGCGGAAGGCGGCAATGGCTTCGTACTCCATACGCTCGCCATCCACGTTGTAGTTGGCGTAGGCCGAGTTTTTCGCGATAACCACGCGGCGTGTCGGGTTCACGTAGATGAATTGGCCGTAGACACCGATGGCCATGAACTCGCCTTCGTCGCCCTGCGGAATCCAAAACTGATAGGCGTAACCGAGCGTCGGGATGCCTTCGAACTGCTTGCGCCCCGGTTGCAGGTAGGCGCTACGCGGCGTTACCGAGGCCTTGATCCATTGCGCTGAGAGCAATTGCTCGCCTTTCAGGTTACGGCCTTGGTCGAGATATAGCTGGCCGTAACGCGCGTAGTCACGGGTGCGCACATTAAGGCCGGCAAACGCCAGCTCGGTGCCGTGCGCATCACTCAGCCAACGCGCATCACCCTCGGCGCCCAGTTTCGACCAGAGTTTTTGCTGCATATAACTGGCAAGTTTTTGCCCGGTAGCTGCCTCCAACACCATGCCCAACACCTGCGTGTTGACGCTGATGTAGTGGTGCTCCTGACCCGCTGGGCCGGCCTTCTGCAGTTTGGCGATCCACTCGTTAGTTGAGCGGCCAAGGAAGATTTCCTGCCCCAATTGATTGATACCGGAGTCCGGGTCGGCGTAGTCCTCGTTGAAGTCGATGCCCGAGGCCATCTCCAACACGTCCTGAATAGAAACATCGGCGTAGCCGCTGTCTTTGAGCAGCGGCACATAGAGGCCGACCGGGTCTTGCAGACTTTTGATGGCGCCATCGGCGAGGGCGAAGCCGATCAGGCTGGAGACGAACGATTTGCCCACTGACCAAGAGATGGCCTGCGATTCGGCGGTGTTGCCACGGTAGTAATGCTCGAAGGCCACTTTGCCATCGACTAACACCACTAAACCCGTGGTGTCGGAGTGTTCGATCCAGTCGCCAATGGCAATCGGCTTACCTTGAAAGTTAAACGTCTGCGGCAGCTCTTGCGGCGCGACGCTGAGCTCGAATACCGGGCCGTTGTTACGAATCAGGTTGCTGTCGAACAGCGTGGACATGCTACGAAAATTTTCGACGATTTTGTCTGGCGCAAACAAATTTTCGAACTGCCAAACGCGCCACGCCTGATGGCTCAGCCAACCCAGCGCCAGCAACAGGAAAACAACGATGGTCGGTTTGAGCAGACGACGCAGTGGCTTGGCTTGCATAACGCACCTGATTGTTTTTGTTTGGCGCCTGTTATGCCACAGATTGCACGCAAGCAAAAACCGGCCACACCAGCAGCCATTAGGCTATTACAGGGGCCGCATCTCGACGGGGCGACCATATTGGTGGCCGCCCGCGATGCCGATGATTACTTCAAGGACGCGAGAAAGCTGACCAGATAGTCCTGCTCAGCTGGGTCGCTGATGCCCACGTGACGCATGCGCGTGCCGGGGACAAGGGCTTCGTTGTTGCTGATCCACTTGCGTAGATTGTCTTGCGTCCACGTTAGGCCGGAGTTCTGCATGGCCTTGGAGTAGGCAAAGCGTGGTACCGAACCGGCTGGCCGGCCCAGCACGCCGATCAGGCTCGGGCCGAAGGCGTTTTTGCTGGAGTCCAGCGAATGGCATGCTGTGCAGTGGTGCAAGAACAGCTGACGTCCGGCAGCTTCCTGCATTTCTTGGTTTTGCTCTTGGGCATAAACCAACGGGGTGGCAAGCAATGCAACAGACAATGTTGATAAGGCTGACAGGCGCTTTTTCATCGAGTTATTCCCTTGCTAGATCTCGGCAATAACATTCTATTTTGTAAGTATTTCGCCCCGCCTTTGTACAAAAGCCGTGATTGCATGGCACCAAAGTACTTTTATGCGCCTGCAGCGGCCTACTTGCCGATTGCCGTGATGAGCCGTCCCACACGCGCCACTAACCCGTGACTCAGGCCTTAAGCTCCAGCGCCACTTCATCGGCCCACGCCAGCCAAGCCTGCTCACCCAAAATGCCGCGGCGCAAAGTCAGGTAGGGCAAGCGCCAGCTTTGCCGTTGGGCCGGCGGCAAGGCTAAGTAATCGCGTTCGATGGCTAGCAGGCTGGCGAGGGTTTGCTGGTGCACGAGCACATGGCGGGCCATCTCATCACGCAGGCTGTCTTCGCTGGTTAGCGCGCCGCCGAACAGTTTGACCAGCAGCGCATCGTTAAGCTTGTTCGGCTGCACCGGCTCGCTTAGCCAGCGCAGCAGTTCGCTGCGGCCTTGCGGCGTGAGGCGATAGACTTTTTTATCCGGCCGGGTTTCTTGCACTTCTTCGGCAAACGCCAGCCAGCCAGCCTCGCTGAGTTTTTTCAGCTCCAGATACACCTGCTGATGCTTGGCATTCCAAAAATAGCCGAGCCCAGCCTTGAAGCGTTTGACCAGGTCATAGCCGCTGCCCGGCTCGGTTTCTAGCAGGATAAGAATGGCGTGCTTGAGCGACATAGAGGGTAATTCGGCATAAGACGGGAAGTGCCCGAAAGTATACGGAATATGCAAGGAGTTGCATAAAGACAAATCTTCGCTCTAGTATGCAAAACATTGCATAACAAAAATAAATGGAGAGCATTGATGAAACGCACCGGCACCCGCTTCCGCCCTCGTCTAGTTCAAGACCATTACGACGCCATCGTGATCGGCTCAGGCATGGGCGGCCTGACCACGGCGGCGCTGCTGGCCAAGCTCGGCAAGCGCGTGTGCGTGCTAGAACAGCATTACACCGCCGGCGGCTACACCCACAGTTACGAACGCGAAGGCTACGAGTGGGATGTGGGCGTGCACTACATCGGCGAGGTGCATAAACCTTGGTCGGTAATCCGTCGGGTGTTCGATGTGATCAGTGACGGCAACCTGCATTGGGCGCCGATGGATGCGCGCTACGACCGCATCATTCTGGGCGACAAAACCTACGACTACGTGGCTGGGCGCGAGGAGTTCAAGGCCGAGGTCAAGCAGCACTTCCCCGAAGAGGCGGCGGCGATTGACCGCTATGTCGAGCTGCTCAGTGAGGTCAGCGCTAAGGTGCCGCGCTTCTTCGCTGGCCAAGCGCTGCCACGCAGCTTGGGCGTGCTGTACAGCAAGCTGCGCCGCTACTGGCTGCCGGATTACTTCTTCAAACCAACCCTGGAAGTGCTCAAAGGCCTGACCCAAAACCGCGAGCTGATCGGCCTGCTGACCGCGCAATGGGGCGACTACGGCCTGCCGCCGGCCAAGGCTGCATTCGTGATGCACGCGATGGTGGCCAAGCACTACATCACCGGCGGCAACTTCCCGGTGGGCGGCGCAGTGAGCATCGCCGAAACCATCATCCCGCTGATCGAGGCGGCCGGCGGCAACGTATTCACCTACGCCGGGGTCGAGCAAATCATCATCGAAAACGGTCGCGCCGTTGGCGTGCGCCTGCAAAAAGATGGCGTCGAGTTGCGCGCGCCGCAGATCGTCAGTTGCGCTGGGTTGATTCCGACCTACACACGCTTGATCCCGGCCGACGTGGCCGCGCAGCACCAGCTGCTGGCGCCGCTGCGCAAGGTCGAAGCGTCGTCCCCAACCCTGTGCCTGTATGCCGGCTTCAAGGGCAGCGCCGCTGAGTTGGGCCTGCCGAAGACCAACTACTGGGTTTACCCGAGCTTTGACCACGACGCCAACGTCAGCGCCTTCAAAACCAACGCCGATGCGCCGCTGCCGCTGATTTATATGTCCTTCCCGTCGGCTAAAGACCCGTCCTGGGATGCCCGCTACCCGCACAAGGCTACGGTGGAAATTGTCGCCGCGACCCTGCCCGAACGCTTCGCTCAATGGAAAGGCAGCACCTGGGGCAAGCGCGGCGCCGAGTACGACGCACTCAAGGCCGAGATCACCGAACACCTGCTGGAAACCCTCTACCAGCACCAGCCGCAGCTGCGCGGCCAGTTAGATTTTTGCGAGCTGGCCACACCGTTGTCGACCGAATGGTTCCAGTGGAACGAACAGGGCGAAATTTACGGCATCGACCACACCGTGCAGCGCTTTGAACAGCACTGGATTCACAGCCAAACACCAATCAAAGGGCTGTATCTGACCGGTGCCGACACCGTGACTGCCGGAGTCGGCGGCGCGCTAATGGCCGGCGTACTGACCGCCACACGGATGCTCGGCTGGCGCGGCTATAAGGTCGGTCAGCTGCTGAAAAACTGGCGCCCGGATACCGCAAAAAGCACCGAAGTCGAGGTGTCGGCAGGCTGAGATCTGGCGTGCCGGACGCTCGCACTGAGCAAAAAACAACCAACTCGCTACAGCCCTTAGCCGCCGGTGCCTGGCGGCAGGGCCACACAGCTTATCCACAGGGGACTGCACAGCAGTTGTGTTTAACTTTTTGGCTAAGTGATTGAAACTGCGCGAAATTTGATCGACCGGCGGCAAGCCCCGAGAGCCCTGGCCTGCAGCATGGCACTGACAGCTTATCCACAGGTCTATCCCGCTAAACCGGGGATAAGCAGCAGTTTTATGCACAGACCAACTAACTTAGGCCGGCCGGGCAGCTGGCGGCACCGGCGTGGGCCAGCGCATGAAGTAATACACCACCAACAACAGCGCCAGCAGGCCGAGTATCCCGGCGCTGATAAACAGCGTGTGATAGCCCAGCAGCTTGGCCAGCACGCCGCTCAACGCCCCCACCGCACCGGCCAGCAACAGCTGCACACAGGCTTGCAGGGTGAAGTCGGCACCTTCGTGCTCAGGCCGGCACTGGCGCATCATCACGGCAAACAGCGCCACCGTAGACATGCCATCGGCGCACTGCTCGAACAGCGCCACGGCATACACCCACAGCGGCGATGTGCCCTGACTAACCAACACCGCCATGCCGGCAATCCCCAGCGCCTGCAAGGCACCGAAACCGAGTAACGACTTCAACGCACCCAGCCGCGCATACAGCAGGCCGCCAAGCAATGCGCCGCCGATGCCGGCCACGCTGCTAATCAGGGTCAGCTGGCCAAGCTGGCCATTACTCCAGCCTTGGTCCACCAGCATCGGCTTGATCATCGGTGAGCCGAGCGCGTCACCCAGCTTGAAGCTCACCAGCACCGCCAGCCACAGCAACATGCCCGGCTGCCGCAACAAGCCGTGGTAATGCCGCCACAACAATTGCGGGCCGGCCGGCTCAGCCAGGGTTGGCCGACGCGGCAGCTGCTGATTCTCACGAAACAGCGCCACTGGCAGCGTCATCAGCAGCAGCAATACGGCGATCAAGCCTAGGCTCAGGTTCCAGCCCAACCAGTCCATGGCCAACAACAGCCCGCTGCCGCTGACCAGCATGCCGACCTTGTAGCCGCCCACTTGCAGACTGTTGCCCAAGCCGCGCCAGCGCTCGGGCAACAGCCGCACGGTGAGCCCGTCGGTGGCCACGTCTTGAGTGGCGACCGCCAGATTAATCAGCAGCAACAGGCTCAACAACAACCATAACGCCGGGCCAAACAGCCGCTCTTGAGCCATGAACGCCAAACTGGTGAGCACAGCGATAGTCAGCAATTGCAGCGGCAGTATCCAGCCACGGTGATGCCCCAAGCGCCGTGAGGCTAAACGATCGACCCACGGCGCCCACAGCACCTTGAGCAGCCACGGCAAGGCCAGCAGCTTGAGCAGGCCGATCCAGACCAAATCAACACCGTGCTGGCGCAGCAGCACCGGCAACGAATGGGCCAGCAGCCCGGACGGTAAGCCTTGGGCGCAGTACAGCGAGGCCAACAGCAGCAGCGTGGCATTGGCGGGGCGAGGAGCAGTCATGGCGGGCTCATACGATTTAATGGCGCGACAGTAGCCGGCGCTGTATTGATCGACAAGTACGGCGCGTACTCAGGGCTTGGCCCTCACGCCCGCCAAAGGCACGCATCCGCCCGTCGCCGAACCGTCGCGGGGCTGACGGCAATCAATGCGCGCGGGGATTGAGTTTCCGTAAAATCCCCCACCTTTCGTGCCCCAGCCGAGCGTATTGCCATGCCTGCCCCGTTCAAACCCGAGTTGCTCTCGCCTGCCGGCACCCTGAAAAACATGCGTTACGCCTTCGCTTATGGCGCCGATGCGGTCTACGCCGGGCAGCCGCGCTACAGCTTGCGGGTGCGTAACAACGAGTTCGACCACGCCAACTTGGCGCTCGGCATCAACGAGGCGCACGCGCAGGGCAAGCAGTTCTATGTGGTGGTCAACATTGCCCCGCACAACGCCAAGCTGAAGACCTTTATCAAGGACTTGGCGCCGGTGGTGGCGATGGGCCCGGATGCGCTGATCATGTCCGATCCTGGCCTGATCATGCTGGTGCGCCAGCACTTCCCGCACATGCACATTCACCTGTCGGTGCAGGCCAACGCGGTGAACTGGGCCAGCGTTGAGTTCTGGCGCCAGCAGGGCCTGACGCGGGCGATTCTGTCGCGCGAGCTGTCGCTGGAAGAGATCGGTGAAATCCGCGAAAAAGTACCCGGCATGGAACTGGAGGTGTTCGTCCACGGCGCGCTGTGCATGGCCTATTCCGGCCGTTGCCTGCTGTCGGGCTACATCAACAAGCGCGACCCCAATCAAGGCAGCTGCACCAACGCCTGTCGCTGGGAATACAAAACCCACGAGGCGAAAGAGAACGAAATCGGCGACATCGTGCATCAATATGAGCCGATCGCCGTTCAACAGGTCGCGCCAGACCGGGTCGAACCCACCCTCGGCGTTGGCGCGCCGAGCAAAGAGGTGTTCCTGCTCGAAGACAGCAGCCGGCCGGGCGAATACATGTCCGCCTACGAAGACGAGCACGGCACCTACATCATGAACTCCAAAGACCTGCGCGCCGTGCAGCACGTCGAGCGTTTGGTGCAGATGGGCGTGCACTCGCTGAAGATCGAAGGCCGCACCAAGTCGCACTACTACTGCGCACGCACCGCGCAGGTGTATCGCAAGGCCATCGACGACGCGGTAGCCGGCAAGCCATTCGACATGCGCCTGATGGACACCCTGGAATCGCTGGCGCATCGCGGCTACACCGAAGGCTTTTTACGCCGCCATGTGCATGACGAATACCAGAACTACGAGCAGGGTTTTTCGGTGTCGGAGCGCCAGCAGTTCGTCGGCGAACTGACCGGTGAGCGCGTTAATGGCTTGGCTGAGGTCAAGGTGAAAAACCGCTTCGCCGTCGGCGACCGACTGGAGCTGATGACCCCGCAAGGCAACCTGAATTTCCGCCTCGACGGCCTAGAAAAACGCACCGGCGACAAGGTTGAGGTCGCCCCCGGCGACGGCCACGTGCTGTACCTGCCGGTGCCGGAGGATGTCGACCTTAACTACGCGCTACTGATGCGCCATCTTGATGGCGGCAGCTCACGCGGCTAAGGCCTCAGCAACTGGCCTGCTGGTCGCGCAGCAACTGGGTTAACGCTTCAGCCGGCACCGGCCGGCTGATCAGGTAGCCCTGCAGCTCGTCACAGTGCTGGGCCTTGAGGAAATCCATCTGCACTTGGGTTTCGACGCCCTCGGCCACCACTTTCAACTCCAGACCATGGGCCATGGCGATAATCGCGCGAGTGATTGCGGCGTCCTCGCTGTTGCTGCCAATGTCGCGAATAAAGGTTTGGTCGATCTTCACGTAATGCACCGGGAAGCGCTTGAGGTAGCTGAGCGATGAGTAGCCGGTGCCAAAGTCGTCAATCGCTAGCAGGATGCCCAAGCTACGCAACTGCTGGAAGGTGCTGATGACGGTCTCGACATTGTCCAGCAGCAGGCTTTCGGTCAGCTCCAGCTCCAGCAGGCGCGGCGGCAGGCCGGTTTCATCCAGCACCAGCCGCACCAAGCTGACCAGATTGCCTTGACGTAGCTGCTGCGCAGAAATGTTCACCGACACGCGCACCTCGGCCAAGCCTTCCAGCTGCCACGCGCGCGCCTGTTGGCAGGCTTGGCGCAGGACAAACTCGCCCAGCGGGTTGATCAAGCCGGTCTCTTCGGCCAGGCCGATAAAGTCGCCGGGCGGCACCAAGCCCAACTCTGGGTGACGCCAGCGCACCAGCGCCTCGGCGGAGCGCAGGCTATCGTCAGCCAGGCACAGTTTGGGCTGGTAAAACACCTCCAACTGGCCCTCTTCGATGCCCTTGCGCAGCTGGTTTTCCAGCTGCAGGCGCTCTAGGGTGCAGGCTTGCAGATTGTCGGTATAGAACTGGAAGGTGTTTCCACCGAGGTGCTTGGCATGCTGCACGGCCATGTTGGCCTGACTCAGCAGAGTGGAAATTTCCCGCGCGTTATCCGGCAGCAAGCTGATGCCGATGGAGGCGCTGACCACTAACTCCTGATCACCAACCATGATCGGCAGGCGCAGCTTACTCAGTACTCGACTGGCCAAGCGCGCCAAACTCGACAGGCTGCCGTAGGAGTCCAGCAGCACGGCAAATTCGTCACCGGACAAACGTGCCAAGGTCTCGGCCTCGGGAATGGTCTGTGCCAGACGCCGACTCATCTGCCGCAGCAATTGGTCAGCCAACTCGTGGCCAAGGCTGTCGTTGAGAATTTTGAAGCGGTCCAAGTCGATATGCAGCAATGCCAAACTGTGGCCGCTCTGCCGTGCGCGCTGGCCGGCCTGGTGCAGACGTTCTTTAAACAGGTTGCGATTGGCCAAACCGGTCAGGTCATCGTAATTGGACAGATAGCGCAGGCGCTCTTCAGCCTCGCGGCGGGCGGTGAGGTCAACGAAGAAGCCCACGGTATGGCTGACGCGCCCTTGGGCGTCGCGGATCATGCTCAGTTGCAGCCATTGCGGGTACAACTCGCCGCTCTTGCGCGTTTCCATCAGCTCGCCTTCCCAGCTGCCGTTGCGCTCCAGCTCCAGGCTGATCAGGCGATATTGCCGTCGCGCATCGCTGCCGTGAATCAGGCTGCCGATGCTCTGACCGAGTAACTCTTCGCGGCCATAGCCGGTAACGGTGGTAAAGGCGCGGTTGACGGCCAGAATCCGGCTGTCGGTATCGAGGATGACGATGCCTTCGCTGGCAGCCTCAAATACCGTGGCGGCCACGCGCTGCTCTTCGTCGCGGGTTTTACGCGCAGTGATATCGCGTCGCGTACCAAGCATACGCAACACGCGCCCGGCGCTGTCGCGCTCGACTGCGCGGCCACGGTCCTCAACCCAAATCCAGTGCCCGGCCGCATGGCGCATGCGGTACTCCACCGCATACCCATCGGTGCGCCCACGCATGTGTTCGATCAACGCCGTGCGCAACAACGGCACATCATCCGGATGCAGGCGCGGTTTAAGGTCGGTGAGCATGGCGGTGACCATTTCTGGCTGCAGGCCAAGCAACGCCTGCAACTGCGAGTGGTGCACGGCATCGGTGACCAAGTTCCAATCCCACAGGCCCAGCTCGCTGGCTTCTAGGGCCAGCGCTAGGCGCGCTTCGCTCTTATCCAGCGCGTGGGTGGTGTCGTCCAGCTGCAGGGTGCGCTGCTGCACGTGCACTTCTAGCTCATCATGGGCGGCGCGCAGTTCACGCTCGGCGCGGCGGCGCTGCTCGACTTCGTGCGCCAGCTCCTGATTAAGACCTTCAGCCTGCTGTTTGGCGTATTCAAGATTGGTAATCAGCGCTTGATTATGAAAACGCTGCTGCAGGTTGCGACTGACCAGTCGATTAACCTGCCAGGTCACCAGCAGCAAGGTGGCCGAGAGGATCAAGCCGAAGATGCCCCAGCTTTCTTGGCGTGGATCGTCGCTCAGCAACAACACATACAAAGGCGGCAGCACGCACGGCAGAGTGAAGGTCAGAAACGCCGGCAAGCTGACGGCATAGGCCACGCTGGCCGAAAGAATCGCCGCGACAATCAGGCCGTACACCAGCGCCTGCTGCAAAAAGGCGTCGGGCGGCACTAAGGCGATCTCGGCATAGGCCAAGGTCAAGCCCGATAAGCCCGCGCCGAATAGAAACATCCGCCGCCAGTGCGGCTCGGCCTGCCGCGACGGCAACGCACTATTAAAGGCGCAGACCTGAATCAAACGCAGCACCGCCAGCAGCACCAGCCACACCAGCCACACGGCCAAGCGCGTGGAATTGCTCGGATTCCATAACAGGTACGCGCAGGCCACGCCGCTCAGCAGCATCAGCAAGGTTGGTACTTGTGAGCCCTGATACAGCAGGCGTGTGCGCTCTACGGCTAGATCGGCCATAAAGGCCTGCCGGGTGTCCGCGAGCGCAGCGGCTTCAGGAGCAGCAGAGGTTGGTTTATCAGCAGCGTGCATAGGCTCTGTTCTTATAATGGCGGGCCTAGATTTGGCCGAAGCATACCCGCGCTAGACGCTTCGCTGAAATTTTTCTGCGCTCTAGGCAGCAAAAATGGCTGAACTTTCGAATAGCCTAAGACTATTGACCCAACGCAGCTGACTGACCGGTAAATCAGCTTTTGCCTAGCCATCTGACCCTGCGGTTGATTGCCCGCAGACGCAGCGCTCGGTTAGCGGCTCGCAATAGCGAGGCAACCGGGCCTAAAATGCGCGCATGCATGATGACCTCTCCCCCCTGTTAAATTCCCTCAACGACGCCCAACGCCAGGCAGTAGCCGCGCCGCTGGGTCGTCAGTTGGTGCTCGCCGGCGCAGGCTCCGGCAAAACTCGCGTATTGGTACACCGCATTGCCTGGCTGGTGGCGGTGGAAAACGCCTCGCTGCACTCAGTGCTGTCGGTGACCTTTACCAACAAGGCCGCCGCCGAGATGCGCCATCGCATCGAGCAGCTGATGGGCGTGAGCCCGCAGGGCATGTGGGTCGGCACCTTCCACGGCCTGGCCCACCGCCTGCTGCGCGCGCACTGGCAAGAAGCCAAGCTGGCGGAGAACTTCCAGATTCTCGACAGCGACGATCAACAACGCTTGGTTAAGCGGGTGATCCGCGAGCTGGGCTTGGACGAAAGCAAGTGGCCGGCCAAGCAGTCGCAGTGGTTTATCAACGGGCAAAAAGACGAAGGCCTGCGCCCGCAAAATATCCAAGCCGGCGGCGACCTGTTTCTCGCCACCCAACTGAGCATTTATCAGGCCTACGAGGCCGCTTGCGCCCGCGCCGGACTGATCGACTTCTCCGAGCTGCTGCTGCGCGCGCTCGACCTGTGGCGCGATAATCCGGGCTTGCTGGAGCACTACCAGCGGCGCTTCCGCCATGTGCTAGTGGACGAGTTCCAAGACACCAACGCGGTGCAATACGCCTGGCTGCGCCTGCTCGCGCGCGGCGGCGAGAGCCTGATGGTGGTCGGCGACGACGACCAGTCGATCTACGGCTGGCGCGGTGCAAAAATCGAGAACATCCACCAATACAGCCGCGACTTCCCGGACGCTGTGACCATCCGCCTGGAGCAAAACTATCGCTCCACCGCCGGCATCCTCAAGGCCGCCAACGCGCTGATTGCTAACAACCAAGGGCGGCTCGGCAAAGAGCTGTGGACCGACGGCGGCGATGGCGAGCCGATCAGCCTGTACGCCGCCTTCAACGAATACGACGAAGCGCGTTACGTGGTCGAAACGATCATGGACACGCTGCGCAAAGACGGTCTCAAGCGCAGCGACATCGCCATTCTCTATCGCTCTAACGCCCAGTCGCGCACCCTTGAAGAAGCCCTGTTGCGCGAGAAAATCCCCTACCGCATCTATGGCGGCCAGCGCTTCTTCGAGCGCGCTGAAATTAAGAACGCCATGGCCTACCTGCGCCTGCTCTCGCAGCCGGGTAACGATGCGGCGCTGGAGCGGGTGATCAACGTGCCGGCGCGTGGCATCGGCGAGAAAACCGTCGAAACCATCCGCGAACAAGCCCGCGCTGCCGACTTGTCGATGCACGCGGCAATCAGCCTGATCATTGCCAACAAAGGCTTGCCTGCACGCGCTTGTGGCGCCTTGGCAGGCTTCCTCGAAACCTTGGAAAACCTCGCCGCCAAGGTGCTGGAGATGCCGCTGGGACTGATGACTCAGACGGTGATCGAGCAATCTGGCCTGCTCGCCTATCACAAGGAAGAGAAAGGCGAAAAAGCCCAGGCCCGAGTAGAAAACCTCGAGGAGCTGGTCAGCGCCGCACGCGCCTTCGAGAGCATGGAGATCGAGGAAGACACCACCTTATTGGCCGCCTTCCTCGACCACGCTTCGTTGGAAGCGGGTGACACTCAAGCCAGCGAGCACGAAGACAGCGTGCAGCTGATGACCCTGCACAGCGCCAAGGGTCTGGAGTTCCCACGGGTATTCTTGGTTGGCATGGAAGAAGGCCTGTTCCCGCACAAGATGAGCCTGGAAGAACCCGGCCGCTTGGAAGAAGAACGGCGTCTGGCCTATGTCGGCATCACCCGCGCGATGCAGTGGCTGGTAATCAGCTACGCGGAAACCCGCCGTCTGTACGGCAACGAGACCTACAACAAGGTCTCGCGCTTCGTGCGTGAAATCCCCGATGGCCTGATTCAGGAAGTGCGCCTGAGCAACAGCGTCAGCCGCCCATTTGCCGGCACACGCAACCAGAGCATGAGCAACAGCAACCTGTTCGCTGGCGCTGAGGTGCCAGAAACCGGCTTCTGCCTCGGCCAGAGCGTGCGCCACAGCCTGTTTGGTGAGGGCGTGATCCTCAACTTCGAAGGCGCCGGCGCGCAGGCGCGGGTACAGGTCAACTTCGCCAGCGAAGGCACCAAGTGGCTGATGCTTGGCTATGCCAAGTTGGAAGCCGTGTAGTCGCTCGCCCTCCGCGCGGCCAACCTGAACGGGTTAGGCCGCACGCCGCTCCAGCAGGTTGATGATTTTCTCCGGGCCAAGGCGGAACGGCTGATAGCCCTGCGGATAACTGGCAAAGTGCAGGGCCAAGCGGCTTTGATGAAATGAACGCTGCTCCCAAGGGTTGAAGCGCCGCAGGCACAGCGCGCGGCCGCGCAAAAACAATTTAACTGCTTGGCTGAGCAGCCAAGACGGCTTGCCCAGCCCTAGCGCCTGCAGCAACGCCGGATCATTCAGCAGCACTTTGACCAGCGGCCGAGTTAAAGGCCGCAAAACCCATGGCAGCAACTGACGTAGACCTCGCAGAGTGCCTTCGGTGACCTGTTGATTGCTCGGCGCATAGGCTTCCATCCGCGCGCGGTAAGCCTCGCGCCAGCAGGCAAAGGCGGCAAGGTCGGCGGGGATATCCTGCAAGTGCATGGCTTCGCCCAGTGCGCGAAAGGCCTCATATAAACCCTGCTCCTCAGCGTCGCTCAGGCGCCGCCAACCGTAGCGACGCAACCAGTCAATCGGCTCGAAGATGAACAACGACAGGGTGTAGAGGTAATCCTCGTTGGCAATCGCGTAGTGGCTATGGATATGGTTCAGGTGTTTGACCATTTGCGCGCCGTGCGGGCCGTCGACGCCATCATTGAGAATCTCACTGAGGATCGCGCGGGTGTCATCCAAGCGTTTGACGCTGTGCTTTTCGTACTGCCCGGTGCGATGCAGCAACGCTGACATACGCGGAATGGCAAACGTCTTCAATTGCGCTAATTCGCCAGCCACCAGCATATCCAACGGAAACTCATGGCGGGCTAAGGTGCGCAGGATGTCGGCGTAATCAACCTGAGGGTCGAGGGTGGCTAATCGTTGGGTATGGCGAAAGCGGCGCAGCGGCATGGCAGAGTCCTTGAAAGTTAATAGACAGATGTCTATTTAGACCCGCTGCCAGCTGTTGCCCAGATGACAGACCCCGCTAAGCGTTCACTAACAGACAGATCCGCACCTATGTCCAGTAACCCACTTGATCGCCGCAGCCAGCGCTCACGTCACGCCATTCTCAATGCCATGCTTACCCTGCTCGGCGAGCAGACCTTCGCGCAGATCAGCGTGGCGCAGATCTGCTTGCGTGCCGATGTCGCCAGACCGACCTTTTATTTGCACTTTTCTAGCAAACAAGAAGCGCTATTGAGCTTTATGGATGACGTCTTCGAGCAGTTCTTTGCCGGCGTCGAACCGCAGTTGCCGTTGGCTGAATTGGACACGCAGGCCATTTGTCTGCAGCTGTTTGAGCAATGGCAACGTCACCGACAACTGCTGCGCGCCCTGCTCGATGCAGGGCTGGAAAGCACCATGCAACAGCGCTTTCGCCATTACGGTGCACGGCTAGTTGGCCGCTACCTGAGCCAGCGCCAATTAAGCGTGCCGGAGCCCGCATTGATGCCATATCTGATCGACAGCATCGCGGCCACCGCTCTGGCGTTTCTAATGCGCTGGCTACGCGAAGACTTGGTCCTGCCGGCCGCGCAAATGGCGTCTTTTTATGAACACATCTGCCGTAACGGTATGCTGACGGTGCTCAATCCGCTGCCGCCGGCCGAGTCCTAACGGCGCCAATGGCTCCGACTAAAAAATCCCGAAACATTCTAACGCTGGCCTCCCCAGCCCAGGCTGGGCAAGATGCGCGCGTGCAATCCTTTTGTGAGATGACTCAATGCAACGTTTTATGACCGTTTTTATGGTTCTGTGCCTGGGCCTAACCCTCAGCCTGGACGCCAACGCTCGGCGTATGGGCGGCGGCAAGTCTTGGGGCTCGGCACCTAGCCATCAGGCCAGCCAAGCTCGCCAAACCGCGCCGGCCGGCGCCACTGCGCCGATGGCTGGCAAAGCCGCAGCAGCGGGCGGCATGTCACGCTGGCTCGGCCCGTTAGCCGGTCTGGCGGCTGGCGGCCTGCTGGCTTCGATGTTTATGGGCGGCGGCTTTGAAGGCATGCAAATGTTCGACATGCTGATCATTGCCCTGATCGCCTTTCTGGCCTTCCGCTTTATTGCCGCGCGCCGCAAGCAGCAGGCTCAGCCGGCCATGGCCGGTGGCGTGCCGTATCAGCGCGACATCACCCCTACTGCCGCGCCAGCGCCGACTAGCAACATCTTCGGCGGCTCGATTGCACCCGTGACTGCGCCGATTAAAGCGCCGGCATGGTTCAACGAAACCAGCTTCGTGAATGCCGGCCGTGAGCACTTCCTCAGCTTGCAGCAGCACTGGGATGCCAACGAGATGGACAAGATCGGCGAGTTCACTACGCCGCAACTGCAAGCCTTCCTCAAGCAGGAGCGCGCTGACCTCGGTGATGCCTTCCAGTCGACCTACATCGACAACCTGGAAGTGCAGCTCGACGGTCTCGACGACCAGGCCGACAAGACCATCGCCACCCTGACCTTCACCGGCATCGAAAAGACTTCGCGCTTCGACCAAGGCGAAGCCTTCAGCGAAAGCTGGCGTATGGAGCGTGCTCAGGGCGATAACCAGCCGTGGTTGATTGCTGGCATGCGCCAAAACTGAGGACCTGCCTACGCTCTGCTGCACGTCGGCCATGCTGCGTTAAAAACCGGCTCGGAATGCTCATTTACAACTCGTAAACTGCGCTTCCTCGCCGCTTTGACCAGCCAGAGGCTGTTACTAACGTAGCGCCTTGCTTGGCTCTAGCTCGCGAGAACGTAAACTGGTTCTAAACACACCAGTGGCACACCACAAACCCGGGCCTGCCCGGGTTTGTTGAATCTGCACTCTGCTAAAGTCACAACGACCCGCACCACCCACACCACGAGGATTGCAGCATGATCGGATACGCAATGGTTGGCACCAACGACCTGACCAAGGCCAAGGGCTTTTACGATGCCTTGCTCGGTGAGATGGGCGCCAAGATGATAATGGACGTTGGCCGCGCCGCGTTTTATGGCACCGCGATGGGCCAGCCGATGTTTGGCATCTGCACGCCGCACAACGGCGAAGCCGCAAAGCCAGGCAACGGCAACATGATCGCTCTGCCCGGCGGCTCGCGCGCGGGTGTGGACAAGCTGTATGCCAAGGCCATCAGCCTCGGCGCCACTGACGAAGGCGCGCCGGGCGAGCGTATGCCGGGTTTCTACGGTGCTTACTTCCGTGACCTAGACGGCAACAAGCTGGCCTTCTTCCACATGGGCTAAGGCTGTCGGGTGACAAAAAAAGCCCCGCGCGGAGTGTCATCCGTGCGGGGCTTTTTGTTGCCCTTTGGTTGCCCTTAAGGCTGCTTCAATACTGGCGTCACAGCCGGTGTCTGCCCCTTAGCCCACTGTTGCAGCTCCAGGCTGCGCGCCTTGCTGGTGGCTAGGGATTTGTTCAGGGTCTCGGTGTAGTAATCCAACCACGTCCGCGAACCCGGCAGCATGTAGGCCAGATCACGCATACCCACCTGCAAGGTCAAGATCACCTGTTGGAAGTCGTTCTCCTGGCCTTGCAGGGTTTTCGCCAGCTGGCTCACCGTACCGGGGTCTTCGGTTTGCGCCGGCTTGAGGATGCCGGTCAGGTTGCCGGCCTGCTGCAGCGCCAGTTGTGCGTCCTGCTTTTGCACATGGGTCTGTAACTCGCTGACCTCAGCTTTAAGACCGCTTACCTGCTTCTGCAACTGGCTGATCTGCTCAACGGCAACCTTGCTCGGGTCGTCCGCAAATAGGCCGACCACTTGCACGGTTAATAGCCCCAACAGCATCAGCAGCACCGCGCCCGCCACGCCGTAGAGCAGCCAGCGGTTCAACTTGGCTGACTTCTCCAGTACCTGCAAACGCTCGGCGTCGCTGAGCGACTCTGGCGCGCTGTCCTCATTGTCTTTGCTCATTTCACTCCCCTTGCGCTGCAGCTATTGGCGTGGCCATGCCTTTAATTATCGACCATAACAGCTAAAGCCTGAGTTGCAGGCATTTGGCCAGCAGCAACACGCAGACCGGCGGGCTGGTAAACTCGCCGGCATATCTGCGCCACCTCGCGCATGCCCCCTCAATTGGAGATTCCCGACCGTGGAAGAAGTCATCGAACAACTGCGCGAACTCAACGAGCCGGTACCGGTGCCGCTGGAGTTGCCCGAGGAAGAAACCCTGGTGGAGATTCAGGAGCAGATCCTCATCCACCTGCCGTTCGGCCTGCGTGAGTATCTGCTGCAAGTCAGTGACGTGGTCTACGGACGTCTAGAGCCCGTCACCGCCAGCGACCCGCAGTCACACACCTATCTACCGGACGTCGCCGCCACCGCTTGGTCGCTGGGCGTACCGCGTGAGTTCGTGCCGCTGTGCGAAGACCACGGCAACTACTACGTGGTCGAAGAGGACGGCACCGTGCTGCTGTGGGACGCGGAAACCGGCGAAATCAATGAAGACGAAAGCTGGGAATCGGTCTGGCACTGGGTGCGCGACGTCTGGCTGGAAAGCTGAGAATCAACGCGCAGAATCATGGCGGCAGCTAGGTAAACAGCTGCCGCCAGCCATTACGGCAGATAAAGGCGAAACTCGCCGCCACCCAGCGGCCCGCCGTTGCTGATTTCGATATGCCCGCGCACGCCCTGACGCTCATGCAGAGCAGCAATGCGCCCGGCGAAGTACAGGCCTAAACCAGTACTGCCCGTGCTGTGATTGATGCCCAGAACATAATCAGACTGCTTGGCCAGCATCGCTTCGGGATAGCCGCCGCCGTCATCACAGATCGACAGCACCAGCACCCCAGCCTCTTCCCACGCCCGCACCAGCAGTTGCTGCCGCGCATAACGGATCGAGTTGGTGATGATGTTGGCCACCACCGAGCCGATCAGCTCTTGGTCGAAGAAACCCAGCAGGCCGAACTCCTCTACCTCGCAACGGGCCTCAATATGCCGGCTCTGCAGCACCTCATGGTGACGCGCCAGCTGCGCCTCAATGAAGTCCTCCAGCTCATGATGCGCCGGGCGTAACGGCAACTGGTTGATCCCCAGTTTGTACAGCCCCAACAGCTGCACCAGCATGCCGTTCAAACGCGCAAACTCGTACTCGATGATGCCGTGCTCGCGATTGTGCAGCAGCGCCTCGGGTAACTGGGTGAGCCACTGGCTGTGGGTTTGGGTCAGCAACGCCAGCGAATTCTTCATATCGTGCACGGTGGAGGCGATCACCGTAGAAAACTCCAACCCCTCAGGAACAGTGCTCATACGCCAAAGGCCTTGTTGTGCAGTTGCTGATAGCGCGCATGGCGCGGGTCGCTGGCCGGCAGCATACGCACTGCCTGCAAGCACTGACGGCACTCGTCGAGCAGCGCCGCGTCGGGTTTTTCACCGTGCAAGCGCAGCAGCGACTGCGCGGCATTTAAAGCAATACTGATGTTCTTCGGCTGACGCTGCAGGGCCTGGCGAAATAAGCCCAGAGCATCGGCAAAACGGCCCATCTGATAACTGCGCACGCCTTGGCGATTGAAGTCGATGGCCTCGGTGGCCAGACCGAGAATCTGCGGATCCGTCGTCTGCCTGGCAATCCCCTGCATCACCAGCGGGTCGTCACCATATAGCTCAACGCAGTTTTTCAGCAGCGCATCGCTGGCATCCGCGTGGCCCAGTTCGCGCAGTTGGCTGGCCATCTGCAGAGTGACGGCGGCGGAACACAACTGCTGCAGCTCGCCGAGCTGGCTCAGGGCCTCATCCGTGAGTTGCTTTGCCAGCGCCGGCTCGGCGGATTTGAGCAAGCTCTGCGCATGGGTCAAACGCGCGCGCACTTGTACCTGCGGGTCGTCGCTGTAGCTCTTTTGCAACTCGCCGAGGGTCTGGTTGATGTCGGCCTGCACCCGCTTGTCGAGGCTGCCCTCGCCGGCCTGAGCAGTCAGCGCCTGCGCTAGGCACAGATAGTTGTCCGGGCTCTTGAACATCGAGGTACGGCCCTGCTCCATAGCCTGGCGATAGGCCCGTGCAGCGGTGCCGAAGTCGTGGTTATCCAGCGCCAGCTTACCCAGCTCCATCTGCCGGCGAATCGCCAGCGGCGACAGCTTTATCGCGTCCTCAAGCACCTGCTGCGCCTGCGCGCTGTCACCCTGCGCCAGCTGCACAGCGGCCAAGCCATCGTAAAGTCCCGGCATCATGGCAAAGCTCAGCAAACCTTGTTCATACACCTCACGCGCGCGTGGCAACTGGCCGCGCGCTTGCAGCAGGCTGCCAAGTGCCACATACGCCCAAGGCGTGGCGCGATCGGCGAGGATGCCGCTGAGCAAGGCTTCCAGCTCATCATGGCGGCCCAGATCACGCAGGGCACCGGCACGATAACGCTGGCACAGCGGCGTATAGCGTTTGTCTTGCTGACTCAGGCTGGCGCTGGCGGCCAGTACCGCCGCCGGGTCGCATTTATCCAGCGCCTGCAAAATCGGTTTGAGCGCGTCTTTACGCTCCACCAGCTTGTCCATCCGCTGGACCAAGCTGGCGCGATTGAACGGTTTGGTCAGATACGCGTCCGGTTCATGCTCCAGCGCACTGAGAACCATGGCCTGACTGCTCTCAGCGGTGACCATGATAAAAATGCAGTGGTGACTGATCAGTTTGCCGATCAGCAGTTCTTCCAGCACCTGCTGGCCATTCTTACCGGCGCCGAGGTTGTAGTCCTGCAGGATGATGTCGTAGTGCTTGTGCCGGCACATGGCCAAGGCATCTTCGCCACGCTCGGCGGTGTCGACGTCGCCGGCGCCAATGTCGCGCAGCATGCTTTTCATCGAGTTGCGGAAGTCGGAAAAGTCATCGACCACCAGAAAGCGCTTAGTGCTGTAGTCCTGCATTCGACAGCTCCCCAGACGGAATAGACATAGTGGACCCGTGTAATGGCTCATATTTTTGTTGGGGCCAGCACCAGCACGGCCAACGCGTGTTCAGCGTTTGCTCAGTCTAGCGACCGCTCTCAGCCAAACATCCATAGGTGCGACGGGGCAATAGCGTGACTGAGCGGTGTTCTTGGCTGCTGCACTGAAAGACACATTACCCTAGCCGAACGGGCGCGCAGCGTTGGCCAAGGTGTTAAGTTGGCTCAAGCGTTTTCGCATTGCCACGACTAACAGGAGCCACAGCATGTTCAAAAAATCTGCAGCACTCATTCTCGCGCTGATTCTTGGCAGCAGCACGCTGGGTTATGCCGGAGCAACCTTCGCCGCCACTGGCCACGATCACGGCCATGCCGAAACCGCGCAGAAGCTGCAGCTCGACGCGGGCAAGCGCTGGGCGACCGACGCACCGCTGCGCAAGGCAATGGGCACGATCAACGAGAACATGCGCCAAGCGTTGCCCGCGATTCATGCGAACACCCTGGCCGAAGCGCAGTATGTGCAACTGGCCGAGGACGTGCGCGCACAGGTCGACTACATGTTCAAAAACTGCCAATTGAGCGCCGAAGCTGATGCCCAGCTGCACCAGATCATCGTCCAGTTGCTGGCCGCTGCCGACAACATGGCCGGCGCACCGGCCGGGCGTCGCGACGGTGCGATCAGTGTGTTGGCCGCGCTGAAGAGCTACGTCCGCTATTTCGCCGACGACGACTTCACCCCGATCGCGCACTGAGCACGCTAAGCGCGCAGCAGCGGTGCCTGGCGACTCTCAGCGCTGTCGCTTAACACCCTGTTCCAGACTAAGCAGATTGAGTAGGAAGTTGCCGAAGTACTGCAGGTCTTGCTCAATCGCCACGCGCGCTGCCGGGCCATCGCCCGCTTGCAGCGCTTGTAGGCAATCGCCGTGGAAGTCATTCAGGCGCAGCGACAAATCCGCCTCGGTAAACAAGCAGTTGAAAAACGGCCCAACCTGCAACCACAACGACTCGATCAGGCGCAGCAGCACCGGGTTGGCGCAAGCGGTGTAGAGGGTCAGGTGAAACTGACTGTTGGCACTCAAATAGCCCGGCATATCGCGCTGCTGCAAGGCCACATCCATGCGCGCAACCGTAGTTTTCAGCAGCGCCAACTCGGTGGGCGTTAGCCGCGCGGCGGCCAACTCCACCGCCAAGCCTTCCAGATTGATGCGCACCGGCAGTAACTGCTCGAAGCGCTCACGGGTCATCGGCGGCACCCGCAGCGAACGCTGCGCTTCACCTTCCAACGCCCCCTCCGCCACCAGCCGTTGCAACGCCGCACGCACCGGCATCGGGCTGGTGCCCCACTCGGCAGCCAAATCACGGATCTTCAGCCGCTCGCCCGGTTGAAACCGCCCGCTGAGCAAGCCGCTGCGGATGTTTTGATAGAGCTGTTCCTGCAGGTTATCGGCCATGGTCTTAGCGGCTCCCGAATGGCGGCGCGGGCAGTTGAGCGAGGGTTAACGAGCAGTTGTGCATGGGGCTTTCCAAAACTAAGTAGATAAAATTTTGAGTGCGCGAGCTAGAGTCCGGCTAGGCGCAGCCGCTCAAATGGGGGCTTTGTTTTCGATTAGGCAATTACCGCCATCGACTACCAGGACTTCGCCGGTGATGTAGCTGGCTTCACGCGATGCCAAAAACGCCACCGCCGCCGCCACTTCGTCTGGCCGTCCGGCACGACCAACTGGGGTATAGGTGCCGGCATGCCGTTCTTCTTCGGTGCTTGAGCCAGTCGCAATCCAGCCCGGCGCCACACTATTAACCGTGATGCCCTGCTTGCCGACTTCCAGCGCCAGACTCATGTTCAGCCCCAGCATGGCCGCCTTGGCCGCGCTGTAGGCCGACTCGCCGGGGTTGCTGCCACGGGTGCCGGTAGTCGAGCTGATGTGCACGATGCGCCCGTAACCGCGCGCCTTCATCCCCGGTAACACGGCGCGGGTGAGCAAAAAGGCGCTGGTCAGGTTGCGCGCGATGGACAGGTTCCAGGTCGCGAGGTCCATGTCCGCCACCTCGGCAAATGGCTCCGGGCTGCCTTGCATAGCCATGCCGGCGTTGTTGACCAGAATGTCGATATGGCCGAATTGCCCATGGGCCCACTCAGCCAGCGCCTTGACCTGCGCTTCGTCGGTCAGGTCGGCGGCCATGGCGTGGGCGTCTATACCTTCAGCCTGCAACTCGGCAGCGCGCTGCTGGATACGCGCACTGCTGGCGGTGATCAGCACGCGTACGCCTTCGCGACCCAAGCGTCGGGCGATGGCCATGCCGATGCCACTTTCACTGCCGGCGCCACTGACCAGCACGACCTGACCCTGCCAGACTGACTCGCTCATTCTATTCATCCTGTGATCACAAATTCAGAACATATTACCTAAATGGTGGCTCAAATCCAGTTATTGACTTATTTGTGATCACAAATAAGAATGTGCATAAATTCGAACGAGGTGTGCAACATGACAGCCAGTGGTATCAGCCCAGCCGCAGTGGAAACCTTCACCGCCCGTGAGCGCGAGCTGTTTGTGCAGCGCAATCCCAAATCGCTGGCCTTGTCCGAGCGTGCCCGGCAGTCGTTGTTCGGCGGTGTGCCGATGCATTGGATGGCCGACTGGTCGACGCCAAATCCGCTGTTTGTCGAACGCGCCAAGGGCGCACGCTTCTATGACGTCGACGGCCACGAATACATCGACTTTTGCCTGGGCGACACCGGCAGCATGTTCGGCCACTCGCCGGACCCGATTGCCCAAGCCATCGCCGAACAAGGCAATAACGGCTTAACCACCATGCTGCCCGGCGAAGATGCGGTAGTCGCCGGCGAGCTGTTGGCCGCACGCTTTGGCCTGCCGTTTTGGCAAGTAACCGCCACCGCCACCGACTCCAATCGTTACGTATTGCGCTGGGCGCGGGCGATCACCGAGCGCAAGGTGCTGCTGGTGTTTGACGGCTGCTACCACGGCACCGTGGATGACGTGATGGTCCGTTGCCACGACGGCGCAACCCAGCCGCGCTCCGGGTTGATCGGCCAAGCCTACGACCTGACCCAATACAGCCGCTCGATTCCGTTTAACGATGTCGCAGCACTGGAAGCCGCACTGGCCCAAGGCGATGTGGCCGCGCTGATGTGCGAGCCGGCGATGACCAATATCGGCATGGTCCTGCCAGAGCCCGGTTTTATGCAGAAATGCCGCGAGCTGACTCGTAAATACGGCTCTCTACTGATCATCGACGAAACCCACACCATCTCCACCGGCATGGGCGGTTGTACCCAACTGTGGAACCTGGAGCCGGACTTCTTCGTGGTCGGCAAACCGATCGCTGGCGGCGTGCCGTGCGGCATCTTTGGTTGCAGCGCGGCGATGGCCGACGCCATGCAGGCCGCCCGCCAACGCGCCAGTGCCGGCAACCACGGGCACGGGCACAGCGGCATGGGCACCACCTTGTCGGCCAACGCGCTGGCGATGCACTGCATGCGCGCCAACCTCGAACAGGTGATGACCGAGGCCGCCTACGCGCACATGTTGCCGCTGGCCAAGCGTCTGGCCGATGGTTTCCGCAGTCTAATCAGCAAGTACGAGCTGCAATGGTCGGTGACCGAACTGGGCGCGCGCAGCGAGTTCCAGTTCTGCCCACAGTCGCCGAAAACCGGCGCGCAGGCCGAAGCGGCCTTCCACGACGAACTGCAAATGGCCCTGCACCTGTATCTGATTAACCGCGGCATTTTGATCACGCCGTTCCACAACATGACCCTGTGCTGCCCGGCGACTAGCGCGGCGGATGTGGATAAGTTGATCGCCACGCTGGATACGGCCCTAGAAGAACTGCTGGCCATCCCCGGCGCGCGCGAGTAACAGACGCTGATCGTGCCTACGCTCCGCGTGGGTACGCAGCTGCAGATGCTCGGCGTCCCCGGAGAGGCACCCACGCAGAGCGTGGGTACCATCAAACAATGACCCGAGACATGAACACCGCAGGATCGAACCGACACAGATCGTACCCACGCTCCGCGTGAGTACGCAGCTCCAGATGCTCGGCGTCTGCGGGGCACCGAGCGCCCCCCGGATAGGCTCCCACGCAGAGCGTGGGAGCCATTACCCAACACAAGGACACCACCATGAACTTCGCCGCCCCCCAGGAAGCCCGCGACTTCCTCGCCGCCCACCCCGAAGTGCGTCTGATTGAACTGATTTTGATCGACGCCAATGGCATTCCGCGCGGCAAGCTGCTGCACCGTGACGAGCTGCTGGCCGTCTACGAGAACGGTCGGCCGCTGCCCAGCTCGATCTTGGCATTGACCATTCAAGGCGAAGACGTCGAAGAAAGCGGCTTGGTCTGGGAAGTGGCCGACGCCGATTGCTGGACCTACCCACTGGCCGGCAGCCTAACCCTGCAACCGTGGCGCGCTCAGCCGACCGGCCAACTGCAAGTCAGCATGCACCCAACTCAAGGCCTACCGGCCAGCCCGGCCGACCCGCGGCATGTGCTGATCCGCGCCATCGACCGGCTCAAGGCCGATGGTCTACACCCAGTAATGGCAGTGGAGCTGGAGTTCTATCTGCTGGACAAACAGCGCGACGCCAACGGCCGCCCGCAAGCGGCGCTGCAAAGCAACGGCATCCGCCCGCAAGCCCCGCAGGTGTATGGCGTAACCGAGTTGGAGCAGCTGCAGCCGTTCCTCGACGACCTCTACCATGCTTGCGAAGTGCAAGGCCTGCCGGTGCGCACGGCGATTTCCGAATACGCGCCGGGCCAAGTCGAACTGACCCTGGAGCACCGCTTCGACGCGCTGCAAGCGATCGACGAAGGCCTGCGTTACAAGCGCTTGGTTAAGGGTGTGGCCAACAAACACGGCTTTATCGCCTGCTTTATGGCCAAGCCGTTTAGCGACCTGGCCGGCAGCGGCATGCACATGCACATCAGCCTGGCCGATGAGCAGGGCAACAACCTGATGGCCAGCGACGATCCGCACGGTACGCCGCTACTCAAGCACGCCATCGGCGGCATGATGGCCACGCTGAATGATGTGCTGGCGATCTTCTGCCCGAATGCCAACTCGTTTCGGCGCTTCCAGGCCAACAGCTACGCGCCGCTAGCCAAGAGCTGGGGGGTAAATAACCGCACCGTGTCGTTCCGCGTGCCCGGTGGCCCGGCCAACAGTCGGCATGTCGAGCACCGTATCTGCGGCGCCGACGCCAACCCGTATCTGGCCGCAGCGGCGATCCTCGCGGGCATCCACCACGGCATCCAGAACCAAATCGATCCGGGCGCAGCCATCATCGGCAACGGCTACGAGCAAGTCCGCGAAACCCTACCGACCGACTGGCTGACCGCCCTGCGCGCACTGGAAAATTCCAGCTGGGCTAAACAGGCATTGGGCGAGGAGTTCCTTAAGGTGTTCCTGGCGATCAAGTGGAACGAGTTCCGCCAGTTTATGGGCGAAGTCGGCGAGCAAGACTGGCGCTGGTACCTAACCCACGCCTGACATCCGTTCAGCCCATTGGGTTTAGCCCGACTTGGCCTGCGCTGCCCCTGCACAGGGCAGCGATAGCGTCTAGACGCTGGCATAGCACGCATCTATACCTCGCAACGCGTCCGCCGCTGCAGCCTGCAGCGGTGCGCAAAACCTGCCAAGCACTGCGCAAACAGCGCTTTTGCCGCATTTCTACCAGCGCACGGAACGTACTGCGTTATCCTTGTCGGCTGCCGACTGCATCCACGCCTCGCGCGCCCTTCTGCACTTTAAATGAGCTTGTTATGGAAACCGTAAACAACCAGCTGTCGATGACCGTGCTGATGACGCCGGACATGGCCAATTTCTCCGGCAATGTGCACGGCGGTAACTTGCTTAAGTACCTCGACCAAGTCGCTTACGCCTGTGCCAGCCGTTATGCCGGCTGCTACGTGGTGACGCTGTCGGTGGATCAGGTCAACTTTCGCCAGCCCATTCATGTGGGCGAACTGGTGACCTTCCTCGCGTCGGTCAACTACGCCGGGCGTAGCTCGATGGAAGTCGGTATCAAGGTGATTACCGAAGACATCCGCGAAAAATCCGTGCGCCACACCAACAGCTGCTTCTTCACCATGGTCGCCGTGGATGATCAGGGCAAGCCGACCGCTGTGCCGCAGCTGCCGCTCAACAGTGCCGACGAGAAACGGCGTTTTATTCAGGCTCAGCAGCGCCGGCAGATCCGCCAAGAACTCGAGCAGCGCTACCAAGCCCTGCATCTGGAGCCTTGAAACCAGCGGCTCGCTTAACGGGGCAGTGGCCGCGTTGGTGAGACCGTCTAAACACGCCAGCGCAGAAGTTTTCAACGACCTGTTAAGCTCCACAGACCTGTAGAGGAACCCTCATGCTGAGTCTGGCCGATCTATCCATCTTACTGTTGTTTGCCAGCGCTGGCGCCTGGCTGTGGCGCGGCCACGGCATTCGCGAGCGCGCCCTGGCGTTGGTGCGCCGGCATTGCGAAAAAATCGATGTGATCCTACTCGACGATAACGTTGCCTTGCGCCGCCTGCGCCTGCTGCGCGACGCCCAGGGCCGGCGGCGCTTGGCGCGGGTGTACGGCTTTGAGTTCACGGTTACCGGCGAGCAACGTCACGTCGGCAGCATCAGCATGTTTGGCCAGCACCTCGGCCAAATCGAGCTGGACGCTCACCCGTTCAGCGCCGCAACAGAAGCTGCGCCGACGCCAGCCAACGTGGTGCAACTCAACGACTGGCGTCAGCGCCCACCGCCGCCCTCGTACTGAGGCACGTTCAATCAGCGCAGCAAAAACGCCGCCACGCGACGGGCGCTGTCTTCGGCATCTTCCTGCATAAAGCAGTGGCCGCCAGCCACGGTTTGCGCGCTGATATGCGGGTTAAGGGCGCTCCAGCGCGCCACGGCGCCGGCGATAAACGGGTACGTGCTTTGCCCATAGAGCACTTCGGTCGGCGTTTGCACTTTGCCCAGCGACGACCACAAACGCTTAGGAAACGAGCCGAAGATATCCGCCTCGCGACTCGGCCGGCATTTCAGCTGAACGCCACCCTCAACCTGCGCCATGCCGTGAGTGACATAGGCGTGCAGCGCCTCATCAGTCCAACCCTTAAACATGCCCCGGCCGTGCAGCCCAGCGAATGCTGCGGCTCGATCCGGCCATTGTTGGCGGCGCGAACGGGCCTTGCTAGCCATGCTGTTGCGCCGGTACAGGCCAACCACATCGGACAACGCCATTACGCCGATCATGGTCGGGGTGAACAGCACGGGGTCGAGTAACACCGCACGCTTAAACAACTGCGATTGCTGGGCCAGCATCAGGCTGGTGAGCACGCCGCCAAAGCTATGGCCGACAGCCACGCAAGGCACCGCGCCAAACGCCTCACGGCCGACGGTAAACGCCTCGACAGCCAGCTCGGCACTGCGGTTCCAGCCATGAAAACGGCCACCGTGATCGCTGTCGCCATGGCCCTGCACATCGCACAACCACAGGTCGAAATCTTCAGCCAACAACCTCAGCAGCGGCTCATAGGTGCGCCCGCAAAAGCCGTTGCCATGCAGAAAGTGCAGCAGCGGCTTACCCGAGGGCGGCGTGTGCCAACCGCGTAAGGTAAAGCCGGCGGAACAGGGATGGGACCACGCTTGCAGCAACATAACGACACTCATCAAAACTAAGGCCGGCAGTCTAACCAGCTGCCCGGCACAAGGAAAATTGTGTGTCACCTGCTAGGATGCCGACCTTTGTTCTCTCGACGTGACGTAGCACATGGATATTTCCGCTCTGCTGGACCTGTTTCTGCATTTGGATACGCATTTAGAAACGCTGATCACCCAGTACGGGATGTGGATCTACGCCATTCTATTTTTGGTGATCTTCTGCGAGACCGGGCTGGTGGTCATGCCGTTCCTGCCGGGCGATTCACTGCTATTTATCGCTGGCGCGGCGGCGGTGCACAGCGGCCTCGACCCCTGGCTGCTCGGCGTCTGTCTGTTCTTTGCCGCCACCTTGGGCGACAGCTGTAATTACTGGGTCGGCCGGCGCTACGGGATTCGTCTGTTCGAGCGTGGCAACTCAAAAATCTTCCGCCGCGACTACCTGCTGCGCACCGAAATCTTTTATGCCGACCACGGCGCCAAGACCGTTACGCTGGCGCGCTTTCTGCCGATTCTGCGCACCTTTGCGCCCTTCGTCGCCGGCCTCGGGCGTATGCATTACGGCCAGTTCCTCAGCTATAGCGTGCTCGGCAGCGTGTTGTGGATTGGCGGCCTGATCACCCTTGGCTATCAGTTCGGCAACGTGCCGTTTATCAAGCAGAACCTGACACTGCTGATTCTGTTCATCATCGGCTTGTCGCTGGTACCGATGCTGCTTGGCTGGTGGCATCAACGGCGGCAGGGCAAGGCGGCTAAGTAATCTCGGCGGCACTGAGCACGCAGCGCTGCAGCCCGGCGGCCAACGCTTGCGGGTCTTGAGCGGCGCTGAAAATCAGCTCCAGTCGCGAGTCTTTACGCCATTCACTGCTGCGCCAATGGGGCGCTTCGCCATCCAACGCATTGGCCGACAACCAACCGGCATTGGTCTGCAGCACCAGCTTGGCGCGCCGCCACGCTAACGTCGCCAACCACTGTTGCACCCGCAGCAGCTCGAACTGCTGACTCGGGTGCCAGCGCCAGCCGATGCTCCAGCCTTCGACTTGCTCCTGCACCTGACAAATCGGCTCGCGCGGATCACGCCACAACGTCGGCAAGCCTGCGGCTCCTTCAGGCAACGCTAACGGCGTGCCCGACGCCTGTGCACGCACTTCAATCCCCAGCAACGCACTCACCGGCAACTGCCCCTGACGGGTCCAATACAGCGGTAATGCCGGTAATTGCGCCTGCACTCTGTCGCGACTCGCCGCATCCAAATGTTCCGCCTTGTTCAGCAGCAACAGACCGGCCAGCCCAAGGGCAGTCTGCTGGCTAGTCGGTAACGCTTGGCCGGCCGCTAGCGCGGCAGCATCCAGCACCATCACCAGTGGTTGCAGGGCCAATACCCCGGCCCACGGCGGCTCGGCCAGTTGCGCCAACAGCTCAGCCGGATGGCCCAGACCAGAAGGCTCGATCAGCAAACGATCCGGCCGCGCCTGACGCAGCAAGCGCGCCAGGCCGACCTGAAACGGCACACCATTGACGCAGCACAGGCAGCCACCGGGCACTTCCGCCAGGCTGATGCCATCGGCATCCGTAGTCAGCAAGGCTTGGTCCAAGCCGATCTGCCCGAACTCATTGATCAGCACTGCCCAGCGTTCATCTGCCGGCTTGTGTGCCAACAGATGACGAATCACGCTGGTTTTGCCGGCCCCCAGAGGACCGGCAATCAGGTGGGTAGGAATTTGGCTGAGCATAAACACTCTCAATAGGTAGGCAGTCGCCATGCTGCCGGCTTTGTCGGCGCCAGGAAAGGCTCGTGGTAAAGTTCGCGCATTGATTTGAGGAGCTTCGTTCATGCGCCATTGCTTTGTTCTGTTGTTGTCCGCCCTGCCTCTGCTGGTTCAGGCTGAAGCCTGCATCGTGCACAGCCAAGGCGCGCAGGTGGACATCAAAGTCTGCCAGCAGAACCGCAGCATCCCGAGCGGGATGTTCCATAACGGCTTTTGCCAGCCGCAACTGGCGGGGCAAAAAGTCGACGTTAGCTACGCCGAGCAGTGCCCGATTGGCGCCTTCGGCACCTGCCGTAATGCCAAGGTGGCCGGCACGCCCTACCAGCAGGATATTCACTATTACGGCGTGGCCACTGACGCGCGCATTCTTAAGCCGGCATGCGAGCAGCAATCCAAGGGCGTGTGGGTGAGTTTCTAAGCGCCTTTGGCAAAATCATTGCGCCGAAATAACTCGCCGTTCCACGTGGAACCACCGCTATTGCGCCATCGACCCAGCTGCGCTGCGGGTGACAACCGCAACAAGCTCGGCGGGCTAAATGGCTTTGCTGTTAGGGTTGCCGCTCGGCCCGCAGCAACGTCGCTCGACCCTTAACGAGAAACCCCATGTTCCCCGAAAGCAGCATCCCCGAATTAGCTCACGTGATTCAGCTGGCCGTCGCTCCAGTTTTTTTGCTTACCGCGTTGAGCACCATGCTGTCTGTATTGATCAATCGCTTGTCGCGCGTGGTTGACCGCACCCGCAAGCTTGAGGCGTTTATCCTCGGCAATCCGGAACGCTCGGCGCACCCACGTGCCGAGCTGCACACCCTGTTCCGCCGCACGGTGCTGTGTAATCGCGCGATTACCCTGTGCACGTTGACTGCGCTGCTAATTTGCGTGGTGGTGGCCTTGCTGTTTATCAGCTCACTGATGGGCTTCAGCGCCACGCTGGCCGTTGCTGCCCTATTTGTGATCAGCATGGGCACCTTTATCGTGGCCCTGCTGAACTTCCTGCAGGAAATTCGTGTGGCTTCGACGGCCTTGGAAAACTCGGCCAAACAGATTCTTGAGATGACCCATATCATTCATAAACCCTAGGGTTGTCCTCTACGCCCCGCTTTGTGTGCACCCGCCTATGTTGCAGCTATCCAATAACGTGCATCTGCCCGACAGCGAGATCGAACTGAGCGCCATTCGCGCCCAAGGCGCCGGCGGGCAGAAGGTTAATAAGGTGTCCAGCGCGGTGCACCTGCGCTTCGATATCCACGCCTCCTCGCTGCCGCCGTTCTATAAAGAGCGCCTGTTGGCCCTGCGCGACCAGCGCATCACCAGCGACGGTGTGATCGTGCTCAAGGCCCAGCAATACCGCACCCAAGAGCAAAATCGTGGCGACGCGTTAGAGCGCTTAAAAGAGCTGATTCTGGCAGCCGTTAAGGTGGAAAAAGCGCGGCGCCCGACCAAACCCACCCTCGGCTCAAAGAAGCGTCGGCTAGAAGGCAAAAGTCAGCGCGGCAGTATCAAAGCCGGGCGTGGCAAGGTCGATTACTGAGCCGTTCTGAGTTCATGCAACAAGGTCTGCATAGCCAGCACCGTGGGTTGAGCGCGTAAAGCGCGCAGCTGATTAAGCGCGCGACCCGGCCGTGCATTTGCAGCACCGTCGTCTTGCTGAGTGCAGGCCGACCAGAGGTGTAAAAATACTTCTCAGACACCTTTCCGTAGGGGGCGAGTGCGTGAATAATGCGCGACCAAGGTGTTCAGTAAAACAAGACGCTACATTAAATATATCAAACGCCTTTTGACCCTTAAGTGAGGTGACAACCCCCATGCCACAGCGCATTTGCATCCTAGAAACCGATAATCTTCGCCCGGAACTGGTCGACCAGTACAAAGGCTACGGCCACATGTTCCAGCAACTCTTTGCCACCCAACCGATTGC
>RCMZ01000476.1_pt1 | contig 33451 bp, 35 predicted proteins | sample 2041141 | NCBI WGS metagenome assembly RCMZ01 (sample SAMN09708263, study PRJNA481090) | Wastewater metagenome, whole genome shotgun sequencing project. | biome: sewage; isolation source: Davis station wastewater (DW) | place: Antarctica: Davis Station | collected 2010-03-01 | reverse complement strand
GGCGCCGACGACGCCCGCCCGTCCGGCGCAGCCCAGGCCTGAGCCCGGTCTGGACCTCGCCGCACTGGCCGGACCGCCGCGCAACACCAATAATCCGGGCCGCCCCGCGACGGGACAGACCGGCGCGGGGGCCGCCAGCCGTGCTGTCGGGCGAGGCGATCTTCAAAGCTTGGGCGCACAGGTTCGTCCACCGCAGTTGAATTGTGATCTGCCCGGTGCGGACTCAACACTAGTGCGTGTGGCGGTTCGCCTGAACACGCAAGGACGCATTGTAGGGACGCCGCGCTTGCAAGGAGCTAGAAACCCGATTTCTGAGCGGGTCATTCAGGCGATACTGGCGTCTCAGCCGTTCACTATGCCGTCAGGTTACGAAGAGCAGGATCTTCCGTTCGTGTTCAACACCTCGACATGGTGTTGAGGCGAGGGGGATCGGCTCGAAAACGCCGTATTGAGCCCCATGCTAGGCCTGTGGGTTGGGATAATGCTCCGATAGATGTGGGCAATGGGAGAATTTTGATGAAGCTGAAGACCTCCATTGGTTTCGTCCTGATGGCCACGTTGGCCCCGATCACTGTGGCAGCGCAAACTGCGCAAACGCCTCAGACGCAAGATATCGTGATCAGTCAGGCCGACCTTCGACCCTTTCCCATCGCGGTCGTGCCGTTTCGGGGTGAGCGCGGGGCCGACATCTCCAGCATCGTCAGCGGCAATCTGAAGCGTTCGGGCTATTTCGATCCGCTGAATCCGGCCAGCTTCATCGAAACCGGCCTGACCCTGGCCAACGCGCCAAACTTCCCCCAGTGGACTCAGATCGGGGCCCAGGCGGTGTTGTATGGGGCGGTGACGCCGCGCGCGGACAACCGCGTGGACGTGGGCTTCCGCCTGTATGATCCGTACCGTCAGTGCCAGCTGGTCAGCTATCAGTTCACGGCGACGCCGGAACAGTACCGCCGCATCGCGCACAAGATTTCCGACATCATCTATCAGCGCATGACGGGCGAGCCGGGCTTCTTCGATTCCCGCGTCATCTTCGTCTCTGAAGAAGGCACGCAGCTGAACCGCAAGAACCGCCTGACCATCGCCGATCAGGACGGGTTCCAGCCCATCTATCTGACCCAGGGCGACGAGGTGATCATGTCGCCCCGCTTCTCGCCCAACCAGCCGGACGAGGTCACCTATGTGGCGCTGGGCAAGGACTACAGCCGCATCTATCTGCTGAACCTGACGACGGGGCGCCGTGAGAGCCTGGGCGAGTTCGATGGTCAGGTGCTGGCGCCGCGCTTCTCGAACGACGGCAACAAGATCGCCTTCTCGATCATCAGGAACGGCAACACCGACATCTATGTCATGGACCTGCGCAGCCGCCAGCTGTCGCGCCTGACGACCGATCCCGGCATCAACACCTCGCCGTCGTTCAGCCCGGACGGCAGCCAGATCGTGTTCAACTCGGACCGTTCGGGCCAGCCGCGCCTGTACGTCATGCGCGCCGACGGCTCGGGCCAGCGTCCCATCAGCCGGGGCGGCGGCTCCTATACGGCTCCGGCCTGGAGCCCGACGGGAAACATGATCGCCTTCACCAAATCGGGCGGGGGCCGCTTCTCGACCGGGGTGATGAACGCCGACGGATCGGGCGAGCGTATCCTGTCGTCCTCCTATTTCGAAGAGGGGCCCAGCTGGGCGCCCAATGGCCGCTACATCATGTTCGCCCGCCAGACGCGCGGCGGCGACACCCGCCTGTGGACCGTGGACCTGTCGGGACGGGTTGTGTCGCAGGCGGGTTATCAGGGGCGCGGCACCGATCCGGCGTGGTCGCCCCTGCTGGACGGCCCGCCCGCCAACCTGGGCTTTAATCAAGGGGCGGACAGTTGTTCGTCCTGATCTGAATAACGCCGGTTTCAGTAACCGGAGCCTTTGCTCTCAACAGTGCGTTATCCGATCTGGCTTCCCCAAATGGACCGGGGCAATAGATACTGCAGCGCTTGAGGCCGCCGTCCTCAAAACATCTTATGGAGACGACCCCAATGAAGACTTCCCGCATCATCACCGTGGCCATGGTCGGTTGCGCCGTCGCCGCAATGGCCGCCTGCACGCGCAAGCCGCCCGTCGACACCGGCATCCCCGGTCCATCGACCCCGGTTCCGACCGAACCGTCGTATCCGACCGCCCCCACCGGCCCGATCCAGGGCGGCAACGTCGGTTCGGCCGTCCCTGGCTCGGAACAGGACTTCGTCGTCAACATCGGCGATCGCATCTACTTCGATCTGGACAGCATCGAGGTCCGCCCGGAAGCTCGTCCGCGCCTGGACGCCCAGGCCCAGTGGCTTCAGCGCTATCCGGCCGTCACCATCCGCATCGAAGGCAATGCCGACGAACGCGGCACGCGTGAATACAACCTAGCTCTGGGCGCCCGCCGCGCCGAGGCCGTCCGCGTCTATCTGATCGGCCGCGGCATCCCCGCCAACCGCATCACCACCATCAGCTACGGCAAGGAGCGCCCGATCGCCGAGGGTTCGAACGAGGACGCCTGGGCGCGCAACCGCAACGCCCACACCGCCATCGTCTCAGGCGCACCGCGCTAAGACGAGACGTCGGATCTAGGATCAGAGGCGTCGGCTGGAAAGCCGGCGCCTCTTTTCTTTTCAGCGGCGGATTTCTAAAGGTCGGCGACGTAACGTCAGGGGGATCGGGCACGGTCCTCTATCTCGGCTTTGGCCATTGACGCCTTGCGGCGGCCCCAAATCGGTGGAACCTAGTCAGTCATGACGCTCAAGCCTTCCTTCACGCGCAACCGCGCCATCGCCGCCGCCGCCTTGGGCGTGGTCCTGATCGCAGGCGGGGCTGTCGCCCAGCAAGCCGCACCGCCCAACATCATGGAGCGGACGGAATGGGACAATCGTCGTCTGGACCAACTGGACCGCAATGTCCGCCGTCTGGAACGCGCCCTGACCCAGCGCAACGCCGCAGGCCAACCGGTCCTGGTCGAGCCAGACCCCGAGGTGATCGCCCTGCAGGGCCGCGTCGATATTCTGGAGCAGCGCCTGAACGACCTGTCGGCCACCATCCGCCGCATCACCGGCGACGGGGAGCGGGTGACCTTCCAGCTTGATGAAAGTCAGCGCGACAACACCGCCCTGCGCCGCCGTCTGGTTGACGCTGAAGCCCGCATCCAGAAGCTGGAGACGGCGGCGGAACTGAACGCCCCCATCCAGTCCAACACCCCGACCGGCGATGCGGCTCAGGATCTGGCCGCAGCGGTTCGTCTGATCGGTACGGATCGTCCGCGTGGCGAACGGGCGCTGGAGACGGTCGTGGTCACCTGGCCTGATACGCCCCAGTCGCGTGAAGCCAACTCGCGTCTGGGTGATCTGCGCGTTTCGGCCAATGACAAGGCGGGCGCCGTGCCCTATTTCGCCGCCGCCCTGAAGGACTGGCCGCGCATCGGCTGGGCCGCCGACACCACGCTGAAACTGGCCGACGCCCTGTTCGCCACCGACCGCAAGACGCAAGGGTGCGCCGCTCTGGGCGAGTTCACGCGACGCTATGCGCCCACCGCGTCTGACCCGCAAAAGGCCCGTGCGACCCAGTTGCGCACATCGGGCGGGTGCAGCTGACGCCTGACATCGGCAGGACGGATCAAGCCGGTCTGGCCGCGCGCGTCCATGCGCGGCTGGATCAGCGGCTGTCGCATCATGTCGACCATCCTGTCGCCCTGGCCCTGTCCGGCGGCGGAGATTCCATCGCCCTGCTGCAGCTGGCGGCGGGCTGGGCCAGGGCGCGCGGGCGCCGACTGCTGGCCCTGACGGTCGATCATCGGCTTCAGGCCGCAAGCGCCGACTGGACCGTCTTCGCGGCCGAGGCCGCGCGGGGGCAGGGCGCTGACTGGATCGGTCTGGAATGGCGTGGCGACAAACCCAAGACCGGCGTCACCGCCGCCGCGCGTCTGGCGCGCCATCGGTTGATCGCGGACGCAGCCCGTGATGCCGGCGCGCGGGTCGTCCTGTTTGCGCACAACGCCGACGACATCGCCGAGGCCGACTGGATGCGGGCGCAGGGTTCGACGCTGGGCCGCCTGCGTGACTGGACCCCGTCGCCGGTCTGGCCTGAGGGACGGGGGCTGATGCTGGCTCGGCCGCTGTTGTCCGAACGGCGTGAGACGCTGCGGAACTGGCTGAGCGGGCAGGGGGCGGCCTGGATCGACGATCCCGCCAATGAAGACCCGCGCTATGGCCGCAGCCGCGCGCGGCAGGCGTTGCAGGCGATGGCGCCCGCACCCGTTTCGCCGTTGCGCGCCGCCCGCGCATCTGCCGCTCAGCCGATCATTGTAAAGGACGGGATCGTCCATCTGGACCGCAGCATCCGCGCCGCCAGCCTGGCCGCTGTGCTGGTCTGCGCAGGCGGCGGATCGACCCCGCCGCGCGGCGACCGCCTGTCCGCCATCGTCGAAAGATTGCGCGCCGCTGAGGATTTCGTCGCGGTTATGAGCGGCGCCAGGCTCGAAGCGACAGCGGATCGCGTGATCGTGATGCGTGAGGCGGGCGAGTGGACGCGTCGCCCCATCGGCCCGTTGCCGCTGAAACCCGGACAGGCCGCTGTCTGGGACGGGCGTCGCATCTTCACGGCCCGCGCGCCCGGTTGGACCGTGGTGGCGGCGCGCGGACGCCTGTCCAGCCTGACTGTGCGGGATCGCGCAGCCCTGAACCGCCTGCCGCCTGCCGCCCGCGCGTCCATCCCCGTCCTGTTGCGGGACACAGAAACTGTCCCGGTTCTTGCATGCCGCGATGTCGAACAGCGGGACCTGGCGCCCGAACGGCTCAGGCTTGCGTTGGACGAAACGACGCATGAAGACGATCTGAATCATCCGCGCGATGGCGTAACGCCGTGGAACCCCCTATTTTCACGGAAAGACATTCCAGACCGTGGACCCACTCTGGGCCTGCGGACGACTGAGGACCTCAATGAACCTGCGTAATCTGGCGATAACCGGCGTCATCATCCTGGCCTTGCTGGCGGGCTATGCGGCCATCTCGCAAGGCGGTGCGATGACCGGCATGGGCGGCCCTGCCGGGGCTGCGCAAGGCCGTCCCGAACAAATCACCTATTCCCAGCTGGTGCAGCGGGTGGAGGCCGGCGACGTCAAGGAAGCCACCGTGCGCGGCGACCAGGTGACGGGCGCATTCAAGAACGACAACCGTTTCACCGCCACGACGGTCTTCCCGAACGAGACCCTGGTGAACTCCATGCTGGCGGCGGGCGTGAACGTCGACGCCAAGACCACGCGCCAGTCGTGGTGGGCCAGCCTGTTGATCGGCATCCTGCCCATCGCGCTGCTGATCGGGGTGTGGATCTTCTTCATGCGCCAGATGCAGGGCGGGGCGCGCGGCGCCATGGGCTTTGGCAAGTCCAAGGCCAAGCTGCTGACCGAGCACAAGGGCCGCAAGACCTTTGACGATGTCGCAGGCGTTGATGAAGCCAAGGACGAACTGCAGGAGGTCGTCGACTTCCTGAAGGATCCGGGCAAGTTCCAGCGTCTGGGCGGCAAGATCCCCAAGGGCGCGCTGCTGGTCGGACCTCCCGGCACCGGCAAGACGCTACTGGCCCGTGCGGTCGCAGGCGAGGCCGGCGTGCCCTTCTTCTCGATCTCGGGCTCGGACTTCGTCGAAATGTTCGTCGGCGTCGGCGCCAGCCGCGTGCGCGACATGTTCGAACAGGCCAAGAAGAACGCGCCCTGCATCATCTTCATCGATGAAATCGACGCTGTCGGCCGTCATCGCGGCGCTGGCGTCGGCGGCGGCAATGACGAGCGCGAACAGACGCTGAACCAGCTTCTGGTCGAGATGGACGGTTTTGAAGCCTCCGAGAACATCATCCTGATCGCCGCCACCAACCGTCCCGACGTTCTGGACCCGGCCCTGCTGCGTCCCGGTCGCTTCGACCGTCAGGTCGTGGTGCCGAACCCGGACGTCTCGGGTCGCGAACGCATCCTGCGCGTCCACATGAAGGACGTGCCGCTGGCCGCCGACGTCAACGTCAAGACCATCGCGCGCGGCACGCCCGGCTTCTCGGGCGCCGACCTGGCCAACCTTGTCAACGAAGCGGCCCTGACCGCGGCCCGCAAGGACCGTCGCATGGTCACGCACCGTGACTTCGAAGACGCCAAGGACAAGGTGCTGATGGGCTCGGAGCGTCGCTCCATGGCCATGAACGAGGAAGAAAAGCGCCTGACCGCCTATCACGAGGCTGGTCACGCCATCGTCGCCATGAACGTCAAGATGGCCGACCCGGTGCACAAGGCGACCATTGTCCCGCGTGGTCGTGCGCTGGGCATGGTGATGCAGTTGCCGGAAGGCGACCGCTATTCGATGAAGTACCAGCAGATGATCGACCGGATCGCCATCATGGCGGGCGGCCGCGTCGCCGAAGAGCTGATCTTCGGCAAGGAGAACATCACCTCGGGCGCATCGTCGGATATCGAACAGGCGACCAAGCTGGCAAGGGCGATGGTCACCCGCTGGGGCTTCTCCGAGAAGCTGGGCACGGTGGCCTATGGCGAAAACCAGGAAGAGGTCTTCCTGGGCCACTCGGTCGCCCGCAGCCAGAATGTGTCGGAAGAGACGGCCCGCACCATCGACGAAGAAGTCCGTCGTCTGGTGTCCTCAGGCTGGGACGAGGCGCGCCATATCCTGACCACCAAGGCCGACGACCACGAGAAGCTGTCTCAGGCCTTGCTGGAATACGAAACCCTGTCGGGCGAAGAGATCAAGGACCTGCTGGAGAAGGGCGTCGCGCCGAACCGGGACGAGAACAACTTCCCCAACGCTGGGCCTTCGGTCTCGGTGCCGGTCACGCCGGTGGACGAAGCCTCGGTCGAGGTTCCGCCCGCCCCTGCCGCCACCAGCGTGCCGACGGTGCATTAGGTCCGGCTTTCGGACCAAGACAGAACCCGCCGGGGCGCAATCCTCGGCGGGTTTTTTTGTGGGCTGGGCTCGGGTCAAGCCCGAGGGTGACGCAGAGGGAGGGGATCAAACCTCCGGCAGAACCTCGGCGTCCTCGATCATCACCGGCGTCAGGCTGCGCTCGGCGCCCGACGGGTCGCTCCAGGAAATGGTGTAGCCTTCGACAAGGCCGATCAGGCCCGCGCCGACGTGGGACAGAACCGACACCTTGCCCGCGTCGATGTCGGCGTCCTTCGGCAGGACGATCTGGATGCGGCGCGGGTCGGACGAACGACCGTCGACATAGTGAAGCCAGCGGTTAAGCGGCACGGCGCCCTTGGGCAGGTCGCCCGGTTCGCAGATGACGGCCCGCTCCAGCTCGTCCTGCAGCATTCCGGCGACGCCTTCGCCGGGCATGTCGCCGACCAGACGCGACAGGGTTTCATGATCCTCGGCGCTGAGGAAGATGTCAGGGCGGACGGGCAGGGTGGACTTGGCCATAGGGGTTTCTCTCAAAGGGGCATGAGCCGACGCACGCGCGTTCGGCGTCCGGGGCGGCTGGAAGAAGGAGTTTCAGATCGTCGCCCGGAACGGGCAAAAGGCACGCAGCCGTTCCGGGTCAGAAGCCTGCGACGAGGCGTCCCGCGTGGGAAAGGCGTCGAGCCTGGCTGACGAAACGTGTGTTCACGGCTAGAGGCTGGTCCTATGTCGCGTGAAAGTCAAACCTCGCCGTTGATCGACCTGTCGCACAGGGCGGCGCCCCTGGTCATGGGCATCGTCAATGTGACGCCTGACAGCTTCTCCGACGGGGGGCGCTGGACCACGACGGAACGGGCGGTGGAGCAGGGGCTGCGGCTGGTCGAACAGGGGGCGGACGTTCTCGATATCGGCGGCGAAAGCACTCGCCCCGGCGCGCAACCTGTGTCGGAGGCTGAGGAGATCGACCGGGTCGCGCCCGTCATCGCCGCCATCCGCGCCCGCTGGGACGGATTGATCAGCGTCGATACGATGAAGCCTGCCGTCGCCCGCGCGGCGGTCGTTGCGGGGGCGGGCATGTGGAACGATGTCACCGCCCTGACCTATGCGCCGGACAGCGCCGCCGTCGCCGCCGAACTGGGCTGTCAGGTAGTTCTGATGCATATGAAGGGCCAGCCGCGCACCATGCAGGCCGACCCCCGCTATGAGGATGTGGTCGCAGAGGTCGCGGCCTGGCTGCAAGAACGCGCCGGGGCGGCGATGGCGGCGGGCGTGGCGCACGACCGGATCTGGCTTGACCCCGGCATCGGTTTCGGCAAGACGCTGGCGCACAATCTGGCCCTGACCGCGCATCTGCACCGACTGACGGACCTTGGCTTTCCCGTGCTCTACGCCGCCAGCCGCAAGCGCCTGATCCAGGCGGTGGATGCGACGGCGGTGGACGCAGGCGACCGCCTGGGCGGCTCGCTGGCCCTGGCTCTGGAGGGGGCGCGGCGCGGCGCCCGCATGATCCGGGGCCATGATGTGCGGGAGACGGTGCAGGCGCTGAAGATGCAGGCGGCGTTGGCGAACGGCTGACAGCCGCGACAAGGCGTCGCGGCGGATGTAGAGCGGTCAGGCAACAACCAACGGCCGCTGTCCATGAATCTGATGCCCTATATCGCTCCTGTCCTGATGCTGTGTCTGTCGAACGTCTTCATGACCTTCGCCTGGTATGGGCATCTGAAGTTCGACCACAAGCCATTGTGGATTTTGGTCATGGCCAGCTGGGGCATCGCCTTCTTCGAATACTGGCTGGCGGTTCCAGCCAACCGCATCGGCATCCACGTCTATTCTCCCGCCGAACTGAAGACGATGCAGGAGGTGATCACCCTGCTGGTCTTCGCCGGGTTTTCGGTCCTGTATCTGGGCGAGAAGCTGACCATCAATCATCTGGTGGGTTTCGCCTTCATCGGCCTGGGCGCCTTCTTCATCTTCAAGGGGCCGCTGGGGGCGTGAACCGCCTTGCCCTTGTCGGCGGGCTGGGCCATCTGACCGCTCATGTCCTGGGTCATGTCGATCAATCCGTGGGTGACGCTGGTCGTCGCCGGTCTGTTGGAGGTTCTGTGGGCATCGGGCCTCAAGAACGTCAGCCTGCACAGGCCGCTAACCTCCCTGGGCGTGCTGATTGCGCTGGCCAGCAGCATGATCCTGTTGTGGGTGGCGACACAGAAACTGCCGATCGGCACCGCCTATGCCATCTGGACCGGCATCGGCGCGGTGGGGGCGGCGCTTGTCGGCATCCTGTTTTATAACGAGCCTGCGACGGCGGTTCGGGCGGTCTGCATCCTGCTGATCGTCTCGGGCATTGTCGGTTTGAAGCTGTTTTCGGGAGCCCCTGCATGAGCACCCTTTCTCAAGGCCGGGTCCTGATTCTGGCAGGCTCCGATTCAGGCGGCGGGGCGGGGATTCAGGCCGACATCAAGGCTGTGACCATGATGGGCGGATACGCCGCCACCGCCATCACCGCCATCACCATCCAGAACACTCTGGGTGTGCACGGCGTCCATCCCCTGCCGCTGGATGTCATCACCGCTCAGGCCCGCGCCGTGCTGGACGACATTGGGACCGACGCCTTCAAGACCGGCATGCTTGGCTCGGTGGATGTGGTCGAAACCGTCGCCGCTCTGCTGGACACCGCCGACGCGCCCGCCGTGGTCGATCCCGTCATGGTGGCCAAGGGGGGGCATCCCCTGTTGCCCGATCTGGCGGTCGAGGCGGTCAAGTCGCTGATGATCCCGCGCGCTGCGCTGCTGACGCCCAATGCGCCCGAAGCCGAGGCCCTGACGGGGTTCGCCGTTCATGATCTGGACGGCCAGCGCCGTGCGGGCGAGGCCCTGCTGGCCATGGGCGCGCGGGCGGTGCTGATGAAGGGCGGTCATGTTCCCGGCGTGACCGTGATCGACCTTCTGATGACCACGGATGGCGAGACGGTGCTGGAATCCGAACGGATCTACACCCGCCACACCCACGGCACCGGCTGCACGCTTGCCAGCGCCTGCGCGGCGGGGCTGGCGCTGGGCCGTCCGCTCGAGGTCGCGGTCGCCGAAGCCTGGGCCTATGTCGGCGAGGCCATCCGTCGTGCGCCCGGTCTGGGCGGCGGCCACGGTCCGCTGGACCACGCCTGGCCTGTGCGGGGGTAGGCGAACCTATCCGCCACGCCGTCATCCTAGGCCTTGTGCCTAGGATCCATAAATTCAGACCTGTCCGCGTGGAGACGATTTTTGCCGTAGGTCTTTCCCCGACGCACCGGGAGTATGGATCCTAGGCACAAGGCCTAGGATGACGGCGAAAACGAGTGTGGACGGCTGTCCAATGCTGCTCCCCTTGAAACGACGACGTCGCTAAAGGATGGGAATGAGCCTCTGCCTGACCGAAAAACTAATCGCCATCGTGCGCGCCGACCCCAATCTGATGCATGTCCTGACGACGGTGCGGGGGCTGGACCTGCCGGACTGGCGGCTGGTGTCGGGCGCTGTCTATCAGGCGGTGTGGAACGCCCAGACGGGCCGCTCGGCGGGCTATGGGGTCAAGGATTATGACCTGGCCTATTTCGACGCTTCGAACGTGTCGTACGAGGCCGAGGATAGGGTCATCAAGCGCGTCGCCGCCGCCTTTGACGAACCCTTCCGCAGTCAGACCGAGGTCCGCAATCAGGCCCGCGTCCATCTGTGGTTCGAGAACCGATTTGGCGAGCCTTACGACGCCCTGACCTCGACCGATCAGGCGCTGAGCCGGTTTGTCGCCCCGACCTTTGCGGTGGGGGTACGGCTGGAGGCGGACGACGAAATCACCGTCGCCGCGCCGTTCGGGCTGGAGGACGTCTTCTCCATGACCATCCGCCCCAATCCGCTGCGCCCGCTTGCCAAGGGCTGGGCCAAGACCATCGCCAATGCGCGCGCTCGCTGGCCGGAACTGACGGTGGTGGAGCCGGTCTAGCTTGGTCGAGGCTTTGCCCGAACCGTCATTCCGGGGCTGAGCAAGGCGAAGAACCCGGAACCCAGGACCAGATTCTCATCGCCAGCCGTCATCAATGGCACGTGCGACCCTCCTGGGTTCCGGGTTCGTCCTGCGGACGCCCCGGAATGACAAGCTGAGTTGAATCCCGAGCCGGCTTAGTAAGGCCCGTGCTTGCCGTTTGAGGAGAACTCAGGCGGGGCGGCCTTGTGAATGAACTGTTCGGCGACCAGCCAGGCCTTGAACGGGCGCAGGCACCCCAGGCACATGGCGACCAGCAGGGGCAGGGTGACGACGGCGTGGACCCAGATCGGCGGGTGAACCGTGAACTCGAACGCCATCAGCAGGATCATGCCAATGATCCCGACCGCCGACATGACGAAGAAGGCCGGGCCGTCCGCCGGGTCGGCGAAGGCATAGCTCAGACCGCACTCGGGGCATTCGGTGCGCAGGGTCAGGTAGCCCTTGAAGAGCGGGCCTTTGCCGCAGCGGGGGCAACGGCAGGCGAGGCCTGTCTTGATCGTGCTCAGCGGGGGGTATTGCGGATCGGCCATCCGATGACCCTATCCGGTTCGACCCCCGCTGTCGCGTGGACGGTTTGTCCATGACGAACGCTGTTTCAGTTCGAGACAAAAGACGGCTTTGCAAGGCGCCGATTAACCGTGACGAAAGGGCTGTCGCGGCATAGCTGGCCGGTGATGTCAGGGCCGTTGGCGACCAAGCGCATGCTGAAGACGACCGTGGCGGCCGCCGCGGCCGGCGCTGTCGTGTTCGCGCCCCTGGCCCCGCTGGCGCAGGAAGCCGGACGCAGCCGCGATCCCCTGTCCATCTCCATCGGCCAGAACAGCGATTTCACCCGTGTCGAGTTCGGCGGCGTCATCGGCGTGCGCAGTCAGGTGCGGCGTGACGGCGACAAACTGTATGTGCGTCTGGGCGTCTCGGCCGCGCCGGATGTGTCGCGTCTCCGCGTCGATCCGCCGCAGGGGGTGAAGTCGGTCGAGACGCGTCTGGCGCGCGGCGGCGGCACCGATCTGATCCTGACCCTGGCGCAAGGCGCCGACTATCGGTCCGGCGTCGCCGATGGGGCGGTGTGGCTGAACCTTTATGCGCCGGGCAAGACGCCCGAGGCGCCCGCACCGACTGTCGCGAGGGCCAACGCCACCGTGCCTGTGCGGGTGGAGGCTTCGGCCGACAAGACCGTCCTGACCTTCCAGTGGGGCGCGCCCGTCGGCGCCGCCGTCTTCCGCCGGGGCGAAGCCGTCTGGGTGGTGTTCGACACCGCCGCCAAACTGGATCTGAGCGGCGCCTTGAGAGGCGGCAAGGCGTCCGGTCTGGCGCGCGACGCCCGCTGGGCCGCCGGTCCCGACTATACGGCCCTGCGGATCGCCGCTCCGGGCGATATGGCTGTTTCAGCGCAGGGGCAGGGCGGAACCTGGACCGTCTCCATCGGCAAAGACGAGAACGGCGCGACAGGCTCGGGCGTAGAGGTTGATCGGTCGGACGACGGCGCCTCGACCCTGGTGGCGCGCATGGCCGGGGCGACCAAGACGGTCTGGCTGACCGATCCGCTGGTCGGCGATCGGTTCGCCGCCGTGACGGCCCTGGCCCCCGGCAAGGGCATGGCCGAGCGCCGTTCGACCATCGATCTGACCCTGCTGCCCACCGCGCAGGGCATGGCCATCGAGACGGCGACTGACGACCTGAAGGTGGATGCCGCTGGCGATCTGGTGACGCTGAGCCGACCGCGCGGCCTGACCCTGTCGCCGCCCTCTGCCCTGTTGCAGGCGGCGGGTTCTCTGGTCGATGCGCCGCCCAAGGCCAACGACCCGGCCCTGATCCTTGAGAACTGGTCCGCTGTCGGGGCGGCGGGCTTTTCGGACCGCTATCACCGGCTTCAGGACGAGGCCATGACGGAGGCGGCGGCGTCGGACGACAATGCCCGCGCGCCCATCGCGGCCCGTATGGCCTTCGCGCGCTTCCTGATCGGTTCGGGCCTGAATTACGAAGCCATCGGCGTTCTTAACGGCGTCATCGCCAAGTCGCCCAGCATGCAGGGCGAGCCGGAGGTGCGCGGCCTGCGCGGCGCCGCCCGTGTCGGCGTCGGGCGGTTGGAGGAGGCCCAGGCCGACTTCGCCATCGGCGCCCTGGCCAATGATCCCGCCGCCAAGGTGTGGCAGGGCTATATCGCCGCCGAACAGGGTGACTGGGAGGGGGCGCGCCGCGCCTTCGCCGCCGGGGCGTCGGTGATCGATCAGTTCCCCAAGGAATGGCGCGCCCGCTTTGGCGCCGCCCACGCCATGGCCGCCGTCCAGACGGGCGACCTGCCCGCCGCGCGCCAGCTGCTGGCCTATGTCTTCAGTCAGAACGCGCCAGCCGCCGATCAACTGACGGCCCGTCTGGTGCAGGCCCGTCTGTTTGAGCTGAGCGGTGACAAGGACCGGGCGCTGGCCATTTACAAGGCTGTTTCGCGGGCGCCGCTGGACGGCATCGCCACGCCGGCCAAGCTGGGCGCCATCTCGCTGGAGCTGGATCGCGGAACCCTGACGCCGGACAAGGCGGCGCAGCGTCTGGAGCAGTTGAAGTGGCGCTGGCGCGGCGATGCGACCGAACTGGCGGTGATCCGCAAACTGTCGGATATCTATCTGCAACAGGGCCGCTACCGCGAGGCGCTGGACGCCCTGCGCGGCGCGGGCAAGCGGATGGCGGGCGTGCCTGGCGCGGCAGAGATTCAAGCGGATCAGTCCAACGCCTTCCGCGCCCTGTTCCTGGAAGGCGCGGCCGACGGGCTGCAGCCGGTTCAGGCCCTCGCCCTGTTCTATGATTTCCGCGAACTGACCCCCATCGGCGCCGACGGCGACGAGATGGTGCGGCGTCTGTCGCGCCGCCTGATCGACGTGGACCTGCTGGACCAGGCCGCTGAACTGCTGAAACACCAGGTGGACGAACGGCTGGACGGCGTGGCCAAGGCCCAGGTCGCGACCAATCTGGCCACCGTCTATCTGATGAACCGCCAGCCGGAGAAGGCGCTGCAGGCCATCTGGGGCTCGCGCACCACGCTTCTGCCCGCCGCTATGAACAGCGAGCGTCGCGCGCTGGAGGCCCGCGCCCTGATGGATCTGGGCCGGTTCGATCATGCGATGGAGGTGCTGGACCGCGACCAGTCGGCGCCCGCGCGTGAAGTTCGCGCCGATGTGCTGTGGAAACAGCAGAAATGGGCCGAGGCGGCCCAGCAGTACGAAGGGCGTCTGGGCGACCGATACAAGACGCCTGGAACGCCGCTGACACCGTCAGAGGAGGGGTGGCTGATCCGTGCGGGGGTCGGTTATTCGCTCAGCAACAACCGGGCGGCCCTGACGCGGCTGCAAGGCCAGTATTCGCCCTTCATCGCGGACGCCCGTTCGGCCAACGCCATACGGGTGGCGCTGGACGACAGCCTGTCCGGCACGGCGGGGGCCAGTGATTTCGCAGGCCTGACGGCGGGTGCTGACACCTTCGTCGGCTGGGTGACGGCGGCCAAACAGGACTTCCGAAAGGAAACGGGCGGAGATCGCCCCGCGACCCCCGCCCGTTAAATCAGCGCATTTGATCCCGGATGGGATCAGAAGGCTTAGCCGTTGACGGCGTCCTTCAGGGGCTTGGAGACGCGGAAGCGCACAGCCTTGGAAGCCGCGATCTTGATGGTCGCGCCCGTGGCCGGGTTGCGGCCTTCACGCTCGGCGCGAGCAGCGGTGTCGAAGACGCCCAGGTTCGAGATGCGGACATCGCCGCCGGCCTTCAGGCTGGCGTGGATGTTTTCGACGATGGCGGTCAGCACCTTGCCGGCGTCGGCCTGCGAAACACCAGCGTCTTTGGCGACGGCGGCGATCAGTTCGGCTTGAGTGGTCATAGGGGTCGTTTCCAGTGTTAGTCGCCCGATTCAGGGCGAGGACTGAGGGATCAACACGGAAATCGCCCTGTATTGCAAGCGCGGAAAACGCTCAAAGCCTTACAGGGCGGGGGATTATCCGGTTCCAGACCCTCGCTGGAAGCTCTCGACCAGGCTGCCGGCGACCAGTCTCCAGCCATCCACCAGCACGAAAAAGATCAGTTTGAACGGCAGGGATACAACCACCGGCGGCAGCATCATCATGCCCATCGACATCAGGACGCTGGCCACCACCAGATCGATCACAAGAAACGGAACGAAAAGGAGAAATCCTATTTCGAACGCCTTCTTCAACTCGCTGATCATGAAGGCGGGCGTGACCACCCGAAGTGGCAGGTCCTGCAGGTTCGGGGTCGGCTCGATCTTGCTCAAACGGGTGAACAGGGCGAGATCTCCGCGGTCCACCTGGGCCAGCATGAAAGTCTTCACAGGTTCGGATGCCTGATCGAAGGCCTGGGGCAGTTCAATCTGCTGATCCATCAGCGGGCGGATGCCCGAATCATAGGCGTCCTGCCAGGTCGGGGCCATGACGATGGCGCTCAGGAACATGGCCAGAGAGACCAGAACGGCGTTGGGCGGCGACTGCTGCAGGCCCAGCGCCGTGCGAAGCAGCGACAGAACCACCACGATCCGCACGAAACTGGTGGTCATGATGACGATGGACGGGGCCAGCGACAGCACGGTCATCAGGCCGACCAGTTGAACGACGCGCTGGGTCAGGCCTGCGCCGTTGCCAAGGTCGATATTGATGGCTGATCCGCCCTGCGCGGCCTGCTGGGCCAGGGCCGCGACGGGCCAGGCCAGGCAGACCAGGGTGGTGAACAGCGACAGGATGGCGGCGCGCTTCAACTCGGCGCCTGTGGGAGCGCCCCACCAACTCAGCTTGGAGCCATCGCCTGTTGCTGATGAGAGCGTAGGGCTGCGCTTCACTGACCGGCTCCCGACTGACGCGGTTCAATCAGCTCGCGGCCTTCGCCGAGCAGGATCAGGCGTTCCTCGTCGTCGACACGCACCAGAACCAGACGACGCGCCGGGTCCAGCACCAGGGTCTCGACCACCTGCAGACGCCGAGCGCCTTTTTCGGCGTTCAACCTGGCCATCAGTTGCGGCGCATAGCGGCGGGCGGCCCAGGCGGCGACGCCGATCAGGCCCAGGGTGAAGGCCAGACCGAACACGGCCCGGGCTAGATCGAGGAGATTCATACGCTTAAAGGCCCCGCGCGGTCGGCGCTGTCCCCATAAGTCTTAACCACCACGGTTAACGAGCCGTTGAGATAACGGCCTATTAACCATGCAGGCGGCATTTTCTGCCGATCGCGCGTATCCGCGTTGCACGGGAGACCGCCATGGGCGTCGCCGACATACCTCTGCTGAGCCAGATCAAGGGCCGTCTGGGCTGGCTGGACGAGCGCCAGCGCCTGATTGCGGAGAACGTGGCCAACTCCGACACGCCCGGCTTTGTCGGTCGTGATCTGAAAATGCCGACCGATTTCGCTGCGGCCATGCGCTCGCGCGGGGGCGGGGCCGTGCAGATGGAGCGCGCCAGCGGCGCCCACTTCACGCCGCCCGGATCGGGCTATCGGTTCGAGACGACCAAGTCGCCGGATTCGGAAACCACGCTGGACGGAAACTCGGTCGTGGTGGAGGAGCAGATGCTCAAGATGGCCGAGAGCCGCATGGCCTATGACGCCGCCATCGGCTTCTATCAGAAGTCCATGTCGATGATTCGTCTGGCGGCCAAGAAGCCCGGCGCGGGTTGAGGAACTGATTTATGCCTGATCCCATCCCGCCATCGAACAGCGCCATGGCCGTCGCGGCCTCGGCGCTCAAGGCGCAACAGTCGCGGATGCGCGTCATCGCCGAGAACATCGCCAACGCCCAATCGACGGCCCGCACGCCGGGTGGCGAACCGTATCGCCGTCAGATCCCTGTCTTCCAGCCGCGCGAAGTCGATGGCGCGACAGGCGTGGCCCTGGCCGAGGTTCGTCCCGATCAGGGCGATTTCAAGATGGACTATGATCCGTCGCACCCGGCGGCGAACGCTCAGGGCTATGTGATGCGGCCCAATGTCGACACCCTGGTCGAGGCGATGGACATGCGCGAGGCGCAACGCGCCTATGAGGCCAATCTGAACGTCATCGAGACGGCGCGGTCGATGGACGCCCGCACCCTCGACATCATCAAGCGCTGAGGAGGCTTAAGTCATGAACCCCATGATGGCCGCCCGCGCCTATGCCGCCGTTCAGGGCGTCGCCACGCCGACCGCGCCCGCCGCCAGTGCGCCGGGCGTCGGCGACGGCGGTTTCGCCGATCTGGTCAAGAACGCCATGACCGACATGAGCCAGCAGTCGAAGGCGGCGGAAACCCAGATGGCCAGCTCCATCCAGGGACAGGGCAGCCTGATCGATGTGGTCACGGCGCTGAGTTCCGCCGAAGCCTCGCTGGAGACCGTCATCTCGGTCCGCGACCAGGTGATCTCGGCCTACAAGGAAATCATGGCGATGCCGCTGTAAGGCGGATGCGTCTGTTTTAGAGCGGGTGGCGGCTGATCGTCACCTTTGAACGCCCGCCCGCCGTCTGCATCAGTTCGCGCGCGGCGCCTTCCAGACGAAGGCCGGTCAGCACTCCGGTCGCATAGGCGCCGGTGTCCACCCCGATCCGGCGATAGTCGGCGTGGACCGCCTCTGACGGCGTATGGCCGTGAACCACGACGCGGTCGAACGGGGCGGGATCCTCCAGAAAGGCCTGACGCACCCACATCAACTGGCGCGGGTCCTGCTGATCCAGCGGCACGCCCGGCTCTGCGCCTGCATGGGCGAAGAAATAGTCGCCGATGGAGACGCTGTACTGCAGGCCGTTGAAAAAGGCGCGCTGGCGGTCGCTGACGGCGGCGTTCAGCGTCTCGCAGGCGGCGGCCCAGCCCTCGGCGTCGGTCTTCAGCATCGGCGGGATGACGCCATAGGACAGCAGGGCCTCGCGCCCGCCATAGTCGCACCAGCCCGGCCCCAGGTCGGGGTCGGTCAGGAAGGCCTCCATCCGCTCTTCGTGATTGCCGCGCAGGAAATGGGTTTCGATCAGGCCCTCTGCCTTGATGGCGGCCAGCCGGTCGATGACGCCTTTTGAATCCGGGCCCCGGTCGATGTAGTCGCCCAGAAAGACGATGACCTTGCGTCGTGCAGGCGACCGGATCAGGTCCTCGACCATCGCATCCGCCAGCGGCTCCAGAAGGTCCAGACGACCATGCACGTCGCCAACGGCCCAGACGACGGTGTCGTCCGGGATCGCAGCAGTGCGCTGAGGCGCGGCCTTCGGGCGGGATTTGAACAGCTTGCCGAACATCAGGCCTTGATCAGCGCTCGGACGACGCTTGGCAAGCGTCGTCTTGTCAGAAGAAGCGTTCGCCGATGCGGATGGTGTCGCCCGGCGCCACCTGGGTCGCCGTCGTCAGCGGGAAGGCCTGTTCGCCCGCACCGTCCGCGCGCTTGATGTAAACCATGCGGGTGTTGGCGCGGTAGGAGAAGCCCTCGGCCGTCGCCACGGCGTTCAGCACCGTCAGATTGTTGGTGTAGGGGTATTCGCCCGGCTTCTTCACTTCGCCCAGGATGTAGAAGGGACGATAGTTCAGCACTTCGGCCGAGACGCGCGGCTCGTTGATATAGCCCTGACGCAGGGCCTGGGCGATTTCTTCCTGGAACTGGCCGATGGTCAGGCCTGCCGCCTGGACTTCGCCGATCAGGGGCAGGGAGACCTTGCCGCTGCCGCCGACGATGAATTCGCCGGTCAGGGCTTCTTCGCCAAAGACATTCACGCGGACCTTGTCCGCTGCGCCCAGACGATATTCGGGCACCGAACGGATCGCGGCGGGCTCATCGATCGATGGTGCGACGACAGCCGCGAGGGACTCTGCACCTGCAGGCGACGAAGCGCAGCCGGATGCGCCGACAACCAGCATCAGGCCCACAAGCCCAGCGCGCAACCAATTCAGCATGTGAGCCTCTCTCAACGAACTTTCGCCTATCATAGCGCAAGGCGAACACTGTTTCCAAGTGATCGATGACTGCGGTGCAGCATTGGCGGGGTGTCGTCAATGTCGCGGGGGATATGAACCAGATCACCGTTTTCTTACACTGGCGTGATCGCGGCGGCTCGGTCTTGCAGATTTTGCGTTGAGGTCGGTCAAACTGTAGAGGGTGTCCGCGCCAGGCGTCCTGTTCGAGGTTCGAAAGGTTCTGCGGATCGGCGTTTGAGGGCGCGTGGGCGTCGCCGGGGGATGGTTTCATGAAGCCAAGCGTCGTCTATGGGCTGAAGCTGGGCGTTGCGGCCGTGCTGGCGGGCGCCGGCGTACTGTCGGCCGGCGCCGCCGCCCTGACCCTGGGGGGCGGATCCGATCTGATGGATCTGGCGACGGCTCATGACAACCGTGCGGAAGCCCGGTTGGAGGCCGCCCCGCCTGAGCCCGACGTCGCCGCAGCCGAGACGCGCGCGGCCCTGGCCCAGGCGCCGATGAACCCAGGAGCTTGGGCGCGTCTGGCCTATATCGACCGCAGCCGCTCCACGGTTCTGACCCCGGCCGCGCTCGAAAATCTTGAGCGTTCGTATGCGGTGTCGCCCTTTGGTCCCGACATCACACGATGGCGCGTGCGTTTCATGTTTGAACACTGGGGCGAGCTGACGCCGTCGCTGCGCACCCAGGCGTCGGACGAACTGCGCGTCCTGTCGCGTTATCGCGGCGGGGTGGCTCGCGACGTGGCCCGCACTATCGAAAATCCGTCTGGGCGTCTGGCCGCTGAGATGATCCGCGGACTGGGCCAGGCGGACGCCCGGCGCGATCGTGAGGCGCGCGAGGCCGCCGAAGCCGCCTGAGCGTCGGCCGATCTCACGCCTTTTCGGCGTCTTGAGAGTGTGGCTGCACGGCCACCGCGTGCGGCCGCGCCGCTTGCGGGACGTGCAAAGGCGGCATTTGCTGCAACGATGTGATATGGGGCCGGTTGACGCTTGCTGAAGCTTTGCCCGAGGACCGCATGACGACCAACGAGGACGTGATCCTGACAGGTTCGACCTTTGTCGATCGCAGCCGCGCTGTCGCCCGTCGTCTGGGCGCCCGCATGGCGTTCAGCGAGATCACGCCCATGGTCGTCTCCATTCTGGGCGTCCTGTTCGTTCTGTCGCTGTCTGGCGCAGTTTTGCTGACCCAGCGGCTTGAGGAACTGGCGGATCGGTCGGCGCAGACCATCGGCATGTCGACCCCGGTTGCGACGCTGGAGCAGCGGACGCTTGATTTCACCCTGTCGCCCGACGAGGTCCGTCCCATTTCCGAGGATGAGGCGCGCGCGTTCAACTCCGGCCTGCCTTTCTCGACCCTGCCGATCCTGGCCGCCAAGCCCTTCATCATCCCCGCTGATCGGCTGGAGGACTACACTCGCGCCGTCGATTGTCTGGCCGCCGCCGTCTATTATGAGGCCGCGTCGGAAACGACCGAGGGGCAGGCCGCCGTCGCACAGGTGGTGTTGAACCGCGTGCGCCACCCGGCCTATCCCAACACGGTCTGCGGCGTGGTCTTCCAGGGCGTGGAACGCCAGACCGGATGCCAGTTCAGCTTCACCTGTGACGGCGCCATGAACCGCGTCCCCTCGATCGAAGGCTGGGCGCGGGCCAAGGCCGTGGCGTCGGCGGCCCTGAACGGCTCGGTCGCCGCAGGCGTAGGCATGGCGACCCATTATCACACCGACTATGTCGCCCCTTACTGGGCGGAACGCCTGGTCAAGATGCGCCAGATCGGGGCCCACATCTTCTATCGCTGGGCAGGGACGTGGGGTCTGCCCGGCGCCTTCACCGTTCGTCATGGCGATGTGGAGCCGACCATCGTTCAGATGGCCGCTCTTTCAGCCCCGCTGGAATCGCTGGACCTGATGGCGGAGCTGCCTGTGCCGGTCGAGGTGGTTGAACCGATCATTCTGCGCGCGCCGCCGCCTGTGGTCATCGCCCATCCGATTGAGGATCACGCCGCCGCCGCGCCGCCGCCTGCGCCGACCGTTACGGCCCATGTCGCACCGGCCGCTCCGGCCGTCATGGCCAGTCCGCTGACGCCGCCTCAGGCCGGACAGCCCGAGCGTCGTCGGTCGCGCATCGCGACGCCCTTCTAGAGCATGATCGTTTTAGACGGAACCGCTACGCGGTTATCATGCTCTCGCTTAATATCTGGAGCCTGATTCACCGCATCGACGGAATCGCGCAGCGATTCCATCTCAGCGGATCAGGCTCTAGAGCGACAGGCGGTCGCCGGGCCGGAACTGGGCGGCGATCAGGGCCAAGGCCAGACACAGCCCCGCCATCAGCAGCCAGGCTGGCGTCAGGTCCGACAGGTTCTGGCGCATCACGCCTGCGACCAGGGGCATGGCCGCTGCGAGCACATAGCCGCCGCCCTGGACAAAGCCCGCCAGACCGCTGGCCTGATCGGTGGTGTCGGCGTGGTCCACGGTCACGATCAGCGACAGGGGGAAGATGGCGCCAATGCCTAGGCCGGTCAGCAGCACCGCCGCCCAAGCCAGCGATGTGGGGGCCACACATAGGCAGATCATGCCCGCCAGCAGGGCGCCTGTCGCCGCGAACAGCACCGGGCGGCGATCCGGGAAACGGTCGATCAGCGAGGATACGGTCAGGCCCGCGATGACCTCGGCCAGGGTGACGGCGGCCAGCATGGCGCCCGCCGCCTGCTCGGACCAGCCATGCTGGGTGTAGAAGGGCGGCAGCCAGGCCAGGACCAGCGTATAGGCGCCTGTGCCCAGGCCGAAGAACAGCATCAGCATCCAGGCCCGCAGCGCCCGATGCGCCCGGGCGGGTTCGATGACGCGGCTTTCCGGCTGCGGGTCCTGGGTCGCCAAAAACCAGATGCCGAGGCCAGCGAGCGCGGGCAGGGACCAGACGCCCAGGGCGGATGACCAGTTCCAGGTTTGCGCAATCCAGGCGACAGTCAGGCTGGAGATCAACGCGCCGCTCATGATGGCGGTGGAGTAAAAGCCCATCAGCCGCCCGGACTGGGCGCCCGCCTTGCGCCGGATCACGCCAGGCATCAGGGCCTGAACCATGGCGATGCCGACCCCGCCGACAACCGCCGACGACACCAGCGCCGCGCTGTTCGGCCAGATCCAGCGCGCCAGACAGGCCAGAAGGATCAGCACGATCCCGGCCGCTACGCCCGCCCGCTCGCCCATCAGACGGCGCAACTGCGACGTGCCCAACAGGCAGACGCCCATCAGAAGCACGGGCAGGGTGGTCAACAGGCTGGCCCATATGTCGCCAAGGCCTGTGTCATGTTGAATGGCGTCGAGCAGAGGACCGACCGATGCCAGAACCGGACGCAGGTTGACGCCGACCAGAAGGATGGCGGCCGGAAACAGAATCCGGCCCGATGCGTGGCGCATTAGGCTCTCCGAACGCGCGGCCGTCACGGGAGAGTCGCGCCTTGATTTCTCTTGATGTAGAGATATATCTCTTGACGTCAAGACAGGTGGGGCGTGACCAGGAACGTAACGGACAGGGCTTCGGCGGCGGCGAAGCAGTGGGAGAGTGAATGGCCGGACCTGGACACGGGGCCGATGATGCTGCTGGGCCGGTTGGCCGAGGCGGCGTTGCTGATTGCACGTGACCGGATCAATCCTCTGTTGGCCAGGTTCGATCTGCAGCCGGGCGAGTTCGACGTTCTGGCGACCTTGCGGCGCAGCGGCGGGTCCTATGCCCTGACGCCGACGGCCCTGTACGAAACCGCGATGATTTCGTCAGGCAGCATGACCAATCGCATGGACCGGCTGGAGCAGGCGGGTCTGGTCGAACGTCGGCCCAATCCGGCGGATCGCCGGGGAACGCTGGCGGCGTTGACGCCGCAGGGCTTGCGTCTGATTAACGAGGTGATGGCGGTCCACGTCGTCAATCAGCAGGGTGTCGTCAGTGGTCTGACCGAGGTTGAGCGGGATCAGCTTTCAGCCTTGCTGGCCAGGTTGATCGCCAGCCAGACGCCCGCGCCCCGCAAGCCATCTCCGGTCGCCGCCACGCCGCACTGAGGGTGGTTCAAGGCGTGTGATCTGGTTCTGTCTGATCAGAGAGCGACTTATGGCCGGCCTGGCCTAAGGCGGCGCGACGCTGGGCCAGCGCCCGACCTCTGCGCCAGGGCCACCAGGCGTCGCCGCCGCCGATCGGGTCGCCCAGGTGGTTGAACGCCACGAAGCGTTCGATCGGGTTCAGCGTCTCGACCTTGATCGGGCGCAGGCGGCAATAGCCGTCCAGGCGCAGCGTCTCCAGCGTGTCGCCGACCCGGCCTGTGCGGGCCAGAGCCTTGGCGAAATCATCGCCCGGACAGCCCAGCCAGTGGGTCAGCAGCTTGTTGCGCAGGCGGATGATCTCCGCCCGGTTCGCCTCTGATCCCGGCCCGACCGCCTCCAGCGACAGGTCGCATTCGGTGTCATAGCCCATCGAGCGGTTATTGATGTTGCACGACCCGATCCGCATCAGGGTGTCGTCTATGATGGTCAGTTTGGCGTGGACGATGATGGTTTTGCCCAGGGTCGTGACCGGGCTGTAGATCCGGAACCGCCCGTACAGGTCCGCGTCATGAAGCGTCTTCAGAAAGACCAGTCGTGTCCGGTCCATCGTCATCTTGTCGAAATAGCTGGGCGAGTGTTCGGTGGTGATCAGCACCACCTCAGGCCCATCGGGTTCGCGCAGACGGGCCGCCAGCTCCGCCGCGATCAGGGGCGAGGTGAAATACTGGTTCTCCATATAGATGCAGGTCCGGGCCTGCCGGATCGCCAGGACGTGCAGGGCCTCGTTCTCGCGCACCTCGCCGCGTCTGGCCCAGGGCGTGCGGGTGCGTGAGACGCCGGTGGTGATGTTGGTGAAGGCGGGCTGGATCGGACCGGGCCAGGCGGGCGTCGGCACGGGCGGGCAGCGGGTCAGGGTCTCGCCGGTCGCCGCCTGCCAGCGGTCGCGAAATACGTCGCCCAGCGCCACGGCGGCGTCGCCGTCCACCATGCCCATGACCTCATGGCGGCTGTCGAACTTCTTGTGGTCGCGGCGGGTCTTCTGACGGCGAGGATTGTCGTCCAGATGCTGGGGCGTATCCCAGCGGTCAGGGCCGATGTCGCCGCCGCCGCAGAAGGCCAGGGCGTCGTCGATGACGATCATCTTCTGGTGGTGGCAGGCGCCCAGCGGCAGATGGCCGTCGAGCACGAACTTCACCTTGCTGCCGCGAAAGGCCTGTCGGTCCATGAAGGGGAAGAACCGCTGGGTCGCCGCCACTGGCATGACCGAGAACCAGCACAGAACGCGGACCTCAAGCTCCGGCCGTTCGGCCAGGGCTACCAGAAAATCGCCGATCCGGTCGGACCTGGGTCCGGCGCCGCCCGGCTGCGGATGGAAATAGGTGTGGGCCTCAAAGGCCCAGTTCAGGAAGTGGACCGTGTGTCTGGCGGTCTTCATCGCCTCCATGGCGGCGTCGAAATAGGCCTCCATGTCGATCAGCAGGGCGGCGCGCGGAGCCGTCTCCACCTTCCAGGCGGTGGCGGGGTTCAGTACGCTTTGTGCTGTCACTCTTGATCCCCTGTCACGCTTGCAGAACCATATGTAGCGGAGCCGGTTCCTGATGCGCCAGTCTGTAGCAGGGCATTCCAGCTTAACACGGGTTCAGCCGCCCGGCCTGATCAACACACAGCTGTTTGATCCAGTGGCGGATGGCGCGCAGGCGGGCGGTGTCGTGGATGTCACGGTGGGCGCTGAGCCAGAAACGGCGCGTCAGCAGCGCATCGTCGGGCAACAGGCGCGTCAGGTCGTCGGCCAGGAAACACGGCAGCACGCCGATCCCGCCGCCCGCCGCGATGATCTCACGTTGGGCGCGGATGGAGGAACTGGCCAGATGGGGGCGCAGGCCCGGCAGCACCTCGTCCAGATAGCGCAGTTCGGACGCATAGATCAGGTCATCGACATAGCCGACGACGGCATGGCCGCGCAGATCCTCGACCGATCTTGGGGCGCCGGCGCGGGCCAGATAGGCCGGTGAGGCATAGAGAGCCAACTGATAGCCAGTCAGGGGCTCGACCCACAGGCGGGCGGCGTCGGGCGGGCTGAGGGTCACAGCCAGATCGACCTCGCGTCGCGACGGCGACAGGAAGCCGGGATTGGCGGCCAGTTCGATGCGAACGTCGGGACGCTGCTCGACCAGCCGAGGCAGGGCGGGCGCCAGGATGGAGGAGCCGAAGCCTTCGGATGCGCTGATGCGGACGGTGCCGCCTGCGGAATCCTGACGGCCGACCTGGGCGGCGGCGGTCATGGCGCCTTCCGCCACCGTGACGGCGTGCAGAAACTCGGCCCCCGCTGAGGTCAGTTGCAGGCCGGACGCCGAGCGCACGATCAGGGTCGCCTTGAGCGTCGTCTCCAATCGCGAAACCCGCCGCCCGACCGTCGCCGCGTCAACGCCCAGCCGCTGGGCCGCGCGGCTCAGCGATCCGGCGCGGGCGGCCTCGACGAAGATGTGGGCGTCTTCCCAGTCAAACATGGGGTTGCATCCATACGCAGGTGCTCTTGCATATTTGCATTACGCGGTCGGCGCCAGGGTTGCTATGCCTAAGGGCAAGGGTCTCAGAGCCCATCGGGAAGAACGTTAGAAAAGGAAGATCGCCATGCGCGACATTCGCCATTTCATCGACGGTGCGGCCTTCGACGGCGCATCGGGCCGCTTCGGCGACGTGTTCAACCCCAACACCGGCGAGGTTCAGGCCCGCGTGCAACTGGCCACCACCGGCGACGTCGATCGGGCGGTTCAGGCGGCGCAGAACGCCTTCGACGGCTGGTCCTCGACCAATCCCCAGCGCCGCGCCCGCGTCATGTTCGACTTCAAGCGCCTGGTTGAGGCGCGGATGGATGAACTGGCGGACCTGCTGTCCAGCGAGCACGGCAAGGTCATCGCCGACTCCAAGGGCGACATCCAGCGCGGTCTGGAAGTGATCGAGTTCGCCTGCGGCATCCCCCACGCGCTGAAGGGTGAATACACCCAAGGCGCCGGGCCCGGCATTGACGTCTATTCGATGCGCCAGCCGCTGGGCGTGGTGGCGGGCATCACCCCGTTCAACTTCCCCGGCATGATCCCGATGTGGATGTTCGGCGTGGCCATCGCGGTCGGCAACACCTTCGTGCTGAAGCCGTCGGAGCGTGATCCGTCCCTGCCGGTGCGTCTGGCCGAACTGATGCTGGAGGCTGGTGCGCCCAATGGCGTGCTGAACGTGATCCACGGTGACAAGACGGCGGTGGACGCCATCCTGACCCACCCGCTGGTCCATGCCGTCAGCTTCGTCGGTTCGTCCGACATCGCCCATTATGTCTATCAGACGGGCGCGGCCAATCATAAGCGCGTCCAGGCCATGGGCGGGGCCAAGAACCACGGCATCGTCCTGCCTGACGCCGACATGGATCAGGTGATCAAGGATCTGGCGGGCGCGGCCTATGGCTCGGCCGGCGAACGCTGCATGGCCCTGCCGGTGGTGGTGCCGGTCGGCAAGAAGACGGCGGACGAACTGCGCGAGCGGATGGTCGCTGAGATCCCGTCGATGCGGGTCGGCGTCTCGACCGATGCGGGCGCCCACTATGGCCCCGTCGTCACCGCCCAGCACCGCGATCGCATCGCCGGATGGATCGAGAAGGGCGTGCAGGAAGGCGCCGAACTGGTCGTGGACGGCCGCGACTTCAGCCTGCAGGGTCACGAGAAGGGCTATTTCATCGGCCCGTCGCTGTTCGACCATGTGAAGCCCGAGATGTCGTCCTATCAGGAGGAAATCTTCGGACCCGTGCTGCAGATTGTTCGCGCCGAGACCTTCGAGGAGGCGCTGGCCCTGCCGTCGAACCATCAGTACGGCAACGGCGTCGCCATCTTCACTCAGAACGGCCGCGCGGCGCGCGACTTCGCCGCCCGGGTCAATGTCGGCATGGTCGGGATCAATGTGCCGATCCCGGTGCCGGTCGCCTATCATACCTTCGGCGGGTGGAAGCGGTCGGCCTTCGGCGACATCAACCAGCACGGCATGGAGGGCGTCCGCTTCTGGACCAAGACCAAGACCGTCACCGCCCGCTGGCCGGACTCGGCGCTGGAGCATTCGGATTCGTCGTTCGTCATTCCGACGATGCGCTGATCCAAATACGATCCGGCACCCTCGCCCTTGTGGCGAGGGTCCAGACGCCCGGTGTTCGGAGCAGAGCGCCAGACGTCTGAGTTTATGGATCCTAGGCGCAAGGCCTGGGATGACGAGTTGAGGTGGCTATGGATTTCGCCCTTACCGACGACCAGCGCGCCATTCAGGACGCGGCGCGCGCCTTTTCCGACGCCGAACTGGCGCCGCACTCAGCCCGCTGGGACGAGGAGAAGCACTTCCCCGTCGATGTGATGAAACAGGCGGCTGAGATGGGCTTCTGCGGCATCTACACGGGTGATGAACATGGCGGCATGGCCCTGGGCCGGGTCGAGGCGGCCGTCATCTTCGAGGAGTTGTCACGCGGCGATGTGGCGACGGCGGCCTTCATCTCGATCCATAATATGGCGACGTGGATGATCGATCGGTTCGGATCGGACGATCTGCGCGGGCGGTTCGTCGGCGATCTGGTCGGCATGGAGAAGATCGCCTCCTACTGCCTGACCGAGCCGGGTTCAGGGTCGGACGCGGCGGCGCTGCGCACCACGGCGGTGCGCGACGGCGACCATTTCGTGTTGAACGGCTCCAAGGCCTTCATCTCGGGCGCCGGGACGTCGGATGTCTATGTCGTCATGGTCCGCACGGGCGGGGAGGGGCCTAAAGGCGTCAGCGCCATCGTGGTCGAGGCCGGGACGCCCGGCCTGTCGTTCGGCGCGCAGGAAAAGAAGATGGGCTGGAACGCCCAACCGACCGCCATCGTCCAGTTCGACGATTGTCGCGTGCCGGTCGCCAATCTGCTGGGCGAGGAGGGGGCTGGCTTCCGCTACGCCATGGCCGGTCTGGACGGCGGGCGGCTGAACATCGCCGCCTGTTCTCTGGGCGGGGCGCGGCTGGCGCTGGAGACGGCGCAGGCCTATGTCGCCACGCGCAAACAGTTCGGCAAGCCGCTGGCTGAGTTTCAGGCGCTTCAGTTCCGTCTGGCCGACATGGCGACGGACCTGGAGGCGGCGCGTCTGATGGTGCTGCGGGGCGCCTGGGCCATCGACAACGACCACCCGGAAAAAACCAAATGGTGCGCCATGGCCAAGCGGCTGGCCACCGACGCCTGTTTCCAGATCGCCGACGAGGCGCTGCAACTGCACGGCGGATATGGCTATCTGAAGGACTATCCGCTGGAACGGATCGTGCGCGACCTGCGGGTGCACCGCATTCTGGAAGGCACCAACGAGATCATGCGCGTGATCATCGCGCGGGAGATGGCGCGGGGATGAGCGACTGGGTCTGCGAGCGGGAATACAACCTCATCATAGACGGTGAAGTTAAGCCGTTCATGGTCCGGTGGATGAAGCCAACGCCCGATCCACTAGGGAGCTGGAGTTGCGTCTATCATCTGGAATGGCCGCACCGGCCTCATGTCGAGCGCAAGGCCTATGGCGTGGATTCCACGCAGGCGCTCTTCCTCGCGATGCATAATGCAGCCGCTGAACTCTATACGGCCGAACCTCCCGTATTCTGGTTTGAACCGAATGACGTATTGGGCTTGCCTGTTGCTTCCGCCATCGCGGATCTGGAATCCGAGCGAACGAGAGGGCATCCATGACCGAACTCGAAATCATCACCCGCGTCGAAAACGGCGTCGGCCGCATCACTCTGAACCGGCCCAAGGCGATCCACGCGCTGAACCGGGCGATGTGCGAGGCTATGATCGAGGTTCTGCTGGCGTGGCGTGATGATGTGGCGGTGCGGTCGGTTTTGATCGATCATGCAGGCGAGCGCGGGTTCTGTGCAGGGGGTGACATCCGCATGATCGCCGAAAGCGGCGCCGGCGACGGTGTGGATGCGCGCGCCTTCTTCAAGGCGGAGTATCAGCTGAACGCGCTGATGTTCGGCTATCCCAAGCCGATTACGGCCATCGTGGACGGCATCGTCATGGGCGGCGGGGTCGGGATTTCGGAACCGGCGGATGTCCGTATCGCCACAGAACGCACCACCTACGCCATGCCGGAGACGGGCATCGGCCTGTATCCCGAGGTCGGGGGCGGCTGGTTCCTGCCGCGTCTGCCGGGACAGACGGGCGTCTGGATCGGCCTGACCGGCGCACGGCTGAAGGCGGCGGACACGGTGGCCCTGGGCATCCACACCCATTTCACGCCCAGCGACGGCGTCGAGGCTTTGAAGGCCGACATGGTGGCCGAACCCGCTGATCCAGCAGCGGTCGCCGCACGCCACGCCAAGGACGCCGGAGCTGCGTCGCTGGCCCCCCACCGCGAGGCCATCGACCGGCTGTTCGCCTTCGATACGGTGGAGGAGATTTTCGCGGCGCTTGAAGCCGACGGGTCGGACTGGGCGGCGGCGCAACTGGCGACGCTGAAGACCAAGTCGCCGACCTCGCTGAAGGTCACGTTGCGCCACATCCGCGAAGGGGCGAAAGCCGCGTCCTTCGACGACAACATGGCCGTGGAATACGCCGTCAGCGGCCGGATCGGCGCCACTCACGACTTCCAGGAAGGCGTGCGGGCCGTGATCGTGGACAAGGACAATGCGCCGAAATGGTCCCCGGCGGACCTGTCGGGCGTTACCGACGCGACGCTGGACGCGCTGTTCGCGCCATTGGCCGACAATGAAAAATGGACGCCGCTGGCCTGACCTCGGCGCCGACAAAAGGGAGAGACACCATGACCAAGATCGCCTTCATCGGCCTGGGCAATATGGGCGGGGGCATGGCGGCCAATCAGGCCAAGGCGGGCCATGCGGTCGCAGCCTTCGACCTGTCGCCCAGCGCGCTGGAGCGGGCCGCGTCTCAGGGCTGCACCCCCGTCGGATCGGTCGCCGAGGCGGTCAGGGACGCCGATGTGGTCATCACCATGCTGCCGGCCGGTCCGCATGTGTTGAAGGTCTATTCCGAACAGATCATCGGCGCAGCGCCGTCCACCGCCCTGTTGCTGGATTGTTCGACCATCGACGTTGAAACGGCGCGCAAAGTCGCCGCCTTGGCCAAGGACGCTGGCTATGCCTTCGCCGACGCCCCGGTGTCGGGCGGCACGGCGGCGGCGGATGCAGGCACGCTGGCCTTCATGGTCGGCTGCGACGAGGGCGATTTCGCGCGCGTCGAGGCGGCGCTGGAACCGATGAGCCGCATCACCATCCGTGCGGGCGATCACGGCGCCGGGCAGGCGGCCAAGATCTGCAACAATATGCTGCTGGGCATTTCGATGCTGGGCACCTGCGAAGCCATCGCCCTGGCTGAAAAACTGGGTCTGGACCCGGAGCGCTTCTTCGAGATCGCGTCCAAATCGTCGGGCCAGTGCTGGAGCGTGACCAGCTATTATCCCTGGCCCGGCCCGGTGCCGACGGCGCCGTCCAACCGCGACTATCAGGGCGGGTTCGCCACGGCCATGATGCTGAAGGACTTGAAACTGGCGCAGGATGCGGCGGCCAAGTCGGGCGCCACCACGCCGTTGGGCGCGCAGGCCGAGGCCCTGTACGCCCTGCTGGACGGCATGGGGCACGGCGGGCGCGACTTCTCGGCCATGCTGCAGCTTCTGCGCGGCCAGTCCGGCGAACTGTAATGAAGAAGGGCGCGATCCCATCGGACCGCGCCCTGTTCAACCTCCCGGGACAGGGAGAATCGGGAGGTTGAAAGCTTAACCTCTGCGTGGGCCGTGGTGAGGGTGGCGGTCGTAACGGATCTGGGCCGACAGACGGTCATAGCGGCGGTCCAGGTCGGCGCGCTGCCAGGACGACAGGCCACCGCGGCGGTAATCCATTTCCAGACGCTTCAGCGCATTGAACTCGCCGCGCAGACGATAGGCTTCGCGGTTGCTGATCTGGCCCGAACGGACGGCGCGATCGATGCGGCGGTCCAGATCGGCCTGACGCGCGCCAACCGACTGCCAGTAGCCATAGCTGACCTGATGGGCGGGGGCGCGGCTGGGGCCGTGGGCGGGGCCATGGCTGTGACCATAGGATTGGGCGGCGGCGGGCATGGCGACAGCGGCAGCGGCCAGGGCAAGGGCGGGAATGACGAAGTTCCGCATGACAGTCTCCTTCAGCGTCGGGCCGGTCGGGGTGACCAGCGATGAGGAGAGATGACCATCCGGCGGCTGATCCCCACCTGAACAGCGACGCTCAGGGACGGTTCATCTTGATGAGAAATCGGCAAGGTTGCGCGCGGGCCAGATGTGGCGATGCTGGCTTTGGGCTCACGATGACCTATACAAGTCATTCAGCACCCGTTCAGAAGATCAGGATTAGACAGGCGATCATGTTTAGCAAAGCCGCCAGTCTTATCGTCGCCGTCGCGACCCTGGCCTTCGCCCCTGTCCTGACGACAGAGGCGGTCGCCCAGTCCCGCGACCAACGTCAACAGCAGTCGGATGACGACCGCCGGGCGCCCCCGCGCGTCAGTCCAGACGAGGCGCGTCGCAGCGCCGGTCAGTACGGCCGCCCCATCGACACCCAACCGCGCCGCGACGGCAACTACAGCGTTCTGGTCGAACGTGACGGCCGTGTGCGCGACGTGGTGGTCGACGGCCAAACCGGGCGCCCGCGTCAGGGCGACAACAATTCGAACAATAACAACGACCCGCGTCGCAGGCCGAACTAATGCGTATTCTGTTGGTTGAAGACGACGTGGATCTGTCGCGTCAGCTGAAAAATGCGCTGGCTGACGCGGGGTACGCGGTGGATCACGCGGCGGATGGTGAGGAAGCCCATTATCTGGGCGACACCGAACCCTATGACGTCATCGTGCTGGATCTGGGCCTGCCGCGCATTGACGGGGTGTCGGTGCTGGAACGCTGGCGCCGGGACGGCAAGACCACGCCGGTCCTGATCCTGACGGCGCGCGGCGCCTGGTCGGACAAGGTGTCGGGCTTTGACGCCGGGGCCGACGACTATCTGACCAAGCCGTTCCACACCGAGGAGCTGCTGGCGCGTCTGCGGGCCCTGCTGCGCCGCTCGGCGGGCATCGCCTCGGCGACCCTGTCTTGCGGGGGCTTGCGGCTTGATCCGCGCGCGGCGCGGGCCACCGTCAATGGCGAGCCGCTGAGGCTGACCTCGCTGGAATACCGGCTGCTGCATTATATGATGATGCATCAGGGCCGGGTGATCAGCCGCACCGAACTGGTCGAGCATCTGTACGATCAGGACTTCGACCGCGACTCCAACACCATCGAGGTCTTCATCGGCCGGGTGCGCAAGAAGGTCGGCTCGGACCGGATCGAGACCGTGCGCGGCTTGGGCTATCGGTTGAGCGCCCTGCCGGGAGAGACGGACCCGGCGTGAGGCCGAACCGTTGAACGCTTCCGCCACGCGCGTGCAGACCTGGGGCCGCTGGTTCGGGCGGCCCGGGCGGTCGCTGACGCGGCGGCTGATCCTGCTGGCTTCGGGCTGGATTGTCCTGGCCCTGGTCATCACCGCCTTTGCCCTGACCTCGGCGTTTCAGGAATCAGCCCTGCGCCGCATGGGCATCGTGCTGAACGACACCCTGGATGAGATCGTGGTGGCCACGACCATCGCCAAGGGCGGCCCGATCCCCCAGATCCAGGACGCCCAGACGCTGAGGCTGTTGTCGGGCAAATACTGGACCGTGTCGCGGGTCGAGCCGGGCGGTCAGATGCATACTCTGGGGCGGTCGGACTCGTTGCAGAGCTCCGACCTGATCGTGCCCTATGATCTGGCGGCGCGCCTCCAAGCGGCCTTCGGCGAGACGATCAGCTATAATGCCGTCGGCCCTGCGGGAGAGCCGCTGCGCATCGCCGCCAGCATGAAGACCATTCCGGGGCGCGAGCATCCGGTGGTCTTCATGGCCGGAGTCGACCGCACCTATATTGATGATGATACGCGCCAGTTCGCCACCGTGACCTGGATTGCGTTGTTGCTGCTGGGTGTTGGGCTGGCGGCGGCGGTGCTCATCCAGGTGCAGATCGGTCTTAGGCCCCTGTTCAGCCTGAGGGTCGAGATCGCCAATGTGCGCAAAGGCAAGGCGGCGCGGATCGAGCATGACTATCCGGCCGAAATCCAGCCTCTGGCCGATCAGGTCAATCAACTGCTGGATCACAATCAGGAAGTGGTCGAGCGTCAGCGCACCCATGTCGGCAATCTGGCCCATGCCCTGAAGACGCCGCTGTCGGTCATGCTGGCCGAGGCCAGTGATCCGGCGGCCAGCCGCGAGGCTCTGTCCGATGTGGTGCGCCGCCAGACCGAGGTGATGAAGGGTCAGGTCGATCACCATCTGCGCCGCGCGCGGGCGGCGGCGCGGGCGCAGGGTCTGGGCGAACGCACCCCGGTCGCCGAGGTGCTGGACGAGATGGCGGTGATGCTGGAGCGGGTGTTCCAGTCGAAAGACGTCGAGATCGACTGGCGGGCGCCCGACGAACTGGGCTTCCTCGGCGAGCGGCAGGACCTGCAGGAAATTCTCGGCAATCTGATCGAGAACGCCTGCAAATGGTGCAG
>RCMZ01000243.1_pt1 | contig 33451 bp, 28 predicted proteins | sample 2041141 | NCBI WGS metagenome assembly RCMZ01 (sample SAMN09708263, study PRJNA481090) | Wastewater metagenome, whole genome shotgun sequencing project. | biome: sewage; isolation source: Davis station wastewater (DW) | place: Antarctica: Davis Station | collected 2010-03-01 | reverse complement strand
GATAAGCCAAGGTTGGCCGTCGATCAGGGCCACACTGTTGGGCTTCATTTCTTGTGCGGTTTTCATACTAATGTCCGGATTTGGATGGGAATACGAATTTCTAGGGCGAGCATCATAGCCAATTTAGGTAAAACTGCACCAGCCCCGCCGCAAGATCGCGTCGAGCAGCCTGCTGTTGAGCCCAGCGTTGGGCGTGTGCAGCCACCTCCAGCCAGTGCGCTTGCAATGCCTGCCAGCTTGCTGCCATCCCGGCACCTGCATTCCACGCTCGCCATACATCGCTCAGCGCTACCCGGGCTGCGGGTGACAAACCCTGCAGATACAACTGCAGAAAAGCCTCCAGCTTGTCCCAATGGGCATTCTCCGCTTGCGCATAGATATGCCAAAGCAGCGGACGACCCGCCCACTGCGCACGCACAAACGAATCTTCGCCACGCACCGCATTAAAATCGCAGCACCAGAGCAAACGATCGTAATCATCTTGGCTGACGAACGGCAAAATCTGCACCGTCAGCGCACCGCGCACTGCAATGGCACCAACAGCTAAGTTAGATACCCCCAACCAGCGCTGCACATCAGCCAGCACGCGCCCTTCTGGCACCAGCAAATGGTAGCGCTGCGAGCCCTCGGCCAGCACCTGCAGCCACTGCGCCAACCCTGCGTTTTCATAAGCAAACAGCGATAACAGCCGCGCAGATGGCGCCACCTCAACACCCAACTCACGCAGAAACGTCTGCTGCGCCGTTTGGTCTTGCTGAAAAGCGTCGCGCTGCGCTAACAAGCTCGCCTCGCGCAACACGCCGCCAGTGCCATCGACAAAGCCTGGGAAGAAGAAGAACTTTTGCACACCCTTGCCCTGAGGCGACGGCAAGCCATGACAACCCGCCACCCAATCTTCAGCGCTGAGGTATTCCAGATTTAGCCATAACACTGGCTGAGCGGCGCTTGCTAGGGCGGCCACATAGTCCGCCGGCAACGCACAGGCAAACGCCTCGATAACTACCGCTGGCATCGTCACCAACTGCCAGTCAGCAGGCCAGTGGCGCACACTGACACCCTGCTGAAACTGTTCAAGCAGCTGCACGTCCGCCGCCGGACAAATTCGCGCAAACGCCGCGAGGTCATCGACCCACAGGCGCACATCAACATCGTGCTCAGCCACCAACTGCCGAGCGAGACGCCAAGTCACGCCGATGTCACCGAAGTTGTCGACAACGCTACAGAAAATATCCCAAGTCACTCGCATTACTGACTCATTACATCCAGCGCCTTATTGAGCCTGCATTATGCCTGCACGGCGAAAGCTCTTGGTTGCCGCGGCCTTGATGGCATGGCGGCGGCCTATAAGAAAGGGTTCAACATTCACGCCAAAACGCCTATCCCAGAATGCAAAAAACCCCTGGAGATTGCTCTCTCAGGGGTTTTGCGAAAGTGGCGGTGAAGGTGGGATTCGAACCCACGATACGATTTCTCGTATACACACTTTCCAGGCGTGCTCCTTCAACCGCTCGGACACTTCACCGGTACTCGGCAAACCATGGTCTGTCGAGGCGCGCTAATCTAGCCGAAGCCCCTAGCAAAGGCAACGTATTTTTGCAGGCGATTCAAACTCTTATGCCTAACATTCGAGCCTAGGATAAGCACTGGGTTAATCCCCGGCACGACTGACTAACCAGTCACCCGCAGCGCTTTACCTTGGCGCTGCGGGTGGGTAAGGTCGGCGCCACGTCATTCCAAGGAACTGTTGTCATGAGTGAGCTGATCTCTTACCACCTCGAAGATGGCATCGCCACCTTGACCCTGTGCAACGGCAAGGTCAACGCCATCTCCCCGGACGTCATTGCCGCCTTTAATGCTGCGCTAGACCAAGCTGTGCTGGACAAGGCCATCGTTATCATTACCGGCCAGCCTGGCATTCTTTCCGGCGGCTACGACCTCAAGGTCATGACCTCAGGCCCGCAAAACGCCGTGGCCCTGGTAACTGCCGGCTCGACTCTGGCGCATCGTATGTTGTCGCACCCCTACCCGATCATCGTTGCCTGCCCAGGCCATGCGATCGCCAAAGGCGCGTTTATCCTGCTCTCGGCCGACTATCGCATCGGTATCGAAGGCCCGTTCAATATCGGTCTTAACGAAGTATTGATCGGCATGACCATGCACCACGCCGGTATTGAACTGGCGCGCGATCGCTTGCGTAAATCAGTGTTTAACCGTTCGGTCATCAATGGCGAGCTGTTCAACCCGCAGGATGCTGTGGACGCCGGTTTCCTCGACAAAGTAGTGCCTGCCGAGCAGCTCATGTCTAGCGCATTGGCGGTGGCTCAGCAGATGAAGAAAATGAATATGACCGCACACAAAAACACCAAGCTAAAAGTGCGCAAGGCCATGCTCGAAACATTGGCCAAGGCCATTGAGCTGGACCAGCAACACCTCGGCTGAGCCGCTAAGGCATCAGCGCAAACCCGGCCCGGTGCCGGGTTTTTTATGGTTCCGCAATCAGCGGACGAGCGGATGGGGCTTTGATTGCCGAAAACAGTGCACGCCCGTACACTGCGCGCCTTTTGTCTGCCCATAGGCCTGCCTAATGCTGTTTTTTGCCCGCATGTTGTTGCTGACTCTGCACTTTATTGCAGCCGGTATTGTCGGGCTGTTGCTTGGCTTATGCCGCCCGTTTAACCCAGACAACAGCCGTTTATGCGCAAATCTCTATTCTTGGCCGGCGCTGCGCATTCTCGGCCTGCGGGTTGAAACCGAAACCAGCAGCTTGCGCGATCACGTGCGCAGCGCGGTGATCGTTGCCAACCATCAATCCAACTACGACTTGTTCGTGGTCGGCAGCGTAGTACCCGAGCGTACTGTCTGCTTGGGCAAAAAAAGCCTGAAATGGGTGCCGTTTTTCGGCCAATTGTTTTGGCTGTCGGGCAACGTACTGATCGAGCGCGGCAATGCAGTACAGGCCAAGCAGGCCATGCTCACCACCACGGACACCTTGCAGCACAAAGACACCTCTATCTGGGTATTTGCCGAAGGCACCCGCAACATGGGCAAAGGTTTATTGCCGCTAAAAAAAGGCGCCTTTCAGATGGCGATTGCCGCCGAGGTGCCGATCATTCTGGTGTGCACCAGCACCTACGTTAAACATATGCAGCTCAATCGCTGGAACAGCGGCACCATCAAGATTCGCTCTTTGCCGCCGATTGCCACCCGCGGTTTGACCTTGGATGATCTGCCCGCCTTGATGGAACAGTGCCAGCAACAGATGCACGCTTGTATCGAAAACCTCGATGCTGAGATTGAAGGCCGCGCCTGAGGCGTCTGCCTGTAATACAAAAACCCGGCTAGATGCCGGGTTTTTTATGCCTGTGAAGGCTAACTCACGCGCGTAATCGACGCGTCTTCCAGGTACCCACGCCGTTATGCAGAAGATTGGCGCAGAACGACCAAAGCCCTGACTCATTCGGCCTAGGAGCTTGCCCTTTGGCCATGCGGCGTAGCTGGCGTGAGTACCAGACCACCTCCATCAGTGCCATACGGTCGACCGCCTTGATGCCTGTACTGATCGGCCGCACGGCATATTGCGGCTCATAACCGGCCAGCAAACGCTGCGGCAAGTCGGGCTCGATAGCCAAGCCACGGGCCAGACCGATCAAATCCATAGCGCCACTGCGTAACGCTGTGGCCATGCCGTCGAGGCTACGAAAGCCGCCTGTCACCATCAGCGGCACCGGTACCGCCGCGCGGACTTTTTCGGCAAATTCGAGAAAGTACGCCTCGCGGGCCAAGGTGCTGGCCTGATGGCGTTTTTGATCACTCATGGCTGGCGCCTCGTAGGTGCCGCCGGACAGTTCGACCAAGTCGATACCCTCGGCGTGCAGCGCCTGAATTACCGCCAGCGATTCCTCTTCACTAAAACCACCGTGTTGAAAATCGGCCGAATTAAGCTTGATCCCAATCGGGAATGCCGCGCCCACTTCCGCACGCATGGCCCGATACACTTCCAGCAAGAAACGCCGACGATTTTCCGCGCTACCACCCCATTGATCAGTGCGTTGATTGGTCAGCGGCGAGAGGAACTGACTGATCAAATAGCCATGCGCCGCATGGATCTGTACCCCACTGAATCCGGCCCGCTTGACGATGCCTGCGGAGCGAGCAAAGCGCTGGATCAACGCCAAAATCTCATCCTCTTCCAGCGCTCGCGGCGGCGCGAAAAACGCTTGCAAGGCCGGGCTGAAAGGCACTGCTGAGGGCGAGACGTTTTCAGCATTCAAGCCTTTGGGCGACTGTCGCCCGGGGTGATTGAGTTGCACCCAAATCTGGGTACCGTCCGCCTTACCAGCAGTCGCCCAACGCTGCAACAACGGTAGGTCGGCGTCGTCTTCAATAGCCACATTATTCGGCTCACCGAGGGCGCGACGGTCGATCATGACATTACCGGTAATCAACAAGCCGATACCGCCCGCCGCCCAACGTCCGTACAAGCACACCAAAGCCTCAGTGGCATGATTGTCGGTGGTGCCCAACGCCTCACTCATGGCCGACTTAGCCAGGCGGTTCTTCAGCTGACTGCCATTGGGTAGCGTCAGTGTTTGTTGCAGCAGATCTTGCGGACTATCCATCAAGCATTCTCCGAGGTGGGCCAGTGACTACCAGCCTAAAAAACACTTCGATAGTTGTCAAACTATAGAAGTGGCCGAATATGTCACAATTACCTCGCCTTATACTTGGATACCCTGATGAGTACGCCCAACTCCAGCGAGCGCGAACAACTGGCCAAAGCTTTTAAAGCCCTCTCGTCGCCTAACCGCTTGGCCATGTACCTAGACCTGCTAGCCCAGCAAGAAACCAGCGTGGCTCATTGCGGCCTGGGCGATCTGATCGCACGCCTAGAGATCGGTGCGCCCACCGTCTCGCACCACATCAAGGAACTGGTCAATGCTGGGCTGATCGAGGTGCAACGAGACGGCAAGTTCATGCGCTGCCGTCTCAATCCGGCTATGCGTCAACGCTTGGCAGCGTTCTTCACCACGCCCTAGTACCTGAGCGACGATCAACCGCCTCCCTGACGACAATTCAACTACCGTTGCACAAGGTACTGAAGATTGTCTCTCGACTTGGAGGCCGCCATGCTGACCCGCATCCGTATCTGCCTGATTATGTTGCTGTGCGGCGCTAGCCTCAATGTAACTGCCAGCGAGCCGCTGACATTTATCACCGAGGCCTACCCGCCCTATAACTTCAGCGACGACAACATTCTGCGCGGCATCGCTGTCGACCTGCTGGTGATCGCCAGCCAGAACACTGAGCAGCCCGTACAGCGTGGACAAATCCGTCTGATGCCCTGGGCGCGGGCTTATCGCACAACCCTCGATACGCCTAATAGCGTGCTGTTTTCCACTACTCGCACCACCGAGCGCGAACACCTATTCAAATGGGCTGGACCAATTGCCGCTACCCGCGTGGTGCTGTTGGCACGGAAATCCAGCAAGATTCGCATCCAATCCACTGCAGACCTGCAGCGCTATCGTATTGGCGTGATTCATGAAGACATTGGCGAACAATCGGTACTGGCCCTCGGTGTGCGCCAAGACCAACTGCATGTGTCAGCCAATGCCGATGCCCTCATCCGCCAACTGCACGCTGGGCGCATCGACCTGTGGGCCTACGAGGAAAACGTCGCCTATTGGTTCCTGCGTAATGCCAACTTCAATCAGGAGGACTTTGAAAGTGTCTATCAACTGCAGCAAGGCGAGCTTTGGTATGCCTTTAATCGCCAGGTGAGTGACAAAAAAATCCAACAGCTGCAAAAAGCTATAGATGCGCTCCGAGAAACGCCAGGTAAGTTCGGCAAAACCCGCTACCAAGATATTCTGATCGACTATCTCTAGGGCGCACGCCAGCGCAGCGCAGATTGCCCAGGCATGCATGGGCCGGCTGGGCAACGCGATTAACTACAGGCTGAACAAAGCGACTGAGCTGTCGAACTAAACACCTACTACGCCAGCATAAGCATACACTGAGGGTCGCCTTAATCTCTGGAGTGCTCCTCATGCCTTGGTATGCTTGGCTCATCATGGCCCTAGCCTTGGGTTCGATTCTCGGCAGCCTACTGTTGTTACGCGACAGCGCTGGCAAGCTGCCGCTCAGCGAAGAGCAACTCAAGCGCGTGCACGAACGCAATGCTGAAATGGACGCCAAGGATGCTGAGCAGCGCTAGGGCAAGCGCTGCTCAGAACACGGAGTAAAGCTCTCACACGGGACTTACACGGCGCTCAGGGCTGCACAACCTTGCGGCTCTCAATAAGGGCATAGCGTTTGTACAACGTACTTAACTGGCCGCTATCACCCAACTGATGCAGTAAGCCGTGCAGGGCTTGCATCGAAATGGGGGCATTAGGCCGTAGCATCAACTGATGTTTATAAACCTGATCGGGACGATCCGAGACCAGCATCTGCGTGCGCCGCTCGGGATAGCGCAGCAAGTAGTCGTGCAGATAAGAGCGCGTCACCACGGTGATATCAGCACGCTCGCGCAGCACCATGAGCAGATTGCTGTCATGGGAATAGGTCAGCACAGCATTGAACTGCTTAGTCAGAAACTCAGGGTCGGCATTCAACTTAGCGAAGCCATAGTGATAGCCGCTATGGAGCGCCAGACGCTTACCCTCTAGTTGCTCAAAGTACTCCTGCCCACGACCGGCAACGGCCTTGGCAACAAACACTTCAGCATCTGCGACCTGCAAATCAAAACTCTCGTAAGCAATGTTCTGCCAGCCCCAAGCCGGCGACTCGAACAAAATCATGTCGTAGCGAGCGCTGTTAAAGTCTCGAAACCGGCGGGTCACCGAGGTCGGCACCAACACAAACTGATAATCGCTTTGCTGAGCATTCAACGCCGTCAGCAAATCCGGCAGCAAGCCTTGCGGATGCTCAGCTTCGGGCGTGCTCACATACGGCGGAAAATGGTACGCGCCAACCTTGACCAACTGCGCTGCCAGCAAGGGCTGCACAAGCATCATTCCGAGCACAACCCACAACAATCGGCGAACAACAGGCACCATACACCCCCTCAAAACCACAACTTTTGTGAGTGTAAACGAAGAGCTTAACTGCACCGACGCGCCCGTCGGATAATGCTAATAAAGTGCTGAGCTAACTGTCTTTGATGACCAGAGACAAGGCTTCATGGGCCAGCTGATCCAGGCTCATCGGCCCTTCAGGGCGAAACCACGTGGTGCTCCAGGACAGGGCTCCAGTCAGAAAGCGTCGAATGATAAACGGGGCCGCTTTGAAGTAACCGGCCGCACGAGCCTCTTCCAGCACGTCCAGCCAGATCTGCTCGTAGGTATCGCGCAGGCCAAGAATATAGGTCCGACCCTCAACCGACAGCGAACGCCACTCATACACCAGCACGCCCATAGCCTCGCCCGTGCCGCCCATAATCGATTGCAGCTCACAGCGGATCAGTGCCAACACGCGCTCCTGCAGAGTGCTCGCCTCAGCTAGCGCGGCGTGCATCATGGCGGTGTTGTAAACGATGGTTTCCTCCATCACTGAGCGCAGGATCTCGTCCTTGCTCTTGAAGTGATGAAAGATGCTCCCCGACTGAATGCCCACTGCGCTGGCCAGGTCACGCACTGTGGTGCGCTCATAGCCTTTACTGCGAAACAAATGGGCCGCCGTTTGCAGCAACTTGCCACGAGCGCTTTCCGGGTCGGTCACCTGGCCCGCCGTGACCAGTTGCTGCATCACATCGCGGGCTTTTTGTTCGTCCAGGCTCATTGTTTCCCCTAATCCGGATACTCCGGAGCAGCCATCCAACTTAAGAATGGTCTGCAAGTGTTTGTCTTAGCTGTGAAATTTATGCCCCAGCGAGCAGCCAAGCAAGCGCTTGGGTAAAAAGTTGTATCGGGGGCTTTAAAACCAAGCGCTTGCTTGGTAGTGTTCGCACTACCTTATTTATCTGTGGCGGAATCCATCCTATGAACAAAACCGTACGCATCGGTTGCGCCTCTGCCTTTTGGGGCGACACCTCCACCGCCGCTGCCCAGTTAGTGCATGGCGCACCTATTGATTACTTGGTGTTCGACTATCTAGCCGAAATCACCATGTCGATCATGGCCGGCGCCAAAATGAAAAAGCCCGACGAAGGCTATGCCAAAGACTTCGTTGAAGTACTTGCGCCACTGCTGGGAGACATCGCAGCCAAGCGTATTCGTGTGGTCAGCAATGCCGGCGGGGTCAACCCACAAGCCTGCGCCAGTGCACTGGCTGCCGCCTGTGAACAAGCCGGCGTGAGCCTGAAGATTGCTGTGGTGCACGGCGACAACTTGCACCCCAAGCTTGGTGAACTAGCCAAGGCCGGGGTTAAAGAGATGTTCAACGGCGCGCCTTTGCCGCCGTTCTGCGTTTCGTTGAACGCCTACCTCGGCGCACCGGGTATTGCCGCGGCACTGGATCAGGGCGCCGATATCGTCATCACCGGCCGGGTAGTCGACAGCGCCGTGGTCAGCGGCGCCTTGGTGCACGAGTTTGGCTGGAGCTGGAGCGATTACGACAAGCTGGCCCAAGCCGCATTGGCGGGTCACTTGGTCGAGTGCGGCGCACAAAGCACCGGCGGTAACTTCACCGATTGGCGCGACGTACCGGATTACGAGCACATTGGCTTTCCGATCATTGAAGTCAGTGCCGACGGCAGCTTCACCCTGAGCAAGCCGCAAGGTAGCGGCGGCTTAGTGACGCCCTTCACCGTTGGCGAGCAGATGCTCTATGAAATCGGTGACCCGCGCGCTTACCTGCTGCCGGACGTGATCAGCGACTTCAGCAGCGTCAGCCTGACCCAGAGCGGCCCCGATCAAGTGCTGATCAAGGGCGCCAAGGGCTTGCCGCCCACCGATCAATACAAGGTCAGCGCCACCTACCCGGACGGTTTTAAGTGCACCGCCAGCTGCCTGATGGCCGGCATCGATGCGGTGGCCAAGGCCGAACGCGTTAGCCAGGCGATCATCAACAAGACCAGTGAGATTTTCAGCCAGCGCGGCTGGGGCCCGTACCGTGAAGTGAATATCGAAATTCTCGGTACCGAAGCCACCTACGGCGCTCAAGGCCAACGTCGTGACACCCGTGAAGTGGTGATCAAACTCGCCGTCAGCCATAGCAAGAAAGAAGCTTTGGTGCTGTTCTCCCGCGAGATTGCCCAAGCCTCCACTGGCATGGCACCCGGCCTGACCGGCATCGTCGGCGGCCGCCCAACGGTTTATCCGGTGATCCGCCTGTTCTCCTTCTTAGTCGACAAGAGCGCCTGCGCCTTAGAGGTTGAGCTTGATGGCCAACGCACCCCAGTTGCCCTGCCGCAACTGGCTGTATTCGACCCCGCTAGCGTCATCCCAGCCGCCGATGCGCCGCAACCGCAGGGTCTCGCCGACAGCTGTGTACCGCTGATTAAGCTGGCCGTGGCCCGCTCCGGCGACAAGGGCAATCACAGCAATATCGGCGTGATGGCCAGAAAGCCCGAGTATCTGGCATGGATCGCGGCTGCGCTCAGTGAAGCCGCCGTGGCCGAATGGATGCAGCACGTACTAGACCCACAAACCGCCAAGGTCTCGCGTTGGTATTTGCCGGGTACGCACAGCCTTAACTTCTTGCTGGAAAACGCCCTGGGCGGCGGCGGCATCGCCAGCCTGCGTATCGACCCGCAAGGCAAAGCGTTTGCCCAGCAGTTACTCGATTTTCCAATTCCGGTGCCGCAAGCACTGGCTGATAGCCTGCAGCAAGGACACTAACAATGGCATACGACTCAGTATTTAAAGCCGGTCTGTTTGCCGGCCAGACCATCATGGTCACCGGCGGCGGCAGCGGTATTGGTCGTTGCACCGCCCATGAACTGGCCTCGCTGGGCGCCCATGTGGTGTTGGTCGGGCGCAAGCGGGAGAAGCTGGAAAGCACCTGCGCAGAAATCATTCACGATGGCGGCCAAGCCAGCTTTCAGGTCTGCGATATCCGTGAGGAAGACGCGGTAAAAGCCATGGTCAAAGCCATCGTCGCCGAGCGCGGGCAGATCCATCATCTGGTCAACAATGCCGGCGGCCAGTTCCCCTCCCCGCTGATCGGCATCAATCAGAAAGGCTTCGAAACCGTGGTGCGCACCAACTTGGTGGGCGGCTTTTTGGTGGCCAAAGAAGTGTTTATGCAAAGCATGAGCAAACACGGTGGCAGCATCGTCAACATGCTCGCTGACATGTGGGGCGGCATGCCGGGTATGGGCCACTCCGGCGCCGCACGCGCCGGCATGGAAAACTTCACCAAGACCGCCGCTTACGAGTGGGGCCATGCCGGTGTGCGCGTGAATGCGGTAGCACCGGGCTGGGTGTCGTCCAGCGGCATGGACACCTACCCAGACGCAATGAAAAACCTGATTCGCTCGCTCAAAGACCACGTGCCGCTGCAGCGCATTGGCACCGAGGCCGAAATTGCTTCAGCCATCGTCTTTCTGCTCACGCCGGGCGCTAACTTCATCAGCGGCAACACCGTGCGCATTGATGGTGCAGCCAGTCAGGGCACCCGTGCTTGGACACTGGCCAAAGCCAAGAACAGCGAGTCCTACAACGGCTTCCACCGGGCCTACCTGCCCGATGTACTGAAAGAGCAGGAGTAAGTCATGCCCGTCATTCAGTCTGACATTGACGTTCACGGCAGCGCTTTCGCGCAGAACCGTGAAACCATGCTAGCCATCATCGCCGGCTTTCGTGAGGTTGAGCAGAAGGTATTGGACAAGGCCAATGAGGCCAAAGCCAAGTTCGATAAACGCGGCCAACTCCTGCCGCGCGAGCGCATCAACCTGCTGCTCGACCCTGGCGCACCGTTTTTGGAGCTGGCCTCGCTGGCCGGCTACAAGCTGCACGACGACAAAGACGGCAGCATGGCCGGCGGCGGCTTGATCGCCGGCATCGGTTATATCCAAGGGGTGCGCAGCCTGGTGATCGCCAATAACAGCGCGATCAAGGGCGGCACCATCTCGCCGACCGGGTTGAAAAAATCCCTGCGCCTGCAGCAGATCGCCGTCGAAAACAAACTGCCGGTGGTGACCCTGGCCGAAAGCGGCGGCGCCAACCTCAACTACGCCGCCGACATTTTTGTGGAAGGCGCGCGCGGCTTCGCTAATCAGGCGCGCATGTCGGCCATGGGTTTGCCGCAAATCACCGTGGTGCACGGCTCCTCTACCGCCGGCGGCGCTTACCAGCCGGGGCTGTCGGACTATGTGGTGGTGGTGCGCGGCAAGGCCAAGATGTTCCTCGCCGGCCCGCCGCTGCTGAAAGCCGCCACCGGCGAAGTGGCCACCGATGAAGAACTGGGCGGCGCTGAGATGCACGCCCAAGTGGCCGGCACCGCTGAGTATCTGGCCGAAAACGACGCCGACGGCGTGCGCATCGCCCGCGAAATCGTCGGCATGCTGCCGTGGAATGCGCAGCTACCGGCGCGGGCGAAAACGCCCTATCAAGAGCCGCTCTACCCGGCCGAAGAACTGCTGGGCATCGTGCCTAACGACGCGAAAAAGCCCTACGACGTGCGCGAAATCATCGCCCGCATCGCCGACGGCTCGGTGTTTCTCGATTTCAAAAACGAGTTCGATAACCAAACGGTTTGCGGCCATTTGGCCATTGAAGGCCAGCGCTGCGGCTTTATCGGCAACAACGGCCCGATCACCCCGAAAGGTGCGGCCAAAGCGGCACAATTTATTCAGCTGTGCGAGCAGAGCAACACGCCGATTCTGTTCTTCCACAACACCACCGGCTTTATGGTGGGCACCGAGTCTGAGCAAAACGGCATCATCAAGCACGGCTCCAAGCTGATCCAGGCCGTGGCCAATTGCAGCGTGCCCAAGCTGACCATCGTGGTCGGCGGCTCCTACGGCGCCGGCAACTACGCCATGTGTGGCCGCGGCCTGGACCCGCGCTTTATCTTTGCCTGGCCCAACAGCAAAACCGCGGTAATGGGCGGCGCGCAAGCCGGCAAGGTGCTGCGCATTGTGACTGAAGACAAACACCTGAAGATGGGCCAGACCGCCGATCCGAAGATGCTCGACATGCTGGAAACCGTCACCGCACAAAAGCTCGACAGCCAATCGACCGCGCTGTACGGCACCGCCAGCCTGTGGGACGACGGCCTGATCGACCCACGCGACACGCGCAAGCTGCTGGGCTTCTTGCTCGACATCTGCGCCGAGGCCGCTGTGCGGCCACTCAACTCCAACACCTTCGGCGTCGCCCGCCTGTAATCCTTCGGAGCATAAAAAATGATCTTCACCCAAGAACACGAAGAACTGCGTCGCACGGTGCGTAACTTTGTCGACAAAGAGATCAACCCGCACGTCGACGAGTGGGAAAAGGCCGGCAAATTCCCGATTCACGAGATCTTCAAAAAGGCGGGCGACCTCGGCCTGCTGGGTATTTCCAAGCCGGAGAAATTCGGCGGCATGGGTCTGGACTACAGCTACTCGATCGTCGCCGCAGAAGAGTTCGGCACCATCCACTGCGGCGGTATCCCAATGTCGATCGGTGTGCAGACCGACATGTGCACCCCGGCGCTGGCGCGTTTCGGCTCGGATGAACTGCGTGAAGAATTCCTGCGCCCGTCCATCACCGGTGAGATGGTCGGCTGCATCGGCGTCTCCGAAGTCGGCGCCGGCTCCGACGTGGCTGGGCTGAAAACCCACGCCAAGAAAGACGGCGACGACTATGTGATCAACGGCAGCAAGATGTGGATCACCAACTCGCCAAGCGCCGACTTTATGTGCCTGCTGGCCAACACCAGCGACGACAAACCGCACGTCAACAAGTCGCTGATCGTGGTGCCGATGAACACTCCCGGCATTAGCGTCAGCCCGCACCTCGACAAGCTCGGCATGCGCAGCTCGGAGACCGCCCAGGTGTTTCTCGACAACGTGCGCGTGCCGCAGCGCAACCGCATCGGTCACGAAGGCGCGGGCTTTATGATGCAAATGCTGCAGTTCCAAGAAGAGCGCCTGTTCGGCGCGGCCAACATGATCAAAGGTCTGGAGCACTGCGTTGATGCCACCATCGAGTACTGCAAAGAGCGCCAAACCTTCGGTCAGCCGCTGATCGACAATCAGGTTATTCACTTCCGCTTGGCCGAGCTGCAAACCGAAATCGAATGCTTGCGCGCACTGGTCTATCAGGCCACCGAGCAATACATCAAAGGCCGCGACGTGACCAAGCTGGCCTCGATGGCCAAGCTGAAAGCCGGCCGTTTGGGCCGTGAAGTGTCCGATGCGTGCCTGCAATACTGGGGCGGCATGGGCTTTATGTGGGACAACCCCGTCTCGCGCTCGTACCGCGACGTGCGCTTGGTTTCGATTGGCGGCGGCGCTGACGAAATCATGCTGGGCATTATCTGCAAGCTGATGGGCATTTTGCCGGGCAAGAAGAAAGGCTGATCGATCTACAGGTCGATCGATGGTTGCCACGCTATGCGTGGCAACCCATAGCGGGACGCTGCGCGCCCCAGTGACGCAGAGCGTCACGAGCTGCATGCCCACACAGAGCGTGGGTACGATCAAAAGGCAGTGGTTTCGCTGCCATGAATAACTGATGGTTCCCACGCTCTGTATGGGTACGATCAACTGACACCGAGGTACGTGATGAGCGATCTGCCCCACTGCGACACCCTGCTACTAAGCCTCGATGGTGGCGTACTGCACATCACCCTCAATCGCCCGGACAGCCGCAACGCCATGAGCCTGGCCATGGTCGGTGAACTGCGCGCCGTGCTCGACAGTGTGCAGGCTGACCTGAACGTGCGCGCCATTGTGCTGCGCGGTGCCGGTGGGCACTTCTGCGCCGGCGGCGACATCAAAGACATGGCCGGCGCCCGTGCCGCTGGAGCCGAGGCCTACCGCGAGCTGAACCGCGCCTTCGGGGCGTTGCTTGAGCAAGCACAACAGGCGCCGCAAGTGGTGGTTGCGGTGCTGGAAGGCGCGGTGCTGGGCGGCGGTTTTGGCTTAGCTTGTGTGTCTGACATCGCCATTGCCGATCAAGCTGCCAAGTTCGGTTTGCCCGAGACCACACTGGGTATTTTGCCGGCACAGATTGCGCCGTTTGTGGTCAAGCGTATCGGCCTAACGCAGACCCGTCGTTTAGCCCTCACCGCTGCGCGCTTCGACGGCGCCGAGGCCTTGCGCCTGGGCTTGGTGCATTACTGCGAAAGCAGTGACAGCAGCCTTGAGCAACGTCTAGACGAAGTGCTCGGGCAGATTCGCCAGTGCGCACCGCAGGCCAATGCACAAACCAAAGCGCTGCTGCTGGCCACAGAGAGCGAAGACCTCAGCTCGTTGCTGGACCGCGCCGCTGAGCAATTTGCCGCCGCCGTCACCGGCCGCGAAGGCACCGAGGGCACCATGGCCTTTATGCAGAAACGCAAGCCTACGTGGGCGCAATAACTAACGATGACGCCCACGATCAATAACAACAGCAGGAGCAGCCAGATGCCCGCGTTCAACAAGATTCTAATCGCCAACCGCGGTGAAATTGCCTGCCGGGTCATGCGCACCGCCAAGGAACTGGGCTACCGCACTGTGGCCGTGTATTCGACTGCCGACGCCGACGCCCGCCATGTGCAGGTGGCCGATGAGGCCGTGTGCATCGGCCCGGCGCAGGTCAACCAGTCGTATCTGCTGATCGACAACATCATCGCGGCGGCGCAAAAAACCGGCGCGGATGCGATTCATCCAGGCTACGGTTTTCTCTCCGAGAACGCCGACTTTGCTCGCGCCTGTGAAGCGGCCGGCATCGTGTTTATCGGCCCAACGGTGGAAGCCATCCACCTGATGGGCAGCAAGCGCCTGTCGAAAATTGCCATGCTCGCAGCCGGCGTACCGTGCATCCCAGGCTACGAAGGCGCCGCGCAAGATGAGCAAACCCTGATCAACGAAGCCGGCCGCATCGGCTACCCGCTGATGATCAAGGCCAGCGCTGGCGGCGGTGGCCGTGGCATGCGTTTGGTGCATGCAGCCAGCGAACTGGCCGAGCAAATCCGCACGGCGCGCTCAGAAGCGCAGAACGCCTTTGGCTCCGGCGAGCTGATTCTCGAACGTGCAGTGATCCGCCCACGCCATGTTGAGATCCAAGTATTCGGCGACCAACTGGGCAATATTGTTTATCTGGGTGAGCGCGACTGTTCCGTGCAGCGCCGCCACCAAAAAGTGGTTGAAGAAGCGCCCTGCCCAGTGATGACCCCTGAACTGCGCCAAGCCATGGGTGAAGCCGCCGTGAAGGCCGCCGCGTCGGTTAATTATGTCGGCGCCGGCACGGTGGAGTTCTTGCTCGATCAGAGCGGTGAATTCTTCTTCCTAGAAATGAACACCCGTCTGCAAGTGGAACACCCGGTCACCGAACTGATCACCGGCCAAGACTTGGTGGCCTGGCAACTGCGCGCTGCCGCCGGTGAACCGCTGCCACTCAAGCAAGACGAAATCCGCCTGACTGGCCACGCCATGGAGGTGCGCTTGTACGCCGAAGATGCGGCGCATAACTTTCTCCCGCAAACCGGCCAGGTGCTGCGTTGGGAGCCGGAGTTACTCGACGGCGTACGCATCGACCACGGCCTGGTCGAAGGCCAGGAAGTCAGCCCGTTTTACGACCCCATGCTGGCCAAGGTGATTGCCTATGGTGCGACGCGCGACGAGGCCCGTCGCAAACTGGTACGTGCGGTGGAGCAATGCGTGCTGTTGGGTGTGAATGGCAACCAGCGCTTCCTCGCTAATCTGCTGGCGCATCCTGAGTTTGCCGCCGGCCACGCCACCACGGCGTTTATTGCCGAGCACTTCAATGCCGACCCAAGCCTGAGCCCGCAAGCGCCTGCCGCGCGCGAGCTGGCAGTAGCTGCCGCCCTGCTCTATCAACAATCGGCCAATGCCCGTGCGCACCAGAGCGAACTGGCCGGCTGGCGCAGTGCCGGCAGCGCGCCGTGGCAATTTATTCTCAAGCACGGCGAGCACAAGCACAGCATCAGCCTCGACGTGCAGCTCGCTGGCAGTCAACCGAGCCTGTTGGCCACGGTCGGCGACACGCAGGTCAGCCTCAAACTGCTGGCCAGCGATGGTCGTTGGCTGACCCTGGAGCTCGACGGCATTCGCCAACGCATCGCCTATGAGCAACAAGGTGAGCAGCTATGGCTGTACGGCCATTACGGCAACCTGCACGTGCTGGACGTCACCCACGAACCGGCCGGCGGGCAGAACGCCGCCAGCTCGGGCGCGGTTAAGGCACCAATGGACGGCGCCATCGTCGACGTATTGGTCAGCGAAGGCGAACGCGTCAGCAAGGGCCAACTGCTGGTGGTGCTGGAGGCCATGAAGATGGAACACCCGATGAAGGCCGGCGTGAACGGCACCGTGCGGCGTATCGGCATCAGCAAGGGCGACCAAGTAAAGAACCGTCAAATGTTGGTGGAAATCGAAGCTGACGCCGAATAACCCATCGAAACCGCAGCACTGCACCTATCCGTTCCCGCTGGTGCATTTCCGTTCCCACGCTTGAGCATGGGAACGCTCAAACAATAATTACAAAGCCTGGAGCACTCCATGTCACTGCAAGGTAAAACCCTATTTATCAGCGGCGCCAGCCGTGGCATCGGCCGCGAGATCGCCCTGCGCGCCGCCCATGATGGCGCCAATATCGTCATCGCCGCCAAAAGCGCCGAAGCCCACGCCAAGCTGCCCGGCACCATTCACTCGGTGGCCGCCGAAGTGGAAGCCGCTGGCGGTAAAGCGCTGGCCCTGCAATTGGATGTGCGCGACGAAGACGCCGTAAAAGCCGCCATGGCCCAAGCGGCTGCGCACTTCGGCGGCATTGACGCCCTGATCAACAACGCTGGCGCGATCAAACTGATGGGTGTCGAGCATTTACCGCCCAAGCGCTTCGACCTGATGTTTCAAATCAACACCCGCGCGGTGATGGTCTGCAGCCAAGCGGCACTGCCGTACTTGAAACAGAGCAAGGGCCATATCCTCAGCTTGTCGCCACCCATCAACCTTGATCCCAAGTGGTTCGCCAACTATGGCCCTTACACCACCACCAAATACGGCATGAGCATGCTCACGCTGGGTATGCACGAGGAGTTCAAGAAGTACGGCATCAGCGTTAACTCGCTGTGGCCAAAGACCGTAATCGCCACCGCCGCCATCGAGTTCGAAGCCGGAGGTCCTGCGGTGATGAAAGCGGCACGCTTGCCGGCGATCATGGCGGATGCGGCCTATGCGATTCTCGCTAGCTGCGAGCGCAGCATCAGCGGCCGCTTGTTGATCGACGAAGAGCTTTTGCGCGAACAGGGTCAGAGCGATTTTGAGCATTACCGCTATGACCCAAGCGGCAAGCTGATGACTGATCTATTCGTCGACTAAGTCTCAGCAATCACGTCTATGTGTCGCCCTCGCGCCGAGCCGGGGCGGCATATAGCTGATCCTCGGGCACCAGCTTGGCCTGACTTGGATCTGCAACATAATGCGGCGACATGATCTGCACGCCGTACTCGTTGAATACATCTTGGATATTGGCGTGCAAATTCGACAGCAGCAGCGCACGCGGCTGCGTACGCACAGACAATGCCTGCGCCACTAAACGGTATTGCGGGTAGTAGTCCGAGAGTTCGGTCTGCAACACTAACGGTGTTGGTGACGCCAGTAGGCCTTCGGTGCGCCGGGCCGCCTCAATCAACATGGCCTCGACCTGACGCCATGGCGTGTCATAACCAATCGTCACCGTGGTATCGAGCAGATAGCCATGCCCCTGCGTGCCCCGTGAATAGTTCTTGGTCACCGTGCCGGTAATCATCGAGTTGGGAATGGTCAATACCTCACCGATGCCCGTGCGGATACGCGTGGTGAAGATACCAACCTCAGTCACGCTGCCCTCGTGCTCCCCCACCCGCACGTACTCGCCAATGCGCAGCGTTCGGGTGTAGGTCAAAATCAACCCCGATGCCGCTTGGCCAACCACGCTGGAAGCACCGAGGGAAATCATCAAACCGACCAACACCGAAAGCCCCTTAAACGCCTCAGTGCCCGAACCCGGTAAATACGGATACGCCATGGCTAAGGCAAACAGCCAGATTGCCATCGCCGTCAGGCGCCGTGTTGGCTGCAGCGTTTCCATGTTAAGCCAAGCATCACTATTGCCAGACACGGCCATGCGCGTTAACAAGCGTTGGAAAAAGCTGATGACACCACGGGCAATGAAGAAGATGGCCACCGCAATGCCCAACCCTGGCAGCGCACTGACAATGCCATCGAACAGATAGACAGCAACTTCCAACAGATAGGTATTGAGCTTTTCGCCCCAAGGGCGCGTATAGGGGAAACACGACAGAACAAAACTTAGCCACTCGAAGCCAAGCAACAGCATCACTGTCCAACGCAATAAATGCAGAGCTCGACTCACCAACGGGTACAGCTGGTTGGCTTCAACTACCGGGGTGGCGCCTAATTTGAGTGTTTGAGTCTTACGTTGCATTACGCTCGGCAGCACCGCCTTAACGCGCCGCCGAATGAGGTTAATCAGTCGAATCAGCAATACAAAGACCACGGTGGCCGCCGCCGAGTAGGCCAGCGCCGTCAGCATAAAGCGCAGGTTGCGGCTTTCATGTGTTTCCCTGACTACCTGGCGCAGGTTCTGCGCAGCAGCTTCAGCGGCCGCCTTGCTCGACTCATGCTCAAGCGGATCAATATCCGACACCGCAACGATAAACGCCCGACGCCCGCCTAACAAAACGATGAAATCGTCCTGCATCGGCTGCAGACTGACTTGCACATCCGCTTCGTCGTCCAACACCTCATTGATCACCACCCGCGCACGCGCGGCACGCAACTCGGGAGTTTCCCCCAGCAGCCGGCTGCGAAAGGTCACAATGGTGCGATTAGCCACTATCAACGGCGCAGCATGGGGCACATCAATAGCCAGTTCGTCCACCAGCACGGTCTGGCTGTAAACCGGCGCGCAGATAAACAACACCAACCAGGTGGCGATAAACAGGGGCAATAACTTGCGCATCAGCGAACCTCTCTCGTCGTCGCGAATGACTTGCGACGAACATCCTTGAACTAGCCGTACTGGCTGTTACTGCATCCTGAGCTGCAGTCCACGCCCCGACAAGACGTAGGCAACTCCTTAGTCAGCGCTATTGAGCAGCATAGAGAAATAACTACCGACGTATAGCTATTACGGCAACCGTAGCTGATCTGCTTTTTATTTAGAAAACTGAGTCTGTTTTAACCTGTACCCAAGCCCGATGATGCGCACCGCCTGCTACAGCCAGAGGGAGCTAACTGCATGAGCGAACGCATTCCCGCGCGTGTCATCGAGACCATTGACTCGCATCGTCCAATTCGCCTGACACCTGCGCAAGCGGGTGGCAGCATTTACACCCGGAGCTTTACCGGTCTATTTCGTAACCTTCGCCTAGGCGGCGCCGGTTTATTGATGCTGCTGTTCTTTGCCACTGCCTGGCTCAACTGGAACGGCCAACAAGCCGTGCTCTGGGATCTTGGCAGCGGCAAGATCCAGCTGTTTGGCCTGACCTTATGGCCACACGACTTCGCCCTGATCTCGGCAAGCTTAATCATTGCCGCCTTCGGTTTATTCTTTATCACCGTACTGGCCGGGCGCGTCTGGTGCGGTTACACCTGCCCGCAAAGCGTATGGACGTGGATGTTTATGTGGGTGGAAAAAACCGTCGAAGGCGAACGTCATCAACGAATCAGAATGGCCGCCGCCCCCTGGACCCCCGGCAAGCTGCTGCGGCGCAGCGCTAAACACGGCCTATGGCTGTTGCTCAGCGGCGCCACAGCATTGACCTTTGTCGGCTACCTGACGCCAATCCGCGAGCTGAGCAGCGCCCTGCTCAATTTTGAGCTGGAATACGCCACCAGCTTCTGGTTGTTGTTCTTCGCCGCGCTGACCTACCTCAACGCCGGCTGGATGCGCGAGCAGGTATGCCTGCACATGTGCCCTTACGCACGCTTCCAAAGCGTGATGTTCGATCAAAACACCCTCAACGTGGCCTATGACAGTCGCCGCGGTGAAAGCCGCGGGCCGCGCAAGAAAGACAGCGATCAGCGAGTCCAAGGCCTAGGCGACTGCATCGACTGCACACTGTGCGTGCAAGTCTGCCCGACCGGTATCGATATCCGCGATGGCCTGCAGTTGGGCTGCATCAGTTGCGGCGCCTGTATCGATGCCTGCGACAGCGTGATGGATAAAATGCACTACCCGCGTGGCCTGGTGCGCTATGCCAGCGAAAATAGCCTAGCCGGTGGTAAGACCCAATTCCTGCGCCCGCGTCTGCTGGGTTACGCCACCACCTTGACGGTGATGATCGTGGCGCTGGTTTGGGCCTTGAGCAACCGTACCCTAATGTCTCTGGATGTGGCGAAAGACCGCACGATGTTCCGCGAGAACAGCCAGGGGCAAATCGAGAATAGCTACAGCCTTAAGGTCACCAACAAAACCCAGCAGCCGCAGCGTTATGCCTTGAGCTTGGAGGACCATGCGCGCTTCCGCCTTGAAGGCCCCCAGCAACTGCAGTTGGCCGCTGGCGAAATGCGCAACCTGGCCGCCAGCGTGGCACTGCTCGGCGCACCTACTGCCCAGGCACCAGAGCGCCTGCGCTTTCGTCTGCAAAATATGGATGACACCAACAGCGCAATCAGCATCGAGAGCATCTTTGTCGCCCCGCGCCAGCGCTGAGGACGGTCGCTTGGCCGCTGCACAAGCAGTACAGTGGCAGGCATCAGCGCCTGCTAGGACCCCAAGCGACCGCATGAAACGCTACGAAAAACTTGCCGAGGAAATCGCCGCCCTGATCCGCAGCGGTGTGCTCGCTGCTGGCGAAAAAATACCGTCGGTACGGCATGCCAGCCGCACCTATGGCATCAGCCCATCAACTGTATTCGAAGCCTACTACCTGCTAGAAAGCCGTGGTTTGATCAGTGCGCGCCCACGCTCCGGCTACTTCGTGCGTGAACAAACGCAGCGGCCGCTGCATGAGCCACAACAGCTCAGCCGCAAGGCGCAGACCAGCAACGTGGATGTCAGCGAGCTGGTTTTTTCGGTGCTTGCCTCCCTCAAAGACCCACACACCGTACCTTTCGGTTCGGCATTTCCCAGCCCTGCGCTGTTTCCATTGCCGCGCCTCGCTCGGTGCATGAGTAAGAGCCTGCGCGCGATGCCCGCTCATGCGGTGATCGCTGACATGACTGAGGGCAATCCCAACCTGCGTCGGCAAATTGCTCTGCGCTATCTGAGCAGCGGCGTGCTGCTAGCGCCGCAAGAGTTGGTGATCAGCAACGGCGCCATGGAAGCATTGAATCTATGCCTGCAATGCGTGACCCAGCCCGGAGACTTAGTGGCAATCGAAGGGCCAGCGTTTTACGCCACTCTGCAAGTGCTGGAGCGGCTGAAGCTCAAAGCGGTAGAAATCCCCGTACACCCACGCGAAGGCATCGACTTAGAAAGCCTGGCGAGCAGCTTGGCGCAACTGCCAATCAAGGCCTGTTGGTTGATGAGCCATCTGCAAAACCCGCTCGGGGCAAGCATGAGCGAGACTAAAAAGCGCAACCTGTATGCACTGCTGGAGCAGCATCAGCTGCCGCTGATTGAGGACGATGTATACGCTGAGTTGTACTTCGGCACCCAGCCGCCAAAGCCAGTCAAAAGCCTCGACCACGCAGGTTTGGTGATGCACTGCGGCTCATTCTCAAAATGCTTGGCGCCAGGCTACCGAGTCGGCTGGGTGGCGGGCGGACGCTACGCCGAGCAGATCAGTCGACTCAAGCTCATGACCACTATTTCGCCGTCGGTGCCGGCCCAGGCCGCCATCGCCGAGTACCTGCAACACGGCGGTTACGACCGTCACCTACGCAGCTTGCGGCATGCCCTAGAAAGCCAGCAGGCGTCGATGCTGGCCTCCGCCGCCCGACATTTCCCCAGCGGCACACGGGTCACCCGCCCGGCTGGCGGCTACTTTTTGTGGTTTGAGTTTGCCCCGCAAGTCGATTCGTTACGGCTGTTCAAACAGGCTCTGGGCGAGGGCATCAGCCTGGCACCAGGACCGATTTTCTCCGCGACCCGCGGCTTTGGCCACTGCGCCCGACTCAATTACGGCCATCCATGGGATGCTGCCAGCGAAGCCGCTATGGCCGTATTGGGGCGCTTGCTGGCGGCCTTTTAGGCACGCAATGGCGCCCTGAGACAAGCTTAGCTGCAGACCCATTGCGGCAAAGTCAACAACACCACCGCACTTCTGGGCGAGAACGCTTAGCTGTTCTAAATGACGTTAACTTGAGCTGCAAAACAGCTGGCCGGCATACCGTGTCAGGCGTACAAACGCGCGAACTCGGCCAGCGGCATCGGCCGGCCGAATAAATAACCCTGGAAATGCCGGCAACCATTAGCCAGCACCAAGGCACGCTGAACTTCGCTTTCCACGCCTTCGGCGATTACGTCTAGGTTGAGGCTGCCGGCCAGGCTGCAGATGGCGCGAATAATCGCCAGACTGTTGGGATCGTCCGGCAACGCGCGCACGAATGACTGATCGATTTTCAGCTGATCCAGCGGCAGTTGCTGTAGATACGCCATGGACGAGTAGCCAGTACCAAAGTCGTCAATCGAAAAACGTATGCCATGAGCCTTAAGAGCCGTCATACGCAATACGGCGCCCTCTAGGTCATCAAACAGCAATGACTCGGTTAACTCCAGCTTCAAACGATGCGGATCGGCACCACTGGCTTCTAGCAGCGCCAACACTTGATCAACAAACAGCGGCTGATAGAGCAGGCGCGCACTTAAGTTAACCGCCAGACGCAGATGATTGGTGCTCGGTTGCTGAGCCCACTCGGCCAGTTGCTCGCAAGCCTGGCGAAGCATCTGCAGGTCCAGCTCTTCAATCAAGCCAGCGCGCTCGGCCACCCCGACAAATGCCGCCGGGCCCAGCAAGCCGTGTTGCGGATGTTGCCAACGCACCAGCGCCTCGGCACCAATCAGGCTGTAGTTTTCATCCATCTGCGGCTGCAGATACATGACAAACTCACCGGCAGCTAAGCCGCGGCGAATATCATCTTCCAGCTGCAAGCGAGCACTAATGGCTTCCTGCATTGTGGGGTCAAAAAAGCGCAGGGCATTCTTGCCGGCTGCCTTGGCTTCATACATGGACAGATCGGCGCGCTTCATCAGCTCGTGGCTATCGATGAGCTCGTCATTGAATAGCAATACGCCGATGCTGGCAGTACTGCGCAGCTCCAACTCGCCAATCAAGTATGGGACTTCTAAGGCGTGCAGGATTTTTTTACCGATCCCTTCAACCTGCCCGGCAGCATCTTCGGAGTGCGACTCAAGGTCTTCCAACAGCACGACAAATTCATCGCCGCCCAAACGCGCAACCGTGTCACAACTACGAACCGTATGATTGAGACGCTCAGCCACTTGGCAGAGCAGCCGGTCGCCCGTCTGATGACCATGCAGGTCGTTGACGTTTTTGAAGTTGTCTAGATCGAGGAACATCAGCGCGGCAAATTTACCCGTACGCGCGGTGGCGGCTTGAGCTTGTTGCAGGCGGTCGAGCAACAACCGGCGATTCGGCAAACTGGTCAGCGTATCAAAAAATGCCAAGTGCTTGATCTGATCTTCCGCCGCCTTGTTCTCTGAGATATCGATAAACGAGCCGACGTAATTACTCACCCGTCCCTGGCCGTCCCGTACCGCGCTGATCGATAACCACTCGGGGAAAATTTCACCATTCTTGCGCCGATTCCAGATTTCGCCCTGCCATACAGATGCCTCGTTGAGACTGCGCCACATGGCTTGGTAGAACTCTGGCCCCTGCCGCCCGGAGCTGAGTAGGCGCGTGTGCTGGCCAATCACATCGGCGGAGCTGTAACCGGTGATGGCACTAAACGCTTGGTTAATACGCAAAATCTTGTTGCTTGCATCGGTGATAAGCATGCCCTGCTGCGACTCGAAGGCAATGGCGGCAATGCGTCGTTCCAAATCCTGACTTTCCCGCTCGGAGATATCTCGCACGAGCATCACGACCGCATGCTTACCCTCCAAGATACCGTCGAGGCGCTGAGCACGGCCCTCAAATACCCCAGGGCCCGCTTGAGTTTGCATGGAGTACTGCACAATTTGTGGGCCATCACTGGCCAGAGTTTCTTGGATAAAAGCGTAGAGAGGTTCAGCCTCGCCCCATGACATCACCTCATGCAAACGTTTGCCCAACAACTCAGAGCGCGGCATGAACAGCAGTTTAGGTTCGGGCGCGACGATGTCGATGTAGCGACCGTCTTCATCCAGCACCAACAGCAAATCAGGCAGCGCAAGGGTAATGGCGCCCATACGCGCATCGCTTTGCGCGAGAGCACGCTCAGTGAGCTGCTGCTGTTCGATATCACGCAGTAACAGACCAAGTACCATGGTCGCTAGCGGCAACACCAGTAACAGCGGCACTGCTACACGGTGCAGCATCAATGAGGCTTGATCAGCGGGCAGCAGGGTCAATATAAGCAATGACAGCACATGCACCAGCAGGCCGAATGCCAGTAGTTGCCAAGGGCCTATCCGCAGCTTGCCGCGCTGATGCCAATAACGGTAAGCCAGGCCCAGCAGCACTGGCATCAGTACATTGCCTAGGCCAAGCCAAGCACCACTTCCGCCCAACCAAAGCCGGTAACCGCCGGCGATCAGCGCTGCCACGGCCGCCACCAATGGCCCGCCAAACAGCCCAGCCATGCTCAGCACGGCAGTGCGGGCATCGAAGATCAGGCCTTGTTGCAAGACGACTGGAGTGAGCATGCCAACAACGCAGACGCCACCAAACATCAACCCGGAAAGCAGTTGCGCTAAAACGCAATGGCCAGTCCAGAGGCGCCGAATGATGGTCTGCAGCCAGCATAAAGCCAGCAGCAGAGCGGCGCCCTGAATGAGTTCAAGAATCATGCTGGTGAGTTCCTAATGCCTGATGCAGCCATGCTGCACTGAGGTCAGCGCACTAGATAGCTTAACGCTAATAGTTTACAGCAGCAGCAACCTTACAACCAGAAAGGTCTATGCCCACTGCGGCCACCTGGCAGTTGCCAATCTGCCTGCACACTCTGCGCTAGGGTCATAGTTAACGTTAGGAGTAATCCTATAGATTCGCCATTGGCGTATTTAAGCATCCGCATAACAACGATAAGCGCGAGAGCCATGACCCAAGCCGATCTGATTTCCCCTGCCCGTTTCCTTACTCGTCTGCCCCAGCACCTACCGCGCTTAGGGCGCATGCTCCGCGGCCTTTATTACGCGGGCATTCGTAACCGCGACAAGACGCTCTCGCTGGCCTGGGCCCTTGAACGCGCCACACGCCTATACCCGGACAACCCGGCGTTAATGGATGAACAGCGGCGCCTCAGCTATCGCCAGTTCAATGCTTGGGCCAATCGCTTGGCTTGGACCTTCAAGGCTGACGGTGTTCGCCATGGTGACGTGGTCGCCGTCTTGATAGAGAACCGCTTAGAGTTGCTCGCCGTGCTCGCAGCCCTAACCAAACTTGGCGCCATCGGTGCGTTACTCAATACCACTCAGCGCGGCAAGGTGCTGAGTCACAGCTTAAACTTGGTTAAGCCGGCGTTTTTTGTGATTGGTGAAGAGCTAGTCAGCGCCTTCAATGAAGTCCGCGAGCAAGTGTCCGGCGCCGAGGGCCAGTGCTATTGGCTGGCCGACCAAGACACTCTGCAAGACAGCGGCGACACGCCAGACGGCTGGCTGAATCTCGGCCAGCGCCAGACCAGCCAGAGCGAGTTAAACCTGCCGGACAGCCAGCGGGTGCAGATGAAAGACCCGTGCTTTTACATCTACACCTCTGGCACCACGGGCCTGCCTAAAGCCTCAATCATGAGCCACGGCAAATGGATTAAGGCCTACGGCGGTTTTGGCCACTCAGGTCTGGGCTTGGGTAGCAGTGACGTGCTCTACCTCACGCTACCCTGTTATCACAACAATGCCGTGACCGTATGCTGGGGTTCTGTCTTGGCTGGCGGCGCGGCCATCGCCTTACGCCGCAAGTTCTCGGCCAGTGCCTTTTGGTCAGATGTCGCTCAGTATCAAGCCACCTGCTTCGGTTATATCGGTGAATTGTGTCGCTACCTACTCAATCAGCCGGTCAGCGCTCACGAGCGCAACAACAGCCTTACTAGCATGATCGGTAATGGCCTGCGCCCGGCGATCTGGAGTGAATTCAAAGCGCGCTTTGGTATCGAAAAAATCGCCGAGTTCTACGCCTCCAGCGAAGGCAATATCGCCTTCACTAACGTGTTTAATTTCGACAATACCGTGGGCTTCACCCCGGCTACCTTCGCCATTGTTCACTACGACCTGGAAAGTGACCGGCCAGTGCGCAATGCCAAGGGCTTCCTAGAAAAAGTAGCCGCGGGTCAACCCGGCTTACTGATCAGCGAAATCAGCAAGAAATTCCCCTTCGACGGCTACACGGACCCGGCGAAAAGCGAAGCGGTGATCTTACGCAACGTGTTTAAACCAGGCGACGCTTGGTTCAATACCGGTGACTTGATGCGCGATATCGGCTGCAAGCACGCCCAATTTGTTGACCGCTTAGGCGACACCTTCCGCTGGAAAGGCGAGAACGTTTCCACCACGGAAGTGGAGAGCGTATTGGGGGCCTTTCCAGGCGTGGAAGATGCCGTGGTGTATGGCGTAGCCATCGCTGGTTGCGATGGCCGGTGCGGCATGGCCGCGCTGCGTATGGCTGCCGATTCGACACTCGACCCTAATGCTTTGGCGCAGTATCTGGATGCTGAACTGCCCGTTTACGCAGCGCCGTTGTTTATCCGCCTGCTGGCCGAACTGGAAACCACCGGCACCTTTAAATACAAGAAGAATGATCTCAAGCAAGTGGCCTACGACCCAGCGCAAACCAGCGACCCACTGTTGGTACGTTTGCCTGGCTGCGCTACTTTCCAACCGCTGGATACGGAGTTGTGGGCGTGCATAGATGCGGGCGAGTTTCGCTTCTGATAGCTATTTGCGGAACTCAAAATTGAGCTGAGCACCATCAATCCGATCCAGGAAGTTATCCGACTCCACCTTCTCGCGATCAAGATCGTTGGTGATCAGTTTGCCACTGAGCTGGAACGCCGATGGGCCAGCGGGCTTTTCCACAAACAACGGCGGTAACAGTCGCGCTTTGGGAACGACGTCCGGGATCGGTTGACCGTGCTCCAGCTGATTGACCAACTCATGCGGCAAGCTTAAATCGAGGGGCACGCGCGGCAATTTTTGGCGTGTAACCGGCGACGTTGCCACCGATTTGCTGGGTGCTTTAACCGCCGGCTTCGCCGGCAAACGGTCGGCAACAACAGGCTGTTTAATTGCCTTAGCGGGCAATTTAACCGGTAACGCTGGGGCCGGCTTAATTACCGTAATGGGTAACTTCTGTGCAGGCTTTGGCGGCACAACAGTGGCGGCGACAGGCGGGGCACTCGCTGGAGTCGACTGCACAGCCATAGACGCTGGCACTGGCGTAGCCACAGTCGCTGGTTTGGGGGCAGGCTTGGATTCTGGCTCATCACAACCCGTCAGACACAGCAGCAGTGCAAGCAAGCCATAACGAATCATCGCCGAGGCTCGGGTATTAAACATGTCCTGCGCGCTTCTCGGCCTAGCGACTGCCAAGCCACGACAAACAGACCACAAAGCCATAAACCCTTTCATTTACCGTTAGCCTCATGACACAGCTGAGTAGCCAGCGTGCCCAGGGTCATGATGGCCCGCTCCACCTCACGCCCCCATGGCAAACCGCAACTCAAACGCAGGCAGTGATTGAACTGCTCGGTATTACTAAAAATAGCGCCGGGCACCATGCTGATACCGTGCTGCAAGGCGCGCACATGCAGCTCCTTGCAATTGACCGGCGCTGGCAAACTCAGCCAGAGGGTAAAGCCGCCATTGGGCCGGGTCATCTGCGTACCCTCAGGAAAGTGCTGCTGCACCGCCAACTGAAACGCCGTGAGATTCTTGCGGTACTCCTGTCGGATATGCCGCAGATGGCGGTCGTAACCGCCATTTTCCAAGTAAGCCGCCACGCCCATCTGCGTGACGCTGCAGGCAGAGTAAGAGCTAAACGTCTGCAGGCGTTGGATGGCTTGCTGATATTTGCCGGCAATCACCCAACCAATACGCACCCCGGGTGACAGCGTTTTCGAGAAGCTCGAGCAATACACCACCCGCCCTTGCCGGTCGAATGCTTTGAGTGCGCGACTGGCGCCCTCATCGAACATCAACTCACCATAGATGTCGTCTTCAATAATCTGCAGGTCATGGTTCTCCGCCAGCCGCAGTAGTTCACGCTGATGCGACTCCGGCAAGGTGCCGCCCAGCGGGTTACTAACCCGCGTAGTTAACACCAAAGCCTTAATCGACCACTGACTCGCCGCCAACTGCAAGGCCTGCAGACTAATACCAGTGTTGGCATCACTGGGGATCTCGATGACTTTCAGGCCGAGCAAGTCGGCCACCTGTAGCAAGCCGTAATAGGTCGGCGACTCAACCGCTATCAAGTCGCCCGGCTGAGTCATCACCCGCAGGGCCATGTGCACCGCATCGGTACAACCATGGGTAATTACCACGTCAGCAGGCGCTACCAATACCCCGGCATCGCGCATGCGGATGGCAACCTGACGACGCAAAGGCTCATGACCTGGGCTGAACATGTAGCCAAACGCTTGCGAGCCTTGAAAGCGCGTGACCTTAGCCAGCTGCTGCTGCAGGGCCCGCACCGGCAGATAAGAACTGTGTGGCACGGCAGCGCCCAACGGCAATACACCCTCGCTGCGCGACTCACTGAGCACTTGGCTGATGATGCTACTGCGCGTGACCAGCGCCGGCCCCTCGACTGTCGCAATGTCCGGCGTTTGTGCGGTCAGCGCCGCGCCCTGATGCACATAAAAACCCGACTGCGGCCGCGCACGGATTAAGCCTTGGTCTTCCAAGTTGGCGTAGGCCTGCAAGACGGTGGCGTGGCTGACACTCATCTGCGCGCTCAGCTTGCGTACTGAGGGCACACGCTCGCCAGGCTGATACACACCTCGACGAATATCATCGGCCAGTTGCTGGGCAATACGCTGATAGAGCAACAGATTGGTCATAGTCGCGGGTCCGCTTAGCTGAACCAATACAGTAACAAAACAAAAGAAAACTGCACCGGCACAGTTATTACTGTTCTCAGCCATACAGTACAGATATACCGAAGCTTCAGCGGCACAAACAGCATAAAAAACCCCGATGCCTTGCGACTATCGGGGTTTTTTAACCACGCGAGAATTAACGCGCAGGGCTGAGCTGCCCTTGCTCGTCGGAGAACACGATCTCCACCCGACGGTTCTGCGCACGGCCGCGTTGCGAAGCATTTTCCGCCAGCGGATAGGCTTCGCCGTAACCGACCACCTGCACGCGCTGTTTGTTCACCCCAAGGTCTTCCAAGACATTGGCCACTTCCTGGGCTCGCTCGTGCGACAAGGCCAGATTCGATGGCTGATCGCCTTGGTTATCGGTATAGCCCTCGATACGCAGGATGCGCCGTGGGTTTAGCTGAAGAAACTGCACCAGTTTCAACAAGGTGCGATTGGCCGAGGCATTCAGGCTGGCCTGAGCGGGCTCGAACAGCACGTCAGCCAAGGTCATGACCAGACCGCGTTCGCCCTGATTACGCGTCAGGCTGACCATCTGCTCTTCCTGCGCCTGACCTTGTTGCTGCACGCTGAGCAACTTGGCGTCGCGCAACGCCTGCTGCAAGCGCTGGCGCTCGCTTTCTAGCTTGGCAATGCGCTCCTGATTGAGCACTAACTGGCTGCTTTCACTGGCGATATCGCTGTAGCGCTGGCTCAAATAGGCGTAATGAATAACATCCTCGCTGTTACCCCAGTAACCGGCATAACGATCGGCACGAGCGAGCGACTCACCCGCCCGAATCACATCCCGCGGTGCGTTACGCAACACATCAGGCGCATCCTTGACCTTGTAAAAACTGACCCGCGCGGCCTCCAGTGCGCTTTCGCTACGCTGTTGTTCTGCGCAACCACTCAGCAACATGGCCGCCGCACCGAGGGTCAGCAGCTGCTGACATACGCGCTTCATTGCAAATCCCCCAACTGACTGCGCAAGCGCGTGATGCGTACCTGCAAATCAGCGAGCTGCTCCTGACTCTTAACCGTCAGCACGCGTGACTCGGCCAGACGCGCATCCAGCTCAGCCTCTTCAGCCAATACACGGGCGCGCTTGTAATCTTGCTCAGCCATATTTTTGTGCGCACGGGCTAACTTCTGCTCAGCCAGCAACATCTCCGCCAACTGCTCAGTGGCGCCCACAGCATGTGCTTGAGCCACCGCCTGCTCGCTTAAGCGCAGCTGCTCATTAGGCACAGGGTCAACCGCGCATCCGGCCATAGCCAGACTCAACGCGAGCATGCAGAGATGTCGATTACGCACGAAAATCTTCCTACTGAGACGGGGCAACGGCCGGCACTTGCTGTGCTTGCCAGCGCGCCATATTGGTTTGCAGCACGGCTGCAGGCACACCTGAAGCGAGCAATTCTGTCATCTTTTTCGCTAACTGTCCGCGCAGCCAAGGCTCATTACACGCCGAGTCATGGGACAAGCCCAAGAACAGTGGCTGGCTCATCACCGCCACGGGCAACACCTGCAGGTGTTCAGTTAAACCTAGCTGCGTCGCCGCCAACTGACCCGCCTCACGTGGCGCCAACACATAATCGTGCTGCCCTTCGGCCAATGTTTGTAAGGCTTGCGACACATTCGGCAGCGTTAGGATGCTGAGGTTGCTCTTGGCGAAATCTGCAAACGCCTGAGTGCTGGCAACATGCCGAACATCAGCACCTTTATAGCCGCGCAGACTGCTCCAATCGTTGTACACCAAGGCATGCTCGCGACGCACCCAGACAACGGTATCGATTGACCAGGCTGGCGGATGCACGTAATCGAGCTGTTCAAGCTGGGGCAGCGTTAACGGCGTATCCAACAACAAATCCATTCGCCCATTGCGCACTTCATCTTGGGCTGCCGTCCAGCTGCCACTGTCGAGCACTGCGATCTCAACACCTAACTCACGCCCTAAATGCTGCAACAAGTCAGCACTGGCGCCTTGTAGCAGATCGGCATGCAGCGGATCGCGCCACAAATACGGTGGCGACTGCGGGTTACCGGTGGCCACCAAGCGCTCGCATTTGCCGGCCGCTAACAAACTCGCAGGCAAACAACACAAGCTGCTCAACAACACCGCGCTGATAAACCGATAATTGCTCATGCACAGCATCCCGACAGAACATTGGATTGGACGGGCTGGCTACCCGCACATCTTATAAGGCTTCATGCTAGCTTAAACGGCTTCTCAATAACCATTCGTGATAAGGCCTTGCCATGAGAAAACTGCTGATCTGTTTTGCCCTGATTCTGGCCGCCGGTGCTGCAACCCTGTACCTCTCCCCTGCGGCGCTGCTCGCCAGCGTGCAATTTACCGAGCGGCAATTGGCCGGGCTCACGTCGCGCCAAGTGCAGGTAGGCGAATTCAACCTTCACTATTATGAAGGCGGCCCGCAAGGCGCAGAAACCATTCTAATGGTTCACGGCTTTGGTGCTGACAAAGATAATTGGCTGCGTTTTTCCCGCCCATTAACCGCCCGCTATCACGTGATCGCCCTCGACCTGCCAGGCTTCGGCGACAGCAGCAAACCAGACGCCAGCTATGACGTAGGCAGTCAAGTTGAGCGCCTGCATGCCTTCGCCAAGGCCATTGGCATTCGTCGATTACACCTGATCGGCAACTCTATGGGCGGCCATATTGCGGCGCTGTATGCTGCCCGCCACCCAGAGCAGGTCTTATCGGTCGCACTGCTAGACAATGCTGGCGTCAGCGCGCCACAAGCCAGTGAACTGTTCAAACGCTTGGAGCGTGGCGAAGCCAATCCGCTGTTGATTAACAGTGCCGATGACTTCAATAAAATGCTCGATTTTCTCTTTGTACAGCAGCCGCCACTGCCCGAATCACTCAAGCAATACCTAGCAATGCGCGCGATGGCCAGTCACGACTTCAATCAAAAAATCTTCAGCCAATTGCGCGAGCGTTATGTGCCGCTGGAACCAGAGTTGGCGAAAATACAGGTGCCCACCCTGCTGCTTTGGGGCGATCAGGACCAGGTCTTGGACGTGTCGAGCATCAAGGTTATGCAGCCATTGCTCAAGCAACCCAGCGTCGTGATCATGCAGGCCTGTGGGCACTTGCCGATGATCGAACGCCCGGAAGAAACCGCCGAGCACTATCAGAAGTTCCTCGACAGCATTAAAAGCTAAATGCCACGCAATAAAAAACCCGCTCACTGAGCGGGTTTTTTATTGGCTGAGAAAACTGGCTTAAACCAGTTTCTCCAGCTCAGGTACAGCTTCAAACAGATCAGCTACCAGACCGTAGTCGGCTACTTGGAAGATCGGCGCTTCTTCGTCCTTGTTGATCGCAACGATCACTTTGGAGTCTTTCATGCCGGCCAAGTGCTGGATCGCGCCGGAGATACCGACGGCGATGTACAGCTGAGGAGCAACGATCTTGCCGGTTTGACCAACCTGCATGTCGTTTGGTACGAAGCCAGCGTCCACTGCGGCGCGCGAAGCACCTACAGCAGCGCCCAACTTGTCAGCCACTTTGTACAACAGCTGGAAGTTGTCGCCGTTCTGCATGCCACGACCGCCGGAAACAACGATCTTCGCAGCCGTCAGTTCTGGGCGATCAGACTTTGCCAGTTCTTCACCGACGAAAGCCGACTTGCCAGCATCAGCAGGACCGCTTACGGCTTCAACTGCAGCAGAACCGCCAACAGCTGCAACCGGATCGAAACCAGTAGAACGCACGGTGATCACTTTCACGGCAGCCGAGGACTGCACAGTAGCGATGGCGTTACCGGCATAGATCGGACGCTGGAAGGTATCAGCGCTGACTACAGCAGTGATTTCGGAGATCTGATCAACGTCCAGCTGCGCGGCAACGCGTGGCAGGATGTTTTTGCCGTTGGAAGTAGCAGCAGCCAGAATATGGCTGTAGCCCTTACCCAACTCAGCGATCAGTGGCGCAACGTTTTCTGGCAGCTGATGAGCGTAAGCCGCATTGTCGGCAACCAGAACCTTGGCAACGCCAGCAACTTTGGCCGCAGCTTCAGCAGCGGCGCCACAGGCAGCGCCGGCAACCAGAACGTGAATCTCACCACCGATGGCTTGCGCCGCGGCAACAGTGTTCAGCGTGGCGGCAGCCAGGGCAGCGTTAGTGTGTTCAGCAATAACCAAGATAGTCATTTAGATTACCTTCGCCTCGTTCTTCAGTTTCTCGACCAGTTC
>RCMZ01000579.1_pt1 | contig 33488 bp, 23 predicted proteins | sample 2041141 | NCBI WGS metagenome assembly RCMZ01 (sample SAMN09708263, study PRJNA481090) | Wastewater metagenome, whole genome shotgun sequencing project. | biome: sewage; isolation source: Davis station wastewater (DW) | place: Antarctica: Davis Station | collected 2010-03-01 | reverse complement strand
GAAAGGGATAGCGGTTCGCCTGAGCGCACAAATATGAGCATGGGGAAAGTGAAACCACATGTCGGACGGGGGCCATGCACGAGTAGGAGCAATCCGAAAATGCTCATGCTGCCCGTGGGGTGAGGGCAGGAGCCTGGAGCAGAGACAGAGCGCCCACGGGGGCAACTTGGAGTCAAAAAAAACCCACCCGCTTCGCTAGAAGGGGTGGGCTTTTTAACGCTGGGAAGATCAGACCTTGACGATCCAGCCTGCTGGCGCTTCGATGTCGCCGGTTTGTACGCCGGTCAGCTCTTTGTAGAGCTTCTGGGTCACAGGGCCGACTTCGGTCTGGCTGTGGAACACGTGCAGGTGATCCTTGTAGCTGATGCCACCGATGGGCGTGATGACCGCAGCGGTGCCGCAGGCGCCGGCTTCTTTGAAATCGGCCAGTTTGTCGACAAATACGTCGCCTTCAATCACTTCCAGGCCCAGGCGCGATTTGGCCAGTTCGATCAACGACAGGCGGGTGATGCCCGGCAGGACCGACGGCGAGTTCGGCGTGACGAACTTGTCGTCATGGGTGATCCCGAAGAAGTTGGCCGAGCCGACTTCCTCGATTTTCGAGTGGGTCTGCGGGTCCAGGTAGATGCAATCGGCGAAGCCGGTTTTTTTCGCCTGGGAGCCGGGCATCAGGCTGGCGGCGTAGTTGCCGCCGACCTTGGCGGCGCCGGTGCCGTTGGGGGCGGCGCGGTCGTAGCCGGAGATCAGGAAGTTGTGCGGGGTCAGGCCGCCCTTGAAGTAGGCGCCCACCGGGATGCAGAAGATCGAGAAGATGAACTCGGGTGCGGTACGCACGCCGATGTTGTCACCCACGCCAATCACGAACGGGCGCAGGTACAGCGCGCCGCCGGTGCCGTACGGCGGGATGAAGCGCTCGTTGGCGCGCACCACGTCCTTGCAGGCCTGGATAAAGGCGTCGGTCGGCACATGCGGCATCAGCAGGCGCGCGCAGCTGCGTTGCATGCGCAGGGCATTCTGGTCCGGGCGGAACAGGTTGATCGAGCCGTCCTTGCAGCGGTAGGCCTTCATGCCTTCGAAGCATTGCTGGCCATAGTGCAGGGCAGTGGAGCCCTCGCTGATGTGCAGCACGTTGTCTTCGGTCAGGGTGCCTTTGTCCCACTCGCCGTCGCGAAAGTAAGACAGAAAACGTTTGTCAGTCTTGATGTAGTCAAAACCCAGTTTGTCCCAATTGATGCTTTCGTTACCCATGACACCCTCTATCACTTGACATCCGCCTGGTCGAAGCAGGCTTCTGGTTTTTGCTGGATGGGCGCAACGATACTCCATTGCGCGGCTGTGTGGGAGCAGGCTCGCTCCCACACGCTCAACACTGACTAAATGTGCAGCGCGTGCCCCAGTGCCCGCAGGGCGGCTTCCTGCACCGCTTCGCCCAGTGTGGGGTGAGCGTGGATGGTGCCGGCGATGTCTTCCAGGCGCGCGCCCATTTCCAGGGACTGGCCGAACGCCGTAGACAGCTCGCTGACGCCCACGCCCACCGCTTGCCAACCGAGGATCACATGGTTGTCGCGCCGTGCCACCACCCGCACGAACCCGGCCTTGGATTCCAGGCTCATGGCCCGGCCGTTGGCAGCGAACGGGAAGTTGGCGACGATGCAGTCCAGCCCGGCGGCCTTGGCTTCGTCCGGGGTTTGGCCGACCACCACCAGTTCCGGGTCGGTGAAGCACACGGCGGCGATGGCGGTGGGGTTGAACTCGCGGTGTTTGCCGGCGATCACTTCCGCGACCATCTCGCCTTGGGCCATGGCGCGGTGGGCGAGCATCGGTTCTCCGCTGAGGTCGCCGATGGCCCAGACGTTGCGCATGCTGGTCTGGCAACGGTTGTCGACTTTGATCGATGAGCCGTTCATCGCCAGGTCCAGGGCTTCGAGGTTGAAACCTTGGGTGTTGGCTTTGCGGCCCACGGCCACCAGCACCTGGTCGGTGGGCAGGTTCAGGCGTTCGCCCTGGGGGTCACGCACTTGCAGGGTGTTGGTCTGGGCGTCGAAGCCCTCGACACTGTGCTTGAGGTAGAGCTTCACGCCGAGTTTCTTCAGTGCCTCGTGCACAGGCTGGGTCAGTTCGCCGTCGTAGGCTGGTAGGATGCGCTCCTGGGCCTCGACCACGCTGACCTGGGCCCCGAGCTTGGCGTAGGCCGTGCCCAGTTCCAAACCGATGTAGCCACCGCCGACCACCACCAGGCGCTTGGGCACCGAGGTGGGCGCCAGGGCTTCGGTGGACGAAATGATCGCCCCGCCAATGGGCAGCATCGGCAGGTTGACGCTTTTCGAGCCGGTGGCCAGCAGCAGGTGTTCGCACTGGATGCGTGTGTTGGCGCCTTCAATCTCGACGGTCTTGCCGTCGACAATCCGCGCCCAGCCCTGTATGACCTGAACCTTGTGTTTTTTCAGCAGGGCCGCGACGCCGCTGGTCAGGCGATCGACGATGCCGTCCTTCCACTCCACGCTTTTGCCGATGTCCAGGGTGGGCGCCGCGACCTGGATGCCCAGGGCCGAGCCCTGGCTGTGCTGGCGGGTCTGGTGCAGTTGCTCGGCGACGTGGATCAAGGCCTTGGACGGGATGCAGCCGATGTTCAGGCAGGTGCCGCCCAGGGCCTGGCCTTCGACCAGGACGGTGGTGATCCCCAGTTGGCCGGCGCGGATGGCCGCCACATAGCCGCCAGGGCCGCCGCCGATAATCAGCAGCGTGGTATTGAGCGTCTGTTGCATGTCTTACTCCACAAACAGGCTGGCGGGTTGCTCGAGCAGGCCACGGATGGCCTGGATAAACAGCGCCGCGTCCATGCCGTCGACCACCCGGTGATCGAAGGAACTGGAGAGGTTCATCATTTTGCGAACCACGATCTGGCCTTTGATAACCATCGGCCGTTCGACGATTTTGTTCACGCCGACGATGGCCACTTCCGGCAGGTTAAGCACCGGGGTGCTGACGATGCCGCCCAACGCGCCCAGGCTGGTCAGGGTGATGCTCGACCCCGACAGCTCATCGCGGCTGGCCTTGCCGTTGCGCGCGGCGTTGGCCAGGCGTGCGATCTCCGCGGCGCTGTCCCACAGGCTGCGGGCTTCGGCATGGCGCACCACCGGCACCATCAGGCCCACGTCGCTCTGGGTGGCGACGCCCACGTGCACCGCGCCGAGGCGGGTGATGACCTGGGCCTGGTCGTCGTAACGGGCGTTGATCTGCGGGAAGTCGCGCAGGGCCACCACCAGGGCACGCACCAGGAACGGCAGCAAGGTCAGCTTGCCGCGGCTGGCACCGTGTTTTTCGTTGAGGTGGGCGCGCAGCTCTTCCACGGCGGTCACGTCGATTTCCTCGACATAACTGAAATGAGCGGCGCGCTGGGTGGCGTCCTGCATGCGCTGGGCGATCTTGCGGCGCATGCCGATCACTGGGATCTGCTGCTCGTCATGGCGCTCGGCGTACGCCGCCGGGGTGGCGGCGCGGGCCGTGCCCTGGGCGAGGTAGGCGTCGAGGTCTTCGTGCAGGATGCGCCCGGCGGGGCCGCTGCCCTGGACCAGGCGTAGCTGGATGCCGGCGTCCAGCGCATGCTTGCGCACCGCCGGCGAGGCCAACGGGCGCTCGTCGGCGCTACGTGCCACGGGCGCCTGTGGCGCTGGGCGGCTGACGGGGGCTGCGGGTTTGGCCAGTGGGGCCGCCATTGCGGGCGCTGGCGTCGGTGCCGCTTGCGCGGTTTCGACCGGCGCAACCTTGGCGGGCGCGGCGGGCGGCGCATCCTTGACGTTGCCCGCGCCTTCGACCTCGATGCTGATAAGGATGCTGCCCACGGCCATCACTTCGCCAGGCTGGCCGCCGAGGGCGATGACCTTGCCGTGCACCGGGGAGGGGATGTCGACCATGGCCTTGTCGGTCATGACATCGGCCAGCACTTGGTCTTCAACCACCATGTCGCCGACCTGGACGTGCCACACCGACAGTTCTACTTCCGCGATGCCTTCGCCGATGTCCGGCATCTTGATGACGTGCGTACCCATTTAAACCTCCATGACCCGATGCAAAGCCGCGCCCACGCGGGACGGCCCAGGGAAATACGCCCATTCCTGCGCGTGGGGGTAGGGCGTGTCCCAACCCGTGACACGCTCGATGGGCGCTTCCAGGTAGTGGAAGCAATGCTCTTGCACCAGCGCCACCAACTCGGCGCCGAAACCGCAGGTGCGGGTGGCTTCGTGGACGATCACGCAGCGGCGGGTTTTTTTCACCGAATTGACGATGGTTTCCAGGTCCAGCGGCCACAGGCTGCGCAGGTCGATGACCTCGGCGTCGATGCCGGATTCTTCGGCCGCCACTTGTGAGACATAGACGGTGGTGCCGTAGGTGAGGATGGTCACGTCCTTGCCTGGGCGGGTGATGGCAGCCACATCCAGTGGCACCGTGTAGTAGCCGTCCGGCACTTGTGCGGCGGGGTGTTTGGACCACGGCGTTACCGGGCGGTCGTGGTGGCCGTCGAACGGGCCGTTGTACAGGCGCTTGGGCTCCAGGAAGATCACCGGGTCATCGTTTTCGATGGAGGCGATCAGCAGGCCCTTGGCGTCGTAGGGGTTGGAGGGCATCACGGTGCGGCGCAGGCCGCAGACCTGGGTGAACACCGCTTCGATGCTCTGGCTGTGGGTCTGGCCGCCGTAGATGCCGCCGCCGCAGGGCATGCGCATGGTCATCGGTGCGGTGAACTGGCCCGCCGAGCGGTAGCGCAGGCGGGCCGCTTCGGAAATGATCTGGTCCGAGGCCGGGTACACGTAGTCGGCGAACTGGATTTCCGCCACCGGCCGCAGGCCATAGGCGCCCATGCCCACGGCAACGCCGATGATGCCGCTTTCGGAGATCGGCGCGTCGAACACCCGGGAGGTGCCGTACTTGGTCTGCAAGCCTTCGGTGCAACGGAACACGCCGCCGAAGTAGCCCACGTCCTGGCCGAACACGACCACGTTGTCGTCACGCTCAAGCATCACATCCATGGCCGAGCGCAGGGCCTGGATCATGGTCATGGTAGTGGTGGTCATGGCGGTTTCCAGCTCGATTTGGTTGTTGTGATCGTTCATGTCAGATCCCCAACTCTTGACGCTGGCGCTTCAAGTGCTCCGGCATCTCTTTATAGACATCCTCGAACATGCTCGCCGCGCTCGGGATCTGCCCGCCGGAAAGCGTGCCGTACTGCTCCGCCTCTTTTTGCGCGGCGATCACCTGGGCTTCGAGTTCGGCGCTGACCGCCGCGTGTTCTTCCTGCGACCATTGGCCGATTTTCACCAGGTGCTGCTTGAGGCGGGCAATCGGGTCGCCCAACGGGAAGTGGCTCCAGTCGTCGGCGGGGCGGTATTTGGACGGATCGTCCGAGGTCGAGTGCGGGCCGGCGCGGTAAGTCACCCACTCGATCAGGGTCGGCCCCAGGTTGCGCCGCGCCCGTTCGGCGGCCCAGGCGGAAGCGGCGTAGACCGCGATGAAGTCGTTGCCATCGACCCGCAGCGAGGCGATGCCACAGCCCACGCCACGGCCGGCGAAGGTGGTGGCTTCACCACCGGCGATGGCTTGGAAGGTGGAGATTGCCCATTGGTTGTTGACCACGTTGAGGATCACCGGCGCCCGGTAGACGTGGGCAAAGGTGAGGGCGGTGTGGAAGTCCGATTCGGCGGTGGCGCCGTCGCCGATCCAGGCCGAGGCGATCTTGGTATCGCCCTTGATCGCCGAGGCCATGCCCCAGCCCACGCCTTGTACGAACTGGGTGGCGAGGTTGCCGGAGATGCTGAAGAAGCCGTAGTCACGCACCGAGTACATGATCGGCAGTTGGCGGCCCTTGAGCGGATCGCGCTCGTTGGACAGCAACTGGCAGATCAGGTCCACCAACGGCACTTCGCGGGCCATCAGGATGCTTTGCTGGCGGTAGGTGGGGAAGCACATGTCGGTGACATTGAGCGCCAGGGCCTGGGCGCTGCCGATGGCTTCCTCGCCGAGGCTCTGCATGTAGAACGACATTTTCTTCTGGCGCTGGGCCACCACCATGCGGTTGTCGAAGATCCGCGTCATGAGCATGGTGCGCATGCCCTTGCGCAGGATCTCCACGGGCACGCCTTCGGCCCATGGGCCCAAGGCATTGCCCTGGTCGTCAAGCACCCGGATCAGGCCCTTGGCCAGGTCGGCGGTGTCGGCGGGTTCGACGTCGATGGCAGGTTTGCGCACGGTGCCGGCATCGGTCAGACGCAGGTACGTGAAGTCGGTTTTGCAGCCGGGACGGCCGGAGGGTTCGGGAACGTGCAGGCGCAGCGGTTCGTACTGCTGGGTCATGGCTTTCTACGCTCTATCTTGTGAATTTCTTGTAGTGGGCGCGCTTAGCTGACAGTCCTTCGCCGGGTAGGCGAAATATTGTCCTACAACAATCATAGGCCGGGGGCAGGAGAATATTTATCTGTGTTTCGTTGCGTTGGAGGTGATTTGCAGATAAAAAATCTGCATAAACATAAAAAACAGGTGGTTTTGTCTCATGCGCAAGCTGGATCGTACCGATATCGGCATTCTCAACAGCCTTCAGGAGAACGCCCGCATCACCAACGCCGACCTCGCCCGGTCGGTCAACCTGTCGCCCACCCCATGCTTTAACCGGGTCAAGGCGATGGAGGAACTGGGCTTGATCCGCGAGCAAGTGACGCTGCTAGACGCCGAGCTGTTGGGCCTGCACGTCAATGTGTTTATCCACGTCAGCCTGGAGAAACAGGTAGAAGAGGCGTTGCAGCATTTCGAGGAAGCGATTTCCGACCGCCCGGAAGTCATGGAGTGCTACCTGATGGCCGGCGACCCGGACTATCTGATCCGGGTGCTGGTGCCGACCATCCAGGCGTTGGAGCGGTTCATGCTGGATTTTCTGACCAAGGTGCCGGGGGTGGCCAATATCCGCTCCAGTTTTGCCCTCAAGCAGGTGCGCTATAAAACCGCGTTGCCGTTGCCGGCCAATGGGTTGACGGTGGAAGGCTAGGCAAGCCGTTCAAAGGCGATTGAGCGGAATTTTCAGGTAAACGACGCCATTGTCTTCCGCTACCGGCAAATGTCCGGCGCGGATGTTGACCTGCACGGCCGGTAGCAACAGTGCTGGCATGCCTAGGGTGGCGTCGCGCTGGGTGCGCATGGCGACGAATGTCGCTTCATCGATGTCATCGCGCACGTGGATGTTGTGCTGGCGCTGCTCGCCCACCGTGGTTTGGTGGCATGCAGTGCGTTCGGTGGGCGGGTAGTCGTGGCAGACATAGAGGCGGGTAGCGGCCGGGTAGGCCAGCAAGCGTTTGATCGAGGCGAACAACTGCTTGGCGCTGCCGCCGGGGAAATCGCAACGGGCGGTGCCCGCATCGGGCATGAACAGGGTATCGCCTACCAGAATCGCCTCGTCTTCAATCAGGTACGCCATGTCCGCCGGGGTATGGCCGGGCACATGCAGCGCTCGGGCGCGCAGATTGCCGATACGGAAATCCTCATCGGCGCCGAACAGGTGATCGAACTGCGAGCCATCGACGGCGAAGGGTGGCTTCAGGTTGAACAACGTCTTGAACACGCTTTGGACCTGGGTGATGCCTTGGCCGATAGCGATCTTGCCGCCCAGGTGTGCCCGCAGGTAGGGCGCCGCGGACAGGTGATCGGCGTGGGCATGGGTTTCTAACAACCACTGCACACGCAACCGGTGTTCGTGAACAAAGGCCATGAGGCGGTCGGCCTGGGTAGTGGCCGTGCGGGCGCAAGCGGGGTCGTAGTTGAGGACAGGGTCGACAATGGCGCATTCGCTGCCATCGCACTCGAACACAATGTAGGAAAAGGTCGATGTGTCTTTGTCGAAAAAGGCTTGGATTTGGGCAGGCATAGGGGCGAACCTTTTCAGAAGATTGCGCAAGGGTAGTGAAGTGCGCGCGCTGCTGACCAGTGCCAGGGTGTTTCTGTTGATGCCTGGGCAGTATCCTGTCGCCGATTCGCGACCGGATCACCGGAGCGGCCACTGATTACGGGTTTTATATGCTGGCGATGTTGTTGGGTGGGGTGATGGGGTTGGTGCTGGGCCTGACCGGCGCCGGCGGCGGCATTCTGGCGGTGCCGGCCTTGGTGCTGGGCCTGGGTTGGAGCATGACCCAAGCCGCGCCCGTGGCGTTGCTGGCGGTGGGCAGTGCGGCGGCGGTGGGCGCCCTGGATGGCTTACGCCACGGCTTGGTGCGTTACCGCGCCGCATTGTTGATTGCCTTGCTCGGCGCGCTGTGTTCGCCCATTGGCATCTACTTGGCCCATCGCCTGCCGGAAAAAATCCTCATGGGCCTGTTCAGCCTCCTGATGATGCTGGTGGCCTGGCGCATGTTGCGCCGTGAGGCGCCGGCGCCCGGGCCGAGCGACCACGGCAGCGCATCCTGGGGGCAGAAAAACTGCCTGCTCAACCAGCAGACGGGGCGCCTGGCCTGGACCGCCAAATGCTCGGCCACTCTGGCGGCGTTGGGGGCGGTGACCGGCGTGGTGTCGGGGTTGCTGGGGGTGGGCGGCGGGTTTCTGATCGTGCCGGCGTTCAAGCAACTGACCGATGTGCAGATGCGCGGCATCGTCGCCACGTCGCTCATGGTGATCTGCCTGATTTCGGCGGTCGGGGTGGTGGGGGCGCTGCGGGCCGGGGTGGTTATCGACGCCACGGGTGGCGCGTTTATCGCGGCGGCCATCGTGGGCATGCTGGTGGGCCGCGGGGTGTCCGGGCGGGTGCCGGCGCGGCTGTTGCAGGTGGGGTTCGCCAGCCTGTGCCTGGGCTTGGCCGCGTACATGCTGTACACGGCCGCACGTTAGGAGGCGTTTTTAGGAAAGGAAACCGCCATCCACGTTCAACGACACACCGGTGGTGTAGCTGGAAGCGTCGCTGGCCAGGTACAGCACGGCGCCGGCCATTTCGCTGGGGGCCGCCACGCGCTTGAGGGGGATCTGGGCCAGGGCAGTGTTGAGGATCGCGTCGTTTTTCACCAGGGCTGAGGCGAATTTGGTGTCGGTCAGGCCCGGCAGCAGGGCGTTGCAGCGGATGCCGAACTGCGCGCATTCCTTGGCAAACACCTTGGTCATGTTGATGACCGCTGCTTTGGTCACCGAGTAAATGCCTTGGAAGACGCCCGGTGAGATGCCATTGATGGACGCGACGTTGATGATGCTGCCGCCGCCGTTTTCGCGCATCAGCTTGCCGGCTTCCACCGACATGAAGAAGTAACCACGGATGTTCACATCGACAGTTTTCTGGAACGCGCCTAGGTCGGTGTCCAGCACGTTGCAGAACTGTGGGTTGGTGGCCGCGTTGTTGACCAGGATGTCCAGGCGCCCGAACTGCTCGCGGATGCCGGCGAAGACCTGGCCGATCTGTTCCATTTCACCGATATGGCAGGCCACGGCGGTGGCTTTGCCGCCATCGGCGATGATCGCGTCGGCAACGTGTTGGCAGCCTTCGAGCTTGCGGCTCGACACGATCACGTGGGCACCTTGCTGGGCCAGGAGTTTGGCGATGGCTTCGCCAATACCGCGGCTGGCGCCGGAGACGAAAGCGATCTTGCCATCGAGGTCGAACAACTGAGTCTTGGACATGGTTTTTCCTTGTTATAAGCCGTCGATCAGAGGCTGGATTTGGCGATGACTTGCAGGCTCATGTGCTCCAGCAACTTGTTCATCGAAATGAACTGCGCGAAGCGTTTGTCCTGGGTCTGGCCGTGGAAGAAGCGGTAGTAGATCTGCTGCACGATGCCGGCGAGGCGAAACAGGCCGTAGGTGTAGTAGAAATCGAAGTTATCGATGCGAATGCCCGCGCGTTCGGCGTAGTAATCGACAAATTCCCGGCGAGTGAGCATGCCGGGCGCGTGGCTGGGCTGGCGCCGCATCAACTGCACGGGCGCCGGGTCGCCGGCTTCGATCCAATAGGCCAGGCTGTTGCCCAGGTCCATCAGTGGGTCGCCCAGGGTGGTGAGTTCCCAGTCCAGTACGCCGATGATCTGCATCGGGTTGTGGGGGTCGAGGATCACGTTGTCGAAGCGGTAGTCGTTATGCACGATGCTGGAGGTCGGGTGGTCGGCGGGCATTTTGTCCTTGAGCCAGGCCTTGACCGCTTCCCACTTGGGCGCGTCGGGGGTCAGGGCTTTGTCGTAGCGCTCGCTCCAGCCGCGGATCTGGCGCTCCACATAGCCTTCGGGCTTGCCCAGGTCCGCCAGGCCGCAGGCGCGGTAGTCGACGCGGTGCAGCTCAACGAACTTGTCGATAAAGCTTTTGCACAGGGCCTCGGTCTTGCTGGCGTCCAGGCCCAGCTCCGGGGGCAGTTCCGAGCGCAGGATGATGCCGTTGACCCGCTCCATCACATAGAACTCGGCACCGATCACCGCTTCGTCGGTGCAGTGCACGTAAGCCTTGGGGCAATACGGGAAGCCGTCCTTGAGTTGGTTGAGGATGCGGAACTCGCGGCCCATGTCGTGGGCGGACTTGGCCTTGTGGCCAAACGGCGGGCGGCGCAGCACGAATTCCTGGCCGGGATATTCCAGCAGGTAGGTGAGGTTTGAGGCGCCGCCCGGGAACTGGCTGATCCGTGGGGTGCCGCTCAGGCCGGGAATGTGCGCCTTGAGGTAGGGGTCGATGAGACTGACATCGAGTTCTTCGCCGGGGCGAATGGGGGTGGACTGGTCAGTAAGCGTCATGCTTATCCCTTCTGCTTATTTTGGATGCCAGAGACTATTGGCTAATCTAATGTGCCCGCCGGGCCCCCACAACCACGAGAGGCCTTTATAGGTGTGGGTGTTGCCGGGTAATCATTGTTTTTGATACGGGCGTTTGAATTGTCCGGCAAGGCTGTTTCAAGCCTTCGCCGGCAACGCCAGCGGGGTGAGCAAAGGTTGCCCGGCGAAGTGCGCCAGCAGGTTTTTACCCACCAGTTCCACCGTCGCCTGGGTCGCTTGCGGCGACAGCCCGGCCACGTGTGGGGTGAGCACGACGTTGCTCAATACCTTAAGGGCCTCGGGCACCAGAGGCTCGTCGTCGAACACATCCAGCGCCGCCCCGGCGATGCGTCGTTGTTCCAAGGCGCTGATAAGTTCGCCGGTGTTCACCACGCTGGCCCTGGCGATGTTGACGAGAAAGCCGTTGGGGCCGAGCGCATCCAGGGCCTGCTTGTTAATCAGGTTGCGGGTGCCCAGGCCGCCGGGTGTGGCGACGATCAAAAAATCCGAGGCCCGCGCCAGTTCCGTGGGCGTGGAGCAAAAATCGTAGGGCACGTCGCTACGGTGCTGGCGGTTGTGGTAGCTGACGCTCATTTCAAAGCCTTTGGCGCCGCGCTGGGCGATGGCCATGCCCACGGCACCCAGGCCCAGGATGCCCAGGTGTTTGCCGGCCAGGGACGGGCGCATGATTTTCGGCCACTCGCCCCGGCGCACGGCGGCGTCGGCGCGGGGAATGTCGCGCACCAAGGCCAGCAGCAGGGCCATGGCGTGGTCGGCCACTGACGAGGCATTGACCCCGGCGCCATTGGTGACCGCGATCCCGCGGTTGCTGGCGGCTTGCAGGTCAACCTGCTCATGGCCGGCACCGATCACGCAGATGATTTCCAGGTGGGGCAGGGCGGCCATCTCTTCGCCCGTCAGGCCCAGGGGGCCGCGGGTGAGTACCGCGCGGATTTGCCCGGCGTGGGTCTGGATCGCCTGGGCCCGCTCGGCCGGGGTGGGCGCGAGGATCAGGTGAAAGCCGCTGTGCTCCAGAATCGGCAGGTAGTCATTGATGGTTTCAACCAGGACCAGAACGGTGTTGGGCATGCTGCGCTCCTGTGGGCAAGGCTGTGGGGCAAGGGCGCCAGACTGCTGGCTTGGCCGGTGTTTGGCAATGGTAGACGCGGTTACGCGCGGCTGCCGCCCCGCGTGGGGCCTGCATCTTGGCGCAGCCGCTAGTGGCATTTGGCTGTCGTCGTCATGGACGTACACAAACGCGACCGTTGGCCTGATCCGCCTAACCGTTGCTCAGCTAAGTCTTTGCTTCTGTTGATGAATCCCCCAGAATCGCGGCCCTGTTACGGCCGGGGCGCTGCCTGTCGGGTTTTTCCGACTCGCTTCGGCTGTGTGGCAAATGACCGGAATGCGGAGATCCGACCGGATGAAAGATCAAGCCAATAGCGTCAACCCACCGTTTGACGCGGCTTTACCTGTCAGCATCAGTGCCTGGAATCGCCAGGACACCACGTGGATGTTGGGTCTGTTTGGGACGGCCATCGGCGCCGGCACCCTGTTTTTGCCGATCAACGCTGGCCTGGGCGGTTTCTGGCCGTTGCTGATCCTCGCGCTGCTGGCCTTCCCCATGACCTTTTACGCGCACCGTGGCTTGACCCGGTTCGTGCTGTCGGGCCGTGAGGGCTCTGACATTACTGAGGTGGTTGAGGAGCATTTCGGCATCAAGGCCGGCGCACTGATTACCCTGCTGTACTTCTTTGCGATTTTCCCGATCCTGCTGATCTACAGCGTCGCGCTGACCAACACCGTGGGCAGCTTCATGGAGCATCAGTTGCACATCATGCCGCCGCACCGGGCGGTGCTGTCGTTTGTGCTGATTCTCGGCCTGCTGGCAGTGGTGCGCTGCGGCGAGGAGGTGATCGTCAAAGCCATGAGCCTGATGGTTTATCCGTTTATTGTCGCGCTGCTGTTTCTGGCGGTTTTTCTCGTTCCCCACTGGAATGGCGGCATCCTGGAGACTGCCTCCACCGTGCCTGCGCCCTCGGCGCTGCTGCACACCCTGTGGCTGGCGATTCCGGTGATGGTGTTCTCGTTCAACCATTCACCGATCATCTCGGCGTTCGCGGTGGATCAAAAGCGCCGCTATGGCGCCCAGGCCGAGCCGCGCAGTTCGCAGATCCTGTCCCGCGCCCACCTGTTAATGGTGGCGATGGTGCTGTTCTTCGTGTTCAGTTGCGTGCTGACCCTGTCGCCGGCGCAATTGGCCGAGGCCAAGGCGCAGAACCTGTCGATCCTGTCGTACCTGGCCAACCACTTCAGCAACCCGACCATCGCTTTCGCTGCGCCCTTGATTGCCTTCGTGGCCATTTCCAAGTCGTTCCTGGGCCACTACATCGGCGCCAGCGAAGGCCTCAAGGGCCTGATCGTCAAGAGCGGCCGACGCCCGGCGCCCAAGACCCTGGACCGCATGACCGCAGCGTTCATGCTGGTGGTGTGCTGGATCGTGGCCACGCTCAACCCGAGCATTCTGGGCATGATCGAAACCCTGGGCGGGCCGATCATCGCCGCCATCCTGTTCTTGATGCCGATGTACGCCATCCGCAAGGTGCCGGCCATGGCCAAGTACCGTGGCCAGGCGTCCAACGTGTTCGTGACCCTGGTGGGGTTGGTGGCGATTTCGGCGTTGATTTATTCGTTAACGGCGTAAGCAATATTCCCACCACTCTGTGGGAGTGAGCCTGCTCGCGATAGCGCCCTTTCAGCCGACATCTATGTTCAATGAAAGACCGCCATCGCGAGCAACCTCGCCACAGCTGACACCCACATCCTGCGCAACGGTTGATGAGCATCAACGCCTAGTGGCCGTAAGCCGCTATGCTGGGTGGTTTTAGTCACCTTCCAGCCAGGCGTCCCCCCAGCGTGTCGACCCCGCCCAAACCCACCACCTTGTTACCCGTTGCCCATCCTCCTGCGACCGTGCGTCAGCGCCGCCTCGGCGATTTGCTGGCCGGTTTGTCGGTGGCCGGGTTGCTGCTGCCCGAGGCCGTGGCCTATTCGACCATCGCTGCGTTGCCGCCCCAGGCCGGGGTGATCGCCTTGTTTGCCGGGTTGCTGTGCTATGGCCTGTTTGGTGGCAGTCGTTTTGCCATTGTCTGCGCCACGTCGTCTTCGGCGGCGGTGCTGGCGGCGGCGACGGCGAGCTTGGCCGGTGGCGATCCGGCATTGCGCATGACCTTGGCGGTGGCCTTGGTGCTAGTGACGGGGGTGTTTTTCCTGCTGGCCGGGCTGCTCAAGTTGGGCAGCGTCACGGCGTTCATCGCCAAACCGGTGCTGCGCGGTTTCGCCTTTGGCCTGGCGCTGACCATCATCCTCAAACAAGTGGCGAGCATCGTTGATGTGCCGTTGAGCAACGGCAACCTGGTGCGGTTCCTGCCGCAACTGCTGGAGCAATGGCCGCAGTGGAACTGGGCCGGGGCCGCGGTGGCCGGGGTGGCGTTGGCGCTGTTATGGCTGTTCGCCCGGGTGCGCTGCCTGCCAGGGGGCTTGCTGGTGTTGATGGCGGGCATTGCGGCGGGGCGTTGGCTGGATTTACCGGCCCACGGCGTGAAGTTGATCGGGGTGATCGAGCTGAGCCTGGAGGTGCCTTCCCTGCCGGTATTGCCATTTTTTGACTGGTTGCGCCTCGGCGAGCTGGGCTTTGCCATGGTGATGATTCTGTACGCCGAGTCCTATGGCTCCATCAGCGCCTTCGCCCTCAAACACGGTGACCGGGTGTCCTCGAACCGTGACTTGTGGGCGCTGGGCGCCGGTAACCTGCTGTCCGGGCTGTTCCATGGCATGCCGGTGGGCGCCGGGTACTCGGTGACCTCGGCCAATGAAGCGGCCGGGGCGACGTCGCGCCTGGCCGGCGCGGTGGCGGCCCTGGTGGTGTTGTTCATCGTGCTGACGATGCTGCCGTGGATCGCCCTGACACCGGAGCCGGTGCTGGCCGCCGTGGTCATCCACGCGCTGTCCCGAGGCTTGAGCCTCAAGCCGCTGGGGCGCTACTTCGTCTGGCGCCGCGATCGCTTGCTGGTGATCTGCGCGGTGGTGGCGGTGTTGGTGCTGGGGGTGTTGGATGGTCTGCTGATGGCCGTGGCGATCAGCGTGGTACTGATGCTGCGGCAGATGTCGGCGGCGGATATCCAGGCCCTGGGGCAGATGGGGGGCGGCCATGATTACGTTGACCTCGGCCGCCACCCGCAGGCGCGGGAAGTGCCGGGGGTGCTGGTGCTGCGGCCGGGGGAGCAGCTGTTCTTCGCCAATGTGGAGCGCATCCTGGGCAATGCCCTGCGCCTGATCCGCCACACGCCCGAACCGGTACACACGGTGATTCTCAGCCTTGAGGAGTCCTCCAACCTTGATGGCACCAGTATCGAGGCCCTGGCCGAGTTCTTCGCCCGGGTCGGCGAGGAGGGCAAGCACCTGGTGCTGGCGCGGCTCAAGCACCGGGCCAAACAGGGCCTGCTCGCCTTGCCCGAGGCCGAGCGCGACGGTGTGATGCTCAGTGGCCTGAGCGTGGACGATGCGGTGCAGGCAGCGCTCAAACGCCAGGCATAAAAAAACGCCGCGTACCTGGCGGTGCGCGGCGTTTTCTACAGCGGTTAAGCCTTAGGCTTGAATGACCGGGATATTGGCATTCGCTGCGGCTTCACGGAACTCGGCGATCTGGTCGAAACTCAGGTAGCGATAGACATCGCTGGCCATGGTGTCGATTTCCTTCGCGTAGACCATGTATTCCTCGACGGTCGGCAGGCGACCCAGGATCGAGGCCACCGACGCCAGCTCGGCCGAAGCCAGGTAGACGTTGGCGCCGTCGCCCAGACGGTTCGGGAAGTTACGGGTGGAAGTGGAGACCACTGTGGCGTTCGGCTCAACCCGTGCCTGGTTACCCATGCACAGCGAGCAGCCATGCGCGCGCCAGCCTTGCCGTAGATGCCGTAGTAGCCTTCTTCGGTCAGTTGGTGAGCGTCCATCTTGGTCGGCGGCGACAGCCACAGGCGAGTTGGCAACTGGCCCTTGACCTGCTCCAGCAACTTACCGGCAGCGCGGAAGTGACCGATGTTGGTCATGCACGAACCGATGAACACTTCGTCGATCTTCTCGCCAGCCACGCTGGACAGCAGGCGGGCGTCGTCCGGGTCGTTAGGTGCGCAGAGAACTGGCTCCTTGATCTGGGCCAGGTCGATTTCGATGATTTCGGCGTATTCGGCGTCGGCATCGGCCACCATCAGTTCCGGGTTGGCGATCCAGGCTTCCATCGCTTGAGCGCGACGTTCCAGGGTGCGCGCATCCGATCATCCAGCGCAGCAGGGTGATGTTGGAGCTCAGATACTCGGTGATGGACTCTTTGGACAGCTTGATGGTGCAACCGGCAGCCGAACGTTCGGCCGAGGCGTCGGACAGCTCGAAAGCCTGTTCGATGCTCAGGTTGTCCAAGCCTTCGATTTCCAGGATGCGGCCGGAGAAGGCGTTCTTCTTGCCTTTCTTCTCTACGGTCAGCAGGCCAGCCTGGATCGCGTAGTAAGGAATGGCGTGCACCAGGTCACGCAGGGTGACGCCCGGTTGCATCTTGCCTTTGAAGCGCACCAGGATCGATTCCGGCATGTCCAGTGGCATCACGCCAGTGGCGGCGGCGAACGCTACCAGGCCGGAACCGGCCGGGAACGAAATGCCCATTGGGAAACGGGTGTGGGAGTCGCCGCCGGTGCCGACGGTGTCCGGCAGCAGCATGCGGTTCAGCCAGCTGTGGATGATGCCGTCGCCCGGGCGCAGGGACACGCCGCCACGGGTCATGATGAAGTCAGGCAGGGTGTGGTGGGTGGTCACGTCGATCGGCTTTGGATACGCCGCGGTGTGGCAGAAGGACTGCATCACCAGGTCGGCGGAGAAGCCCAGGCACGCCAGGTCTTTCAGTTCGTCGCGGGTCATCGGGCCCGTGGTGTCCTGGGAACCGACGGTGGTCATCTTCGGTTCGCAGTAGGTGCCGGGGCGTACGCCGGTCACGCCGCAGGCCTTGCCGACCATTTTCTGCGCCAGGGTGAAACCCTTGGTGCTTTGCGCCGGGGCTTCTGGCTTCTTGAACAGGTCCGATGGTGGCAGACCCAGTTCGGTACGGGCCTTCTCGGTCAGGCCACGGCCAATGATGAGCGGGATACGGCCGCCAGCACGGACTTCGTCGAGCAGGACCGGGGTCTTCATTTCGAAGGTGGTCAGCACTTCATCGCTGTTGTGCTTGGTGACTTTGCCAGCGTGCGGGTACAGGTCGATCACGTCGCCCATGTGCATGTTGGAAACGTCGAATTCGATCGGCAGTGCGCCAGCATCTTCCATGGTGTTGTAGAAGATCGGAGCGATCTTGCTGCCGAAGCAGAAGCCGCCAGCGCGCTTGTTCGGCACGTAAGGCACGTCGTCGCCGAAGAACCACAGCACCGAGTTGGTTGCCGATTTACGCGAGGAACCGGTACCGACCACGTCACCGACGTAGGCGATAGGGAAACCCTGGCCGCGCATTTCTTCGATCTGCTTCATCGGGCCGGTCACGCCTTGCTCGTCCGGCACGATGCCGTCACGGGCCATTTTCAGCATGGCCAGGGCGTGCAGCGGGATGTCGGGGCGCGACCAGGCGTCCGGGGCAGGGGACAGGTCGTCGGTGTTGGTTTCGCCGGTGACCTTGAACACCCGCAGGCTGATCTTGTCAGCCAGGGTCGGACGGTTCTTGAACCATTCGCCGTCAGCCCAGGATTGCAGCACGCCTTGGGCGTGGGTGTTGCCGTTCTTGGCTTTTTCCGCGACGTCGTGGAACGCATCGAACATCAGCAGGGTGTGCTTGAGCTGGGCTGCGGCCACGGGCGCCAGTTCGGCGTCGTCCAGCAGGTTGACCATGGTGACGATGTTGTAGCCGCCCTGCATGGTGCCCAGCAGCTCGACTGCACGCTTTTTGTCGATCAGCGGGGAAGTGGCTTCGCCCTTGGCCAGGGCCGACAGGAAACCAGCCTTGACGTAGGCAGCTTCGTCAACGCCTGGTGGAATGCGGTTGGTAATCAGGTCAACGAGGAAAGCTTCTTCGCCAGCGGGGGGATTTTTCAGCAGCTCGACCAGGCCTGCAGTTTGTTCGGCGTTAAGCGGCTGGGGAACGATACCCAGGGCGGCGCGCTCTTCGATATGTTTGCGGTAGGCTTCAAGCACAGTTATTACCCTCATCAGTGGTCCCGGTCCGGGACGCTCATCCAGAAATAGCCGGTGCGCAGCGCCTGGGGGCTTTTTGGGCCGCAAAGCCTGCGCTACCGGTATTCCTCACAGAAGCTGCTTTCAAAGTTTTACGCCTGCCGAACGGGCTGATGAGGGTTGGCGCAGAGCTTTCCCCGCTGGAAAGACTCCTCGCCAACACCGTTCTTTAGGATCAACTGTGCTCGTGACGCTTTGAAAACAGCTTCTAACGGACTATTGGCGCCTTAAAAGGCTGGCCGATTCTACGGCAAAAAAAATCTAAAGGTAAGTTAGGCCCTCAAGTTTGAGGGGTGATGAATGTTAGACAAAGGGCTAACATGCCGACCTGTTTTGCTTCCCCGCGTCCTGCCTACCTATGCCCAATCAGACCATCAAGACCCCCTGCGTCGGCCTCTGCTCCACTGTTTACGGTGATTTGGTGTGCCGTGGCTGCAAGCGTTTCCACCACGAAGTGATCCACTGGAACGGCTACAACGAGGAAGAGAAACGCGCGGTGTGGCTGCGCCTGGAGCAACTGCTGGTGCAGGTGATGGCCTCCAAGTTGGAGGTTTTCGACGCCGCTTGCCTGCGTTCGCAGCTGGAACAGCGCAAGATCCGCTTCGTGCCCCATCAGTCCGAGTACTGCTGGGCCTACCAGTTGATCGCCCGCGGTGCGCGGGTCATCAATCAATTGGATGCCTACGGGATGGTGCTGCTGCCGGAGTTTCGCGACTGGAACCTGCCGGAGCTGCGCGATGCCATCGACCGGGAATTTTTCCTGCTCTCCGAGGCCCACTACGAGCGTTACATCGCCCCGGGCTTTCTCAAGGATGCTCTTGCGCGCTGAGCCTTGAACGCAACGGGGGCAAGCGTCGCGACGCTTGCCCCCGTGGTTTGCCTGCTTGGCACCGCACTTGCTAGTGGCGGGCCACTTCCTCCTCCAGATGCCCCATCACGTCCTCAGGCTTGAGCACCAGCACGTCGCAGTTCACGGCGTCGAGCACCACTTCGGCGGTGTTGCCGATCAGCGCGCCGGACAACCCTGTGCGGGCCACGGTGCCGATGATGAGCACCGCGGCGTCCAGCTTGTTGACGTTGTGGGGGATCAGCACATCGGCCGGGCCTTCCTCGATGTGCAGGTGGTCGTCATCGATATCGAACTCGGCCTGGAACGCGCGGCACTGCTCGCGATAGCGGGCTTCGATGGTTTCCTTGAGTTGGAACACCGGGTCCGCCGCCGACAGCATGGGCGAAGGGTGGGCGCTGATGACGTGCAACTTGGCTTTGGCCAGGGAGGCGATGTCGAAGCCATGGTCAACAATGCAGCTGTGCAGGGTGCGGTGCTCGCCGTCGGTGTTGCCCACGTCCACGGCCGCCAGGATGGTGCCGCCGGTCCACGGCGTCGCGGTCTTGACCAGCAGCACCGGGGTGGGGCAGTAGCGCAGCAGTTTCCAGTCGGCCGGAGTCAGCAGGGCTTTTTTCAGCGGGTTGTCGGGGAAATGCTGCTTGATGACCAGCCCGCAGCCCTCGGCTTGTTGCACGTCAATGATGGTTTCGTGCTGGCTTTCCTTCCACGCCTGTTCGGTGGTGACGCTATAGCCTTCTTCCACCAGGCGGGCCTTGAGTACGGCCAGGAGCGCGCCGTGGTCATGTTTTTTGTCGCACACCAGCAGATGCAGATGGGCTTGGGTGACGCCAGCAATCAACTTGGCGCGTTTAAGTGCCAGGCTCTCGGCCGGTGTGGGCTCAATGACCACCAGGATGCTGCGGATGGCTTGCATGGTCGGGTTCTCCAGAAAAGTGACAGGACGTTAGTGCAGCAACTATAGATGCTGCGCGCGCATCCGGATGTTGATACACATCAAGCCCGGCCGCTGGTGGTCTGCGGCCCGGCCGGTATAATCGGCGCCTTTGCCCGTGAACCCCTACTGCGTGAGCCCCATGTTGCCGATTCTTGACGTCGCCGCTGCCCTGCCTTGCCCCGTATCTTTTCTGACGCAGGTGGCTCAATGATCCTGCCCGAGATCCACGAATTTCTCGGCTGCCGCACGCCGGATGCCTGGGTGCAAGCAGCGCTGGCGGACCAGGAAACCCTGCTCATCGACCACAAGAACTGCGAATTCAAGGCCGCCAGCACCGCCCTGAGCCTGATCGCCAAGTACCACAGCCATGTCGACTTGATAAACCTGATGTCGCGCCTGGCCCGTGAAGAGCTGGTGCACCACGAGCAGGTCATGCGCCTGATGAAAAAACGCAAGATCGGCTTGCGCCAGTTGTCGGCCGGGCGCTACGCCTCGGGCCTGCGCAAAGTGGTGCGCAGTCACGAGCCGGTGAAACTGGTGGATACCCTGGTGGTGGGCGCGTTTATCGAGGCCCGCAGTTGCGAGCGTTTCGAGGCCCTGGTGCCGCACCTGGACGAAGAGCTGGGCACGTTCTACTTCGGCCTGCTCAAGAGTGAAGCGCGGCACTTCCAGGGCTATCTGAAACTGGCCTACCAGTACGGCGACGCGGCCGACATCGCCCAGGTCATCGAGCGGGTGCGGGCCGCCGAACGGGAGCTGATCGAGTCGCCCGACGTCGAGTTCCGCTTCCACAGCGGCGTGCCGGGCAACTGTTAAAAACTCTTAAAAACATGAAAGTTATGGCCAAACCCGGCAACCCACGCCGTTTTGGCCAATGCCGACGGCATTTTGCCAAGCGTTGACCCTTATACTGCAGCCTCTTCGGATCAAGGGCTGTGGTTGGGCGTTATGGAAAACCTGGGAGTTGGCAAAGTCCTGCTGGTGGAGGACGACGAGCGCTTGGCGGCGTTGATCGCGCACTTTCTCACCCAGCATGGTTTTGAGGTGAGGGCCGTGCACCGCGGTGACGTGGCGCTGGCGGCCTTTCTGGAGTTCAAGCCCCGGGTCGTGGTGCTCGACCTGATGCTGCCGGGGCAAAGCGGCCTGCATGTGTGCCGCGAGATCCGTGCCATTTCCGACATTCCGATTGTCATCCTCACCGCCAAGGAAGATGACCTGGACCACATCCTGGGCCTGGAGTCCGGCGCCGACGACTACGTCATCAAACCCATCAAGCCGCCCGTGTTGCTGGCCCGGTTACGCGCCTTACAGCGCCGCCAGGTGCCCCAGGATAGCGTGCGCGGCGCCCTGGAATTCGGGCGCCTGGTGATCGACCGCAGTTGCCGCGAAGTGCGTCTGGGCGCACAGGTGATCGACCTCACCACCATGGAGTTCGAGCTGCTGTGGCTGTTGGCCAGTGCGGCGGGCACGCTTCTTTCGCGCGACGACATCCTCAACCGCATGCGCGGCATCGCCTTCGACGGCCTCAACCGCAGCGTGGACGTCTACATCAGCAAACTACGCGGCAAACTCAACGACAACCCTCGCGAACCGGTGTGCATCAAGACCATCTGGGGCAAGGGTTACCTGTTCAATCCGTTTGCCTGGGAGGTCTAGATGCTGCGCCTGTTTTTACGCCTGTACATCGTGCTAGCCATCGGCCTGGCGGGCGCCATCATGGCGGTCAACTACACCTTCTCCGAGCTGCTGCCCGAAGCCAACGAAGCCTATAACCGCGAAGCCCTGCGCGGCCCGGCCTATGGCCTGGTGCAACAACTGCGCCCAGTCACCGGCGCGGCGCGGGCGCAACGCCTGGCCGAGCTGCAACCCCACTACGGCCTGCGCTTGGAACTGGTAGGGGCCAGCGACCTGAGCCTCAGCACCCGCGAACAGGGGCTGTTGGCCGAAGACCAAGTGGTGGTGCGCGGCGACTTCAGCGAGTTTGTCGCGAACATCGATGGCGGCGCGCAGTTGCTCAGCATCAAACTCCCCGAAGAGCCCAAGTGGCTGTATCTCTGGGCGTACTTGTTCCTGGGGGTGTGCCTGGCGCTGGTCCTGTATTTCTGGGTGCGCCCGCATTGGCGCGACCTGGAGTTGATCCGCCTCGGCGCCCAGCGCTTTGGCGACAATGACCTGAGTGCGCGCATCCAGCTCTCGCGACGCTCCAGCGTGCGCGAGTTGGCGGGGCACTTCAACCACATGGCCGAGCGCATCGAAGGCTTGATCGCCCATCAGCGGGAGCTGACCAACGCGGTTTCCCACGAGTTGCGCACCCCCATCGCGCGGCTGTCGTTCGAGCTCGATCAGTTGCGCCAACAGGCCGACCCGCGCAAGCACAGCGAACTCATAAATGACATGTACGCCGACCTCGGCGAGTTGGAGGAAATGGTCTCTGAGCTACTGACCTACGCCAGCCTGGAGCGTGGCGCCACGGTCATCAGCCGCGAAGACATCCAGGCCCAGAGCTGGCTTGACAGCGTAGTCGGCAGCGTGGCCCTGGAGGCGGAAGCGGCGGGGGTGCAGTTGTCCATTGGCGCCTGCCAGGTGGAGTGGGTGCGCATCGAGCCGCGCTTCATGGCCCGAGCCCTGATAAACCTGCTGCGCAACGCCATCCGCTACGCCGAACGGCGGGTGGAGGTATCGCTGGTGCGCCTTGGCGATGGTTATGAAGTGCTGGTCAACGACGACGGCCCCGGCGTGCCGCTGGCCGGGCGGGAGAAGATCTTCGAGCCGTTCTCGCGCCTCGACGCCAGCCGCGACCGCCGCACCGGTGGTTTTGGCCTGGGGCTGGCGCTGGTGCGGCGGGTGTCTCAGTCCCACGGTGGCGAGGTCGAAGTGCTCGATTCCCCCTGGGGTGGCGCCTCGTTTCGCATGACCTGGCTGCACCAGTAGTTAAGCGAGCTCGCCCGCGCCGGGGTGCGCAGCGCCCCTCGACGGTGGTGCGCCCGCTTCGCGCCCGAGCGCGGGCAAGCCCGCTTCCTACAGGGCGGGCACGACCACCGGGCCGAGGCGATAGCGCCCCCCGGGCCCGGCAAAGGGCCGGGGCTTGATTGAGCCCATGCCGTGCCGCGCTGACGTGCCCTGAAGCAACCCCTCGCGATCCCTACGCCGATCCGTGGCGCCCACGTGGGTGGCCAAGCCGAAGGTGGTCTCATCCCACTCTTTTTGCCTATCCGCCAGCCCGACGTGTTGGGGGCTGCGGTGTGGTTGCTCGTCCGCGGCCCGCAGGCCTTCTGCGGGCAGCATCCAACAACAGCAATACAGCGATAAACACAGGGTGCGCAGGGGCGTGGGCATGGCGGCATCCGCAGGAGAGGGTGCGTTGATGCTAGGGCGGGGCGGGGCGGAAAACTTCAGGAGCTTTGTCGGGAAACTGTCAAAGACTGTAAGGCGCGAGGGTTCCTGGGGCTGATTGTGAACAGGGCGAATTCCGACCAGCGGCACGAAAACCTGTAACTTCTGACAGTAGTCAGGGGGGTGTGGAGGGTATCGAATAAAGCCATCCAGGCCCCTGGGGCCGCGAATCGTCGAAGGCCAGGTGCACCGCAGTACCCGGGTCTGAAGGAGGGAGGTCGAAGTGGCTACACGCAAAGGTTCCAACAGCACCCCAACCCAGGATAATGCGCCTATTGGCCCCCGAGACGCGTTCGCCCCACCTCGGGTGCCGGCCATCATGGACCCGGGCGACCCTACCGGGCTGATACACCGCAACTCCACGCTCGTCCCCCTGGAGGTGGAGTTCGACAGTTGGGAAAGGTCTACCGGGCCCAATCGCACGGACTGGGTGGTGTTGGGGTTCACACATCAGGGCGGCGCATTTCGCGAAGTGGCTCGCAGGAGTTACCCCTCCATAACTGAGGTGGTCTTCCCTCAACGGATGCACGTACCTGTGGAGTTCCTGAGCACCGAGGGGGCGTACTCAGCCTCTATCACTGTTCGTCTTGGCTCGTGGGAGGCCGCCCCCAAGGAGTCGCTCAGAACCCGAGTTTCCATCGATCTGAAATCCCCAAACTTTGGCGAGAAGCCCCTAGCACCCGTATTTCCCGATGAGTTAGGCGGCATCGTCACCGAGCAATACCTGGTGGATCATGGCGGGGTTTGGCTGAAAATCCCGTGGCACGCCGATGCCCAGGTTGGCGATGTGGTCATTTTCTACTTCACCGATGATCCCAATAACCCGGCAACGCCTGTCCCGGTCGGCACCTACACCCTGACTCAGGGTGACGTCAACAACAAGCAACTGAGCTTCTTTCTGGACGCTGCGGTGATCCGCAGCCAGGGCCAAGGGCTGCATTTTGCGCAGTACCGGCTCAGGGACAGGGCAGGTAACACCAATACCGAGACCTCGGATGCAGCCAGCATTCAAGTCAACCTGACCCCGTTGCCTGGCAGCCTTCCACCGCCGTGGGTGCCGCTTTCGACTCGAGGCCTGATTGACCGCCAACACGCGCGCGACCTGGTTTTTGTGGTCATCGACCCGTACCTGCCGGCAGAGCCCGAGGACTGGATAGCAGTGAGCTGGGATGGCTCGCCCCTGCACGAAGTCCACGTGGAGACGGGGGGAGGGTTGCCGTTGGAGGTCCCTGTTCCGTGGCTTGCTCTCAGCGCCCAGGGGCTTGGCCCGGCCAATGCAATGGTGAACTACAGAGTCCGGCGTAATGGGGTATACACGCCACCCTCGCCGACCATCGCGGTGCCCTATGACTTCACCATTGCCGGCCAGGACCACGTGGACGCGCCTGCACTGCTCAATAAAAAACTGGCCCTGATCGAGGTTCGCGGGCTGGCCTCGAATATCCCCAATATGCTGACAGGTGCCGATTTTGGCCTGCCAGCCAAGGCGACGCTCAGGCTATATGACAACCCGATTCCCGGTGAAACCATTGAGTTGTATTGGGGCGCTATCCCGACACCGGTGTATACCTACACCGTAAAATTCGGAGATGGCGGCGGCGATATTATTGAAGAGTTCGTTATTGCCTGGGAATTTATAGAGCTGGATAAAAACAATGCCCACTTGCCGGTGCGCTACCTCACTAATAATGGTGTCAATCAGCAGTTGTCATTAACTACGCCGGTTAATGTATCTATTATCGTTATCGAGAATCTCAAGGAGCCCGTTTTCCGGGATAAAAGTTTCTTCCATAAAATCGAGTGTGATACGGTGCCTCGGCCTTGGCAGGGTATCAGGGTTCAAATCAAGCCGGATGTACGCTTCGCTGAAAACGATCTCATCACCTTGGTGTGGCAGGGCTGCCGCAACTCCAATGGCAGCGATCCCATCGATGGTACTGATGCCGAAATTCCCCATAAGTTGAGTGCGCATGAGGCGCAGTATGGTTTTGACTTTATTGTAAGTGATTGGGAAAAGTTGATTAAGCCCATGCAGGATAATGGCTCTGCCGTTATTTACTATCGCTTGTTGAAAACCACTGGGGCGGTCGGCAGTTCAACTTATGTCCATGTCATTATCAATCACACCTGGCCCAGCGGTTGTGTGTGTTCACCCACTAATGAGTGTCATGTAACGCCACCTCTGCGGGTGTGAGTGGGCCGGATTGGTTGGTAGTGTTTCTTTGTTTCTACAATGGAGCGTTTGAAATGACTAAGGTAAAAGTAAACCCCGGCCGTGAAACCTTGAGTGAGTTGCGTCGGCGCAAAAGCTTGGCGGATGAGGACTTGGTGATAGAGGGTGCGTTGCCCAATATACCCGGCGATGAGCCAAACAAATTGCCTAAGGTTTTACAGGGAAGCGAACGGAATGTGGTGTTCAATAATATTGTTTGGCCTGGGAGTACGACGCCCAATCGTAATGTTAGGGTGCAACTTGCAATCAACGGTACGAAGTACGGTGACGTACTGAACCTTCGTACTCCCATTACGTATCCGCAGACTTTAAAGTTGCCTGCTGACGAGACGCGATATGAAAGGGTCTTCACCTTGAGTTATTTTGTAAGTTACGGATCTTCTAGTGCTCCGAGTGAAGTTGAGAATGGCAGGACTCAAGTGTATGTAGATAAGTCTCCTCCCCATCATGGTACCAGCGGTGAGGCGATGAAGCATCCTCCGGAAATTCAGAATGGGATTATTAATAAGAGCTTGCTGGAGGCGCAAGAGGAATTTACCTTCAAAGTGGATTTGCCGACTGATAAAAAAAGTGGTGACAGTATTAAAGTGTTCTACGGCAGCAGTATTCCAGGGACCTTTATTCGAGAGGTTTTTATCGGTGGGGTCGGAGATCAGGAGGTGGAATTCAAGTTGCACCGTGGTGACATCTATAGCCACGATGAAGGTTCAAGAATTCTTTATTATCAATGGCGTGACCGTGTTGGAAATGAAGGGCCTTTTTCGGATCCTTCGCATCTTCAAATCCAGATTAACCCTATTCCGGAAAATCTCCCGCCGTTGCGGATACCGGAAGCCGATGATGGATCAGTCAATTATATTGATGCCAATACCCATGTGAGTGTCGTGCTTGAAACTTATGATAATCCAATGTTTGGTGTTGATGAACTCATGGTTACATGGGATAACCTGCTACAGGTGCCTCAATTAATTACTGCTTTTCCTGTTATTGTCGAGGTGCCGTTTTCAGCGGTTGCGAGTACAGGATTAGGGCCGAAAACTTCGGAGGTGAGCTATTACATTGTGCGCCGGTTTAACTCGTATCCTGCCCCTCAGAAGACGTCGGTTGCTGTTGATTTACGTAAGCCGGGTCCGGAATCTCCAGATGAGCCGAACATTCCCATCGACCCAGGAATCGGCAATCCAGAACTGCCTGCGGTTATCGTCAGGGGGGGTGCATCTACGGTAGAAAATGAAATTATCAATATCGACCGCGGCCAGGATGTGACAGCGACGGCTCCTATTTATACCGGCGTTAAAGCCGGTGATGTGGTGCAATTGTATTGGAATAACATACCGGTGCCGGGGTTGGGGCGTGGGGTTCTCCATATGCTTGGCAATGAAACGGCCCTTAATTTTCTTATAAATTGGGATCTCGTAGAGGCAACGGGCAATGACCCAGAGGTCAAGGTTCAGTACCGTATTACCCACCCGAATACAGGGGATAACTTTAATCCTTCGCTTGTACAGAACGTGGATGTTTATATTAATGTGGTTGCTCTTCCCGTTCCTAAGTTTACGCGTGCCACTTTTGATAATGATTTCGGTGTTTGGTTTGTCACCTGCTGTGAGCTGGAACTTATGCCGGGAGCGGGGGGGTACGGTATGAAAGTGAGTGTTCCAGGTAGTACGGAACTCAAAGCGGGGGATATATTAACGTTCAAGTATGAAGGTGGAAGGTGGGATAATGATTTGGGTAATTACGTGCCGCGTCCTTCTTTGCCGTTTACTGTGCCTCGTCATATAACGCAGGCGGAGGCCCGCGACGGCTTTGATTTATTCATTCCCTACGCCGCTGCATTTGAAGAAACCCACGACGGCCAGGCAACTGTTAGTTATTCGGTGATGATAAACGGCCGGGTTGAAATGTCTGATAAGTTTGAAACCGAGGTGGTAATGGTTTGGGCTGACGGAAAGGCATGTTTTGCTCCGGGCTCTATTAATACATGCAAATAAAGGGAAAGGATTAGGTGTTTTTAATCAAGGCCACGAAGGGCAAATACCTTTCGTGGTTTTTTGCCGTTTGTGGATGAAGTGGGATGTAGAGGTAGCGCGTCATGGCGCTGCGCAATGTTGGAAGGCAGGAATACGGACTGTACTCCGTTGCAGTTGGCTGTTATGGGAATGATCCTGATTTTTTGTATCTCTGGGTGTTTTCTGTCGCTCGTAGTGGATTTTTCCTACATTCGAAGTGTTTTGTTCCGCGTATTCTCCGCCGCCGACTCCGAGTCGTCTGATCGGAGATAAGTGTATTCATTGAACCGCGAAAGGTAATTCACTATGTCAGTCACCTCTTTTACCTGTCCTATGTTGCCGCTGGCCCGCGCCATCGGGCTGTTGTCTTTTTCCCCAGTATTGTTGCTTAGCCCCTTGGCCCACGCCGAGCTCCCGCCGGAAATCATCGATGGCCGAACCAAGACCGTTGATGCGGCCACCCCTGCAGCCCCTTACCACGTCATCAATGGCGGCCAATTGAATGTGCATGGCGGCACGGTTTTTGAGACTACCGTCACCAACAACTCCGCTATTAATGTGACGAGCGGAACCTTTACCGGGAGGAATGGCCACTCGGCGCTGGAAATCAATAACAGTACTGCCACTATCGCCAATGCCGTGTTCAACGGTGATTTCGCTGGCCTGGGGTTTATCTACAATCCCGCTTCCCCGGCAGGTGCGAAGGGGGTGATTACCAATAGCGAAATTACCGGTGTCTGGGCCGGCGTTGAAGTTGGGGGTGCCAGTGAAGCCAAGCTGGTCGATAGCAAGATCAGCGGCACAGGTGAGTTCGGTGTCGGGCTGAGTTTCTACGGCGGCAAGATCGAAGCGGTAGGCAGCCAGATTCGCGGCACGCTCGCAGGTGCGCGCTTGGAGTCGGATACCGAAGGGCTGGGCCTCGACGCTTACTTGGTATTGGATAACTCCAGCGTAGAGGGCGTCGCCGGCCCGGCAATCGACGTGTCTTTTGGTGGCAAGGGCACCATCGATGTCTACAACAACTCGACCCTGATTAGCAGCAACGGCAACCTGCTGGAAGTGCGCGAAGCCTCCACCGCGGCCATGAACGTCGCCAACAGCCACCTCGAAGGCAATGTGCAACTGACCGGCAACAGCACCGCCAACCTGACCTTCAACCAGGGCCAGATGACTGGCGATGTGCTGGTGGAAGACGGCAGCACCGCCACTGTGGCCCTGAACGATCACTCGCAGTTCACCGGGCGCCTGGACAAGGTCAGCACCGTGGCCGTCAACGGCCAGTCGAACTGGACCCTGACCGGCAACGACACTGTAGGTGCGTTGACCATGGATGGTGGCACCGTGACCTTTGGCGCACCTGCGGCGACCAAGAACGCGGCCAAGACTTACTACCAACTGAACACCGGTTCGCTGTCCGGTGAAGGCACTTTCGCGATCAAGGCTGACTTCGGCACCGGTGAGCGGGATTTCCTCAATGTCACGGGCGAGGCCACTGGTAACCATGGCCTGTTGGTCAACGCTTCGGGGACTGACGCGCTAGACCCGCAAAAGCTGCATGTCGTGCATACGGCGGCCGGTGACGCGCAATTCTCCCTGGTGGGCGGCCGTGTGGATGTGGGCACCTGGTCCTACGAGTTGGCCAACGCCAGCAATAGCGGCGCTACCGACTGGTATCTGGACCCCACCACTAAGGAAATCAGCCCCGGTACCCGTTCCGTACTGGCCCTGTTCAACACCGCGCCGACCGTGTGGTACGGCGAGTTGAGCACCTTGCGCAGCCGCATGGGCGAGTTGCGCTTCAACGGCGCCGCCGCTGGCCTGTGGGCCCGTGGCTATGGCAGCAAGCAGGACGTCGACGCGCAATCGGGCGTGGCCTATAAGCAGACCCAGCAAGGCTTCTCCATCGGTGCCGACACTGCGCTGCCTTATGGCGACGGCAACTGGTTGGTGGGTGTGCTGGCCGGCCATAGCAACTCGGACATCGACGTGACCCACGGCACTTCCGGTACGGTGAAAAGCTACTACCTGGGTACCTACGCCACCTGGATGGACGACGCCAGCGGTTACTACTTCGATGGCGTGGTCAAACTCAACCGTTTCGACAACGAGGCGAAAGTAGGCCTGAGCGACGGCGCCCGCACCAAGGGCAGCTACAACAACACCGGTATCGGCGCCTCGGCGGAAGTGGGGCGGCATATCAAGCTTGAAGACAACTACTTCGTCGAACCCTTTGCCAAACTCTCGGCCGTGGTCATCAAGGGCAAGGACTACGACCTGGACAACGGCATGAAAGCCGAAGGCGGCGACACCCGCTCCCTGCTGGGCAAGCTGGGTGTGACCGCGGGCCGTAACTTCGAGCTCAGCGATGGCAAGGTGGTGCAGCCTTACATTCGCGGTGCAGTGGTGCAGGAGTTCGCCAAGAACAACCACGTGCAGGTCAACGACAACCAGTTCAACAACGACCTGTCGGGTTCGCGCTTCGAAGTGGGCACCGGTGTTGCCATGTCCCTGTCGGATAAGTGGCAAGTGCATGCCGATTTCGACTTCAGCCAGGGCGACAAGATCAAGCAGCCATGGGGTGCCAACGTCGGCGTTCGCTACAACTGGTAAGCGCTGGGCATGAACAAAAAAGCCTCGCATCTGCGAGGCTTTTTTGTGCTCGTTCGCCGGGCCTAGAAGGGTTTGCCCAGGTTGAACAGCATTGATTGGGTCTGCTGCGCGCCGGAGCCGAGGGTGAACTGGTACTCCATGCGCAGGGTCCAGTCCGACTCCGTGAGCAAGCCAAGGCCCAGGCCGAGCATGCCGCGATCCTGGCTCAGGGGCGCGAGGCTGACGCGGTACAGCGTGCTGCCGTTTTCGGCATAGCGCATCGAGGCATCGCCGGCACCCTGGAAGTCGTGCTGGTACTCCAGGCGCAGGCTTGGCGTGACTTCACCCAGGGCAGTGCTGGTGGCGTACTGGCTGCGCAGGCCCAGGCTGGTGCTGGTGGTTTTCACCTTTTGCTCGTCGTAGCTGAGGGCGAAAATATCGTCGCCGCGCTCGCGGTAACGGTCCAACTTGCCATCGGCCAAGTCCAGGCGCGCGTAAGGCGAGAGCAGCCATTGTGCTTCGCGGTACTCATAGCCGGCCGTCAAGGAAGCGAAGGTCTGGTTACCGTCGCGCTTGCCATTGACCACCCCGGCGTTGTCGGTGACATAGCGGCGGTTGTCGAAGCTCAGGCGCTGGTAGCCCAGCACCCCATCCAGGTAGATGCTTTCGATCGGCCGATAGCTGCCATACACCGCCACGCTGTAGCTGTCGGCCTGGCTGCGGCTGCCGTTGTCGCCGATATCGGTTTTGTCGTGGCCATAGCCCAGGCCCACGCCCAGGGTCAGGTTGGGCGCCCAGCGGTAGTCGGCACCCACGGACAGGCCGGAGGTGACGAACTTCTGCTCCTTGTCGGCAGAGCGCTTGGCGTCGTCACCGATGCTAATAGTGCCGCTGGTCCAGAACGCCAGGGGCGAGGTGGGCGCGTCACCGGGCTGGTTGCCCAGGGCCGGCATCTGCTCACTCGACGGGGTGGTGCGCAGGGACGGCTCAGCCTGCATCTTGGCGTTTTTGATCTGCAGCCACTGTTCGATGCCGGTGGGGTCATCGTTCAGCCGTTGGCGCTTTAGGCTGGCTGTCGACAAGGTGAAGCCGTTGCTGAACGGGCTGACATTGCCGCTGTGCAGGGCCTCCAGGCGTTGCTGGAAGTTGTTGATCTGGCCACTGGCGAAGCGTCGGCTGCTGTTGGCCTGGGCGTTGAGCAAACCTTGTACCTCGGCATCCTTGGACGGATCGCTGCGCGCGCTCAGGCTGATGCTGATGAGCCCTGGGCTGGAGGTGAGGCTGGCGTTGCTCAGGGTGTAGCTCAGGTTCACCACGCCGCTGGCGTCCGGGTTGGGCACAAAACGCAGAACGAAGCGCTTGCCCGCCACGCGGGCCGGTGCGGCGCGCAGGTTGGCCGCGCCAGCGCCCGCTTCATGGATGGACGCACGGCCCACGCTCGCGGGTACTGAGGTCAGCAGGTTGGCGGCGATGAACGGGCCGCCGCTGGCGTTGTTGGTCAAATCCACCTCCACCGGTTGCCCCGGGCCGGCGCTGTTGGCCGCTTGCGACGGCGCCACCGGGGTTTCATCGGCCACTTGCAGGGTGTAGTGCTGCGTGACCGTACCGGGTGTGCCGGTGCTGCCATCGGTGGCGGTGAGGGTGATCGCGAAACTGCCGCTTTGGCTCGGGGTGCCCGACAGCGTCGCCGTCGCCCCATTCCAGCTCACACCGGCGGGCAGGTTGCCGCCCTGGGCCAGGGTGTAAGGCGCGATACCGCCGCTGACCGAGAACGCTTGCGTGAAGGCACTGCCGTGGGTCGCGTTGAGCGTCGATGCGCCCGGTGTGAGGGTGAGCGGCGGTGCGGCGCCGACGGTCAAGGTGAAGGTCGCGGGCGCCGCGAACGGGCCGCTGCCGGTGCTGCTGTCGGTGGCCGTGGCGGTAACGGTGAACGTACCTGTTTGGGTCGGTGTACCGGCAATCGTCAGGCTGGTGGCGGTAGTGGTCGTCATGCTCAACCCCGCTGGCAGGCCGCTGACGTTGAACGCGGAATAGGGCGCCGCGCCACCGTGCCAGGTCAGGGTCTGGCTATAGGCCTGGCCGCCGCCGGTGGACCAGCCACCCGAGGCGGTGGTGGTTTGCACGGGTGCAGTCACCGTGATGCTGACGGTGGCCGGTGCAGACGTGCCCGCCGCATTGGTGGCGGTGTAGGTGAATGTGTCAGTGCCGGCGTAGCCCGGCGTTGGCGTGTAGCTGATGCCCGTGCCGCTGGCCGTGGCCGTGCCATGGGCGGCGGCGCTGGCCACGGTCACCGAGGTCGGCACGAAGCTGCCCAGGTTCAAGGCGATCGGGTTGGCGCTGCTGCCATAGGCGACAGTGGCGCTCACCGGGCCGACGGCGACATTGATGTAAGTGAATTGCGCCGGGGCACTGCTACCGCCCGGCGTGGTCACCCGCACATCCACCGTGCCGGTACCGGCCGGTGCGGTGGCAGTGATCTGGCTGGCGCTGTTGACCGTGAAGGCCGACGCGCTATTGCCACCGAAATTCACCGCCGTGGCGCCCGTGAAACCGCCGCCGCTGAGGGTTACCACCGTGCCGCCCGTGGTGGGGCCGACAGCGGGGGCAAGGGAGGCGATCGTCGGCGCGTTGGCATAGGTGAACTGGTCTGCCGCACTGGTGGCCGTGGTGCCGCCGGTGGTAGTCACGCGCACATCCACCGTGCCCGAGCCCGCCGGGGCGGTCGCGGTGATCTGCGAAGCGCTGTTGACCGTGAAGGCCGACGCGCTATTGCCCCCAAAGCTGACCGCTGTGGCACCCGTGAAGCCGCTGCCGTTGACGGTCACCGAAGTGCCGCCCGCCGTGGGGCCGCTGTTGGGGCTGATGGACGTCAGCGTTGGCGCGGTGACGTAGGTGAACTGGTCTGCCGCACTGGTGACGCTGGTGCCACCTAGGCTGGTCACGCGCACATCGACCGTGCCCGTTCCGGCCGGGGCGGTGGCGGTGATTTGCGTGGCGCTGTTGACCGTGAACCCCGTAGCGGCGGTGGCGCCGAAGGTCACCGCCGTGGTGCCGCTGAAGTTGGTGCCGGTCAGGGTCACCGTGGTGCCGCCTGTTGCGGGGCCACTGCTCGGGGAAATGCTGCTGACGGTCGGTGCACCCACATAGGTGAAACGATCCGCCGCACTGGTAGCGCTGGTGCCACCGGTAGTGGTGACGCGCACGTCGACCGTGCCCGCTCCTGCTGGCGCTGTGGCGGTGATTTGAGTCGCGCTGTTGACTGTGAAGCCGGTAGCGGCGGTGGCGCCGAAGGTGACCGCTGTGGTGCCGCTGAAATTGGTGCCGTTCAGCGTTACCGTGGTGCCGCCTGTTGCGGGGCCACTGCTCGGGGAAATGCTGCTGACGGTCGGTGCCCCCACATAGGTGAACTGATCTGCCGCACTGGTAGCACTGGTGCCGCCCGTGGTGGTGACGCGCACGTCTACTG
>RCMZ01000241.1_pt1 | contig 33812 bp, 33 predicted proteins | sample 2041141 | NCBI WGS metagenome assembly RCMZ01 (sample SAMN09708263, study PRJNA481090) | Wastewater metagenome, whole genome shotgun sequencing project. | biome: sewage; isolation source: Davis station wastewater (DW) | place: Antarctica: Davis Station | collected 2010-03-01 | reverse complement strand
AAGGAGTTTTCCGTTTCGACTGCGCCGGAAGTGGGGCGAATTATAGACAGATATAAATCGCCGTCAACCGTTAATTCAGGTTTTCTATCAATACAGAAGCATCGCAAACAATCTTAGCTCTCGGGAAGTGCGCACTATATTGCTCACTCCTCTAGATTTGAGCATCATACACCTCGTATTACCCCCCCTACAGGATGGCGCGACATCATGACCAGCCCTCAACGCAGCCTCGCCTCCACCCTGTTCCCGGTTGGCCTGCTATTAATAGCCATGACTTCCATCCAGTCCGGTGCGGCCCTGGCCAAAAGCATGTTTCCCGTGGTCGGCGCACAAGGCACCACGACGCTGCGTTTGATCTTTGCCAGTTTCATCATGCTGCTGCTATTGCGCCCTTGGCGTGCCAAGTTAACCTTTGCATCCTTGCGCACAGTGATCGTGTATGGCGTCGCACTGGGAGGGATGAACCTGCTCTTCTATATGTCACTGCAAACCGTCCCGCTGGGAATCGCGGTGGCGTTAGAGTTCACCGGGCCGTTGGCGGTCGCGATCTTCGCCTCACGCCGTGTCCTGGACTTTCTCTGGATAGCCCTGGCGATCCTGGGTTTGCTGTTGCTCATTCCCACAGGCGAGACCCGCGGTGGGATTGACCTGCTCGGCGCAGGCTACGCATTGGTCGCCGGAGTGTGTTGGGCGCTCTATATTCTGTTCGGGCAAAAGGCTGGGGCAGACAATGGCGTTCAAACCGCGGCCCTGGGGGTGATGATCGCCGCACTGGTTGTCAGCCCCATCGGCATTGCGCATGCGGGCGCAGCGCTGTTGACACCCGCCCTGATCCCCGTTGCGCTAGCGGTCGCTATCCTGTCTACCGCCCTGCCCTACACGCTGGAAATGGTCGCGTTGACCAAAATCCCCACCAGGACCTTCGGTACCCTTATGAGCATCGAGCCCGCCATCGGCGCGCTATCTGGACTGCTGTTCCTGCATGAACACCTTTCCCTGACGCAATGGCTGGCAATCCTGTGCATTATTCTTGCTTGCGTAGGGGCAACGACGACTATACGCAGGGAACCCCACGTCGTTGTTGCACGCGATTGAGTCTGATTTGACGAAGCTCTGGCATTTACCGCTCAATTAGGCCATGTTTAGCCGCAACCCGGTGTAAGCCATGGATTTTTTCGCAAGGGATAGCTTCAGTTGGCATATAGCGCGGATAAAGCCAGGCTCAGGGCCCGCTGCGAAGCAAGCTATAAGGAAGGGAATGAAACACGTTTTGATACTGCTAGCAGTACTGGCGATTGCGGGCTGCGCCGCGACGTCTAAAACCTCGGTCAAACACGGCAAGAAAGGCGTGCATATCAACTGCTCTGGCCTGTCCTCCTCGTGGGACAAGTGCCACACCCGCGCCGCCAACTCCTGCGGGGCAAAAGGCTATAAGGTCATCGCCAAGTCAGGGGACTCCGTGGAAGAACCGGGCGACTACCTCTTTGGCCTCAATCCGGCGGGCTACACCAGCCGAAGCATGATCGTGATCTGCAAGTAAGCACTCACTCGTCGGCTTGACGGGCAACCTGACGCCGGATTTGCAGACGATTGGTCGTCAACACGGTGTTTTGCAACGCTGGATCGACCATCATCCGCGCAACCACCAGCGCGCCCACGCATTGCGAAAGAACAGCCCAAGCCAAACTTTCGCTTTCCAGGGTACGAGCCCAGTTCTCGTGCAAGCGACAAATCCATTCCTGGGCCCGCAGTCGCACCTCAACATCAGAACGGGCAATCTCAGCCCCCAGCGCCGGCAAAGCACACCCAACCTCTGGCTGTTTAACGTGGGCCATGCTCAGGTAATGGTTCAGGCAACGCTCCAGCCGTTCCAGGCTCTGTTCGCCCTCACCACTTAACCGCTCAAGGCTATGCCGCAGTTCGCGCTCGACAATCGCGCCGAACAATTCGTCCTTTGATGAAAAGTGGCTGTAGAACGCCGCACCGCTAAGGCCGATGGCTTTCATCAAGCCATCGACGCCCACGGTAGAAAAGCCCTCTTTCTTGGCCGAGAGCGCACTGCTGGCCAGTAACCGTTCCCGGGTTTCCTGCTTGTGGCTTGCTGAATAACGCATGGCTTCCCCTCTGGCTGTCCATCTTGACGCAGTCGAAATCGTAGCATAACGTTCGTTTGGCTAACGACCGTTAACCAAAGAGAGAGGCGCTCCATGACCACGGCGATCAACAATAAGAAAGTGGTGCTGGTAGTAGGTGCGGGCGATGCAACCGGCAGCGCTATCGCCCAGCGATTTGCCCAGGAAGGTTTTATTGCCTGCGTCACTCGGCGCAGCGCGGGCAAACTGCAACCCTTGATCGACGCCATCCACGCAAGCGGCGGCCAGGCCCACGGCTTTGCCTGCGATGCACGCAAGGAAGATGACGTCATTGAGTTGATCGAGCACATCGAGAGCCAGATTGGCCCAATCGAGGCGCTGGTCTTCAACATCGGCGCCAACGTGCCGTGCAGCATCCTCGAAGAAACCGCACGCAAATACTTCAAGATCTGGGAAATGGCCTGTTTTTCAGGCTTTCTCAATGCCCGGGAAGTGGCCAAGCGTATGGTCACTCGCCAACGCGGCACCATCCTGTTCACCGGAGCAACCGCGGGGCTTCGCGGCGCGGCTGGGTTTGCCGCGTTTGCCGGGGCCAAACACGGGATCCGCGCACTGGCCCAAAGCATGGCCCGGGAATTGGGGCCGCTGAATATTCACGTCGCCCATGTGGTAGTCGATGGCGCCATCGACACCGATTTCATCCGCGACAACTTCCCGCAAACGTACGCCCTCAAGGACCAAGATGGCATCCTTAATCCACAGCACATTGCCGAGAACTACTGGTTCCTGCACAGCCAGCCGCGGGATGCCTGGACCTTCGAACTCGACCTGCGGCCCTGGAGCGAGCGCTGGTAACCCGACCATCACGACCATCAGAGGCTAACAACATGAGCAAGACGCTCGAATTCTTCTTCGACCTCGGCAGCCCCGCCACTTACCTGGCCTACACTCAACTCCCCGAACTCTGTGCCCAAGCAGGGGCCGAGTTGGTTTACCGCCCGATGCTCCTGGGAGGGGTGTTCAAGGCCACCGGCAATGCTTCACCCGTGACCATTCCAGCCAAGGGCCGCTACATGCTCCAAGACCTCGGGCGCTATGCGCAGCGCTATGGAGTCGCGCTCAACTTCAACCCGAATTTTCCCATCAACACACTGCTACTGATGCGCGCCGCAACCGGCGTGCAACTGCGTCAGCCCGAGCGCTTTATTGAGTTCATCGATTGCCTGTTCAAGGCGCTGTGGGTGGACGGGCGCGACCTGAACGACCCGGTAGCGCTTACCGCAGCGCTGGCCGAGCGCCATTTCAGTACCGATGAAATCCTGGCCTTAAGTAACGACGAAGAAGTGAAAGCTTTGCTCAAGGACACTACCGAGCAGGCCATCCGGCGTGGAGTCTTTGGTGCACCGAGCATGTTCGTCGGTGACCAGTTGTTCTTCGGCCAGGATCGTTTGGACTTTGTGCGTGAAGCGTTGGCTTGAACCAGTGGCCGCCGTACACAAGTGACGGCGGCCCTTGATATCAAATGGCCTCGGTGCGCTCAATCAACCACGCCAACGCCGCCCCCTCCACCAACGGGCGCAAACGCTGGCGCACTTGTTGGTGATAGTCGTTGAACCAGTCGCGCTCTTCCTGAGTCAGCAATGACGGCTCAAGGCAGCGGGTGTCGATGGGGCACAGGGTCAAGGTTTCGAACTTTAGGAATTGGCCGAACTCGCTGGTATCAGCTTCGCGGTTAAGGGCCAGATTTTCGATGCGCACGCCCCAGCGGCCAGGGCGATAGGTGCCCGGTTCGATGGAGGTAATCATCCCCACTTGCATGGCGGTGTGCGGTGCGGGGGCAGCCTGGTAGGCGATGACCTGCGGGCCTTCGTGGACGTTGAGGAAGTAGCCCACGCCGTGGCCCGTACCGTGGCCGTAATCCACGCTTTCGGCCCAGATCGGCGCGCGGGCGATGGCGTCGAGCAACGGCGACAGGATGCCTTTGGGAAACCGGGCCCGGGACAAGGCAATCACGCCCTTGAGCACGCGGGTGCAATCGCGCTTCTGCTCCTGGCTCGGTGTGCCAACCGGCACCATGCGCGTGATATCGGTGGTACCGCCCAAGTACTGGCCACCGGAGTCGATCAGCAGCAAACCGTCCCCTTCGATCACCGCGTGTTCTTCTTCGGTTGCGTGGTAGTGCGGCATCGCACCATTGGCATTGAAAGCCGCAATGGTGTTGAAGCTCAGCGACACATAGCCCGGACGCCGCGCCCGGGCGGCGGTCAGTTGTTCGTCGATGGTCAACTCGGTAATGCGCTGCCGACCCCAAGCTGCTTCCAGCCAGGCGAAGAATTCGCACAGGGCCGCGCCGTCTTGCTCCATGGCCTGACGGATATGCTCGGCGTCGGCCTGGCTCTTCTGCGATTTGGCCAGGGTGGTCGGGTTCAGGCCTTCGACCAATTTGACGGCGCTGTCCAGGTTATCCAGCAGGCCTACGGTCACCCGCGCCGGGTCCACGTGCAGGCTCGCCCCAGCCGGCAGCGCGCTCAAGGCCACGGCCACCTCGCTGTAGTCACGCACGCTCACACCATCGCGCTCAAGCACGGCACGCAGCGAGCTGTCGACTTTATCCAGGGCCACGAACAACGTGGCCTGCTCTTGGCCGATCAAGGCAAAGGAGACGAACACCGGGTTGAACGACACGTCGGCGCCACGCAGGTTGAACAGCCAGGCGATGTCATCGAGGGTGGCGATAAAATGCCACTCGGCATTGGCGCTCTTGAGGCTCTGGCGCAACGCGGTGAGTTTTTCCACGCGGCTGACGGTGGCTTGTGGTGGCAGGTGTTGATAGATCGGCTGGCTGGGCAGAGCCGGGCGATCATCCCAGACACATGCCAGCACGTCGATATCGGTACGCAGGCTCGCGCCACGGGCAGTGAGTTTGCCGCCCAGAGTACGTGCCGCGGCCACGGCCATCACCGCGCCATCGACCGCCACCACCGCACCTTGCGGAGTTTGTTCCGCCAGCCAGTCCAACGGGCCGGGTTGCCCAGGCAAAAGCTTGACCAACTCGATACCGCTGTCCTTGAGTTCCTTGGTGGCCTGCTCCCAATAGCGGCTGTCGGCCCACACACCGGCGAAATCCTGGGTCACGATCAGTGTGCCCACAGAGCCATGGAACCCAGATAGCCATTGCCGCCCTTGCCAGTAGGCCGGCAGGTACTCCGACAAATGCGGATCGGCCGACGGCACCAGCAAGGCATGAATGCCTTCGCGGCGCATCTGTTCACGGGTGCGCGCCAGGCGCTGGGGGATCAAGGGCTGCGTGCTCATTACATCTCCTGCTTGTCACGGATCATTGTTATGGGTGGGCCTGCCCGTTCAAGGCGCGGTAACGGCCCAGAACGCGGGGGCACTGGCGATTGCCGCTTTTATCAGTAGAACAGCCTGGTCGATGTCCTGCTCGCAGGTGAAGCGCCCCAGGCTCAAGCGAATAGTGCGCCCGGCGGCGCGAGCATCATGGCCCAAGGCCAACAACACGTGGGACGGCGCATTGCTCGCCGAATTGCACGCCGATGTGGCGGAAAACGCGATGGACGCACTCAACGCCGCCGAATCGAACTCACCTTCATTAAAGGTCAGGCTCAAGGTATGAGGGATACGCTGCGCGGCGCTGCCGTTAAGGCGTACGCCGGCAAGTACCCTCAGTGGCCCGATCAGCCGTTCGTGCAGCGCTGCGATGCTCGCCGCTTCCTCGTCGAAAAACTCGGCGGCCAGAGCAAACGCCGCGCCCATGCCTGCGATCTGGTGCGTGGCCAGGGTGCCCGAGCGCAAACCGCCCTCATGCCCGCCCCCATGAATCTGCGCCTGCAGGCCCTGGCGCGCGCGTGGCCCGACATACAGAGCGCCAATGCCCTTGGGGCCGTAAATCTTGTGGGCGGAAAAGGACATCAGGTCCACCGCCCACTCCTTCAGGTCGATGGCAACTTTACCCGCACCCTGGGCCGCGTCCACATGCAGCAAGGCACCGTGCTCGCGCACGACCTGGCCGATGGCGGGGATGTCGTTGACAGTGCCCAACTCGTTGTTGACCAGCATCAGCGACACCAGGAAGGTGTCGTCGCGCAGCGCCTCGCGCACCGCTTGGGCAGTGATGAGGCCTTCGGCGTCGGGCGCCAGGTAAGTCACCGCAACGCCTGCCTCTTCGAGTTGGCGGGCGGTATCGAGAATGGCTTTGTGTTCGATCTGGCTGGTGATGACATGGCCGCCCGTAACACCGCGAGCCTGGGCCACGCCCTTGAGGGCGAGGTTATTGGATTCGGTTGCGCCGGAGGTCCAGACAATCTGCCCGGCCTCGGCGCCGATCAGGTCCGCGACCTGCTGGCGCGCGCGCTCGACCGTTTGCCGGGCCTGCTGGCCATAGGCGTGGGAGCTGGAGGCGGGGTTACCAAAATTTGCGTCAAACCCAAGACACTCAACCATGACTTGAATGACTCGCTCATCCACAGGGGTGGTGGCGGCATAGTCGAAATACAACGGGCGCTTATTCATGCTTCATGTCTCATAGAGCATATTCCGGGATCAGGTCGGCTCGTCACTGGAAATCTGGCGAGGGGCCAAAACGGCAGGACGTCAGCAATACCTGATCGGATGCAGTTAAAGAAGAACGACTTCATTTAAAAGTGCGTAGGAACGCTCCTAAAGTTGAGCTTAACAGCCCCAGTGTTTATGTGGCGCCCATAAAAAAGCCCGACGCGAAGTCGGGCTTTCATCACGCACGAACCAGGCGTTAAACCTTGGCGCGGCCCTTGTAGGAGCCACCTTCGCGGGTGTCGATCTCGATCCAGTCGCCGATTTCAACGAAATCTGCAACGCTGAGCTCGGTACCGTTTTTCAGTTTGGCAGGCTTCATCACCTTGCCCGAAGTGTCGCCGCGAGCGGAACCTTCGGTGTAGTCAACCTGACGCACGATGGTGGTCGGCAGCTCTACGGAAACCAGACGCTCTTCGAAGAAGATCGCTTCGCAAACATCGGTCATGCCTTCTTCAACGAAAGGCAGAACGGCTTCGATGTCTTCGGCGTTCAGTTCGTACATGGTGTAGTCAGTGGTGTCCATGAACGTGTAGGCGTCGCCGCTGATGAAGGACAGGGTCGCTTCTTTGCGGTCGAGGATCACGTCATCGAGCTTGTCGTCGGCGCTGTAGACGGTTTCGGTCTTGTAACCAGTCAGCAGGTTCTTCAGCTTGGTCTTCATGATTGCGCTGTTACGACCGGACTTGGTGAACTCAGCTTTCTGAACCAGCCAAGGGTCGTTGTCGATACGGATGACCATACCGGGTTTCAGTTCTTTACCAGTTTTCATTACGAATATCCGAATTTGGATGGGATTTACAAAAATCAAGGCCGCGTATCATATCCAATTTCCCCGAAACTGCACCAGCGCCGCAGCAAGATCGGGCCGTGAGGCCTGTTCCAGACACCAGGCGCGGGCATGCTGCTGGAGTTCTGGCCAGTGTTTTTGTGCCCCGCGCCACGGGCCGGCCATGTCCACGCCCCCATTCCACGCCCGCCAGAGGTCGGCCAGGGCCTGCCCGGCGGCGGGCGAAAGGCCTTGGGTGTACAGGGCCAGGAAGGCTTCGAGCTTGTCCAGGTGGATGTCTTCTTCCTGCTGGTAGATGTGCCACAGCAGCGGCTTGCCCGCCCATTGCGCACGCACGAACGAGTCCTCGCCGCGCACGCCGTTGAAATCGCAGCACCACAGCAAGCGGTCGTAATCGTCCTGGGGAACAAATGGCAACACCTGCACCGTCAGGGCCTGGCGCTGCTGCACCGCGCCCACCGCCAGGGCCTCGACACCCAGCCAGCGCTGCACATCCCCCAGTACCCGCCCTTCGGGCACCAGCAGATGGGTGGGCGCGGGGTCTTGGGCCAAGGCGTCGAGCCAACAGGCCAAGCCGGTATTTTCATAGGCGAACAATGAGATCAAGCGGGCACCCGGCGTGGGAACAACCCCCAACCCCCGCAGAAACTCGGATTGGGCCTGCCCATCGCGCTGAAATGCCGCACAACGCTCCAGCAACCCGGCCTCGCGCAGCAAACCGCCAGTACCGGCCTGAAACCCGGGGAAGAAGAAGAACTTCTGCACCTGTTTGTACTTCACCGATGGCAAACCGTGGCAACCGATTACCCAGGGCTCGGCGCTCAGGTAGTCGAGGTTGAGCCACAACGGTGTGGGTTGCCTTGCGGCCATGGCGTCCATGTAGGCCGCCGGCAATTGACAGGCGAATGCGGCAATCACCACGTCCGCCGCGTCGGTGGCCGACCACTCGGCGGCCCAGTGCCGCACCTCGACACCCTGCTGCACCTGCTGCTCGGCCTGCACATCAATGGCCGGGCACAAGCGCTCGAAAGCGCGCAGGTCATCGACCCACAGGCGCACAGCGCAGGGGTGTTCGGCCACCAGTTGCCGGGCCAGGCGCCAGGTCACGCCGATGTCGCCGTAGTTATCGACGACGCTGCAAAAAATATCCCAGCGGGCTTTCATTGCGGGCTCCCTGTGGCGAAAAGCTCGATTGTCCGCATAAATGCCACCGGGCAGAAGGGCCGTGGCCGATTAATCTGCCCCGGGCCTGTGCGACAATCGCCGCCATGCCCGATCAAGCCGCCATTAGGAGGCCACCATGCCTTACCGTTCTCGCTCGCGCCTTGTACCGCACCTGCGCTTGAGTCTGTCCATCGCCCTGGGCCTATGGTTGGGCTTTTTAGCCATTGCCCTGACCTGCTGGCTGGCCTCGCGCTTTGTCTTCAGCGCACAACTGGCACCCGTCAGCCGCGCCGTCGAGCAGTTGGCCCAGCCGCCCGTGGTGCAGGCCCCGGCCAGCAACCCGATGTTCGAGCAATACCAGGAAAACCTGCGCCGCAACGAGCAGCGCCAGGCCCTGGACAACAGCCGCAGCGATGCGCGCAACCTGGCCAACCCCAAGTGCCAGTTCTGGCTGCAACAAGACCAGACCGCCCCCAGCGACAAGAGCCGGGCCAATGTCCTGCAATTTTGTGATTGAGCATGAATAAGCACAGCGTCCACGCCCTGATCCTCGACAAACTCCAGGCCGATCTCGACATCGCCCAACGCGCCGCGCAGACCGCCTACGAAACCGCCACACACGAAGAAAACATCGCCGAGAACAAATACGACACCCTGGGCCTGGAGGCCTCTTACCTGGCGGCCGGCCAGGCCAAGCGCGTGGAGGAAATCCGCCAGGCCCTGGCGTTGTGCCAGAACATGGCCCTGCGCCCCTATGACGAGAGCACCGGCATCCAGGTCGGCACCCTATTGGGGCTGGAGGATGAGCAGGGGCGCCAGCAGTGGCTGTTTCTTGCCCCCGATGGCGCGGGCCTGAAGGTGCAACTGGTGGGGCAACCGATTACCGTCATCACCCCGCGCTCGCCCCTGGGCAAAAGCCTGTTGGGCAAGTTCGAGGGCGATGAGGTGGACATTAGCGTGGCGGGCGCTCGGCAACAGTTCACTGTCACCGAGGTGAAATAAACCGCGTTCTAGTGCACCGGCAACTCGACGCCGTCGAACAGTTCTTCCAGCTCCTGCTTGTTATGACAGGCAATCGCCTTGGCCATCACTTCGCGGGTCAGGTGTGGGGCGAACTTCTCGATGAAGTCGCACATAAAGCCCCGCAGGAAGGTGCCGCGGCGAAAGCCGATCTTGGTCACGCTGGACTCGAACAACTCGCTGGCGTCGAGTACCACCAGGTCATTATCGAGCTTGGTGTCGACCGCCATTTTCGCCACGATGCCTACGCCCAGGCCCAGGCGCACGTAGGTCTTGATGACGTCGGCGTCGGCGGCGGTGAACACCACTTTGGGCGTCAGGCCACGATGGCTGAAGGCTTCGTCGAGTTTGGACCGGCCGGTAAAACCGAACACGTAGGTGACGATGGGGTATTCGGCCAGGGCTTCGAGGGTCAGCTTGGGCAGCTTGGTCAGCGGATGGCCCTGGGGCACCACGACGCAGCGGTTCCAGCGGTAGCACGGCATCATCACCAAATCACCGAACAGCTCCAGGGCTTCGGTGGCGATGGCGAAATCCACAGTGCCATCGGCGGCCATTTCGGCGATCTGCATCGGCGAGCCCTGGTGCATGTGCAGCGCCACGTCCGGGTATTGCTTGATGAAGTTGCTGATGACCGGCGGCAGCGCATAACGCGCCTGGGTGTGGGTGGTAGCGATGGACAGGGTGCCCTTCTTCTCGTTGGAGAATTCCTGGGCGATCTGCTTGATGCTCTCGACCTTGCGCAGGATTTCGCCGGCGGTATTGATGATCCGCTCGCCGGCGGGGGTGACGCGCGTCAGGTGCTTGCCGCTGCGGGCGAAAACTTCGACACCCAGTTCGTCTTCCAGCAAACGGATCTGTTTGCTGATGCCCGGTTGCGAGGTGTAGAGGCTTTGGGCGGTGGCGGAGACGTTGAGGTCGTGGTGCGCCACTTCCCAGATGTAGCGCAATTGTTGGAGCTTCATATGTATCCCTCAAAGCAGATAAACGCCGCGGGCATCAGCGGCGGTATATAACTATAAGAATGGTTTGAAGAATAAATCTAGAACTTTTTTATCAAAGCCACATTTGCGTTTCACACATCGCTCTGGCGTCTGCGCTGCAATAACGGCACCAAATAAACCGGCACCCGGGACAACTGCAACACCCGCGCCGCCGTACGGCCCAAGGGCGTTTCCCCGCCCGCGCCGTGGCTGTGACTTCCTACGATCAACAAATCGACTTCAAGTTTCGACACCTGCTCCAGAATCACCTGCGAGGGATCCCCTTGCAGCACCCGGACCGAGCGTATCAGCGCCAGGTCCTGCTGCCCTTCCCCCAACTCTTCGCGAAAACTGTCGAGCACCCGTTGCTCGATACTGGCCATCACCGTACTCAGGCCTTCACTGTGAAACTCGCTCAGGGCCCGCTCGTCAAGATAGCTCTGCAGTACAGACTCAGCGAACAAGCCCATGGGCTCCACGGCGTGAACGACATGCAGGTCTGCCTTGAAGGTCCGGGCCAGGGCCAAGGCGTGTTGCAGCACAAGCGGTGCATACAAACCGAGGTCTGTGGCGTACAGCATCGAACGAATCATACGGCCTCCTCGCATGCCAACATGGCGCGGATTGACTCAGCTTAGCAGCGCCTCGGGGAGTGCGACGGGCCCTGCGCCCGCAGGTTCAAGGACGCGGTTCGTTGCTCACGCCATGGGGCACATGGCCGGTGGCAACCACCTCGCGGGCCAGCTCGCAATGGCCAGCCTGGTCGTCGAAAAACACGTCGGCACCAAAGGCCTCCAGAAACGCCGACTTGGTCAACCCGCCAAGAAACAGCGACTCATCGAGGCGGATGTCCCACTCGCGCAAGGTGCGGATCACCCGCTCATGGGCCGGGGCCGAGCGGGCGGTGACCAGGGCGGTGCGAATCGGGCAGGTTTCGCTGGGAAATTCGCGCTGCAACAGGTTCAACGCCGCCAGGAAGCCCTTGAACGGGCCACCGCGCAACGGCTCGCGGGCCGACTGCCGTTCACTGGCCTGGAAGGCTTCCAGACCGCCGGTCTGATAAACCCGCTCAGACTCGTCAGAGAACAGCACCGCATCACCATCAAAGGCAATGCGCAATTCCTCACTGGCCGCCCGCTGCGCCCCGCCGGACAGGATGGTGGCCGCCGCGAACCCGGCATCCAGAGCGCTGCGCACATCGTCGGCGTGGGTCGACAAGAACAGGTCGCAGCCAAACGCGGCCAGGTACGGGTAAGGGCTGCGCCCACCGACAAAGGCCGCGCGGGAAATATCCAGGCCGTAATGCTGGATTGAGTTGAACACCCGCAACCCGGTGTCGGCGCTGTTGCGCGACACCAGCACCACCTCCACCCGCGCGCGCCCCAGGCTGGCGTTGAGGCTTAACAATTTTTGCACCAGGGGAAAGGCATCCCCCGGCGCCAACTGCTCTTCTTCGTGCTCGATCTGGTACTGGCGATAGGCTTCGACCCCCTGGGCCAGGTAAACCTTGTGGCTGTCGCTCAGGTCAAACAGGGCCCGGGAAGAAATGGCCACCACCAATTTGTCGCTCATGCCCTTCTCCTTATATGCAATGCACCGCACCCGATCATGGCAACTCCTCGGGCTCTCGTTCCAGGGCCAACGCCAGCGCCGCCGTCAACTCATCGGTGCCGAGGCGCGAACGCAACGCGCCGAAAAACTGCCCATCGCGCACCACAAACAGCGCCGGCAGATGGAACACCTCATAACGCTGCACCAAGCCGCCGTTGTCGGCGGCGTCGATCCAACACAAACGCGCCACCGGCAACGCCAGTGTCGGCAATTGCTGGCGCGCCCAGCGGCAACTGGAGCAGCCGACACTGGTGAAAATCACCAGGCTGACACCACTCATCGCCAATAGCCGCTGGTCGGCGTCGAAATCAGTCAGTTCCCATTGCACTTCTATACTGGGTAAATCGCTGTCAGATAATTGAGACTTGGAGTCCAAGTTCATGGGACGTTTCCTACCTCACCCAGAGGAAATTCCGGTCGAGTTGACCTTGCAAAAACACGAATGCATCTCTGGCCAACGGCTGCACACTATCAGCCTCGGGGGCGTCGCGTGCAATTACCACCGCGCCTGGCGGCGCGGCACGGCGCTGCAAATACGCATGCCCAGCCTGGGCGAAAGCGCCTGCTACCTGGGCTACGTGGCGTGGTGCCTGCGGCGCAAGCACGGTTACCTGGTGGGCATCGCTTTTGTCGACGAACAGACCCTGTTCGGCGCGCGCATGGGCGAGCAGATCTGCCAGATGGAACGCTACCGGCGCCAGTACGGCGCACACGCCCAGGCCAACGACATTGAGGCCCTGGCCCTGGAGTGGGTGCACCAGCATGCCGCCGAGTTCTCCCACGACAGCGTGCGCCAGGCGTTTATGCCGCCCCTGCGGGATTAAACCGGTGTCTGCCCATTGTCGAACCGGCGCTTAACGCGCTAAGGTTCGGCACCCCGACGCGCCCCAATAAATCTGCTGTGCTCCGCCGCGCGGGGATCGCTGGCGGCCGGCACCCGTGACCTGACGAGTAACACGATGGCTGATTTACCGATCAATGACCTTAACGTCGCCTCCAACGAGACACTGATTACCCCCGATCAGCTCAAGCGTGATATCCCCTTGAGCGACGTGGCGCTGCGCACCGTGACCAAGGGCCGCGAAGTCATTCGCAATATCCTCGACGGTACGGACCATCGCCTGTTCGTGGTCATCGGGCCCTGCTCGATCCACGACATCAAGGCCGCCCACGAATACGCCGAGCGCCTCAAGGCGCTGGCCGCGGAAGTGGCCGACACCCTGTACCTGGTGATGCGCGTCTACTTCGAGAAGCCGCGCACCACGGTGGGCTGGAAAGGCCTGATTAACGACCCGTACCTGGACGACTCCTTCAAGATCCAGGACGGCCTGCACATCGGCCGTAAATTGCTCCTGGACCTGGCGGAAATGGGCCTGCCCACCGCCACCGAAGCCCTGGACCCGATCTCGCCGCAATACCTGCAGGACTTGATTAGCTGGTCGGCCATTGGCGCGCGCACCACCGAATCCCAGACCCACCGGGAAATGGCCTCCGGCCTGTCCTCGGCGGTCGGCTTCAAGAACGGCACCGACGGCGGCCTGACCGTGGCGATCAACGCCCTGCAGTCGGTTTCCAGCCCACACCGCTTCCTGGGCATCAACCAGGAAGGTGGCGTATCCATCGTCACCACCAAGGGCAACGCCTACGGCCACGTGGTGTTGCGCGGCGGCAACGGCAAGCCCAACTACGACTCGGTCAGCGTCGCCCTGTGCGAACAGGCGCTGAACAAGGCCAAGATCAAGCCCAACATCATGGTCGATTGCAGCCACGCCAACTCCAACAAGGACCCGGCCCTGCAACCCTTGGTGATGGAAAACGTCGCCAACCAGATCGTCGAAGGCAACCAGTCGATCATCGGCCTGATGGTCGAAAGCCACCTGAACTGGGGTTGCCAGGCAATCCCCAAGGACCTGGCCGAATTGCAGTACGGTGTGTCGATCACCGACGCCTGCATCGACTGGGCCAGCACCGAAACCACACTGCGCAGCATGCACGCCAAGCTCAAAGACGTGTTGCCCAAGCGCGAACGCCAGTAACCGGCACAAAAAAACCGGACCCCTTGAGGGGTTCCGGTTTTTTTGTGCCCGGTTTTTTTATCAGATCGCCGTCGCTCCGCCATCCACCGCCAACGCGTGGCCGGTGGTGAAGGCCGCGCCGTCGCTGCACAGGTACAGCACGGCGCTGGCGACTTCCTCCACCGTGCCGATGCGCCCCACCGGGTGCATGGCCGCGGCGAACTCGCCCTTACGCGGATCCGCCTCATGCGCGCGGCGGAACATGTCGGTGTCGATCACCGCCGGGCATACCGCGTTGACGCGGATTTTCTTCTTCGCGTACTCGATGGCCGCCGATTTGGTCAGGCCAATCACCGCGTGCTTGGAGGCCGCGTAAATGCTCATTTTCGGCGCCGCGCCCAAGCCCGCCACCGACGCGGTGTTGACGATCGCCCCGCCGCCCTGGGCCAGTAACAGCGGCAATTGGTACTTCATGCACAGCCAAACGCCCTTGACGTTGACCGACATGATGGCGTCGAACTCGTCCAGGGTGCCGTCGGCCAATTTGCCCTTCTCGATTTCGATACCGGCATTGTTGAAGGCGTAATCCAAGCGGCCGTAGGCATTGACTACCTGTGCCATCAGATTTTGTACATCGGCATCCTGGGTCACGTTGCAGCGCACGAACAACGCCTCACCCCCGGCTTCGCGGATCAACTGCACCGTGCCTTCGCCGCCCGCCACGTCCAGGTCCGCCACCACCACTTTCAAGCCTTCGGCGGCAAAAGCCTGAGCCGTCGCGCGGCCGATGCCGGCAGCGGCCCCCGTGACCAGCGCCACTTGCCCGGAAAACGTCATGCTCATTGTGCTGCCCTCGATGAATGCCCACATTTGGATGCCCGCAGTCTAGCCAGCGCACCCCGGCGCGCGGCAGCACTATCAAAAGGCCAGTTGGGCCCTTATGCGTTCCAGTGATGAATAACCCAGGCCAACTATCACCCAACTGGATCAACCCCTATTCGCTATCACGGCAAAGCTTGCCGCCACGGCCATCCGGGTCTATCACTCTGGCTTCCCCTCAGACTTGAGTGCGCACCATGACTGCCCAGACCAACCGCCAGTTCCTCCTCGCCAAACGCCCGGTGGGCGCCGCGACCCGCGAGACCTTCAGCTTCCAGCAGGTGCCCGTGGCGGAGCCGGGCGCCGGGCAGATCCGGGTCAAGAACCACTACCTGTCCCTGGACCCGGCCATGCGCGGCTGGATGAACGAGGGCAAATCCTACATCCCGCCCGTGGGTATCGGCGAAGTCATGCGCGCCCTGGGCGTGGGCCAGGTCGAGGCCTCCAACCACCCGGGTTTCGCCGTGGGGGACTACGTCAATGGTGCCCTGGGCGTGCAGGATTACTTCGTCGGCGAGCCGCGGGGTTTCTACAAGGTCGATCCGAACCTGGCACCGCTGCCGCGTTACTTGTCCGCATTAGGCATGACCGGCATGACCGCCTATTTCGCCCTACTGGACGTCGGCGCACCCAAGGCCGGTGACACCGTGGTGCTGTCCGGCGCGGCCGGGGCGGTGGGCAGCATTGCCGGGCAGATCGCCAAGATCAAAGGCTGCCGCGTCATCGGCATCGCCGGTGGCCAGGACAAATGCAAGTTCCTGATCGAGGAATTGGGCTTCGACGGCGCCATCGACTACAAGAGCGAGGACGTCCACGCCGGGCTCAAGCGCGAATGCCCTAAAGGCGTGGACGTGTACTTCGATAACGTCGGCGGTGACATCCTCGACGCGGTGCTCAGCCGCTTGAACTTCAAGGCGCGGGTAGTGATCTGCGGCGCCATCAGCCAGTACAACAACAAAGAGGCGGTCAAGGGCCCGGCCAACTACCTGTCGCTGCTGGTCAACCGCGCGCGCATGGAAGGTTTCGTGGTGATGGACTACGCCGCGCAGTTCGCCGCGGCGGGGCAAGAGATGGCGGGCTGGATTGCCCAGGGCAAGCTCAAGAGCAAGGAGGATATCGTCGAAGGCCTGGAAACCTTCCCCGAAACCCTGATGAAACTGTTCAATGGCGAGAACTTCGGCAAGTTGGTACTGAAAGTCGACTAACCCCCCTGTAGCAAGCGGGCTTGCCCGCTTGCTAAAACCAGGGTCAGTTGAGTTCGGCCACCACCGCCGCCAACGCCTGGGCCGGGTCGGCGGCCTGGCTGATCGGGCGACCGATCACCAGGTAGTCGGAACCGGCGTCCAGGGCCTGGCGCGGAGTGAGGATACGGCGTTGGTCGTCCTGGGCGCTGCCGGCCGGGCGAATGCCCGGGGTCACCAGTTGCAGGCTCGGGTGCGCCGCTTTCAGGGCCTGGGCTTCCATGGCCGAACACACCAGGCCATCCATCCCGGCCTTCTGCGCCAAGGCCGCGAGGCGCAGCACCTGCTCCTGGGGCTCGATATCCAGGCCGATGCCCGCCAGGTCTTCACGCTCCATGCTGGTCAGCACGGTCACGCCAATCAACAACGGCTGCGGGCCGCTGCGCTGGTCCAGCACTTCGCGGCACGCGGCCATCATGCGCAGGCCACCCGAGCAATGCACATTGACCATCCACACGCCCATTTCCGCCGCCGCCTTGACCGCCATAGCGGTGGTGTTGGGAATGTCGTGGAACTTGAGGTCCAGGAACACCTCGAAACCCTTGTCACGCAGGGTACCGACGATCTCCGATGCACAACTGGTGAACAGTTCCTTGCCGACTTTGACCCGGCACAGTGTCGGGTCCAGTTGATCGGCCAGTTTCAGTGCGGCGTCACGGGTGGGGAAATCCAGGGCGACGATGATGGGAGTCTGGCAGGCGGACATGGGTATGCTCTCAGGCAAGTCGAAATCGGCGCGCATTGTAGCGGAACCTAAACAGCTGCGGGGCCCGAAGATGGCTAAATCCACCCCGCAGCCGATTGGCGGGCCGTGGCCTCAGCGTTTTTCCTCGACCCGCGCCTGGCTGGAGCTCCAGTCGGTGAGCAGGCTATAGGCCACTGCCAGCAGCGTCGGGCCGATGAACAGGCCGATAAAGCCAAAGGCGATCAACCCGCCGAACACCCCCAACAGCACGATCACCAGCGGCAAAGTGCCGCCGCGGCTAATCAGGTACGGCTTGAGCACGTTGTCCACGCCGCTGATTATCAGCGTGCCCCAGATGCCGAGGAACACCGCCATGCCGTACTCGCCCTTCCAGGCCAGCCATGCGGTAGCGGGAATCCATACCAGCGGCGGGCCCATGGGGATCAGGCTGAGCAGGAAGGTAACGATGCCCAGCACCAGCGCACCCGGCACGCCGGCAATCAGGAAGCCGATCAGGGCCAGGATCGCCTGGGCCGCCGCCGTGCCGATCACGCCGTTGACCACCCGCTGCACCGTGCCGGCCACCAGTTCGATGTAGTAGCCGGCGCGGTCGCCGATCAGGCGTTCAAGCAGGCGATGGACGAACATCGCCAGGCGCGGGCCATCGCGGTAGAAGAAAAACACGAAGACGATGCTCAGGGTCAGCTCCAGGATGCCGCCGCCGATCTGCGCGCTACGGGCCAGTAGCCAGTTGCCGACCTGGCCCAGGTACGGTTTGATCGCCACCATCAGCGCCGCACCTTGCTCGTCGATGCTGTTCCAGATACCCACGAGGCGCTCGCCCACCAGCGGCAGGCCCGCTAGCCACGCGGGGGCTTCGGGCAAGCCATCGACCTGCACATCCTTGATGAACCCCGTGGCGTCGCGCACATGGTCGGCCAGGTTGAACCCCAACCACACCAGCGGCACCGCCACCAGCAGCATCCAGCCCAGGGTCAGCAACGCCGCCGCCAGGGATTCGCGGCCATTGAGCCAGCGGGTCAGCAGGCGCATCAGCGGCCAACTGGCGAACGCCAGCACCGCGCCCCAGAACAGCGCCGACCAGAACGGCGCCATCACCCAGAAACTGGCGCCAAACAGCACCAGCAGCAGGATCTGCACCAAGAGGCGGTCATTATTAATCATGGAAAATCTCGTGAAGGGCCCGCGACTGAGAATAGGCGAACGTCAGTGGGACGCTCGCCTCGCGGCGCAGCTTAACGCAACAGGTCGATGTGCAGGCCGCGGGTTTCCTTGCTGGCCACTTCCATGCGCGCCGCGCGCACACCCTGGCCGATCAAGGCCTGGCGCCAGGCTTCAGCCTGGGGCCCGGACAGGCTGACGCGCGAGGTAGTGTCCAGGTTCAACGCCCGGGACAGCAGGGTCAGCCAGGCCGGTTGCGGTTCGCCGCCCAGGGCGGGTAAGTCCAGCTCGCCGGTGCTCTTGAGCTGGCGCAGCAAGGTTGCCGAGGTGGGCAGCAGCTCGCCCAGCGGTGCGCTGGCGTCGAACTGTTCGACATGCAGGTAGGCGCGGCGGTTGCCCCGGGTGATGCCGTACAGCGCCACCAGGGTGTTGTCTTGGGGGGCAGCCAGGCGCAGCAGCAGGTACGCCTGCTGTTCATCGGCACCGTAGAGCTTGGCGTTACCGAACACGTCGTTGGCCCACAGGCTGCTGGCGCCGCAATCACGGGCCTGGCACCAGAACAGCAACTGCGCACCTTGCTTTTGCAAGGCTTCGCGGGCGGAGGTAAAGGCCTGGGCGGAGGAATGTTCCGGCGGCAGTTCGTAGGTGACGGCTGTGGTTTGCCCACGGGCGGTAACCTGGCCATCGAAACGCAATTGCCCGCTGATCCGGCGGATCGAGCCCAGTGGGTAGGTGCGTTCCATTTCGGCGGCGGGGCGGTAGTCGACGATCTGCGCGTCTGGCATGCGCGGCACCAGCGCCAGGTCCTGGCTGCCGGTAACGTCGGTGGCGAACAACAAGGGACTGGCGCAGCACAAGCCCAGCAGACTGAGTAGACGCATGGGCTCTCTCATCGGTTGGGCAGCGCCTGTGTGGCATCGGGGCGGGGCGCGGCGAGGTAGCGGTTTGACATGGTTGACTCCCGTTTCAATCCGCCCAGCCTCGGCAGTTGCCCGCGTCAAGTCAAGGAACGGCGAAGAAGCGATTGAAACAGTCTGCAACAAGGATCGCACCCGCCTCGTCATTCAGGTGTAAATGATGGCCACCCGGTAGCAGCTCATGGCCGAACGGCAGGCGCGCCAGCAACTCGGGATGTTGGGCTAGCATGCCGTCGGCCGCGACCACCAGCCGCGTCGGACACGCCACCCGCTGGACGAAGGCCATCGCCTGCTCTTCGGTCAGGCGTACCGGTGACGGCAAGGTTAAACGGCTATCACTGCGCCAGGTGTAACCGCCCGGCACCGGCATCAGCCCGCGCTGGGCGAGCAACTGCGCGGCCTCATGGCTGACCGCCACCAAGCCTTTCATGCGCGCGGCGATGGCCCGGTCCAGGCTGTCATGGACGTTCTTGCGCTTGTCCTGCAGGTTCATTTGCGCTTGCAACGCCATGCCCAGGCGTTCGGCCGCGTTGTCGGCCTTGGCCGTGGGCGGGATCACGCCGTCGATCATCGCCAAATGGCTGACCCGCTCTGGCACCGCCCCCGCCAGCACCAGCGACACAATAGCGCCCATGGAATGCCCAAGCAGGGCGAACCGCTGCCAGCCCAGTTGCTCGGCCACCTGCAACACATCGTAGGCGTAGTCCCACAACGCATACCCGGCGCCGGGCGGGCGATGGTCGGAATGCCCATGGCCGGCCATATCCAGGGCGACGATGCGCAGCCCCTCAAGCTTGGGTGCCAGGCGCGCGAAGCTGTTGGCGTTGTCCAGCCAACCGTGCAGGGCGATCACCGGCAAGCCGTCCTCGGGGCCGAACAAATGCGCCGCCAACTCGATGTGGGGCAGGCTCAGGCGCACTTCTTCCACGGCGCTGGTCATTGCACGCTCCCGCAGGGGCGGCGCTGCCAGCGCTCGAACAGGTTTTTGAGCAGGGTCGCAGTGTCCTGCGGGCGCTCCAGGGGGAACATGTGCCCGCCCGGCATGCTCAAGGACTCGCCGTGAGGCATGCGCCCGACGGAACTGGCGTGATGGCGCATCACCACGCGGCTTTTCTGCCCGCGCACCACCGCCAGTGGCACCTGCAACTGGCGGGTGCGGCCGGGGCTGGTGTGGGGCACGCCACGGTAGATGCTGATTTCCGTGGCCGGGTCGAAACGCAAACGTAAGCGATCGCCGACCTGATGCAAGCCGTGCTGCAGATATGCATCGAAGCAGTCCGGATCGAAGCCGCGAAACAGCGTCTTGCCGGAGAAGTAATGGCGCGCCGCCGCCAGGTCGCTGAATTCCTCGCGCCGCCCCAGGGTGCGCCCGGCCGGTGTCAGGCGGTCGATGAAGCCCAAGCGTTTGGCCGCGCGGATCACCCATTGGTCGGGGCGGGTCAGCACGGGCGAGTCGAGCATCACCACGCCCCGGTAGAGCTGCGGGCAACGCAGCGCCGCGTGCAAATGCAACACGCCGCCAAAGGAATGGCCCACGCCCCACACCGGCTCAGGTTGCTGCTCCAGGTGATGGATCAGCTCGTCCACCAGGTTGTACCAGTTGTCGTCTGCCGGAAAACGCGGGTCATGGGCATGCTGGGGCAAATGTGCCACTTCAAACTCCGGCGCCAACGCCGCGAACAACTTGCCGTAGGTGCCCGAAGGGAAGCCGTTTGCATGGGCGAAAAATATCTGCTGCGACATAGCGACGCGTCCGAAAAATTCAAAACAAGGGCTCGATTGTCTGTAAGAAAGCGCCTCACAGCAATGACCGTAAACGCCAGGAATGATGACAGTCCGGTCACGGTGATGGCCGCTACCTGTAAGTTCTGACAGTTGACAGCCACACGCCAGGCGCCCACAACAGCAGAACCTGATGGCCCGCGCCGAGGTTTGTGTGATGCTCCACACCCATACGCCGAACATTATCGCCGCAGACCCCCGCGGCCTGGTTGTACGCACCGTGGCTTACCAGCGCCGCAGCGCCGAGGAGGCGGCCCGACGCTGCGTCACCCAACAGCGCTACGACGCAGCTGGGCGCTTGGTGCAAAGCCGCGACCCGCGCCAATTCCAGCGCCTGGAAGAGGGCCAGCCCGGTATTGCCAACCAAACCACGGTGTTTTCCCTGTCGGGCGCGGCGCTGCTGTCAGACAACAGCGACGCCGGTTGGCGCCTGAACCTCTCCGGCGCTGCCGGGCAGGCCCTGCACGGTTGGGACCAGAAGCACAGCCACACCCGGCAGACCTACGACAATCAACTGCGGGCACAGGCTGTTTTCGTACAGGCCGATGCTGATGCACCACACTGCATCGCCCGCCTTTCCTACGCCGACGCTAGCGCCGAACACGCGGCCCACAACCGCTGCGGCCGCTTGATCCGCCATGACGACACCGGCGGCGCGCAGTTTTTTGCCGAATTCAGCCTCAGCGGCGCGCCCCTGGAACATGGCCGCCGCTTCCTCGCCCAACCCCAGTGGGCCGTGGACTGGCCCGCAACAGAGGCCGAGCGTGACGCCCATTTGGAACCTGAACTGGCGGCTAGCCACTTTGCCTACAACGGCGCCGCCGAACTGATCGCCCAGACCGATGCCCTGGGCAACCGTCAGCGCCTGCGCCACACCCGCGCCGGCGAATTGCACGAAGCGCACCTGAACTTGCAAGGCAGCACACAAGAGCAACTCGTGCTCAGTGAGGTCCGCTACAACGCCTTCGGCCAGATCGAGCAGCAACGGGCAGGCAACGGCGTGCTGTCCAGTGCGACGTTTCGCCCCGAGGATGGGCGCCTGGTGCACCTCAAAACCCAGGCCAACAACAAAGCCCCCAGCCAGGACCTGACCTACACCTACGACCCCGTGGGCAATGTGGTGTCCATCACGGACGCCGCCCAAGCCGTGCGTTACTCGCGCAACCAACGCATTGCGGCCATCAGCACGTTTCGCTACGACAGCCTCTATCGCCTGATCGAGGCCACTGGCCGGCAAATCCGCAACGCGCCGGGCGGGCCCCAGGCCCCGGCCTTCCAGTCGCCCCCTGACCCCAGCCAATTGGAGAACTACACCCAGGCCTACCACTACGACGCCGCCGGCAACCTGGAGCTGTTGCAACACAGCGCCGCCAGCGGCAACCGCAGCGAACGCACGGCCATCGCCGCCGACAACAACCGCAGCCTGCCTTACACCGACCCGGGCCAAGCCCCCGGCGACGGCGAAATCCGCGATGGCTACGACGACAATGGTAACCTGAAGATCCTGCAACCGGGACAGCACCTGGCTTGGGACGCCCAGAACCGTTTGCAGCAGGTCGATCAAGTAGTACGCGAAGACGGCCCCAACGACAGGGAGTTGTACCTCTACGACAGCAACGGCCAGCGCCTGCAAAAAATCCGCGAGGCCTACACCGCAAAACTGACCCGCACCCACGAAACCCGCTACTTACCAGGGTTGGAAATTCGTACAGGGCCAACGCAAACCCTGCACCTCATCACCCTGCACGCCGGGCGCTGCACGCTGCAGGTGCTGCACTGGCAACAGGGCCGCCCTGCCGACATCCCTCAGGACCAGATGCGCTACGGCTTCACCGACCACCTGGGCTCCAGCACCCTGGAACTGGACGCCAACGCCGCCCTTATCAGCCAGGAAAGCTATTACCCCTACGGTGCAACCTGCTGGTGGGCAGGGCGCAACCAGGCAGAGGCCAGCTACAAGACCCGGCGCTACTCAGGCCAGGAACGCGATGCAACCGGGTTGTACTACTACGGCCAACGCTACTACGCGCCGTGGCGCCAGCGCTGGCTCAATGCCGACCCCAGTGGCACCGCCGATGGCTTGAATCTATTTGCCATGGTGCATGGCAACCCGGTGCGGTTTGTCGACATGCAAGGGTTGGGCGCGCTTGAGGCCTTGCGAGCATTTGCCTGGACCTTCGGGCGCGAAAGCGTTTCAGCCATCGCCAGCGCGGTAGTGCGCTACGGCAGCACGTTAGTCATCACGGCCCTGCACAGCGCCGTTGGGAACCCACTAGGGTTCACGGTGGCAGGCGTCGTCGTAGGCGGCGCAATAGGCATGGCGACCGGCATGGCGGCCGCCAACAACTGGGCCCATGGCTCCCGGCACCGAATGGCGCTGTTGGCCGCTGGGGCAGCGACGGGCTTGGCGCTCAATGCTGGGCCCTCAGTCCTTGGGCATTTCATCCCTGTGCTTGATGTCGCAGGCGCCGCTATTAATGTGCCAGCAATCTTCACCCTCGCCACGCCACTGGCGAACCTGGCACGGGAGAGTGTCTCGCAAGCGGTCAATCATATTGGCCAGACCAACCCCTGGGTCGGCGTGCCGCCCGCCGCGGCGTTCAGTTACAGCCTCGCCGCCTCCGGCGCCACGGCGGGTTCCGTGGGCGCCTTGACCAGCCTCATGCTGAGCAATGATCCCTACGACCCTTTAACCATCGTCGAAGGCACGTTGGGGGCAGGTATCGCCACCGGCAGCGGAGTGGGTGCATCCGCGGCGGCCCGGACCGGCAACGCGAGCGCCCCCACCAAACCCGCCAAGGGCGGCTCCATGACGGTAGACGCCGAAAAACTGATAGTGAACAGCGTGATGCGTTCTGCGTTTTCCCTTCCAGTTCAATTGGTCACCCACCCACTGGCGGTGACCGAAGTCCTGGGGCCGGCCCTGGGCTTGGCCACCCGTGGTGTGAGTCGCGCGTCCACCAGCGTCATCGCGGGGCTGCGGTTGGCGGTCAAGCCTGCAATCGAACAAGGTGTGGAGAACTTCCTGAACCCCGGCGCCAACGAGGCGGCGACGCCGATTCAAGAGATTGAACTGAGCGAAATCCAGACCCTTTCCCGCAGGCTTCAGGTCCCTCTAGGCGGGCATGAACGCTTGGTCTGAGGGCGGTTACCGCACCGGCGGTGTCTGCCCCAGCGGCACCACCGCCATGGTCAGGCGCGACACGCAACTGGCCTTGCCTTCGTCGCTGGTCAAGCGGATGTCCCAGACGTGGGTGGTGCGCCCGATGTGGATGGCCCTGGCCACCGCCGTGACCCGGCCGCTGCGCAAGCCGCGCAGGTGGTTGGCGTTGATTTCCAGGCCCACGCAATAGAATTGGCTGGCGTCGATGCACAGGTAGCTGGCCATGGAGCCGACGGTTTCGGCCAGCACCACCGAGGCGCCGCCATGGAGCAGGCCGTAGGGCTGGTGGGTGCGATGGTCGATGACCATGCTGGCGGTGAGGGACTCTTCGTCAAAGGACTCAAAACGGATATCCAGCACTTGGCCAATGGTGTTTTTCTGGATCGCGTTCAACTGCTCGATATTGGGAGTGGTACGCCACAGGCTCATCGCTACTTCCTTTTATGGTTTTTGGAAACGCTCAATCCTGCCACAGGACGGCCTCGCCCTGCTCGCTCCAGGCCTCCAGACGCGGGCCGTAGGTGGCTTCGATGACGTTGCGCTTGATTTTCAGGGTGGGGGTCAAAAAGCCGTTATCCACTGCCCAGCGCTCCTTGACCACCACCAGGCGTTGCAGCCGTTCGTGTTTATCCAGGCTGGCGTTGACCTGGTGCAAGAGGCTCTCCAGGCTGGCGCACAAGTGCTCGCGGGCCTCGGCCAGGCCTTCGGCCGAGAGCACGCATAAGCCCAGCGGTGCTTTCAGGCCATCACCTACCAGGCATACCTGCTCGATGCGCGGGTGTGCGGCCAGGCGATTTTCGATGGGCGCCGGGGCGACGTACTTGCCAGTGCTGGTTTTGAAAATGTCCTTGAGGCGCCCGGTGAGGCGCAAGTGGCCCTGGCTGTCCTGCTCGCCTTTGTCGCCGGTACTGAGGAAACCGTCCGCCGTCAGGGCTTCGGCGGTTTTTTGCGGCTCCTTGAAGTAGCCGAGCATGGTGGCCGGGCTACGCACCAACACTTCGCCGGTGGGTTCGATGCGCACCTCGACCTGCGGGCAAGGCTGGCCAATCCACCCCGGTTTGCTCTGCCCTGGCGCACACACGTGGGAATAGCCGCAGTTTTCGGTCATGCCGTACACCTCCAGCACATCCAAGCCCAGGCGCCGATACCAGTGCAGCAGGCTCAGGGGCACCGGCGCCGCGCCCGAGAGGGCGATGCGCACGGCGTCCAGCCCCAACCCGGCGAGTACCTTGCGCCCCACCCGCGGCCCTATCCAGGGCAGGCCCAGGAGAAAGTCCAGGCGCTGGGCCGGGATCTTGGCGTACACGCCCAACTGGAACCGGCTCCAGATGCGCGGCACGGCAAACAGCGCCGTGGGCCGCGCGCGTTGCAGGTCGGCAACGAAGGTGTCGAGGCTTTCGGCGAAAAACACGGTTTGGCCGCTATAGATCGACGCCAGTTCGACGAACATCCGTTCGGCCACATGGCACAAGGGCAAGTACGACAGCAAACGATCGCCCTCCCCCAGGCCAAACAACTGGGTGCCTTGGGTGGCGGCAAACCCCAAGCTGGCGAAGCTGTGCATCACCCCTTTGGGCAGGCCCGTGGTGCCGGAGGTGTAGACGATGGTTGCCAGTTGCCCGGCGTCGGGGCTGGGGTTGTCCTGGATCGGCGAGCAGGCTTGCAGGTCGGCCCAGGTGAAATCGAACGTGCCCTCGGGGCACAGCGGCAGGCTGATACGGGGCAGGCCAGGGGCAACGCCGGGGGCCATGGCCGGCCAGTCATCGAGCTTGCCGATGAACGCCAGCGCCGCCTCCGAATGCTCCAACACCTGGGCCACGGCTTCGGCGGTGAGGTTGGGGTACAGCGGCACCGAGACATGGCCGGCCATCCAGATCGCCAGGTCGGCGATGATCCAATGGGCACAGTTCTTCGAGATGATGGCGATGTGGCTGCCCTGGGGCAGCTCCCGCGCCCGCAGCCAGTGAGCCGCACACCGCGCCTGATGGCCGACATCGGCCCAAGTCAGGGTTTCGACCCGCCCACCGCCCAAGGGCTGGACCAGAAAACGCTGGCCGGGGTGGCGCGCTTCGCGCTCGTAGAACGGGTCCAGCGGCAAACGCAAGGCAGCAGGCATGGGTGTGCTCCTTTATTGTGTTTGCCGGCAAGCGTAGTTCAGGCGCTGGCACTTGGCTGCTAATGCCCCCTCCTGCACCCGCTACGCCCAATCCTGGGGGAGCAGGCTTTTGTGGGAACCCGCAATGGCGATTTGTCAGAAGCACCCATGTCGACTGTTCTGCCGCCATCGCGGGCAGGCCCGCTCCCACAGTTGAACTGTGCGGGTGGGGGTTTCATTTTCCCTCTGTGGGGAGCCTGGAGTGGCGATGACGACGGGTAGGCGCCCTCTTCGACAGAGGTTTGCTGCTACCTAAGCATCCGCTCAGGGGTGTTTGACGCTGTTGAGGGCCATCGCCGCCGCCAGCGGCCAGTCGCCTTCGAGTTCAGCGAGGCTGGCGGTGCTCATGGGTTGCGGGGGGCCGCCGTGCAGCAGGCCGATCAAGTTGCCCACCAGGGGTTGGTGGCTGACCAGCAGCAGGTTGTCGGCCGAGTCCAGCTGCGCCAGGGCCGTCAACGGGTCGGTGTCGGGCGTGAGCCAAGGCACGGTGCGGATCTCGGGTTCGAAACCCAGGGCCTCGCGCACCAGTTGCGCCGTTTGCTGCGCCCGCACGTAGGGGCTGGCGAGGATGGCCTGGATCGGCTGGCCGACCAGGTGGGCGGCGCTGCGCAACACCTCCCGGCGGCCCTGCGCGGTCAGGTTGCGTTGCGCGTCACTGGGGGCATGGGGCTGGGCCTCGCCGTGGCGCAACAGCCACAGCTTCACAGCTTGGGTTCCTCGTCACGCACCGGGTGCGGTGCCGGGGGCACGGTGTGGGGCGCTTCGCCTTCGGGGCTGCGCGGGGTCGGCCAGTCGGCGAACGGCCAGGGTTTCTGGTCGCTGTGGAAACTGCCGAAGCGGCCGATCTGCGCCAGAAACTGGCTCAGGCTATCGCCAAAATTCATCAGGCTGGCGCTGGGTGCGCCGTAGATCAGGCGATAGACCAGTTGCACCAGCACCACCGCGCCGAGGATCAACTGCGCCACCTGCCACACCAGCAGGTACACCAACATCCACACCACGCGCAGCAGGATGGATTCGTACTTGGCCGCCGTTTTTGCATCGTTCATGGCTTGCTCCCGTTGTCGTTCAGTTGAAACCGCTGGTGGAAATAAAGTCGACGTCGGTCTTGGGTTCGCCGCGCATCAGCAACTCGATCACTTGGCTGAGGGTACGCCCTTCGAACAGGATCGCGTGCAACCCGGCCACCAGCGGCATGTACACGCCCACTTCCTGAGCCTTGGCCTTGAGCACCTTGAGGGTATTGACCCCTTCGGCCACCTCGCCCAGGCGTGTAACCGCCTCTTCCAGGCTCAGGCCCTGGCCCAGGGCGAAACCAACCTGGTAGTTGCGGCTCTTGGCCGAGGAGCAGGTGACGATCAGGTCGCCCACCCCGGCCAGGCCAAGGAAGGTCATGGGGTTGGCGCCCTGGTTTACCGCAAAACGGGTCATTTCCGCCAGCGCCCGGGTAATGAGCATGCTCTTGGTGTTTTCCCCCATGCCCAGGGCCACCGCCATGCCGGCGATGATCGCGTAGACGTTCTTCAGCGCCCCGCCCAGCTCCACGCCAAAGCGATCGGCGCTGGCATACACGCGAAAGGTGCGGCCATGAAGCGCAGCCTGGACCTGCTGGCACAAGGCTTCGTCTTCACTGGCCACCACTGTGGCGGTCAAGGCATGCTCGGCCACTTCGCGGGCCAGGTTGGGCCCCGACAACACACCAATGCGCGCCTGGGGGGCGATTTCTTCGAGGATCTGGCTCATCAGCTTGAAGCTCTGGGCCTCGATGCCCTTGGTCAGGCTGACCAGAAGCTTGCCGCTCAGGCGTTCGGCGTGGGGCGCCAGCACCGCGCGCAGGGCGCTGGAGGGCAGCGCGACGAAGCACAGGTCGCAATCATTCAGTGTGGCGGTGAGGTCGGTGACCGGCGCTACGCCCGGGTGAATCTTGATGCCCTTGAGGTAGCGCGGGTTCTCGCGGTTGACCCGAATGGCCTCGGCCTGCTCCGGGTCACGCATCCACTGGCGTACCTGATGGCCGTTTTCGGCCAGCAGATTGGCCACGGCGGTGCCGAAGCTGCCGCCTCCCAGGACCGCAATGGGCTGCTGTTGAGTCATAGGTGATCCGTTAATCCATACCGAGGGCGATGGCGCATTATACGGAGCCGCCGACCTGCGGCCAGCCCCGTGGCCATTTACCTGAACATGCGGCAATCGCCGGGGTTAATCGGGGGAAAATGCAAGTAACTGGACTGGAAAACTCCAGCGCCTCGGTTAACATGCGCGCCCATTACCGGTTTTCAAGGCTGTACCGTGTCTTTTGGCCCCCGCCCCTCGTGTTCGCCCCTGTTGCTGCTGATGCTACTGCTCAGCGACAGCTTGCTGGCCGAGGACCTGTTCCTGGACAACCCGCCCCTGCCCCACGTGCTCACCGCCACGCGCCTCAAGCAGGCCCCGGCGGCGGTGCCGGGCAGCATGACGGTGCTCGACCGGGCGCTTATCAACGCCAGCGGCGCGCGGGACATCAGCGAACTGCTGCGCCTGGTGCCGGGGATGATGGTCGGGCACATCAGCGGCAACCAGGCCCTGGTCAACTACCACGGCACCAACGCCAACGAAGCGCGGCGCATGCAGGTGCTGATCGACGGGCGCTCGGTGTACCGCGCCGGGTTGGCCACCGTGGACTGGAGCGATATCCCGGTGGCCCTGGAAGATATCGAGCGCATCGAAGTGTTCCGCGGCCCCAACACCGTCAGCTACGGCGCCAACGCACTGATGGCGGTGGTCAACATCCTCACCCGCGCCCCGGCCGACAGCCATGGCACGCGGCTCAAGGCCACGGCCGGCCAGCGCGGCATCGGCGACTGGTACGCCAGCCAGGGCCAGGGCTGGGGCTGGGACGGCGGCGACCTGCGCCTGTCCCTCTCCGGCCAGCAGGACGATGGCTTCGACAACGACCGCCGCGGCGCCGACTACCGCGACAGCCGTCGCCTGAACCGCGTCAACCTGGCCTTGAGCCAGGCTCTGGACGAGCGGCAAAGCCTGGACTGGCAATTCAACGCCAAGGAAGGCAGCAACCAGCGGCCTTATACCTACCGCCCCGTGTTCCATGGGGTGACACGCGGCGGCGATAATTCTGACGTGAGCGCCAAAGACTACGCCGGCTCGCTGCGCTGGAACCTGGAGCTGGACCCACGCCACAGCCTGTATATCCAGGGCTCGGCGCAGCAGTGGGACCGCCAGCAGACCTGGCGCGCCTGCGACGCCGCCATCTCCTTCAGCCCCGAGCTGAGTCGCCTCTGGCAGCTCAACCCGCACTACACCGAACGCCTGGCGCGCAACATGGACAAGCACGCCGGCGGCCCGGCCCCCGCTGGCACCGCCGAGGAGCGGGCCCTGGCCGAGCAGGTGCTCGCGCAATGGAAGCAAGGGGGCAACCAGACCCTGTGCGGCGACATCGACCAGAGCATCCGCGAATCGCGCTACGACCTGGAAATCCAGGACACCCTGAGCCTGTCCGATAGCCTGCGCCTGGTCAGCGGCATGAACTATCGTTACGACCGGGCAGATTCCGAGACTTACTTCAATGGCACCCTCGACGACACCACATGGCGCCTGTTCGGCCAGTTGGAGTGGCGGGCTAGCGAACACTGGCTGCTGCAAGGCGGCGCGATGTTCGAGGACACCCGTTTGAGTGGTCATTCGCTGACCCCGCGGGTGGCCCTCAACTACCTGATAACCCCGCGCCACGGCCTGCGGGCAGTGTATGCCGAAGCAGTACGCTCGCCGGACATGTTCGAGAACAACATCGACTGGAGCTACCGGGTCACCGGCCTGTCGCCGCGCCCCAACGGCCAGGACAGCGGCCGCTACTTCGTGCGCACCCGGGGCCCGGGCAACCTCGACAAGGAGCACATGCGCTCGCGGGAGCTGGGCTACAACGGCCACTTCGCCGACCTGGGCCTGGCGCTGGACGTCAAGCTGTTCCACGACGACATCAGCGACATGATTAGCGAGCCCCTGCGCAACAATCAGTACATCGCCACTAACGCCAGCAGCGCCCGCTTCAGCGGCGCTGAAACCCAGCTCGACTGGCAACTGGGCAGCGCCGACCGCGTGCGCCTGACCTACGCCTATGTCGACGCCCACGCCAGCAATGCCCTGGACCGCAAACTCTCGGCGCGCAACAGCGGCTCGGCGGGCTGGATGCGCGATTGGGGGCGGGGCTGGTCCAGCGCCCTCTTCTACTATGGCGACAGCGCCCTCAACGGCTACCGCTTCGAGCGCCTCGACACGCGCATCGCCAAGCGCCTGAGCCTGGGCAAAGCCCAACTGGAACTGGCCGGCGTGCTGCAACAGCGCCTCGACCAGCAACCCAGCACCTTCGCCGACAACGCCTATGACTCGCGCCACCAGGCGTACTTCAGCGCGCAGTTGGAGTTCTGACATGGGCGCCCAGCGGTCACGAGTGGCATCTATTGTGCGACGCAGGCTCGGCACCCTCGGCCTGGCGCTGGCCTGCCTGATCGCCAGCCTCGGCGCGCGCGGTGCCGACATCCTGCTGGTGGGCGCACAACACAACGACGGCATCGCCGCGTTCACCCAGGCCCTGCGGGACCTGCGCCCCGCCGACAGCGTGCGCTTCCAGCCCCTGGCCGACGCCCCCGCGCCTGGCAGGCTGGCCGCCGACACGCGGCTGATCCTGCTCGACCCGCCGAGCCTGGACTGGCGCCTACAAGAGCACCGCGGCCCGGCGACCCTGGTGCTGCGCATCAGCCGCCTGCAAGCGCGCCAACGCCTGGGCGAGCAGGTGCCGCCCAGGCTCAGCCTGCTGTGGAGCGACCCGCCCCTGGCGCGGCAACTGCGCCTGACCCGCCAACTCCTGCCACAGGCCAAGCGGGTGGGCGTGCTGTACAGCGACGGCAGCGAATTCCTGCTGCGCGAACTGCATCACCTGGCCGGCCCCATGGGCCTGGAACTGGTGGCCCAGCGCTGGGACAACATCGCCGACAGCCGCCCCTTGCAACATGTGCTGGGCAGCAGCGATGTGCTGCTGGGCCTGGACGATCCGCAGTTGTACAACTCCAAAACCGCGAAAAACCTGCTGCTCAGCACCTACGCCCGCCAGCAGGCGCTGATCGGACCCAACGCCGGTTTCGTCAAGGCCGGCGCCCTGGCCAGCACCTACAGCGACCAGGACGATTGGCTCGCTGTGCTCGACACCCTGCTCGACCGCCCTCCCAGCCAATGGCCGCGCAGCCTCTACCCGACGCAATTCAAAGTGCAGAGCAACCCTCAGGTGGCACGCTCCCTGGGGCTGGAAACGATCGATGAGCCCGCCATGGCCACCCGGCTGGCCGAAGGAGAGCAGCGCCCATGACCTTGCGTCGCCGTTGGGACATCCATACCCGCACCCAGGTCATCAGCGTCGGCCCGGCGCTGTTGCTGACCCTGTTGCTGGTCAGCTTCTTCACCTTCGTGCGCATCCAGGATTTGCGCCAAGAGCTCAACCACACCGGCCAATTGATCGCCAACCAGTTGGCCCCGGCCACCGAGTACGGGGTGATTTCCGGCAACAACGAAGTGCTGGAGAGCTTGCTGCAAGCGACCCTGTCGATCCCCCACGTGCGCTTTCTAGAGGTGCAGGACCGGGCCAACAATATTCTGGTGTACGTCGAGCGCCCTTCCGACACCCACAACCTGTCCCAGCAAGTCGAGGTTTTCCAGGCGCCGGTACGCTTGCAGCGCATCGCCTTGAACAATGACTTTTTCCAGAACCGTGGCGCCGCTCCCGGCGCACCCGCCGAGGATTACCTGGGGCGGGTGATTGTCGGCATGTCCAATGACGCCTTTAGCCAGCGCCAACAGGAAATCCTCTTGAAAGCAGCGGTGCTGGCATTGTTCGCCCTGCTGTTCACCTTCCTCCTGGCCCGACGCCTGGCGGCGAGCCTGGCGCAGCCGATCAGCGCCATGGGCACGGCGGTCAAGGCCATCCAACAGGGCGACTACAGCAAACCGCTGCCGGTGGTGGACGATGCCGAACTGGGTAGCCTGGCCAAACACATCAACAACCTCGCCCGAGGCCTGGACCAGGCCAGCCGCGAGCAGCAGCAGGCCATGGCGCAACTGATCCAGACCCGCGAAGAAGCCGAACGGGCCAACAATGCCAAGTCCGATTTCCTGGCCATGATGAGCCACGAACTGCGCACGCCGATGAATGGCGTGCTGGGCATGCTGCAACTGCTCGAAACCACCGAGTTGACCGAAGAGCAGATCGAGTACGCGGCCCTGGCCTGCGAATCCACCGAGCACTTGCTCAAGGTCATCAACGACATCCTCGACTTCTCACGCATTGAACGCACGACCCTGGAACTGGAGCACATCCCGTTCAACCTTGCCGAGCTGATTAACAGCTGCGCCCAGGCCTTCGCCCACGACGCCACGCAGCGTGGCCTGAGCCTGGAGGTAGACATTCCCGCCGGCATGCAGGCACTGGAGGTATGCGGCGATCCGACGCGCATCCGGCAAATATTGGTCAACCTGGTGGGTAACGCGCTGAAGTTCACCGAGCAGGGCCGCGTCACCATTGCCCCGCAATGGCAAATCCTGGACCACGACCTGCTGTGGTTCACCTGCAGCGTCAGCGACAGCGGCATTGGCATTTCCAAGCAGAGCCTGGAACTGATGTTCAACGCCTTCCAGCAGGCCGACAGCTCAATCTCCCGGCGCTACGGCGGCACCGGCCTGGGCCTGCCCATCGCCCGCACACTGGCTGAACGCATGGGTGGCACCCTGCGCGCCCAGAGCGAGGAGGGCCGGGGTTCGGTGTTTACCCTGCAAATCCCCCTGGAACTGTGCCGCCGGCCCCTGCCGTCGCTCGTTCCACGCACCCTCAGCGCCAAGGCGCACGGCGAAGGGCGCAATGTGCTGCTGGTGGAAGACAACCCGGTCAACCAAACCGTAATAGAAGCCATGTTGCGCAGCCTGGGCTTTACCGTCAGCGTCGCCACCGATGGCGAGCAAGCGGTGCGCAGCGCCGAGAGTCTGATCTTCGAGGCGATCCTGATGGACTGTCGCTTGCCGCTGATCGACGGCTACGAGGCCACCCGGCAAATCCGCCAACTGCCCGGTTGCGCCGAACTGCCAATCATTGCCCTGACCGCCAATGCCCTGCAGGGCGACCGCGAAGCCTGCCTGCGGGCGGGAATGAACGATTACCTGGCCAAGCCGTTCAAACGCACTGACTTGCAGCAGATTTTGCAGCGCTGGGTGCGGTAGCACAGAGCTTTCATCGATCTGCGACTGGCGTGAAAGACGAAAGTGCGGCAGTCTTAGGCACCCTAACGGGCCTCTAAAAGGGCTTGAATAAAAATTTCAGTGCACAAGTGTACATTCATGTCCTTGGTGCTGTGACTTTCACTACAACGCAATAGTCTATGAGTAGGCTACCGGCTCGGGGCATCACCGCTCCGGGCGCCTGGGAAGATTCGCCCCACCTGCCGCATGGGATTATTGAGGAGCTCGCATGACCAAACAAAACGCCTTTACTCGGGAAGAACTGCTGCGCTGCAGTCGCGGTGAGCT
>RCMZ01000367.1_pt1 | contig 33825 bp, 13 predicted proteins | sample 2041141 | NCBI WGS metagenome assembly RCMZ01 (sample SAMN09708263, study PRJNA481090) | Wastewater metagenome, whole genome shotgun sequencing project. | biome: sewage; isolation source: Davis station wastewater (DW) | place: Antarctica: Davis Station | collected 2010-03-01 | reverse complement strand
CAAGCGTATGGCTGATACGGGTAGGTACACTTCTATTTTAGATCCGCTTGTCAGTATATCCAAGCGGATCATTGCTATCAAACTAATAGGTAGAGTAAAAAGCCAACGTTTCTAGGCATCTGAACTTATCGTGCTTCATTGAACCGCAATTTTTTCAGGTCAGAGTCATAAGACTACTGAACTACCTTGGAATACTCAGTAGCTGGTGTATTGCCCGATAACACTTTTTGAATATACGAGGCACACATGCAAAGCAAAATTAAACGACGGGGCACCAATGCAGCTATTCAGCATCGGCATAAGATCTTAACCCGAGTTCGAATAGGACAAAATATTATTACTGCATCAACGAAAGAGCAAAACAAGAACGGCCTGCCTTTTTCAGAGGCTGACCTACTCAACGAATTAGACGCCCATGGTGCGCATGCAGATGAGCTTGCGCAACTTTCTGCCACTGAAACTGACTTTTAACAGCTCAGTTTCCGCCTAGACACCACCGCTTTCTCTGCAATAAATCTGCTGACTCTTTATCAGAGAGTTGTATGTCGTAAAGAATCAATGCATCTGAAAGTCTCATGCAGCGAAACAAGGTCACCTTGAGCCATTACTTCTAGCGGAGAGCGGGCATTAAAAAAATGGTTATCGTTTCTCATGCCCGCGAAACCGTATACGTTATCTGGATTGTCGAAGATTGAACGTAAAGCGCTATGTATATTCAGGACGAGGCTGATGCGCTGCATTACATCAGCGTCAAAGCTGGTTGACCAATCCGTATCTTCTTTGCTTTGAACGCTAGCATAAGTGCTATCGGATATACGCAGAACTGAGGATACTTGCGTGGCGCTAGCACCCCACTTATCAAGAATGTTGATCGCAGCACGCAAACCGGTTGCGCTCTTATTTTTATCAAGCTCATTTATCTTATCTGCTACAAACATAATCTATTGCCCTCAGCCACTTCATATCCTGGATATTTAAACACCTTAAAAGAGGCAAATGTTGTTATTTTTTCGAAAACTGCTTGATGCCGCCAGGCCTTATCACAGTTACCTATCAGTAAAATCCTCACATATAAAAAATAGGCAACAATCTGTAATGCTCAGTTTCTCATAAGACTCTATGTTTCACTTGTTTTTTAAAAGCGTTTTTAAATCAAACCAATGAGTTCCTATAAAGTATATCTGGCGCTCCTTTCCAGCCATTCTTATACTAATTGATGCCGACGGAATATCATTATCTGCGTCACTCTCCAGAATCATAGTTTTGATGTCATCATGCTCTGTTTCTATGGCATGCCTATACATTGCAGAGCAAACGGGACAAAGAGCTAGTCGAGTTTGTGGGTGGTGTTTATCAAGCTGTCGCAGGCATTGAACAGCCTCAAAGTAATGCTCGCCATTAACCTTAAAAGGCATTTCTTTCTGGCAGCACTGACAAATCATTTGGTCTTCCTCGTTTCTATATCTAGCACGCAGGTATGCCTTTGCCTTTGCAATTTCTTCATGCGCATTTTTTTGAACCGATCTCTCTCGAATTTCGCTTTCCTTATAAAGAGCATTATTACTCTGCTCTAAAACACCCTTCCGACGACGCTCTGGATTAGGTACTGATGCTTCAGGCAGCTCATATCTTGTCTTGCTATTGATAAGATCTTGTAATTCTTTATCTGAAATACCTGCATCTTTAAGTTTCTTAAACAGTTCAATATCTTTTGCTGATTCAAGTCCTAATTTTTTAGCAGCCTCATCTTTTTCTTTATTCTCTTCGCTTTGAATCTTAGCTTTTTCTCCAAACCTGATTGCAGTTAGTAGACCATTCTCATCGTTGAAAAGAAAATCGTCTCTCAATTGCTCTCTAGATATATCTTCCGGCTTATAGAAAAAGCCTTCTTTATCTGGTATCCAAACACTATCTCTCAAGTGATAAATTAGCTGAGAGTCAACTTCTTTTATAGAGTAATTTTGGTTTGGTCTATATCTTGCAGTACTGTGACTAGCGTTGGCTGTAATCAACGTATGCCATAGCAGTTTACTTGCAGAAAAAGATTTCTCATTAATATACTCTTCAATAGATCTTATAGAGTAATCATCACTAATTTGATTATGTGTAGCACGCCCTCTAGATAAGCCCAAATCTGCTCTGTATTTATTTTTAAAAACATTAGTGCGCTCAACTTTTAAAGTGGACATAACTCCAATACCTTCTAAGAAAGCTATAAAATCTTTCCTTACAGAGGCTGGAAGCTTGTTTTTATAACCTTCCCATATAGGATTTTTTTTATGAATATGAATCAGCTGAGCTAATCCAGTTTTTTTAAAGGGCTCATCTAAAAAAACCTCATTAGGAGAGCATATATAAGCGGTACCATCATTCTGAAAGCTATAAATAAATCTTGAATTTAAGAATATACTGTATTCCTCTGGATTTTCTTTATAGTATTTAACAAAGTTCTCAATATCAATAAAATCACTATCATCTGGGTGTGGCTTATTATCAGTGTATTCTTTTAATTTTATTTCTATTAATGTTTTAGTATCGAGCTCTCTGACTCCAATCTTCTTAAGAAAATAATTAACATGTTCTTTCTGACTTTCTGTTCCTTTATCATAGATACTTACCTTCACAAAGTAGCTTCCTAGAGGAGGATTTATTTGATCTCTTGTGGTAAAAAAAACCTCTTTAGGACATACCAGTTTATCTTCACCCTCATGCTGTACTCTAACAATTCTTAGTTCTTCAAATGCAGTGCTATTATAATAATTATAATTACTTCCTTTAAAAGCCTCTCCGAATAAAGAATAGAGCTTAAAAATCCAATAATCACTTTTTTCGGTTAACCATTCTTCGACAACAACTTGAGGCCTCTTACATAACCTGTAAACTGTTTGAGCAAGCTCAATCCACCCCCATGAAGTTACTTTCAAACTATCTAAAAACTGCTTTTCTCGTATATTGTTTTGTTGTGGATTAGCTGCCCACTGATAACTCTTATTAGTCAGAAAAGATAAATCATCACCTCTAATTAGGGAGGATATTTTCGCTGGCCCAATGCACAAAGTATTTGCTGGAGCATATTTATCAGATATGGTTAGAACGAGATCATTAGCATTAAAAGCATTAACTATAGCCTGACGAATTGGCTCATAAAAAGCTGATAGCTGATCAGAAGGATTAGGTAAAATGTCAAAAAAGTTAGTGGTTAAAAGCTCTTGGTCTCGAATTTCAAATAAAGACTCAACTATTAGGCTTGCAAGATGATCACGTAACACATCATTTTCATAACAATCCCGTATGCTGTCCCTAGCCACAGTTGATGCGAACGGTGCATGCAAGTGAAAATACAATTTAGACGTTTCTTTTTCTGCCGGGAAAAATATAGAGACTTGCCCTGGATTACATGGCGTTATAGTCCATTTTTTTTGCACTCCTTTTTTTGTTTCTTTAGTGATTTCTTTAAGAGCGTAGGCAATGGCTATAACGAGACTGCTCTCTATGTTCTCTTCAGAGTCAACTTTCACTTCTTTAGTAAAGCGCAGCCAATACGATATGGTTTTTTTCTGCTTAGGCTGAATAGAAGTAATCTTTATTTTTTCATCTTCTAGATCAGTGCGTTGTAGTGATCCTTCACTACCATCAGGAAAAACATAGTTTATTTCATAAATATGAGTTAAGAAAAGTAATGAATTATCTCTAAGCTCCTCAAGTCCGCGCTGAATTTCTTCAACTGCTCGCTTTGAGTTTTTAGCTGGGTTATTAAACGGAAAAACAAATCTAGTAATTTTTGGGGTATTATTTGTCTTTTTGTCTTGGCTTTCTTGTATTTCTGGTACTACTAAATCACGAATAATAAAGTGATAAGTATCAGAAATAATTTCAGGAGAGCTGGTGTAAGCGAAAACCGCTTTAAAACCCACACCAAACTTTCCGATACTAGTGTGATCATCACGCTTAGTGCTGGCACCAATACTTGTGATCGATTCAACATCGTTCAAACTAAAAGAACGTTGCCCATTATGCTCAAACTCAATGGATTCACTCTTTAATACAAACCGGACTTTGCTGGCTTGAGTATCTTCTGCGTTTTGTAGTAATTCGTAAATGAAATGAGCGTTGTCAGGATAAAGCTCCGTGAGCAAACGTGTGATTCCTTCGTCGAATTTATTTTCCTTGTTGATATCAACCCATTTACGACGTTTATCAGCAAGTTCTTCAAAATCTTTACTCATCATCCTTCTCCACGACTAATACTCCAAATGCGACAGCTTCAGCTAAGACATCTCCCTTTTCTTGGGCTTTCTTTAACTCAATCATTCTGTTTTCAAAGTCTCTATCTGCTGACTCTATTTGTGAATCACGCATACGACGAATACGACTGTCTGTTGCTTCATCTCTTTGTCCTTGTAATAAAGCTAAACGCGCGTAATGAGAGACTTTTAAAGATCCCATACGTGCCTTAACAAGATTAACAACCTCATCAATATGTTGCGCACGCTCAGTAGACCAGGCTTGATAATGTGATTTTTCTAATTCTGCTTCTTCAGCTTCAGATATGGGTATTGCTATAGTGCATGGGATAGCCTTTTCTAATAAAGTCAGCAAGTCAGATAAAACCTCTGAGTTATTGCATACAGGCTGAAATACAAAGTCTTCTTTTAATCCAAGTTTGTGCCACTTATAAATAGAAAAGGTGTACCTACCACTTGGTACGTCATTAGTTTTAACCAGCAAGTCACTAATTATCGGCACACTAGACTGCATCTTTTGCGCTGCTTGTTTTGATAGAGCGTGAACCGGAGTAATGAATATCAAGTCAGGCTGCTCTGCTGCAGTAGCTTGATCAAAAGTCAGTGACAAATGAGGATTAGAACCTTTTAACCAACGCTCCCATATAAGCGAAGCTGTGTCTCTTTGCTTTAATAATCTAAAATCAGCCAAAAGAGCATCCCTAGCTTCTCGACTAACTTGTACGCTGGATATGGGTTTACTTCCAAAAAGTTGAGATGGTCTAGTCATACCCAACCCTTCCAAATATTGCTGAACTAGATTCGCCAGCATAGAAGGTGCCAGCCAAAAACTAGATGCCTGCTTTATCATTTCATCATCTTTATGAGGCACTGAAATACCAAAGAATTTAGACTGATCTTCCTCTAGTTTATTTTTCTCCTGTATTGCTCGTATCTCATTGTCAGCTATCTGTTGCAATCGAGCTGCTTGCTCTTCTTGAGTAAGCGTAAAATTCTCGGCAATATTGGTTATTTCCCGAGTAATACGTCCAAGAATCTCTTCACAACCACCAATTGCTTGCTGAAAAATACCAATACGTAGTAAGCAGCGCTCGTAAATATCCGCATCAATCGTACCGGTCGTAATGAGGTTATTGATCACCACAGCCTCACTCTTCTGACCGTAACGATCAATACGTCCAATTCGTTGCTCTACCCGCATCGGGTTCCAAGGCAAATCATAATTCACCAACGCATCACAGAATTGGTAATCCAACCCCTCACAACCAACCTCTGAGGACAAGAGAACGTCCAAAGCGTCAGAGTTTTCTTTTGGCAAACTAAAACGGTTACGAATCTGACGGCGCTCACTATCCGGTACGTCGCCATGGATAAGGCCTATACGTATAGAGGTTTGCCCTAAACGCTTAACCAAATAAGCCAATGTGTGGCGAAATGAGCTGAAAACAAGCAGCTTATTATTTGCCAGTTTTTGTTTGTCGGTTATTGTATTTAGGAAGGCATCATACTTAGGGTCTTCATTTGGAAGTGATTTAGCATTGTTGATTAAAATATCAACCTCTCCATGAAAGCTTCTAAACACCTCACTCAAGTCATCAGCAGACTCTTCATCTCCTAGCTCACTCAGTTCAAGGGAAGATAAATGCCGCTGTAAAATTCCCTCCAACAAAGGTGCAAGTCCAAATACACAGCTAGCTACTTGACGGCGCACAGTTGAAAGCATGAACTTTAAGTTCTGGTCACCATGCCTAAATGCTAAAACCCGCCCAATAAAACCTAATAGTTCATCATGTAAGTCACGTTGTTCAGCGGTGAAATCAACTAAAATAGTACAAGGTTTACGAGTTGTAAAACTACCAATATCTCTTCGTCTTGTTCGGTTTATAAGATGCGAAAAAGTATATAGACTCTCTAACTTATTTATTAATATCAGTCGCTTCGTATCGCTGATTTCATTCTCATTTAAAAGATTAAAAACTTCATTTATTTGCGGTTCATTAATCAAAACTCCTCTACCCCAAGGAGTAGCAAGTGCATTTTTCAGTTCTTTACGAACATCCTCTTGCCAACCTTGCTCTGCTGTTCTAGCTAAATCAACAGCCATATTCAAGTATGGGTTTGGTTCTGCCATCTGATCAAAATCTTGACGACTTGTGAGCAAATCAGGGCGTAATAACTGAAGCAGATTAAATAAATCGTTATCACCCATTTGTACAGGCGTAGCAGACAAGAACACAACGGCTTCAGCATTATCACAAAAGTAGCGTACATTCCTGTAAGCCCAAGTATCTGTATTACGTATATGGTGCGCCTCATCGACTATGACCAAGTCAAAAGTTGGCGGCGGATCCAGCTCAAGTAAGTGAGTTTTTTTGCTCTGACCTTTCTTGTTGCCCAGCAATAAAGATTCATCAAGCAAAGAATAGGGCAAAATTGCTTTTGCATACCGCTGAGGCCACACACCATCAAGATGCGTTTCTTCTATGCAGTAGCGCAAAGTGTCACCATCAAGGTGAGCAAAGTTTTCATCAAAGCGCTTCATCTCTTCAAACCACTTACGTTCTGCTACAAGTGGTTTAGGGCAAATTACCAGTACTGACTGTATATCCCTGCGCGCCTGTAGCTCTTTCAGGATCAAGCCTGCTTCAATCGTTTTACCTACGCCTACTTGGTCAGCAATAAGTAGACGAGGCCGGTCACTTTGTATCAATTTGAGAACAGGACGAAATTGATAGGGAACAAATTGAATACGAGATGCGAATAATGAGTAGAGATGACTGATGCTGGGGCTATGCAACTGAATTGCTGATAATGCAGCATGAAGCTCAGCAGGGCTAACCATCTTACGTTGAGTTGCAAGGTCAGCGAACTGTATCTGTGAAGCATAATATGTTGCAATAATTCCATCATGAAATACGCTGTAGCGTTTTTCACCGCTCTTTGGCTCGACTATATCTACGACTGCACCTGTCTGCTCAGGGTTAGCCTTTAAGCAAATAACACTACCTTTTATGATATTTTGCACATCGTTCATAAGCCAGCCATAGTTTTATTTTAGGATAAATATAAGAATAGCCTAACTCATTCATCGCTTCGATAATGTTAGATACTTTAAAAATTACTGGAGTGCTAAAGGATTCTCGAATCTCGAGTGAGATGATTAATTACTGGACCGTAAAGCACGTACACTTCCGTTGACAATACGCCCAAATCGCTCACTTCATTGGGAGGGGCCAGTAAGCCTGTCCCTTAGCGTGAGCTTCGGCCCAACTGTAGATAAATTATATGAATATATTCCTAGCGCAGCTTGATCACATTGGATATCAAATAGGGACTATTGAATGCCTTTCCTGCTCTGGTGCTGCGGGAGACAGTTATCATGCAGAAGGCTATGTCGTTTTCAATTTTGATGTACATCGAATATCAATAGAGATTCATTGGGTTGCTACGCTCACTCAGATGTCTGTTAAAAGATCTGAAGATGGCTTTTTGGCCGAGTTTGTTCCCAGGATTGAGCTAACAGATTATTCTATTTGTGATTTTCCATGGCACGATCATGTAGATGAAGAAGAACTCGAGCAATGGCTTAAAAAGTTCAAAACCTCCTGCGGCATTTATGATGAAATATTTGAGTGTTTGCCTCTTCCTGAGGCTGATAAAATCGAAATGGATGATTGTTTGTTAGAACGTAAGCGTAACAACACCCACACCTAGCACAACTGCGATCATTCGTTAGAGCATGCCGATGCTTAGTTGAGTTTGATATTCCAAGGCGAGAGCGAGTCGATATGAGCAGCGCTGGTATGCGGTAGTTGTTCGAACAGCGCTTGAAGATATACAGCAGGCTGCAGGTCGTTGGCTTTGGCGGTTTCTACCAGGCTATAAAGAATAGCACTGGCTTTGCGCCGCTGCGGGTGTTGGAGAACAACCAGTTTTTACGGCCAATCACAAAAGGTTTGATCGCACGCTCAGCACGATTGTTGTCGATGCTAACCAGCCCATGCTCAAGATAAGCCGTCAGTTTGTTCCATTGGTTCAAGCTGTATTGCAGTGCTACACCAATGGCTGTTTTTGGTGGCACTTGCAGCACTGTTTTATCCAGCCAAGCCTTGAGCTGCTGCATAATCGGCGCAGCCTGTTCTTGGCGCACATGCAGTTTATGTTCGGGTGTTGCATCGGCGATTGACGTTTCAATGCCATACAGCTTTTGAATCAAGTTGAGCGCTTGGTCAGCACGCCCCGTTTTACCTTTAGGCTGAACGGCTTTGGCGTCAATAAACTTGCGCCGAGCATGCGCCCAACAGCCAACTAATGTGGCTTCAGTATGGTTATAACTGGCATAACCGTCGACTTGCAGCAAGCCGGTGTAGCCTTGCAAAAAGGTCTCAGGACAAGCACCTGCACGCCCATCCTGATAGTCATACAGAACAATATTGGGCGGGCCATCGGCTGATTTTTTATCGGCGCCACAGCCATAAACCCACATATAACACTGCGATTTTTCAGTTTCGATCACTTTTACTGGCGTGTCATCGGACCAGATGGCTGGCTGCTTCAGTATTTGTTGATGCCAGTGCTCATACAGCAGTTCAAGCTGCTCACTGAGCTTGACCAACCATCGACTCATGGTCTGTCGATGCAGCTCAATACCAAAGCTTTTGAATAATGCTTCTTGACGATACAAGGGCAAGCCAAACTGGTACTTAGCGCTGATAATTTGTGCCAGTAACGTCGGTGTAGCGATGCTCTTAGGCAAAATACTCGCTGGAACGGGTGCGATTTTAATCTGGGTTTGTGTTGCGTTTTTCTCGCAGCAGCGGCAGCTGTATTTAGGGCGAATATGGCGGATGACTTTAACGGTCGCTGGGATAAATTCCAGTTTCTCGCTGATTTCTTCACCCATGCGGTGTAAATCATTGCCGCACTCGTTGCACACTTTATCCGCGGCAGGAATGTCGTGAACAACGTCTTCGCGAGGTAGTTCTGCAGCTAAACTTGGACGGCGGGTTTTCTTGCGGGTGTAGGTGATGGTTTGGTCTACAGCGACTTCTTCTTCGCTGGGCGCAAGCAGTTCTTCTGCTTCGTTAAACAGTTCACCCTGACCTGGATAACCTTCGCTACTGGCAGCAAAACGCTGCTTGAGTGAGAGCTGCCATTTTTCAAGCGTCTCATAGTACAGCTGCTGATACTTTTTAGACTCGCCCTGCAATGACAAAACGAGTGCTTTTAAGCTCTCGATATCATCAGGCAAGGTGGTTGAGTCAGTCGTTTCCATGGCGTTTATTTTACTATAAAGCGTCTACAAAAGCCTTTAAAAACAACCATTTAATTAGACGTAACAGCTATAGATACAATCTTTTTATACCTATTTTTCACGGCTTATTTTATTCAGTAAGTACTACTGAACTGCAGCGGTTGATGCCCTTTCATTCGCTCAATATCCAGCCCCTCAAGCAGCCAACTCCATTGGCGCTCAGACAATGTCAGTACTTCACCGCGCATCTGTTTAGGCCATTTAAACTTGTCTTTTTCAAGACGTTTGTACCACAGGCAGAAGCCTGTTTGATCCCAGTACAGGACTTTAATTTTATCGCGCTGACGATTGCAGAACACAAACAGTGCGCCGCTGAAGGCTGATAACCGCATGTGCTCTTCAACGATCACGCTGAGACCGTTAATGCTTTTGCGAAAATCCACTGGCTGCTTATGCAAATAAATGCCCGGAGGCTCAACAAACATCTTCATGCCGACAGTGTTTTTATTAAACCAGCAAGCCAGCGAGGATCAATCGACAAAGGTAAAGTTAATTCAGTTTGCTGAAAGCGCAACGCCAATGATGCACCAGAACCTGCTGCTGGCGTGCTTATTGATTGAGCCTGCACCTGAATAAAAGCAGACTCAGGATGAGTGCTTAATAACTCACTGCGGCGCTTGCTAAAATACTTAGGATTGAGCTTAAGCGCAGCGCAAAACTCGACCTGGGTTTGCCCGCTGTGCTCAAAAGCTTCGATTAACTCTAACCACTGCGCTGTGTTGCGATATTGACGGCTCATACATCACCTCGTTTATTAAAACGGGTAAGCTATGGCATCAGAAAAGCGTTGGCTTTGTGGGGTTGTTGTTACGCTTACGTTTATCCGCTGGCCTATTTATGCATGGGCTACGTCAGCGAGTTTCTCGATCAACCCGAACTCGAAGCCAAAGGCTGGCGCTCACGTTTGCCACTGGAAGAATTGGTACACCGAAATGGCTGGGGTGCTGGATTAGATGATGAAGCGCTGTTGGAGCAACTGAAGCAGTAAGCGCAGGCCGCGATCAAAGCAAATATTTTTGATTGATTTGGCAAGATATGAGTATGAGAGACGCAATGGATCGAATAACGAGGTAAAACTAAATAATCAAACTAAAAACCGTCGGACTCAGATCTGATAACCATTACGCCCAGCTAAACTGGGCGCAATCTACGCAGCACTAGATATGATTATCAGTGCTTCGTTTCACTTACGTCATCGACTTCGGGCTTACGCTCTAGGAAACGCTCAAACAACTGGTTGGCATTACCTAAAGACATCAAGTGGGCATAAACCCAACCTAAAAATCCTTTTTTATGCAAGCTTAAAACCTGCTCATCAGTGAGTTCGGCAAAGCGCGCTTCATCAACCGCTTGGAAATCACGCAAAACAAAACTCTCACCACTAGCATGGGTCAGTTGTAACGTGCGCGGAGTCAGCAATTGCAGTTCATTGAGCGCTTCCACAAGTTCCCGGGTACGCTCCATCTCATGAGTGAAGTTCTGTAAGAACTGGATCATTTCATTGAGGTAATCAGTGTTTTCACCCTCGACATTGAACAGTTCACGACCGTCTTCTTGGTTCCACCCGGCATAAGCTTCGTCAAAACAGACAGTGAAATTCTCAACATCATCTTGGGCTAACACAAACGGATAACGACGCACGAACGCAGGAACATAGGTATTGGCCTGCCACTGACTAGACTCATCAAGATAGCTATTTTTCCCCTCTACCAAGCCAAGTAAAGCAATTGGCATTAACTGCTCGCCTTGGCCAATAAATACAATGGGGTAGTGACGCGCAGCTTGGAAAAACTCCAAACCCGCTAAAGGCACCAAATGAGTTTTTGCCGCAAAGCCACAATCATCAGCTTGTTTTATTTTCAAGGTTTTATGTTCATCACGGTTCAGCGCCTTGATTTCTTTGTAGAGCAACATCGTGGTCATTTCTAATTCTCCCTTAAATCTTATTATCGGATAGTCAATTGCGCCAGAACCTGACTGCTGTCCTGATCAGGTGTCACATCTTTTAGAGTATTGGCTGCAACCAAACTCAAGCTGACGTGACGCCCCCAGTTGAAATTTAAACCCACACCAACACTCTGTAAGTCAACGTCTGAAGTACCAAGCTTCATCGCTCGGCCATAATCAAAAAACACAAAAGGCTGTAGCTTGTCGCTGTAACGCCAATACCCTTCTAGATTGAAAGTTACACCCTGTGGCGAGGCGATAACTCCCGACTCATAACCACGAACACTACTGATACCACCAAACTGATAAAGCAATCCGGATGGAAGACTTTCACTCTTAGTGGCGTACTGCCAAGACAGACGCCCTACCAGCTGATAATCATTTTTAATATCGCGACTCAGATACCCCAAGCCATTAAGTAATTGATAGTTACCGCTCTCACCACTGATCGCGTTATCAGTCGAAGATTGGCGCAGCCGTTGTTCGTAGCGGCCATACCAAGGCGCAGCCCGATACTCAAACTGTCCCTTGAGAATAATCTCATCAATATCCACTTCACTCAGAGACAGGCCTTCGATTGTAGATTCTGACGTTTGCTTGTTATAAGCGATGCCGCCTAACAGAGTCCAATTACGATCAATCCACCAAGGCTGATCGTAACCTATGCCATAGGTCGTTGAATCACCCTCAATATTCAATGCGGCAAACGGACCTTTCTTAATACTCATGGTGTTGGTACCCGCCTCTGCGTAGACAACACCGTTATACCGATTGACTGGGCGACTGTATCTTAGGCTTCCATACTGAGAGCCAGCGTTAGCAACTACTAGAGCATTGAACGCATCAGCTACGCCGGTTGGCGAGAACCAAGTTAGGCTCCCACCATACTGCTCACGACCGGTACCCTCGTTACCATAGTTATTAACAAACAGTGACCACTGCAGCGGATCAGGCTCAAATGCCTGTAAGTCTATTCGCGTAGTACCAAACGCTTGTCCCGGTGCCAAACTAGCGCTGACCTGAGGCCCTGGCGATGTGCTATTAAATCGCTCAATCGCTGCGATCAGCGCAGGGCTGTCCAAGGTTTCGCCCGATTCAATACCAAGGCGTTGCCGATAAAATTGTTCATCTACATTTTCCGGAACTTTCTGCCAACTGACACCGTCAACTTTCGCCTCAACCAAAACAATACTTAAAATGCCATTTTCAATACTCTGGGGCGGCACTACAGCTCGAGCTGTAAACTGTCCTTTTTTCTCATAAATATCGTTGATTTTACGCAGAAGCTCATTTATGTCATCAAAGCTGATCGTCCGTCCGACATACTCACTGGCCAATTCTTTTAGCCGCTCTGCGGGGATAAAAACTGACGGATTAAAGTGAATGCTTTTTAGCACAAAACGCTCACCTGATGATGGCAGCTGTTGCTGCTGAGGTGCATCACCCTGTAGCGCTGGAACCTCTATACGCCGAGCGCTCTCCTCAAGCTCTTTCTGGCGTTGAATCTGCTCTTGTTGATTACGCTGCAAGTTTGGATCGATCTGTCCAGGCACGCGCGCAGCAATACCTGGAGCAGCCAGAACCTGAGTTGCCACCAGTAGACCCAAAGCTCCAATTCCAGCAAAACGGGCTCTCATTAAATTTCCCACTTGCTTACTCCTTCTTTGGATATCGTCTGCTCAGGCAGGTCTAGATTGATACGGGTCTTAATAGGCTGTAAATGCCACTCAGCTACCCAACCATTTTGTGGCGTGCGCGACTCAGACTCATTCAGCAACGACGCTAGACGAGTAAGGGTAAATTCTTGCGAAAGGAACTGCTCAGCGTAGCGTGCAGCGGTTATGTCTTGATACTCAATACCGCCAAGCCCATCTCGATCCTCCATAAAGTTTGGCACTAACACCAGATGCGTATAAGCACGGTGTAGCACGTAAGCATTAGTGCTACTGGTCAACTGGTTTTGCGCGAAACTGAAGGTTTTATCAGGCTCATAGAGCTGAATATCAGCGGCGCTCAAATACGCTGGACTGCTATTATTCATCAATATGACCGCCTGCTGTGTGCGCAACGCCATGTTCTCAACGCCTTTGGCGTCAGGAATATCCAGCTGATTACCACTCATTTGAAACTGAGTATTGGCGACATGCAATTGCGATATCTGCACTTGGTTAGCATCCATACTGCTAACCAAACGATCTGCTATTGATGCGCCACTGCCGGTGATCTGCAAGTTCAACTGACCACTTCCAGTATGACGGCCGTACAACTCAATATCTTGAGCATGCAAATCTGCACGCTGGCCTATATTTGCATCCGCCACACGAATCAGTTTACCGGCCCACAGACTTAGCGAAGGTGCTAGCACCTGATCAAGCGTAATACTACCGTTGCCTGCGACGCCATTGCGCCAGCCTGCATTGATCACAGCACCTTGATCTGCACGGAGCGAGCGCCCTTTAGTATTAAGCAAGCTATCAAACAACACTTGGCCTTTAGCCAGCAAGCTTTCAAAGATGATGTCTTCTTCTGCACGCCAGTTTTGATTAGCACCGCTCTGACTGCTAGCAACACGTATGGCGCCATTGGCCAACAAGTTAATGTCTTGACTGCTGGTTAACTGGCCTAGGTGCAGATTATGGCCGTTGGCAACGATATTGCCATTGGCCGCCGTGATCGCAGGTATATCCATATCGCCTGTTGCGTTCAACAGCACATCGCCAGCCAACAACTGGCCTTCATACATACCATGGGACAGGATGCCGCTACCGGTGGAAATACCGCCACCCGCAGCAGTAATCGAGACGCTACCGCCGGCCTCAACACCCTCGTCAAAGTTGACAGAACCGCCCGATACAAGCAAGACATTACGACCCGCTTTTGCAGCCTGCAGATCAATATCACCGCCGACTTTGAAGCTCAGATCACGTCCGGCTTCCGCTAAGCCACTAACATTGAGGTCTCCGGCAACACCAACGACCAGATCACGCCCCGCCTTAAGTGAGTAGGCACCGCCAAAGGCTATATTGAGAATGTCCATATTTCCGCTGGCAATGATGCCAACATCATTTTTGGCATCCACCTGCAGCGCACTGATATTACCTTGCTCTAACTGCGGATCGCCGCTGGTTTGCAGGAAGACATCACCTTGCAAACTCTGCGCACGACCAAAGTGCAAATTGCGACCAAACATTTGCAGCAAACCTTCAGCCTCAGCGTTACCACCGAATACGTCACCATCAGTTCTGACCAGAAGATCTCTACCTGACTTCAAGTGAGCCGGCACCAGTACGTTTGGCGTATTGGGGTCAGCCCGTAAACCAAAATTGATCTCGGCGAACGAACCCGCTTCGGCGGTCAGACTTAGATCACTGCCGCTTTGTCCGCTACCAATGCGCAGGGTTCCACCTGTGCTGTGTACAGCTAGCGTAGTCGCTGCAGTCACGCTGCCGAGATCACTGCTATAGGCTTGAAGATCAACAGACTGCCTATCACTGTGCAGCTCATCAGAAGCAAATCTACCCGCTGCACTTAATAGCAACGCACCATTACTGCTTTGCAGGCGGCCCAGATCGGCACTGCCCACATCAAAGCTTATCTGTTGGCCAACCAGTGCGGTATCGCCGATCCAGTCGCCATTTCCGGTAACCGCCAGGCTATCGCCAATATTCAGCGTTCCATAGCGCAGAGCCGTACCCGCTGCACCGCTGTGGTGCAGCTGAGCGGCGCCAGTAACAGACGCTCTCAACAGATCCAATACACCGGTCACTTGCAGATCAAGATCACCTGTCAAAGCAAGTTCACCAATAGAAGCTCTGCCCAGATTTAAGACAGTATTGCTAGCTGTCAGTTTATCGAGACTAAGAGCTCCTGTGACAGTCGCCGCGACCTCACCAGCAACATCAGCATTACCGATTTGTGCCTCTGCTGCCGCTAGCTGCCAATCTCCAGCCGCTTGCAATGCATCCGCACTCACGGTGCCACTATAGGCCATCAAAATATCACCCAGCGCACTGCTGGCTGTTCCCAAGCTCAGGTTTTCACCTGACAAATCAAGATCCTGCTGAGCAGATAAGCCGTCGACGCGAACCAAACCCACACCGTCAAGTACAACCTGAGCATTCTGGCTGGTAACAGTATCAAGTGTCACCGCGCCTGCGCTGGTTAAGAACTGTCCTTGCGCACTGGTCAGCGAACCGCCTTGGATACCATTGAGCAAACGCAGGTACAACGCACCCTGATTGCTGCTGACATCCAGATTTTGACCGCCCACACCGATTTTCCAAGTTGGGCTACCAATGTCGCCGTAGCTGCGCAAAGTCAGCTGATTAGCGGCCTGCCAGACTTGATTGTTCGCGCTGGCCTGCAGCAGGCGCGCTTGGATATCCACGTTGCTGCCGCTGTTAACGCTGGAGATATTGCCCAAGGTGGCCTGATCGGCAACCTGCGCAAAAATCCCGTTATCGCTGATCAGATTGGTGTCCGCCGCCATGTTCCATTGGTTGGCCAGGTTCAGCACCAGGCTGCCCACCGTCCAGTCGGCGTTCTGCTGCAGGTCGCGGGTCTGGCCGATGTCCAGCAGGCCATCGACGCTGACATCGCCGAAGGTCAGGGTGCCGGCGCTGCTCGCCGCGCCTTGCAGGCCGCCCAGGTAGGCGTTGCCGCCGATGTCCAGGGTGATCTGCTGGCCGAGCCCGGACGTACCGAGCTGGACCCGGTCGCTGAAGCTGCCGACGTTGCCGTCGACGCTCAGGGCGATGTTACCGCCCAGCAGGTTCTCGCCCATCTGGCTGGCGGAGGTCAGGTTGCCACCGACCACGCCCAGGGTGATGCCGTTCAGGCCGGTCAGACGCTGGATGCTCAGGTTGCCGTGGGCCACCAGGTTCAGCAGCTGGGCACGGGCAGTCAGGTCACCGGTAATGCTGATATTGACCGCGCCGTTGCCACCGATCGAGCCGGCCGAGGATTCCAGCAGTACATCGCTACCGCGCAGCACCACGTTCTGGCCATTGGCACTTTCGATGTTGCCGTTGGTTTTGATGTGGATGGTGTCGCCCTGCACGTTGTACAGGTTGAGATCGCGTTCGCCGCCGAGGAAAACATCGCCGGTGGCGGTCACGGACAGATTGCCGCCTGCCGCAATGTTGACATCGTCACGCTGGACGATACGCAGCTTGGTTTTGTCGTTGATATCGTCGAAGTAGACGTCGTCGTGCTCGGCACCTGCCAGCGCTGCCAGTTGCGCGGTGGTCAGGTTGCTGATGCCGGCGCCCAGGTCCACCAGCACGTCGGCGTCCAGCACCTTGCCGATGCGCCGTGCTTCGAGGATGACGTTGTTGCCTTCGATGTTCAGCTGCTCAAGCTTGACTTGGGTGTTGGTGCCGCGGTTGAGCAGTGCCGAGGAGATCGAGAACTGCAGCTGATCCGGCGTCCATTCCGCGGTGCCATCGAGCATGGCGAGTTCTGCCGTGCTCAACTGGTACCGGAAGCTTGCGTCGTAGCCGTTGGCCGAGTCGAAGCGGTCATGCAGCGCGCTGTATTCATTGACCCGGCGCAGTTGCTCCTGGGCAATCTGGTCATCGCTCCAGCCCAGTACCTTGAGCTGTGCAACCTGGTTGGCACCCAGCAGCGCCTGGCTTTCATCGAAGACCTGGACGTTGCCGAGGCCGTCGGCACGCATCTGCCAGTAGCGCTCGTAGCTGCGCTGACCGCTTTCCTCCAGTACACGCTTCTGCTCGTCCAGTGCAGCCTGCGCAGCCGAGCCGGTGAGGCCCATGTCGGCCCACAGGGCCTGCATTTCGGCAAGGGTGCGGGTGTCGTAACTCAGCGTGGTGTTGGCATCCAGCAGGTCGCCATTGGTGACCCGCAGGTGCACGTCGCCGCCAGCGATGACCTGGTCCACAGCCAGGTCGCCGCTGACTTCGTTGAGGAAGATGCCACCCACCGCACCGGCATTCAGCGCCGCTGCGCCAGCCATGGCGCCGGTGGAATAGCCGGTGTCGATGTTGATCAGGCTGCCACTGTTACCAATGCTGCCGTGGCTGGATTGCAGGTTGATGGCATGACCCTTGATGGTCACGCCGTTGCCGGCAGTGATATTGCCCTGGGCACTCAGGCTGATGTTGCCGCGGCCGGACTCCAGCTTGGACAGGTTTACGCCACCGCCCAGTGCGCGCAGTACCAGATCGCCCTGTGTCGAAGCGGCCGACAGCGTGTTGCCCACCTGCACCGCGAAGCCCTTGCCATCGTTGCCAATGCCGTAGCCCGCTTGCAGGGTCAGGTCCCGCGCAGCAACCACGACCTGGTCGGAGTTCTGCAGCAGCTGGCCACCGGTGGTGATGCTGGTGCTGCCGCTCTGGTTCAGGATCGAGCCCAGCAGCGTAACGTCACGGCCCGAGTTGATGTTGACCAGACCGGTGTCGCTGCCGATGAAGCTGATATTGATCGGCCGGTCGGCACGCACCTGATTGCGATGAATGACCTGCTCACCCTGGACGCTGGTGGTTTCGTTCCAGCTGCGTTTTTCATGGCACCACAGGAACCAGGCTTCACAGGTGGTCCAGGTACGTGTTTCAACGCGCGGATCACCTGAGGGGAAGGTGGTGCTGGTGCTGTGGATGTCCCCGGGCGTGCCGTAGAACCCGGTGCCCATGTAGTCGGCACCGTCGATGGGTACCTTGGCCGGATCGGTCCAGACTTTTCTGTCCCAGAGCGTACCTTCACCGGAATTGAAGAGTCCCCAGACTTTGTCCTTGTAGTAGGTCTCAACGGTGGTGGTGGCCTGTTTCTGACCGGTCAGCCAGACGTAGCTACGCCCTGCGACCGGGTTGTAGACCGCGTTGCGGCCCGTTGCCACGTAATTCATGGCTGCGTCCAGCACACCCTGGCTGTATCCCTCGCGCTTGTTGACCACATAAGCATTGCGCGCCGCATCGAAATCACGGGTGTAAACCGTCGACCAGACATACTGCTGGTTGCCCGAGGTACGCACGTCGTTGATGCGCAGCGTGCCGTGGGTCTCCATGCCGATGTCGATGGTGTTGAGGCTCAGCTGATAGCTGCTGTTGTTGGTGATGCGCACCTGCGAATAGCCGTCCAGCACGTTGAGCTGGCCGTTGCCGGTGCTGAGGATGTGGCCGGTCAGCTCCATATAGCCGCCGGACACCTCGACGCTGTCCATCACCAGGCGTTCGTTCAGGAAGTCGTAGCTGTAGCCCAGCCGGCCGGTGCGTGCGTCGGTCGTCGACAGTTGCAGGTAACGCGCGCCGCCGCGGTTGTAGGCAGCGCGGCCGTTGCTGATGCGGTTGGCCAGATTGACGCTGTCATCGATGGTCGCGGCCCAACTGGCTGCACCGCTCTGGATAGTGCCATTGATGTTCAGGTACTGGGCGCTGATCACCACGTTGTTGGCTGCCACCGTGGATTTGGTCGGCGCCTGCAGGGTGGTGCCGGTGCTGCCCGCCGGATCGCCACCGGCGTGGTAGAACGGCGTGCTCGAGTTAAGCACGAAATCACGACCGGCGCTGATGGCGATGGTCTTGCCGCGCACGTCGGCGTTTGAATAGATGCTGCCGTAGGAGGCGGTAACACTCACTTCGCCGCGCTGGTTGAAGATCCGTCCGTTGATGTAGATGTCCGGCGCCGGGGCACGCAAGCCATCCACACCCACCACCCCATGCTGCGGGTTGTAGGTGTTGATCACGCTGATCACCGGCTCGGGCGAAGTGGCTGAAACGGTCAGACTGAAATTGGCGCTACCCTGGCGGTTGGCGGCGTTGATCTCGCCGACGGTGGTCAGCGAAACGTTGTTGAACAACAGCTGGCCACCCTCATGGTAGGGGATTTCCAGACCGCGAATGTCCAGGAACGCCGAGCTGTTGTTGACCACGCGAATCGAGGCATCGCCCGGCGCGCTGAGCTTGCCGTTGCCCACCAGCGAATCACCGATCACCCGCACGTTGCCCGGCTTGGCCAGGATCGGGTCGAGCTGGAAGATGTAGATCTTCTGGTCTTTCGCCAGGCTGGCGGTACCGGTGCCGCCCATCTCCTGGTACAGCTTGGTCAGGGTCTGCTGCAACAGATTGCGCTCGGCCTGCATGGCCGTCCGCTCGATCTCGGAGATGCCGTAGTCCACCAACTGCTTGTTGAGCTGTTCGATCCGCGCGGAGATGTACTGCGAGTAGGTGCCTTCGACCAGGCGGTAGCTCATGTTGTCGTCACTGGCGGTGACGACAGGCCGCACTTCGATGAGGTCACCCGCTGCCGGAGTGTGGTTGGCGAGTTGCTGCAGGGTCATTTCCTGGCCGTTGACCCAGTAGCCCAGGCCTTCGACGGTGACCGAGCGGTTGTTCAGGTAACCGGTATTGAGGTTGCCATTGACCGTAACCACCGCCGAATGGACGTTCACCGCGGAACCGCCCGAGCGCTCCACTGACAGGCCGATGGCGTTCAGCGCCTCGGTGTAGAGATCCTTTGCGATGCCCTTGCCGAGCAGGTTGCCGTAGCCCTTGTCGGCGTGCGCATAGATATCGCCCACGCTGTTGACGTTCGCCCCGCCGTCCACCGTGACCCGCGCATCGCGCTGGTAACGGGCGTCGGCGCCCGGATCGTTCACCACCGGGAAGGCGGTGTTGTTCCACAGGTCGGTGCGCGCCACCAGGGTCGCCTGGTTGGAACCGCCGGCGAGGTCCTGACCGGCATACAGCTTGACGTCGCCATAGCCGAGCATGTTGCTGCCGGCCCTGACGTTGACCTGATAGTTGGCCGTGACGCGCGCCAGGCTGTCGCCCATCGCGGCGCCGGCCAGGCCCCAGGTCTTGCCGGCGCTGTGGGTGTCGATGTCGTACACGCCACTGGCACTGAGGATGATGTCGCCAATGCTCTGCAGCTTGGCGCCGCTTTCGATGTCCACGGTTGCGTTGGCGCGGGTGACATCGACCTTGGAGTCGGCCTTGGCGATGGCAATAGCACCGCCGCTGTCGAGTTTGACGCGGTCACGGGCGAAGACATCATTGAACGCCGAGACACGCAGATGCTCGGGCGTGCGGAAGTCGCCGATCAGGTTCACCTGGGCATTGCTGCCGACGCGGCTTAGGGTGGTCAGGCTGATGGTCGAAGTGCTCAGCGCGGCCGCCGCATCCAGCACGCCGCCGGAGCCGGACTTGACGTTGTAATCGCTGCTCGCCGCCTTTATCACCTTGGCCTGGGCGCTCTGATCGTAGCCATAGCTGTCGATCTTCGAACCGGCCGCCAGCAGGCTTTCGGTGGTCAGGGTCAGGGTGTTCTTGGCGTGGGCACCGCTGGCGCCCACCAGGGACGCATTGACGCTGTCGACAAAGGCGTTGAAGCGCGAGGTGTGCAGCGCGCTGAGCTGCAGGTTCTGGAAGCGCGCCGCGCTGCCGCCACTGCCCACTGCCAGCAGCTGTGCACGGGTGATGCCGGTATCGCGGGTATTGGCGATCGAAGCCGCACCGCTGACCAGACCACCCTGCCCTGCCTGGGAGCGAGCCTCGTTGTCCACCAGCGCAGTGGCGGACACGCGCAGCAGCTGGATATCCCCACCGAAGACGCCATTGACCAGCGCATGGGTACGGGTGTCCGTCAGTGCTTCGGAGACATGCGCACCAACGGTCAGCAGGCCGGCGGCATAGCCTTCGGTCTTGGCGCGCTGATGTACATCGGTCGTGGCGCGCAGATCCCAGTCGCCGCCGGTGCCGTTGAAACGGGTGTTGCCGAAGCTTTCCAGCAGGCTGCTGCTTTCATTGACGGCGCGCGCCACCACGGCATTCGCCGAGACGCCGAAGCCGCCGGAAACGCCCAATGCATCGACCTCGGCGCTGCTGGCAGTGCCCTGGCGGTCGATATTGGCGGAAATGTCCGCACTTTTCGCCGTCAACACGGCATTGTTACCCAAGCTGACCTGGGCCGCGGCCTTGGCCAGCGCATCGACCACCGAGGCACCGGCGGCCACGTAGCCGCCCAGGGAAATCCCGATGCTGCTGGCCTTGATGCGTGGGCTGGCGGTGGCGCTCAGGCGCAGCTGTTCGGCTGCGGTGAGACGGGCACCATTGTTGAGAATCAGATTGGCGCGACTTTGGTCGCGGGCCACCAGCACGGTGGCGTTGAGGCCGGCCAGGATGCCGCCCGCAGCGCCGCGACCGGTGAGCTCCACCGCGCCTTCCGAGCGGCTGGAGAGATCCAGGTCGCCACCGGCATTGAGTACCGCGCCGCCGTCGACATCCAGGTTGACCAGGCTGTCGTGCGCCGCTACACCGAGCACCAGACCGGCGCCGGCACCTGCGCCGGCTGCCGCGCCCAGGGCGCGAACCCGCAGGGACTGGCTATCCTCGGCGCTGCCCTTGAGCAGACCGGCGGTGGTGACGTTACCGTCCAGACCGACGCCAACCTGATTGTTCATCACGGCCACGCCCACCGCGGCGCCCAGCGCGGCGGTAAAGCCGACGCTGCCGCTGAGGCTGTGGACATCCACCGCCGGATTGCCGTTGAGGTTGCCGGACTTGGCGGAGATATCCAGGGATGCGGCATTCAGGCTGCCATTGAGCAGTTCGGCATTCACCCGCGCGTTGGACAGGGTCAGGCCGAAGGCACCGCCCACGGCGGCACCACCGGCGACCGCGGCGCCCGAGAGGTTGCGGCTGTAGAGCTTGTCTTGGGCACTGACGATGCTGCTGCCACCGACCGAAATGCTGCTGTCGCTGACCCGTGCCACGGTTTCGTGCTTGCGCTGGCTGGTCGCCTCGAAGCGGTCATCCAGACTGGTACGGTTATTGTTAACACGGTTCTTGGTCGCAGAGTCAGTTTTGCTCACCAACTCATATTTTTGCGTCGTCGCGTTCCACTCGGTCGTGTCGTACTGCAGATCTCCGGTTTTGTCAGCCTGACTGATATTGTCAGCCTGAGTCAGGCTGCCATTGCCGCCTTTATCTAACTCGTCCATGGCATTGAAGCTTTCATCACCACCACTGACAGAGGTAGAGCCAGAACCCAGCAGAACCAGTCCGAGACTACCACCCAGAGCACTACCGCCAACCGAGCCAGTGATTGTATTCAAACGAATATCACCTTCACGCAAGGCACTTAGAGTGAACTGGTTGCCCTTTAAGGTCGAGCGATCAAACAACGCTCGGGTGGCGCTATTGGCCAACAGTACGTTGGCACTGCCGCCGACACTACTGCTACCCGCCACTGCCGCTCCGACGTTATTGCGGACACTGAGACTGTCTTTGGCGCTGATCGAAAGATCACCTAGCGGCCGGCCGGTCTGGCCGAAGTCAACTTGGCTGGCGCCTGCCTCAGTGGTGGTTTCCACTATTGCAATGCCAATCGAACCTCCCACTGCGGCACCACCACCGCCAGCACTGGCCACGTTCATAGCAATGCCGGTGCTGTTATTGGCCGTCACCTCGGTACCACCGCTGAGCACGCTGGTGCGCGCAGAGCTTGGGGCATTCAGTTCCGCACCCAACCAAGCGCGTGTTACGCTCTGGTTGTAAAGAGTCGCCAGAGCACCAGAGACTGCCACTGCACCGCCGGTAAGACTGGTAGCATTTGGCGATAAGCGCTGTAGAGCACTGGCGCTGACCTTGAGCGAACCAACGCCGAGCTGGCTGGCGCCATTAACTCGCGCATCGGTTTCACCCTTGAGGATCACCAAGCTGGAGGAAATACCCGGGGCCACGATGGCGCCGGCAATGCTGGCGATGATGGTCGAGACATACTGGCCCGAACCGGCCGATACCTCGGTCGCACCACGGCTGTTGAGTTGCACGCCGGTGAGGCGCGCCTGCGTCAGACGACTGATAACCGTGTTATCGACACCTGCACCAACCGCCGCTGCACTCGGGCCACCTGCCACTGCAGCTAAATAGCCAGCTGTATAACTGTGACTATTGGCGCCGACACGCACATTCTGCGCACTACCGGCACCAGCGGCTTGGTTGATCTTCGCACCATCAATATAGCCTTGAGTACTACCGCCTAGCACGGTGGTATTGACCACCCCAGAGACCGCCGCACTGAATAAAGGGACTACCGCCATCGATGCCGACAGTGCGATCTGACCGACCTGTTGGATGGAGCTGGCTTGAACTGCCAGTCCGGTAATTTGGTGCTGTTTGACGGACAGACTCGGGTAAGGGTTGAACTGCTCGGCCTGAATCCATTCGTGGTCGTCGCTTGGCGCGTTGTTCAGCGCACCGTTATCGACCAGTAGCTTGTCGTTAGCATCCTTAGCCAGTGCACTGACTGAGGTGGTGCTGCCATCAATATAAGCCTTGGTATTGGTATCCACCACGTTGACCGTGGCCAGCGCTGCAATCGCCGCGTTGCCAGCACCAGCCGCAGAAACAGCCGAGCCCAGGATGCTATCGAGGTTACGCGCACTGACCGCGATGTTGTTCTGCGCAATCACCTGAGCGCCCGCACCGATATGCGCCTGCGTTAAGGTCTGAATAATATTCGTTGCCGCTACGGTGGACACTGCTGCGGTACCTGCACCGCCGCCAGCTAAAACGCCTGCGACGATATCAGATGCAGAGTTCGCATCAATACGCAGGTTCTTCAATGCCCAACCCGAACCCAAATTGCCGGTAAGACTGGCATGGATTTCGCTGTCGATACGGTTGATCGCAGTACCCACGCCAACAGCGGCGGCGCCAGCACCAGCAACGCCGCCGGAGCCAGCATGAATGCTGGAGGTGTCACTGGCCAGAATCTCAAAATTACCGGCCGCACCACTGCTATTGATGACTTCAGCGCGAGTCTTCGCAGCAATATTGTTGCTGGTATTGGAAAAGGCAACACCAGCGCTGCCACCGCCCACACCAGCCACAGCTAGGGTGAGAATATTCCCATCGGTACGAGCCTGTACCAGTGCATCGCCACTGCCCAGCACCAAGCTGCTATCGACGATCCGTGCGATACGTTTCTGATTAATAGTACTGACCGCGATGGCCGCTCCGACCGCCGCAGTGCCCGCGCCCTGAGCGTTACCTGCCAAGGTCTTAACGTCCGACTCGCCACGGCTGGCGCTGACTTTTAAGGAGCCTGCCTCGACGCTGGAGTTTTTGATTTCGGCGCGCTCTTCACCCTCAATCACATTGATTGCCAACGAGCCGCCAACTGCCGCAGTACCGGCACCACCGGCACCCACTGCAACGGAACGAATGTTCGAAGAACCGCCACTGCTCAAGGTCAATGCGCCGTCCACGGTCAAATCGCTATCAAGGACCTCGGCCAAGCGCTTAGAAAGAATAATGTTGTTGGTATCAGCGATCCCAACGGCGGTGGCTCCAGCGCCGCCAAAGGCACCAGCCAGACTCCAAATGGTACGATCACCGATGGCTGCGGACAGATCTAGAGCACCCACATTCAGGCTGCTGTTTTCGATGGCCGCGCGCTCGGTACCTTGCAGCACGTTACTAGTGAACGAGCCGTTGACAGCAACAGTGCCTGCACCGCCGCCTGCGAGGGCAATGGCGTAAATGTTCTGCTTCGCACCGCTGTTCAGGCTAGCGTGAGAAAAGCCACTAATGTCACGGCTGTTGCGAATCAAGGCAATACGATCAGCACCAATTCGGTTGACTGAAATAGCACCACCGACCGCAGCAGTACCGCCGCCTTTCACAGAACCCGTCAGCGAGGCAATGCTGAGACCATTACCAGCGCTTGCATCCAATTTTAAATTCTTATCGGTCCCTGTCGTGACCAATCGGCTGTTATCAATCTGAACCTTATCCTCACCATCAATCACGTTGACCACGATGGAGCCGCCGACACCCGCCGTACTGCCACCGGCAGCATCGATACCAATACCCCAAATCTCACCATCCAGCGACGAACTCAGATCAGCTGAACCTGTAAGAGTGACATCGCTATTTAACAGGCTGGCATTGCGCTCGGCATCAACCAGATTTACTGCGACTGCACCCCCTACGCCAGCCTGCCCACCTGCAGCAGAAAGGTTAAATGCAATCGACCAGATACTCGCACCCAGCCCTGGCTGGCTGGCGGTAATCGACAGATCACGCGCCGTCATGTTGACGTTGTTCAGCAGAGCTGTGGTCGTATCGGCAATTCGGTTGAAGGTTATGGCTCCACCAACCGCCGAGCCAGAACCGGACACCTGCCCAGACAGTGCAGCAGTCATGATCTTACTCTGCAGGCCAGCACCGATATTGGTATCGCCGCTCAGTATGTATTGACCGTTCTGCACCTTAGCAGCGGCTGTTTGCTGCATGTCACTGAGGCTGATGGCGCCACCGATCGACGCATTGTTGCTGCTGCCGGTGATGTTACCGGCCAACGAATAGGCACCACCGCTCTTGAAGGCGTTGACGTTGAGGTTGTCGGCATTGAGGGTTTTGCCGGTCATGTCGATGTTGGCGTTCACGCTACCGCGTGCCACCACTGCAGTGACGGAGCCGGAAACCGCGGTTTCCTTGCCACCAGCAGCACCGATGGCCGCTGCCAGCACATCGGTGTTGTTGCCGGCGTTGACGTTCAGATCGCCACTCAGATCGACACCAGTATTGGCCAGACTGGCGCTGTAATCACTGCCGGTGTAGACCACGCTAACTGCGCCGCCCACCGAGTTTTTACCGGACACCGCCAGATTGCCGGCCACCGCCAGCACTGCCTCGCCCGCTATTTGACCGCTGAACAGGCTCTTCGCAGTGGTGTTGCCGGTGGTTGAGCCGTCATCGGCAAACAGATCATCCTGGGTATCGATGCTGCCATCGATCTGCTGCACCGTCTGGTTACCGTCCAAATCAAGATCGGTATGGCTCAGAGCAGTCAGTCCGGCTTGAGAGAACAGCGTATCTAACGCAGAAAGACCGGCAACGCTCTGGGCATTGACGTTGACTTCGCCACCGCTCAGGGACGAATCGCGGCTGACGGATTTGTCGACCTTGGCGCGCACGTCGTTATCCACAATCACCAAAGCAATCGCGCCTGAGCCAGAGTTGCTATTCGGCCCGGTACTTACTGCGCCAGCCAATGCACCGGCCAACACCCGTGCGGCGCTATTAGCCGAGACATCGAGACGATTAAAGCCAGTCGCCGTGCTGCCCAACCAGTCAGCGCTGAGGCTGTTTTTCTGTACGGCCAACACCAGCGAGCCGCCGGCACTTTTGGCACTGCCGTTGGAGCCAGTGGCCAGCGAGAATGACCCGCCGCCCAGCAATGTGCGGGTACGGTCATAGGCGGTGACTGCGATGCCCTGATTGTCATCGGCACGCTGATTAACCGTGCTATCGACCACCGAGGCGGCGGTGGTGTTGGTGATGACCCCACCGGAGACCGACATGGCCACCGATGTGTTGTCGTTACCGGACGTTGCCACCGCAATACCCAGGCCCATCGCCACTTGGTCGCCGGCACTGGCAGCCTGGACTTTAAGCAGGTCGTTATCGTTGAGGGTGACGTTCTTCAGCTGCGCCTGGGTCAGGTTATACAGATGGTTATAGGCCATAGCACCAGCAATCGCCGCGCTGCTCTGGCTGCGCTGCCCGCCGGCTAGGGTGAGGGCACCACTGCCCGAACCGCTGATCTGATTGGTCTGATTAAGCGACAGCACCGTGACCTTACTGCCCTTGAGCAGCGGATCACGCGGATCAAGGACGATATCACCCAGCTGAGCACGGGTTTTCTGACCCGACACGTTGACGCTGGCCGAACCGGCCAGAGCCAACGATTGTTTGGTCTTGCCGGTACCGGGATCCGGTTTGTCATCGAACAGCCCCTTGATCTTGTCGAGAACGTCGCCAATCTTGGAAGGCACACTGACAATGGTGTCTTTGATGCTGTTGGCACCACCTTTGGCACCGGCAATGCCGTTCTGCAGGCCGGCGGATGTGTCGCCGAAGATCATCTGCAAGACACCCTTGCCGATTTCCTCAACCGAGCTCATCAGGCCTTTATCGGCGCTATTGGCATCGGCTTCGTCTTGCTTTTGTTGCTCTTCAGCGGTACGCGCCACGGCGCCAGCCACACTAAAAGCGCCGACCTGACCGGTGCTTTCAGCATTGACCAGCAGCTCGTCGACGTCCCAGTTGGCATTGCCGTTGCCGGCTGCGCCAACGCCCAGCGCGCTGCTGCGCAGCCCGCGGTTGTCACCGACCAGGGCTTGCACGTCGGTGTGCAGCACGTTGACCGCAACACCTGCGCCCACGCTGGTCTCGCTGGATACCGCCAGCGCGCCGGCGGCGCTCCAGAGCCCCAACTGATGATCGGCACTGATACCGACCTGCCCCGCATCAACGCGGGTGCTGTTATGAATCGAAGCGTTGACGTCAGAATTAACCACGCTCACCACCACAGCACCGGTGCCGGCGACACTGGCACCCTTGCCTGCTGCAGGAGTAATACCAATAATCAGCTCGTTCTGCTTGGCGCTCACATCAACGCGCTGGCCTTTGACGCTGCCGTTAGCACCGATACCGGCGCTGGCTTGGTTGTTGCTGACCTGAACGTTAACCCCGCCGCCGACGGCCTTGCCGTCGGACGTGTTGCCAAACAGGGTTTTCCAGAAATTGCCCGCGATGGCCAATTGCTGGATGTCGTTGCTGGCGCTGACCTCGATGGCCGAGTCACGATTCCAGGCGATATTACGCAGCAGCTTGCGGGCCTCGATCTCCTCGTTCTCGTCGTCATACAACCTGTCCAGGAACAGGTATGGCTGCGACTGCCAATCGTTGCCGGTTGCCGTGGCGGTCAGGCTGACGTTGTCACCTACCCAGGCGATGGCATCGATGTCGGTATTGAGGACGGTGACCGAGCCCGCCAGGCCGACCTCTTCGCCGCCGCTGTTGGAGTTGGCAAACACAGTGGAGAGCTTGCTGGGGATCTCGATGAAGCTGGGCGCGTGGGTCTTGAGGTTCTCGAACACCTCATCCAGCGAATTCCAGCGATCCAGACCGTGCAGGTTGAGGGTCTGCACGTTGCGTGCGGTGACCCCTATATGACCCGCCGTGAGGGTGGCGTTGTCGCCAACCAGCGCGCGGGTGTGCTGGGTCATCTGGTTGTAGGACGCCGCCACGCTGATGCCGATCTTGGTGCCATCATCCTGCTCGGCGTCGGAGTTCACCGTGCTGTCGGCGCCGTTGCTCAGGCTGCTCTGATGTTGCAGTGCGGTGACCGAAAGGTCGTCATTGAGGCGGATGCGCTGACCATTGCCACCCAGTTTGGCTTCGACCTGGTGGTCGGCGATGCTTACCGCAACTGCAGATGCCAGGCGCAGCTTGCTTGCAACCGGATCGCCATCCGGCGTGATCTTCATGCCCAGGAAATTCTTGACCTGGTTGCCGATGGCCGTGGTGAACTTCTTGAAGTCCTCCTGCGACAGCACGCGCGCCTTGAGCCCGTCCAGGCTGGTCTTGCCGGCCTGCACCGCAGCGCTGTTGGCCTGCTCGGAGAGAATGTTGGCGGCATTGACGCTCAGCGAATCGGCGTTTTCCAGGTCTGCATCGAATTGTGCTCGGGTGTTGCTGCTGAACAGCGCGAGAGCCACGGCCGGGCCGCCCATGGCACCCTGGCCGATACTCTTGGATGACGCACTGTTGCTCAGGCTCTGTTCGGTCAGGGCGGTAACACTGACGTCGCCGGCGACACCGCCAAGCCGGGCGTTGCGCGCCACGGTCGCGGTAGTGGTGAGATCGGTGTGCGCCATGCTGAAGGCGGCCGACAGCGTCGTGGCATTGCTGCCCTGCGCGTCACGCGTGGTCGAGGCGCTGCCTTCCACGGCCAGGCTGTCCTGGCTGTGGGCCAGTAGCGACATGTCGTCGGCGGCAATGGTGGCATTGTCGAGGATCTCGACCTTGGTCTCGCCCGCCAGACGGCCATAGGCGATGCCGGCATTGAACGGCAGCTTGCTGGTAATGACCGGCAACTGGAAGCTGGCGGTATCGACGCTGCGGGTGGTTTCCGCAGTCAGCGCCAGATCGCCGGAAGCCTGGATGTTGGCACTGCCGGCGACCGTCACCCGCGAGCTGCCTTCGGCCACCGCGAAGGTGGCGAACGGCAGCAGGGTGATGAATTCGCTGTAGTTGGAGGGCGGCACCGCGCCCTTGTCGTGACTGCTGTCGACGGCCTCCACCAGTAATGTGTAGACGTGCTCGGCGGCGCGTTCATCAGTCCAGCCGGCATTGAGCAGCTTGACCTTGTCGATCATCGCCTGCAGCTCGGCGGTGTCGAAGAAATCGCCAAGCAGGCCGGAATCGACGCTCACCTGGGTGACGGAGCGGGCGCTGACGTCCTTGCCGATCAGGGTGCCGCCGATGTCGATGGACGAATGCGCCTGGGCGTAGCCGCCCAGCTGGCGGTCCACCGCGAGGGCCTCGACGCGTACATTGCCGGCCTTGTCGGCCTGGTCGTGACCCGCGTCCAGCACCGCGCCGGCCTTGATATTGACCTTGGCAGTGCTGTGGGCGGAGCCCAGGTTGGCCTTGCTCTGCTGCTTGATTGCCGCTTCCAGCTGGTCGACGTCGTCAATCGCGCTGCCATCTGCGTTTACGGCGCTGAAGCCAAGGTCGCTGTATGCCTGCAGGGTGATATTGCCGGACGCCTCCTGGGAGCCAGCCAGGGCGCGGGTATTGATCTTGCCGGTGGCTTCGACGTTCAGCTCCGGTGCGTTGACCTGCACGCCGCCACCGCCGCCATCGGCCATCAGCGCACGCAGCTCGCCGGAGATAGTAACGTCGTCCTTGCCGACAATCAGAATGCTGCCGTCCTGGCGCACTGCTGCCGTGGCGTCGACCAGGCCGTTGGTATTCACGGTCGCCTGGAATACCTGGGCACCGGCGTTGACCTGGGCGCCAGCGCCAACCACCGCGCTGGCGGCGAACAGATTGACCGAACCGGCACTGTTGACCTTGCCCTGAATGCTGACTTCGCCGTTGCCGGCGTTGTACTTGCCGGCCATCAGATCGGCTGCCAGCGCCGTGCCTTCGGCATCACTGCCATTGGTCATGGTTGCCGCCAGCTGGCTCATCTGCGAAGCGCTGGGGGTGGTGACGGTCAGGCTGCCGACGTTGACCACGCCGGAGGCACCGACCACAAGACCATGGGGGTCGGCGAAGATTATGTTGCCGCCGATGGAACCATCTTTAAGGCCGTTCAGGTTGCCGTTGATCACCGCGCGGGAGTCGTGCACCAGGTTGACCAGGTTGGCCTTGCCTGCCGGAACATGCAGGTTGACGGTATTGCCGGCGTTGACATTGAAGTCGCCAAAGGAGTTGAAGCCGGTATTGCCGCGCACCGTGGTGGTGGTGATGTCGGTAACCGTACCAACGGTCGTCATGCTGGTTGCGGTCGGCATCCCCGTGTGCAGGGTAATGTTATTAGTGCCAGCGCCTTGAACAGGCGTAGCCCATGCATGACCGCCACCGAGCGCCATCATCAAGGCAGCTGCTATGCGACTTGGTTTAAAGCCTTCAAAAGACCCACCTGTACTCAGGTTAGGAGTCATATCAGTAGAACGGCGTTTAATAGGCATAGCAATCGACCTCAGGGGACTTATTTTTATTTACAAAAATGAAACAGTGCATGTTGTTAGCAGCTGACTCTGTGCTCAATATGCGCGCACGGCTCAGCTATAGCTTTACCTTTACCTAGTTAATAATATAATCGTCAGGAAGCTGTCTTAATATAGTCCAAACTGATTGAACACTTGCTTAGAGTTGGCTAGTTAGGTTTGAATAACGCCATGAAAAAACGCCTATTACTTATTGATGATCACGCACTGTTCCGCTCTGGGATAGCCATGGTGCTGAACGCCGGCTTAACTGGAGTCGAGATTTTTGAATCGGCCTCAATGGAACAGGCTATGCATTGCTCATGCAAAGACATCGATCTGTTGTTGTTAGATGTCCAACTCGAAGGTCTTAACGGGCTGGATGGCATTGCTTTGCTCAAACGCAAATGGCCTAGAGTAAAGATATTGGTTGTATCCGCTTCGCAGGATACACAAATCGCCTGCGAGACCCTAAGACGCGGGGCTCATGGTTTCATCTCTAAAGCCGAAACACCTGTTCACATGCTCCAAAAAGTGACGCAAATACTCAGCGGCGATACGACTGTTCGTGAGATAAAAAATACTACAACTGAAAGCAACAACAACAGCGCAAGACTGACACCGCGTCAATGTGAAGTGCTTGATTTACTGTGTCAAGGTCTGTCCAACAAGATGATTGGGCGGCGCTTGAACCTTTCGGAAAACACCGTACGCGGGCATGTACAAGCGATTTTACAGGCACTGCAAGTCTCCAACCGTTCAGAGGCAGCATTTGTTGCACGGCTCTTAGGTTTGGTTAATTGAGCAACGCTCATATCCCAAATGACTGGGAGTTGAACATTCGAGTTGAGCAGGTTCGTTTGGTGTTTGCCAGCATGAAAAACTCATTGTATTTAGGCCTTGGGTTAGCCTTGGTGTTGGGGTTAGCGCTGGACAGCCCTGAGCGGCGAAGCATGTTGATCGGATGGTTCTGCATGGTGGCAATGGGACGTCTAGCATGCGTCAGTTATGCGCAGCTGGCGTTACGCCGCGGCATCACGACCACCAATACCACCCAGCTTATAAGGCATATGTGTGTCATCAAAGCTTTTGAGGGGCTGGCGTGGGGCTGGTTAGCATGGATAGTGATGGGCGAAGGATCACTAGCGCAACAAGTGCTATCCATGGCCTGCTTGGCAGGCGTCAGTGGTAATGCGGTATCCTTACTTGCGCCAGTCTTTCCAATGTTTTTGAGCATGCAGCTCGCACAACTCCTTGCTATGACCTCCAAGTTGTTTCTGGTAGACGATACCTCATTCAAGCTGCTGGCTATTGGCTTGATTCTGTTTGTTGCAGGCCAAGCGGGGCAGGCTCTGGCAGCTCAAGGCTCAATGCGGCGTTCGATTGCTCTGCGCTTTGACAACCTAGCTCTGGTTAAGAGCTTGCAAGTGGCCTCAGAACTCGCCGAACAAGCGCGCATCAAAGCAGAACAAGCCAATCTGGCCAAATCCAAGTTTCTCGCTGCCGCCAGTCACGACCTACGCCAACCAATACACGCGCAAGCGTTGTTCCTAGAGGTGTTAGAACGCAGCGAGTTATCCGAGCGTCAGCATAACGTATTGGATAGTGCACGCGCCGCCGCTGGTGCATCCGCACAGATGCTCGATACATTATTGGACTTTTCGCGCATTGAGGCAGGGGTGATTGAGCCGCAATTCTGTGCTTTCAAACTGCAGCCATTACTCAATAAGCTGGCGAACGAGCTGGGTAGCCTAGCCGACTCTAAAGGCATCGTGTACCGCAGTCGTGATACATCTCTGGCGACCTATTCAGATCCTTCTTTACTGGAGTTGATCCTGCGCAATCTGATCAGCAACGCGATCCGCTACACCGAGCAGGGCGGCGTATTAGTCGCCTGCCGTAAGCGCGGCAATGATGTAATAGTAGAAGTTATTGACACCGGTATTGGTATCGCACTGGAGCAACAAGCTGAAATTTTTCGTGAATTCCATCAACTTGGTAACCCCGAGCGCGACCGCCAGAAAGGCCTAGGTTTGGGTCTAGCAATCGCTGACGGCCTAACCCGCTCACTCGAACACCGACTGACCCTAGTATCGCAGCCGGGGCGTGGCAGTATCTTTCGTCTGCATGCACCTCTGGCGCAGAGTGGCTTTAGTGAGGAGGTAGACGGTTTACTGGGTGGTACGCTACCGAGTGGACTGCTTGACGGCTTGCGAGTGTTGGTGATTGATGATGATGCCGCAGTACGTGAAGGTATGACTCATTTACTCGAAGATTGGAACTGTGAATACCGCGTAGTCGAGGGTATTGCAGAGGCATTAAACGCCGTCACTCTGTGGCAGCCACAACTGATAATCAGTGATTACCGTCTTCGTGAAAGCCAGACCGGTGCCCAAGCCATCAAGCGGATACGGGAGGTCACGGGAGAAGTCGCACCGGCCCTGCTCATCACTGGCGACACCGCCCCGGAACGCCTACGTGAAGCCCATGAAAGCGGCATACCTTTGCTGCACAAACCTGTATCACCGTATCAGTTGTACCGCACCATCGTCGGCAGCATGGCTGCTGCAACCCCACACTAAGTTATTCCTGCTTTCGACTAGATAAGAGGGTTGAATTGGGCCCGGCTTTCGCACTAGAACAGGAAGTGCAGAGTTTTAATTGACCACTGTCGAGTCGAGATCAATAAAGCTTAAAAAACTTTCTAATACTGAGTTGGCACGCCTTCCCTGACGAGTGACCAGAGCAAGCCGAGTATTAAAATACTGTGAGCCAACATCCAGTTCTGTCAT
>RCMZ01000239.1_pt1 | contig 33995 bp, 35 predicted proteins | sample 2041141 | NCBI WGS metagenome assembly RCMZ01 (sample SAMN09708263, study PRJNA481090) | Wastewater metagenome, whole genome shotgun sequencing project. | biome: sewage; isolation source: Davis station wastewater (DW) | place: Antarctica: Davis Station | collected 2010-03-01 | reverse complement strand
AGTCGGTCGAAATCTCAGATCGTCATTCCGGGGCTGAGCAAAGCGAAGAACCCGGAACCCAGGGCTGCGGCGCCGTTGCTGGACGTATTTGACGCCTAGTTGCGCGCCTCCTGGCTTCCGGGTTCGTCCTACGGACGCCCCGGAATGACGGTTTGGGGTTGAATGTCGATTAGCCCTAGCTGTTGTCTTCGATCGGCGCGCCTGGGCCGTTCTTCTTGATCGATTCGATGGCGTTCTGGGCGGACGACTTGGAGCTATAGCCCTCGGTCGAGAACATGATTTCAGAGTTGTACTTGAAGCGAACGCGGAACTCGCCCGCCTTGTCTTTGTAGATCTCGAACTTATGCGCCATCGGGCGTCTCCATATTAAACCTGTGATCAGGTCATCGGACAAGCTGGCATCGACGTCGAAGCGTCGCCATTCACAAGCGCGCGATTGCACTGCTCCTGTGGCGGTTGCAAAAGCGCTGGGTCGTGCAGACATAGGGTGATCCGCAAGCAAGGGCCTGCTCCATGACCGATCTGTCCGCTTTTCCGATCACAAAGCGCTGGCCCGCCCAGCATCCCGACCGCATCCAGCTCTATTCGCTGCCGACGCCCAACGGGGTGAAGGTGTCGATCATGCTGGAGGAGATCGGCCTGCCCTACGAGCCGCACCTGATCGACATCATGGCCAATGAGACTTGGGGGCCGGAATATCTGTCGCTGAACCCCAACGGCAAGATCCCCGCCATCATCGACCCCGATGGTCCGGGCGGCCAGCCGCTGGGCCTGTTCGAATCCGGCGCCATCCTGATCTATCTGGCCGAGAAGAGCGGCCGGTTCCTGTCGGCGGACCCGGTGGAACGCTATCAGACGATCCAGTGGCTCATGTTCCAGATGGGCGCTATTGGCCCGATGTTCGGCCAACTGGGCTTCTTCCATCGCTTCGCCGGGCGTGAGTACGAGGACAAGCGTCCGCGCGACCGCTACGTCGCCGAATCCCGACGTCTGCTGGGGGTGTTGGAGACGCGTCTGGCCAATGCGGGCGGCGAACCACGCGATTGGATCATCGGCGACTACTCCATCGCCGACATCGCCACACTGGGCTGGGTCCGTAATCTGATCGGCTTCTATGAGGCGGGCGAAATCGTCGGGTTTAAGGACTTCCCGCACGTCGCCGCCTGGCTGGAGCGCGGGCTGGCCCGACCGGCTGTGAAACGCGGGCTTGAGATTCCGTCACGAACATGAACCATACTGTTCCGGTTGCGTTAGTCCGCAACCTCAACAGGAGCCACTCCCCAATGGGCATCTTCTCTTCGATCTGGAACAAGATCACGAACCACAAGCCTGCGGCGGCTCCGGCCCCCGCACCGACAGCCGCCCCGGCGGGCGCTGCACCGACCGCTGCGCCTGCGGCCCTGCCGCCGGTCGATGTCGAAGCCGTTCTGAGCGGACTGGCCGCCGGCAAGGGCGGCGGCGGCAACTGGCGCACCTCGATCGTCGATCTGCTCAAGCTGCTCGATCTCGATTCCAGCCTGGCCGCCCGCAAGGAGCTGGCTCAGGAACTGAACGTCCACGCCGGTGAACACGGCTCGGCCGAGCAGAACATCGCCCTGTCCAAGGCGGTCTGGCAGAAGCTGGCTGAAAACGGCGGCCAGGTCCCGGCCTCGCTGCGCGACTAAACCGGCCTCAAGTAGCGCGACGCGCGATAGGCCACAGAAAGAAGCGACGCTGGGTCAGGCCTTCGGTCTGATCCAGCGCATCGCCGCCAGAGCGGCGAACCCCACGACCAGACCCCAAAAGGCCGCGCCGATCCCGAACAGGGCGACGCCAGAACCTGTGGCGGCGAAGGTCAGGACAGCAGCCTCCCGCTCCTCCGGCTTGGCCAGCATGGCCCCCAGCGCCCCGGTCAGGGCTGCGATCAGGGCTAGGCCTGTGATGATGGCCAGAACCGCGGGCGGCATGGCGATGAACAGGCCCGCCAGAGGCGCCGCGAACAGCGCCACACCCACATAGAAGCCGCCATAGATGAACCCGACGATCCACCGTTTCGCCGGATCGGGATGGGCGTCCGGGCCGGTGCAGAGGGCGGCGGTGATGGCGGCCAGATTGACCCCGTGGGCGCCGAATGGGGCGGCGATCAGGCTGGTCAGGCCGGTAACGAAGATCAGGCGGTTGGCCGGCGGCTCGTAACCTGCAGCCCTCAGCACCACCAGTCCGGGCAGGTTCTGCGAGGCCAGCGTCACCAGAAACAGCGGCAGGCCCAGGCTGACGGCGACCCGCCAGTCAAAAACGGGCATGACCGGCGACAGACCGCCGAAGAGGCCGGTTTCGGGCGGCAGACCCATCTGTCCCTTGAAGGCCAGCACGGCGAAGGCGACGACCAGCACCGCAGGCAGGGCCCAGGCGGGCCACAACCGCCTTGCGACGATGAAGACGGCCAGTAGCCCGACCGCCAATCCCATCTCGTCCGGCACGACCTTGAACAGCCTCAAGACGAAGGGCAGCAGCACCCCCGCCAGCATGGCCGAGGCTACGGATGCCGGGATTTTCTGCGCCAGCCGCCCGAGTGCGGGCAAAAGGCCCGTCAGCACCATCAAGCCCGCTGCAAACACGAACGCCCCGATGGCGTTGGCCCAGCCCAGCCCCAGCGTCGAGGCCGCCAGCAGGGCCGCGCCCGGCGTGGACCAGGCCAACACGACCGGCATCCTGAACCGCCAGCTCAGCAGCATCCCCGGCAGGCCGATGCCCAGGCACAGGGCCGTCACCATCGAAATGATCTGGGTCGGACTGGCGCCCAGCACCTGACCCGCCTGGACGACCAGGGCGACCGTGCCGCCGAACCCGACGACTGTGGCCACGGCGGCGGCGGAGAAGCTGGCGGGGGGCGGGAGGTTGGACGCGCTCATGGCCCTACGGATAAGTGCGGCCGTTGCGCCCCGAAAGCAAAAAGGGCCGCCGGTTCGCCCGGCGGCCCCTGATTGTTCACCGATCCCTCGGGATCAGGCTTCGATGTCTTCCGGCAGGCCGACAGCGTGGAAGCCCGCGTCGACGTGGACGACTTCGCCCGTGGTCGAACGGCCCAGGTCCGAGCACAGCCACAGGGCCGCGCCTGCAACGCCTTCCATCGAGGTCTCTTCCTTGATCAGCGAGAACTGCGCCGACTTGGAGTGAAGGCCGCGCCCGCCCGAGATGCCCGCCAGCGACAGGGTGCGCATGGCCCCCGCCGAAATGGCGTTGACGCGGATGTTCTTCGGTCCCAGGTCGCGCGCGATATAGCGGGTCGCGGCTTCCAGCGCGGCCTTGGCCACGCCCATGGTGTTGTAGTTCGGAATGACCCGCTCGGACCCCAGATAGGTCAGGGTGATCATCGAGCCGCCGTTGGGCATCAGCCTGGCCGAACGCTTGGCCACGTCCACGAAGCTGAAGGCCGAGATGTTCATGGCCAACAGGAAGCTGTCGCGCGTGGTGTTGTCGACGAACGAACCCTTCAACTCATCCTTGTTGGCGAAGGCGACCGAGTGGACGACGAAGTCGATCGTGCCGAACTCTTTCTCCAGCTCGGCGAAGGCGTGGTCCATCGAGGCGTCGTCGGTGACGTCGGCCTGGATCAGCAGCTTGGCGCCGACGCTTTCGGCCAGCGGGCGCACGCGACGCTCCAGGCTTTCACCCAGATAGGTGAAGGCTAGTTCGGCGCCCTGGGCGGCCAGTTGCGATGCAATGCCCCAGGCGATGGAGCTGGAGTTCGCGACCCCCATGATCAGGCCCTTCTTGCCCTTCATGAGGTCTCCGGTGGGCATGTCCCAGCCTTCGCTCGTCGCCATGATACGTCTCCTGATGATTTGGCGGAGGGTTAGCAGGGGCCGATGCGAACCGGAACCCCCGCAAGCTTCCGTAAGGTTACAGGATGGCCGAAATCGCCTTGCGTGCGGCCTCGCCCAGATCGGGGCGTTTCAGGGCCAGGGCGACATTGGCGCGCAGCAGGCCGATCTTGTCGCCGCAATCGTGGGTCACGCCCTCATATTCGACGGCGGTGAAGCTTTGCTGGTGCATCAGCCGGTCCATGGCGTCGGTCAGCTGGATCTCGCCGCCAGCGCCGCGTTCCTGCGTGGCCAGCAGATCGAAGATTTCCGGCTGCAGGATGTAGCGGCCCGCGATGGACAGGTTGGACGGCGCCGTGCCGGGGGCGGGCTTTTCGACCATCCCCTTCATGGTGATGCGGTTGCCCTCGCGGCTGGCCGGATCGACGATGCCGTATTTATGGGCGTCTGCGATATCGACGGATTCAACGCCGATCAGATTGCCGCCCGTTTCTTCATAGACGTCGACCAGCTGTTTCAGCGCGCCCGGCTGACCATCGACGATGACGTCGGGCAGGATGACGGCGAATGGCTCATGGCCGATGATGTCGCGCGCGCACCAGACGGCGTGACCCAGGCCCTTGGGCTGCATCTGGCGGGTGAAGCTCATCTCGCCGGCCTTGGCCAGTTCGGCGTTCATCATCTCCAGAATCGCCGTCTTGCCCTTGGCCAGAAGCTGGGCTTCGAGTTCGATCTGGTGGTCGAAATAGTCTTCGATGGCGCCTTTCGAGCGACCGGTGACGAAGACGATGTGTTCGATCCCGGCCTCGCGCGCTTCCTCGACGATGTAGGAAAGAATCGGTCGATCGACGACGTTCAACAATTCCTTGGGGGTCGTCTTGGTGCCGGGAAGAACCCGTGTGCCGAGACCGGCGACGGGAAGTACGGCCTTGCGCAGTCGCGCGGGCTTGGAAGTCATTCGATGTCCTGAAAAGCTGTCCCGCCCCATCATAGCCGACGGGGCGGCAGGGAAAAAGGGGCGGGACGCCTTCGAGGAGAACTGAGTTATTTCGACGGGCGCGCCATCGGCGTCATCGCCGTGGCGACGGCGCGCTGGGCCTGAAGGTCAGCAGCCTGAAGCGGGATCAGGCCGCGGTCCTGCAGATAACCGCCGCGACCGGCCGAGGCGTCCGACAGGAACTCCTGCACGAACTGCTGCAGGCCGGGGGTGACGCCGATATTGGCCTTCTTCACATAGATGTAGAGGCTGCGCGACAGCGGATAGCTGCCGTCGGCGATGGTGTCAGCGGTCGGGGCGACGCCGTCGATCGTCTCGGCCTTCACCGTGTCCAGGTTCTGCTCCAGGAAGGAATAGCCGAACACGCCCAGCGAGCCAGGGGTGCGGCTCAGGGTCTGGACGATGGCGTTGTCGTTCTCGCCCGCGTCGATCCAGGCGTTGTCCTCGCGCAGGGTGTGGGCCAGGGCTTCAAAGCGGCTCTTGTCCGACTTTTCGACGGCGGCGGCGGCGGGAACCAGCTTGGCGCCCGGCGCCATGCCCAGTTCCAGGAAGGCGTCGCGGGTGCCCGAGGTAGGCGGCGGGCCATAGACCTGGATGCGCTGGACCGGCAGGCCCTTGTTCACATCGTTCCAGGTCTTGGCCGGGTTGGCGATGAAGGCGCCGCTGGCGTCGGGAACTTCCTTGGCCAGGCCTTCGTACAGGTCGTTCAGTTCGAAGTTGAAGCTGTTGCCGTTGCGGGCCGTGGCGATGACGATGCCGTCATAGCCGATTTGCAGTTCGACGATTTCAGTCACGCCATTCTTGGCGCACAGGTCGAACTCGGACTGTTTCATCTGGCGCGAAGCATTGGCGATGTCGGGGGCGTTGGGGCCGACGCCCTGGCAGAAGGCCTGGATGCCGCCGCCGGTGCCCAGGGCCTCGACGCGGGGAGCTGCGCCGCCCGAAGTGCGGGCGAAGTTTTCGGCAACGCGGGTCGAGAAGGGGAAGACGGTCGAGGAGCCTGCGGCCCAGATGCCGGCGCGGGCGCGTGACGAGGAAGCGCCGCCGGAGCCGTTGTCGCCACAGGCGGCGAGAGCCAGAAGTGCGGTCGCCGTAGCGGCGTATTTCAGTGCGCGGATCATCCTGGCTCTCCCTGAGCGGCTTAGTGCGCCACGCTTAGAGCAGAGGATTGTGACATTCCGCTGAATGGGCCGCTGAATGGGCCGGGCTTCAGGTGCATGACCCAAAGCCCGGCCGCACGATTACAGCAGGCGGCGGCGCATGACCTGCGACAGGCTGTCGATCAGGGTCACGGCGATGACCACGATGATGACGATGGCCGACACGGCCTTGAAGTTGAAGGCGTTCATGCTGTCGAACAGCACCTGGCCGATGCCGCCCGCGCCGATCAGGCCCAGCACGGTGGCCGAACGGCTGTTGGATTCGAAGCGGTACAGGGCGAACGAGGTCCACAGCGGGGCCACCTGGGGGATCACGCCCCAGACGATCTCGTGCAGCTTGGATGCGCCGGTGGCGCGCACACCCTCGACCGGACCCTTGTCGATAGACTCAACGGCTTCAGAGAACAGCTTGGCCAGAACGCCCGCCGTATTCAGGGTGATGGCCAGAACACCGGCCAGAGGGCCAAGGCCCACGGCGGTGACGAACAGCAGGCCGATCACCAGATCAGGCACCGAACGCAGCAGGTTCATGACCCAGCGCACCGGCGTCACCACCCATTGTGGGGCGATGTTGCGGGCGGCGGCCAGACCCAGCGGAATGCCGAACAGCACGGCCAGGAAGGTGCCCCACAGGGCGATCTGGACCGTTTCCCACATCTTGCCGACGAACATCTTCCAGTCGGAGAAGTCGGGGCGCAGCAGGTCGTGAATGAACAGTTGCGTGCTCTCGTTGCCCGAGAACAGACGCGACAGGTTGCCCAGATCGACGGCCTTGATGCTGTACAGCAGCACCACGGCGACGCCGCCCCAGACCAGCATGTCGGCGGCCCAGGCTAGGGCCGATTTGCGCGGCGCGGCGGGAATGGCCGCGGGCGTCAGGGAAGGCGCTGCGCTCAAGGTTGGACCTCGCCCTTGGCGCGCAGGCGTTGCAGTTCACGCTCGGCCGCAGCCGCGCCGGCGGTGTCGCCCTTGGCGCGGGCTTCGCTCAGCTTCTGGTCTGCGATCATTTCGCGGATCGGGTCCAGATAGTCGTCGTCGGCGGCGGCGAAGCGCGAATACTCCAGCGCCGTCAGAACCTGACGCTGACGCTCGGCCTCGGCGCCTTGGCCCTGGCCGTAGGTCAGGAAGAAGCTGCGGATCTTTTCCTTCAGCACGGGGTCCAGATCCTTGCGCAGGACGATGCCGCTCTCAGGGATGGGGGGCGAAGACCAGATCTCCTCGATCTGATCGGCCAGGCGCGGGTTCTCCTTGCGCATGAACACGGTGTTGACGCTGTTGGATGTCGCCACGTCGATCACGCCGGTCGCCACGCCGAAGGCGTTGGCCTGATGGTTGGCCGAGCGCACGGTCTTGAAGCACTGGGACGGCGTGATGCCGCGCGGATTGAAGAAATAGGTCAGCGGCGCCAGGGTGCCGGACGTCGACTGGGCGTCGCCGATGCCGAAGTTGAACTGCTTGCCGCAGGCCACAACCTTGTCCAGCGTGATGCCCGAGCCCTTTTTGACGATCAGGGTCGACTGATAGCTGTCCAGGCCTTCGCGGTTGACGGTGCGGGCGATCACCTCGGCGCTGGCGCGGTCAATGGCCTCGACCTCAGGCTTGGCCGAGAACCAGCCCACCTGGGTGTGGTTGCCGCGCATGGCCTCGACCAGAACCGTGTAGTTCGAGCCGAAATAGGGTTTCACCGGCACGCCGATGGCCTTGGACATGTCGTCCAGCAGCGGCTGCCACAGCGGGCCCGCCGACGCCTGGCCTTCTGCGGACAGGATCGAGAAGGTGATCTCGGACGGGGTTCCGCCCTTCTTTTCCTCGCCGCCGCCGCATGAGGCCAGGCCCATGATCAGGGCGGCGCCGACGGCGGCCATGCCTGTCCTGGCGATCAGGCGGCGGGTCATGGAGAAATGGGACGGGCTCATGCCTTGGTCTCCCAGAACGCGTCCTCGAATTCGGGACCGTAGATTTCGATCAGGCGCTGTTGATCCAGGCCCGTGGAGGGACCGTCATAGACGATCTTGCCCGCCTGCAGGGCGATGACCCGGTCGCAGTAGCGGATGGCGTAGTCGACCTGGTGCAGGGTGACGATCACGCCCATGCCGTCGCGCTTGTTCAGCTCGACCAGCAACTCCATCACCTTGCGCGCGGACACCGGGTCCAGCGAGGCGACAGGTTCGTCGGCCAGAATGGCCTTGGCGCCCTGCACGATGGCGCGGGCGATGGCGCCGCGCTGCTGCTGGCCGCCCGAAAGCGTATTGGCGCGCTGCGCGGCGTAGTCGGACACGCCCACCCGGTGCAGGGCGGCCATGGCCTTGTCCTTGTCGGCCTGGGGCCAGGCGCCCAGCAGGCCCTGCCAGGCGGGCAGACGGCCCAGCGAGCCCAGCATGACATTGGAGAACAGGCTCAGACGGCCGACCAGATTGAACTGCTGGAAGATCATGCCCAGCCTGCCGCGCGCCTTGCGCACAGCGCCGGTGACGCGACCGTCCTTTTGAACTGTCTCGCCGAATACGGCGATGGTTCCCTTGCCCGCGTCAATCGACTGCAGGCCGGTGATGGAGCGCAGGAGCGTGGACTTGCCCGATCCCGAAGGACCGATCAGGGCGACCATTTCGCCTGAAGCGACCTCGATCGAGACGCCGTTCAGCGCCTTTCGCGATCCGAAGGTCTTCGACACGTCACGCGCCAGGACGAGCCCGGGGGCGATGGCGGCTGCGGATGAACTCATGAACTCGCTGAGAGGCTGTGGCGAAGGGGCGCCGCATGACGCGCCAGTGGCGTTTGGGCAAGTCTTAATCGCATGGACCGGGCGATTTCGCCAGAGTGTGACGAGGCTCCGCGACCCTGCGACGCTTTTTTATGGGGGTTCGGACGAATGGCGCACGTTCGTGTCGCGGCCTCAGGGGGCGCGGGCAGGGGCGGGGCGGGCGACACTCCATTCGTCATTCCGGGCGCAGCGCAGCGAAGACGCGGACCTGAAAGGCGGCGCTCAAGCCAGCCCAGCGGCGCGGAAGGCGAAAAACGCCCTCTCTACTCCGTCATCCTCGCCCTTGTCCCAAGGATGACGGGAAGAAAGGCGGGAGTGATGGGTGTTTCCGTCGAAACCACACCATGACGCTGCTCAAACCCAGCCTTTTCCAACGCCCTAACCTGATCTCGACCCAATCGACGCCCTGACCCTGAACCTCGCTTGTCCTGCACAGGTCCCGTCGCCCGGAGGGCTCGTAAGGCCTGCGACCTTGCGGCGGCGGGAGCGGATGGAGCGGGGGTGGTGGTGAAGTCCCAATGCGCTGAAGGCGTCTTATCGGTTGGGCATGGCCTCGCGTCTGAAGCGTCGTCGGAGGGGCGGGGGGATACTCGGCTGCACCTGGACGGGGTTAGGCGATAAGACCGCCACCATTCAGCGCCCCGCGTTTGCAGGCCAACCACCCGCGCGGGGCGTCAAACCTTCGTCGAAACGGTAACACCAAAACCAAACTCCGGGCGAAGGCCCGGCGCCCGCCCAGCCCTCCTATTGGGCCCTCCATCACCTTCGCAGCGAAAGCGCGGGGTGTCTGCGCGTGCCTGCGCAGCAGCTGGGGCGGATGCTGCCATGAAATTGCCGCTTTACATGACAGTCCACAGACCCCATATCGCGTCTTCCGGCGGACCCCGTAGGTCTAACCGTTACGCGCTGCTAACGCCGGTCTGGGTTAACAATCATCAGGGGGTTACGTGAATTGCGCACGTACCAGCTTCCCCTGGACCTGGTCCGTGAGCGGCCTCCTGAACGTCCCGTCGCACTCGTGCGGCCGCGTTCGGTTTCCGTAGCGGCGCGCTGGTTCCAGGATAATTTAAAAGCCGACGTCTTCTATGCAGTGAAGGCCAATCCCTCGCGTTGGGTCATCGAGACCCTGGTCGAGGCTGGCGTTCGCGGTTTTGACGTGGCGTCCATCGCTGAGATCGAACTTGTCCGTTCGGTCAGCGACGACGTGCGTCTGGCCTTCATGCATCCGGTCAAGAGCCGGTCGGCCATCACCAAGGCTTACTTCGATTACGGCGTGCGCACCTTTGCGCTCGACTGCACCGATGAGCTGACCAAGATCCTCGACGCCACCGGCGGCGCGGACGACCTGAACCTGGTCGTGCGCATGGCTGTGTCGGCGGACGGCGCGGCCTACACCCTGTCGGGCAAGTTCGGCGTGTCGTCGGATCAGGCCCCCGCCCTGCTGCTGGCCACTCGCCAAGCGGTCAAGGAAGGCCTGATGGGCGTCAGCTTCCACGTCGGTTCGCAATGCATGCGCCCCACCGCCTATCAGGCGGCGATGGCCCAGGTCGGCCGTTCGATCAGCCGTGCAGGCGTGATCGTCGACATCGTTGATGTCGGCGGCGGCTTCCCGTCCGTCTATCCGGGCATGGTCCCGCCGGACATGAGCGAATACGCCGACGCCATCCATCGCGGCTTCAACGAGATGCCGGTGTCGGAAACGACCGAGCTGTGGTGCGAGCCCGGCCGGTCTCTGGTCGCCGAATCCTCGTCGATCCTGGCCCGCGTCGATCTGCGCAAGGGCGACGCCCTGTATCTGAACGACGGCTCGTACGGCTCTCTGTTCGACGCGACCCATTCGCGCTGGCCCTTCCCGACCAAGCTGGTCCGGGACGGCGAGTCTGCGGGTGAGTTGAAGGCCTTCCAGTTCTACGGCCCGACCTGCGATTCTATCGACCATATGCCGGGTCCGTTCTGGCTGCCGGCCGATGTGCGCGAAGGCGACTTCATCGAGATCGGCATGCTAGGCGCCTATGGCGTGGCCATGTCGACCGGCTTCAACGGCTATGGCGAACACGACATCGCCGTGGTCGAGGACGCCCCGATGGCCTCGCTGTACGGTCTGGCCCCGCGTTCCATCCCCACCGTGCGCACCACGGCGGAAGAGAACGCACGCAAGGTCGTCCGCCTGTCGCGCCCCAAGGGCAAGGCTGGCCAGCGCAAGTCGCGCCGGAAGTAAACGCGTTCACATCTCAAGCCGTCACCCTCGGATCAAGTTCGAGGGTGACGGATTATGTTGAGGCTAACGGTCCCGCCGGTCGCTCCGTCCTGGCATGGCTGCGTGTTCGACGGGCGTTCATCAAGGCAAGCTTCCGAAATGACCGCAACCGCGCCCGCCAACACCAAGGCCCAACTGCTGCAGAATGTCGTCGAGCACGTCGACATCACCAGCTTCGACGCGCGCCCGATCATCGACAGCATGCGCAAGATGAGCTTCTCGTCGCGCGACACGGCCCGCGCCGCCGACATCTTCTCGATGGCGATTGAGGACGTCGACTGCTCGCCGTGGCTGATCTTGGCCGGTTCGACCTCGGCTGGCGGCTGCATGGATGTTTACCGCGACATGGTGAAGTTCGGCATGGTCGACGCCGTGGTCGCCACCGGCGCCTCCATTGTGGACATGGATTTCTTTGAGGCGCTGGGCTTCAAACACTATCAGGCGGCGGGCGAGGTGGACGACAACGTCCTGCGCGAAAACTACATCGACCGCATCTACGACACCTATATCGACGAGGAACAACTCCAGGCCTGCGACCACACCATCCTGGAGATCGCCAACCGGCTGGAGCCGCGCGGCTATTCCAGCCGTGAGTTCATCTGGGAGATGGGCAAGTGGCTGAGCGAAGGGAATGCGAAGAAGCCCGGCTCCCTGATCCAGACCGCCTATGAAGAGGGCGTGCCGATCTTCTGTCCGGCCTTTGTCGACAGCTCGGCCGGTTTCGGTCTGGTCAAGCACCAGAAGGAGCGGGCGGCGGCGGGCAAGCCCTATCTGATGCTGGACGCCATCGCTGACTTCCGCGAACTGACCGACATCAAGATCGCGGCGGGCGTCACGGGCCTGTTCATGGTCGGCGGCGGCGTGCCCAAGAATTTCGCCCAGGACACGGTCGTCTGCGCCGAAATCCTGGGCGTTGAGGCCGAGATGCACCGTTATGCGGTCCAGATCACGGTCGCCGACGTCCGCGACGGCGCCTGCTCATCCTCGACCCTGAAAGAGGCGGCGTCGTGGGGCAAGGTCCAGACCACCCACGAACAGATGGTCTTCGCCGAGGCCACTACGGTCGTGCCCCTGATCGCCTCCGACGCCTATCATCGCGGCGCCTGGAAGGCCCGCGAGAAGCGCCGTTGGAACAAGCTGTTCGACACGGCGTGATCAAGCAAAAGGCCGTTGGAGCGATCCAACGGCCTTCTTAATTCAGCAATAGTGGGATCAGGCCGCACAGGCCTCGAACCCGGCTTTCAAGGCCGCTTCATCCAGATCGCGGCCGATGAAGACGGCGCGGCTCCAGCGGCGTTCGGCGACGCCCCATTCGCGTTGCAGGTCGCCTTCCAGGATCATGTGAACGGCTTGGAAGACCAGACGGCGGTTCTCGCCCTTCACGTCGATGATGCCCTTGGCGCGCAGGATGTTCTGGCCCTGCTCGCCCAGCAGCTTGTCCAGCCAGTTGGTGAATTTGGTCCCGTCCAGCGGACGGTCCAGCGACAGGGAGATGCCCTTGATGTCGTCCTGATGCGCATGGCCGCGTGCGCCATGGCCGTGATCGTGTCCATGGTCATGATCGTGGTGGTCATGCCCGTGGTCGTGGTGATCGTGGCCGCAGTGTTCATCGTGCACATGGCCGTCCGCGCCATGTGGCGGGTTCACGAAGTCCGGCTTCACCTCCAGAATCCGCTCCAGATCAAAGGCGTGCAGACCCAGCACCTGATCCAGCGGCACGTTGGACCGTTCAGCCCGCACGATGGGGGCCAGCGGGTTCAGCGCCCGCAGACGCGCCTCGACGGCGTCCAGTTCGTCCGCCGTCGCCAGATCGACCTTGTTCAGGATGATCCGGTCAGCGAAGGCCACCTGTTCGCGGGCTTCTTTGGAGTCGTCCAAACGGGCCATGACATGCTTGGCGTCGACCAGGGTGGTGACGCTGTCCAGCTGGGTCTTGGCCTTGACGTCCTCGTCCACGAAGAAGGTCTGGGCCACCGGGCCGGGGTCGGCCAGGCCAGTCGTTTCCACGATGATGGCGTCGAAGGCGGGTTTGCCGGGGCGCTGGCGCTTCATCAGGCCTGCGACCACACGGATCAGGTCGCCGCGCACGGTGCAGCAGACGCAACCGTTGTTCATTTCGAACACGTCCTCGTCGGCGCCGACCACCAGATCATTGTCGATGCCGATCTCGCCGAACTCGTTGACGATGACGGCGTAACGCTTGCCGTGGTCCTCGGTCAGGATGCGGTTCAGCAGCGTCGTCTTGCCCGCGCCCAGATAGCCGGTCAGCACGGTGACGGGGATCTTGCCATTGGCGGCGGACGAGGCGGGGGCGGCGAGGGTGTCGGTCATAGGCCGCTAGATGGCGGCTGCGTCGTCACTTGAAAAGGGGGCGAGAGCCTGAATCAGACTGTCGCCTTGATCTCGAGCCTCAGGCTTTAAGCCTTCTTGACGAACTCGGTGCGGAGCACGAGGCCGCGCACCTTCTCGACATTGGCTTCGATCTCATCCGTATCGCCTGTCAGACGGATGTTCTTGACCATCGTGCCGCGCTTCAGTGTCACGCCGCCCGAGCCCTTGACCTTCAGGTCCTTGATCAGGGTCACGCTGTCGCCGTCGGCCAGAATGTTGCCGTTGGAGTCTTTTGTCACGTCGTCGGTCATGGCGAAGCTTCTAGCGCCCGCAACGGGGAATATCCATACGCTGAATATGGGATTTCGTGTTCAGGCGTCCGGGACGTTGGCGTCCAGTTCGTCCAGCCAGACCCGCGCCGAGCCGTCCGATGGCGCGCGCCAGTCGCCGCGCGGCGACAGCGACCCGCCGGTCACCACCTTGGGACCGTTCGGCAGGGCCGAGCGTTTGAACTGGGCTGTCTGGAAGAAGCGGACCAGGAACTTCCTCAGCCAGCCCTTGATTGTGGCCAGATCATATTCGACCTGTTCGTCTTCTGGCGTGCCTTGCGGCCATTCCCCAACCGTTCGGTCGCCCCAGGCCTGATGCGCCAGGAAGGCGACCTTGGAGGGCTTCAGGCCGAAGCGGCTGATGTAGAACAGGAAGAAATCGTTCAGCGCATAGGGGCCGACCGTGCCCTCCGTCGACTGGATGACGCCGTCCTTGGCCGGGACCAGTTCGGGCGAAATCTCGGTGTCCAGAATGGCGTGCAGGGTCGGCGTCGCCTCGCCTCCAACCAGTTCGCGCGCGGCGACCCAGCGGATCAGGTGCCGGATCAGGGTCTTCGCCACCCCGCCGTTGACGTTGTAGTGGCTCATATGGTCGCCGACGCCATAGGTGCACCACCCCAGCGCCAGTTCCGACAGGTCGCCGGTGCCCAGCACAAATCCATTATGCTGGTTGGCCAGACGGAACAGATAGTCGGTGCGCAGGCCCGCCTGCACGTTTTCGAAGGTGATGTCGTGCACCGGCTGACCGTCGGCGTAGGGGTGGCCGATGTCCTTGAACATCTGTTCGGCGGCGGGGCGGATGTCGATCTCGGCGCCGGTGACGCCCAACGCCTTCATCAAGGCCCAGGCGTTCGACCTAGTGCTGTCAGAGGTGGCGAACCCCGGCATGGTGTAGGCTAGAATGCCGGTGCGCGGCAGGTCCAGCCGGTCAAAGGCGCGGCAGGCGACCAACAGGGCCTGTGTCGAATCCAGTCCGCCCGAAACCCCGATCACCAGACGTTGGGCTCTGGTCGCCGTCATCCGGCGCATCAGGCCCTGCACCTGGATGTTGAAGGCTTCGTAGCAGTCCTGATCCAGCCGTCCCGCGTCGTCCGGCACGAAGGGAAAACGATCCAGCGGGCGGATCAGTTCGCTTTCGACCACATCTTCTCGGGCCATGAAGGGCACGATGGTGGCGACCTCGCCCTCCAGCCGCGCGCAGTCCGAGAAGGTGCCGTTTCGCAGCCGGTCCAGACCGATCCGGTCCACGTCCACGTCGGCGAGGGTCAGGTGGCTTTCCAGCGAGAACCGTTCGCCCTCGGCCAGTTTGGCGCCCAGTTCGTGAATGGTCGCCTGTCCATCCCAGGCCAGATCCGTCGTGCTCTCACCCCAGCCGGAGGCGGTGAAGACATAGGCCGACAGGGTGCGGGCCGAATGGCTGGCGCTCAGCATCGCCCGTTCGTCCGCCTTGCCGATGACGATGTTGGACGCCGACAGGTTCAGCAGGATCCGCGCCCCCGCCAGCGCCGCGCGGGTCGAGGGCGGCAGGGGCGCCCAATAGTCCTCACAGATTTCAGCCGAGAAGACGAAGCCCGGCCGGTTCACGGCCTCGAACACCAGACCCGGCGCGAAATCGACCGTCTCGCCGTTCAGATGGATCACGTCCTCGCTGCGGGCCGCGGCGGGGGCGAACCAGCGTTTCTCGTAATACTCCCGGTAGTTGGGCAGATAGGTCTTGGGAACCACGCCCAGCACCTCGCCCGATCCGATGACCACGGCGCAGTTATAGAGGGCGTCGCCGTTCCTGACTGGCGCACCGACTACGGCGACCAGATCCGTGTCGGCCGTCGCCTGGGCCACCACGGCGATCTGGCGCTCGACCTCTTCCAAAAGGGCCGCCTGCAGGTGCAGGTCGTCGATGGCATAGGCCGACAGCGACAGTTCGGGAAAGACGATCAGGTCCACGCCCTGTTCGCCTGCCTGCTGGATCAGGGCGACATGTTCGGCGGCGTTGGCCTTGGGGTCGCCCACATGGCTGACTGGCGTCGCCGCCGCCACGCGCACGAAGCCGTGGGTCTTGGGGGAATGGAAGGAAAGAGTCTCGGCCATCAGCTCGCCCGCTGCACCCGGCGCGCAGCGCGCCGTTCGTCAGACTTCATATAGGCGAGAAACTTCAGCCGGGGCGAGAGGCGCATTCCGCGCCGCTGATGTGGAACGCCCCCGGCCGAAGCCGGGGGCGCCGGATCAGTTCGTCAGTTCGGTGATGAAGACGGTGGCGGAAACCGGTTCGTCGGCATAGGTGCCGACCCAGATTTCATAGACGCCGCTGTCAGGCGTGTTCAGGCGGATGGCCGGGTTCACGCCGCCGCCGCTGTCGTCGTCGCAGTACCAGCGGCCGTTGGCGCCATTGACGACCAGGGTGGTGTCTTCGCTGGAGCCGACCTTGATGATCAGAGGCGATGAGCCTGCTTCATAGGTCAGGCGCACATCCGGCGCGCGCGCGATCTTGCCGACGCACGAACCCCCGCGCGAACGGGCGGCGTCGATAGAGCCGCCTGCTGTCACCTGAATGCGGGTCGGATCGGGCATGAACCCTGCGTCCAGGCTGATGTCGGCGAAGGTCGGCTGGGCGCCGATTTCCTGCGCAAAAGCAGGCGTCGAAAGGCCGAGGCTGGCCACGGCGAGGCACGACGCCAAACGGACGATCTGATGTTTCATGGATGCTTCCTGGTTTCAAAGCCCCGGTATCAAGGCTGTCTTATCAACATCCATGTTCGGTGAACTGCATATGAACAGTCAAGCTGGCGTAAAGTTCAGCCCATGCGCGCTTCGGCTTTGCCGGAAGGTGGCGTCGTACATTTGGGGGCGCCGAGTGGAAGCTTAACGTATCAGCTAAGGGTGGGAATCCGCCGTAGGCCGCAGTTGGCTGTGGCGATATGGGTGCAAAATCCTGGACTATTTGGAAGAGTGTCCAGTGTAGAGAGGGCCAGACATCAACGCCCCTTGGTCGCAACTAAACAGCGAAGCTCGGGCCGCAAATTGTTCGAAGGAACGAAGTTCGAATGCTCGCCGTCTCTCTCGCTGCAACAATGGCTGCGTGCCAACCCGCGGCGACCGCCCTCACGCCTGATCAGATCGCGTCTGTTGATCGCTACGTAGAAGCGGAGATGGCGCGCCAGCAGATACCCGGGCTTGCGCTCGGCGTTTATCGGTATGGTCAAGCCGTGCTGCTCAAGGGCTATGGCCTCGCCAATATCGAGCATGCCGTACCGGTCACCGCAGACACCGTGATGCAGTCTGGCTCCATCGGAAAAACCTTCACGGCCGCCCTCGTGATGATGCTGGTCGAGAGGGATGTAATTCGTTTGGACGACAGCATACGGGCTCATATGTCTGACCTGCCCCCATCCTGGCAGGGGATCACGATTGCGCACCTTCTGTCCCACACCTCTGGTCTTGCTGAGTATGACAGCCCGGAACTGACCACAGACGGGGGCCCCTTCGACATTCGCCGCGACTTCTCCGAGGATGAGCTGATCCAGCGGATCGCTGCGCTCCCGCTATCTTCCACGCCGGGAGAAAGCTGGGATTATCGCAACGCCAACTATCTCATGCTCGGCGTCCTGATAAGGCGGGTCACGGGAAGTTTCCATGGGGACATGCTGAAACGGGAAATCTTCGACCCACTAGGCATGTCTTCCTCGCGCGTCATTTCTGACAGGGAAATCGTGCTGCATCGCGCCGCCGGGTACCAGCGACGGGGCGGCCAGATCTATAATCAGGACTGGGTTTCGCCGACCTTCAACTCGACCGCCGACGGGACGCTTTATTTTACCGTTCGCGACATCGAGAAATGGGATCGCGCGCTTTGCGAAAATACTCTGCTCAGATCTGCGACACAGCATCGGATGTGGACGCCTTCTCCTTTCGGTGGAAGCGCGCCCTCTCAAGGCTATGGTTTGGGCTGGTTCGTGCGGGACGTCGGAAACGCGCGCGTGGTCGAGCACGACGGCGCCTGGCAGGGATTCACCTCCTACTACGGCCGCTATCTCGAAACGGGCCTCAGCGTCGCCGTTCTGACCAATCTGGATGCAGACCATAGCCAGCCGGATCATATCGGGCATGCTGTCGTCGGTCTGATCGAGCCGGAGTTGATGCCGGCAATAGCTGTCGCCATCGAGGATGATCGCCCACAGTTGACGCGATCGCTGTGGGACAACTTCGGCAAGGTCGTCAGCGGTGAAGCGGTGACGGGTTCATATTCTCTGTCGGAGGAAGACGCGGCCGATCTTCGAGACATGCTGCCAGATGGTTGGGACACTGCCGCGCCGTCGCTGGTTGCGCGCCGCATGGAAGGCACGGAGTTGATCTCAACTTACAAGATCGGGCCTGCTGGAAACGCCCGGCGGGTAATCGCAGTGAGTGATGCCAACGGTCAGGCCACGAATTTCGTGGTGCTTCATGACCCGGATAATCGGTAGCCTTCTGACGTTGTTCGTCACGACTTCCAGCGGTGACGGCCAGGTTCAATCGACATTCAGTCGGTCGAAATCTCAGATCGTCATTCCGGGGCTGAGCAAAGCGAAGAACCCGGAACCCAGGGCTGCGGCTCCGTTGCTGGGCTTATTCGACGCCTAGTTGCGCGCCTCCTGGGTTCCGGGTTCGTGCTACGGACGCCCCGGAATGACGGTTTGGATTGAATGTCGATTAGACCTAGCTCCGTTGCTGACGGCGTGCATAATCCTGCTCTACGCCCCGCGCCTTCCCTTCCCGTCGATCAGCACGGCCTGCTGCCATCGGCTGGGCGGCTTGTCGGTGCGGTGGATGCAGCCGGACCAGCAGCAGGGGCGTTTCTTGCCTTCCAGAAGCTCCTCCACCGTCCGGTCGACGCGGCGCTGGCGAGTCTGGGGCTGTTTGGCGTCGTCCACCCAGCAGATGAACTCGTTACGACCCAGCGGCGTCAGGGCCTTCCACAGATCATAGATGCCGGGGTTTGAGCGCACGGCGGTCTCAAGGTCGGCGCCTGCCTCGTGGACCACGCCTTGCGGAAAGACATCCGTCATCACGTCCATCCCCGAGTTTCGGACCGGATCCAGTCTGTTCGCCACAGGACGCAATGTCCACGGAGCAATATGTCCGGCCCATCGTCTTGCGAATGCGGATGACGCGCGGCTCTGTCACCGCTAAAGCCATCCCATGACCGACACGCCGAAAAAAGGCTGGTTCCAGCGCCTGTCCGCGGGACTCTCTCGTTCCTCCAAGCAGATGACCGATCAGGTCGTCGCGACCTTCGTCAAGGAACCCTTGTCCGAGGCCTCGCTGGAGCAGTTGGAAGAGCATCTGCTGGAAAGCGATCTCGGCCCCGCCGCCTCCGCCCGCATCGTTGAACGCTTCCGCTCGCTGAAGTTCGGCAAGGATGCGCAGGAGCGCGAGGTCAAGGAAGCATTGGCCGAGGCGGTCGCCGCCGAACTGTCGCCGCGTCAGGCGACCTTTGACCCGCTGAACGGTCCCAAACCCTATGTGGTCCTGTTCGTGGGCGTGAACGGCTCGGGCAAGACCACGACCCTGGGCAAGATCGCCGCCGACCTGACGGTCAAGGGCGCCAAGGTGATGATCGTCGCCGGCGACACCTTCCGCGCCGCCGCGCGCGAACAGCTGAAGGTCTGGGCTGAACGGGCGGGCGCGGGTTTCGAAAGCCGTCGCGACGGCGCGGACGCAGCGGGTCTGGCTTTCGACGCCTATACCAAGGCGCGCGAGGAGGGTTACGACGTCGTCCTGATAGACACCGCCGGGCGCCTGCAGAACAAGTCGGCCCTGATGGACGAACTGTTGAAGATCGTGCGTGTGCTGAAGAAGGTTGATCCCGAGGCGCCCCACGACACCCTGTTGGTGCTGGACGCCACGGTGGGCCGCAACGCCCTGGCCCAGGAACAGATCTTCGGCCGCACCGCCTTCGTCACCGGCATCGTCATGACCAAGCTGGACGGCACGGCGCGGGGCGGGGTGCTGGTGCCTGTCGCCCAGGCGTCTGACGCCCCCCTGATGCTGATCGGCGTGGGCGAAAGCGTCGAAGACCTGCAGCCGTTCGACGCCCGTGCATTCTCCCGCTCGCTGGTGGGACTGGAAGACTGAGTATGACTGACGCCCCCAAGACGGCCGCCCCCGAAAAAAAGAACCGCCAGTGGATCAGGCAGGCCGTCGATTTCGGCGCCCTGGCCGCCTTCATGGTCACCTATTTCACCACCAAGGACATGATCCTGGCGACCTGGGTGCTGGTGGCGGCTTCGGCCATCGCGCTGGGCGTCGGCTTTGCGATTGAGCGCCGGTTCGCGCCCCTGCCGCTGATCACCGGCCTGTTCGCGCTGGTGTTCGGCCTGCTGACCGTCTTCACCCACGACGACCTGTATGTGAAGCTGAAGCTGACGGTGCAGAACGGCCTGTTGGCGGTGATCCTGCTGGGGTCGATCCCGCTGAAGAAATATCCGTTCAAGGCGCTGCTGGGATCGGCGATCAAGGTCAATGACGCGGCGTGGCGCAAGCTGACCCTGCGCTATGGCCTCTATTTCCTGACGGTCGCCATCCTGAATGAAATCTTCCGCAGCCCGACCGCCGTGACCGCCCTCTGGCACGCGCTGGGCCGCGATACGCCGAACCCGAACGATGTCTGGGCCAGCTTCCGCGGCGTGTTGTGGATTTCGGCCTCGGTCTTTGGTCTGTCGCAGGTGCCGCTGATCATGAAGAACATGCTCAAGGACGAGGAACCTGGTCCGATTTCGCCCGACACAGGCCTATAGGTTCGCGTGCTGAAGGTCATCGCCGAGGACTTCATCAAGCCCGAGCATATTGATGCGGTCCTGCCCCTCTATCGGGAGCTGGTCGAACGAACGAAACAGGAGCCGGACTGCATGGCCTACGACCTGTTCGTGGACCAGAAGGCCCCCGGCCATTTCGTCTTCATCGAGGAATGGCCGGATCGGGCGGCTTTGGACGCCCACTGCCGGAGCGAGCATTTCACGCGGCTGGTTCCGATGATCGACGCCCATCAGTCAAAGCCAGGAACCTATATCCTGATGGACAGGTTTGACGTCTGAAGAGGGACAGGACGGCTGCGCCGCGCCTACAGACAAATTGTCGCGCAACCGACATACTTCTCCAGTCAAAACGTAAAGCACTGCTGATACGCGTTCGGACGAAACATTCGGGGACGTTCTCATGGTCAAGGCGGGTAAGCTGGCGAAACGCGTGGGGCCGTTGGGCACTTCGCCCAGCCATCTGATGCACCGCGCCCTTCAGTTGGCGCTCGACATCTATTCCGAAGAAACGGGCCCGGACGGCCTGACCCAGCGCCAGTTCGCCGTGCTGGAGGCCACCTCGATCAAGACCGGCCTGACCCAGACCGAACTGGTGCGCATGACCGGAATCGACCGTTCGACACTGGCTGATCTGGTCACGCGCATGACGGCCAAAGGTCTGTTGGAGCGCGAACGCTCGACGCTTGATGCGCGGGCCAAGGCGGTTCGTCTGTCCACGGAAGGCGCGGCGCGCCTTGAAGCGGCGCGACCTCTGGTCGAGGCGGCGGACAAGCGGATCATGGCTCTGTTGCCCAAGGGCCAGCGCGAGACTTTCCTGGCGCAGTTGGCTGAACTGGCCGCCGCCGCCGACGCCGCCCCTGACGCCGCCAAGGCCGAGGCCAAGGCGGCCAAGAAGGCGCTGAAACAGGCGGACAAGGACGCCAAGAAGGCCGAGAAGGCCGCCCGCAAGGCGGACCGTCCGGCCAAGCCCGCCAAGGTCAAGAAGCCGAAGGCCGTCGAAGCGGCCTAGAGCATGATCGTTTCGGACGGAACCGCCTCGCGGTTCCGACAGAAGCGTGAATCATGCTCTCGCTTAAATCTGGAGCCTGATTCACGGCGTCGATGAAATCGCGCAGCGATTCCATCTCAACCGATCAGGCTCTAGGACTTTTTGCGCAACCGCTTGGCGTTGGCCGTCGCGGTCTTGTGGATGGGGGCGATGGCTTCGGCCTGCGCCCGCATCAGTTCGGTGTTCAGCGTGACCGCCTGCGCCGTCGCCCGGCTCCACCAGCCCAGGGCATAGCGGAACTGGGCCGTGGCGGCCTCGACCGGCGTGCGGGCCTCAGCCAGGGACGCGGCGGCGCGCATGGCGATGGCTCCTTCGTCCATCGCCGCACGGCCCAGGCGCTGGCTGATGGCGCCTGCATTGGCCGCCATCGCACTGGCCGAAGCGGTCATGGCGGCGGTCTTTTCAGAGCTCATCAAGGACAACTCGTTCAGGTCCTGACCCTTGGGATTGGTCAGGTCCTGCGCCATCCGCGTGGTGCGGGCGGCGATGACCTCGGCTGAGGCGGCCAGCAGTTCGGCGCCCGTGATGGCGGCGTCTGCTGGCGAGGGGTTTTTGCGGGTCAGGGGCGTTCCTCGGCGGCAAAGGCCGCAACATCGCTCAGCAGGCCGGGGATGGCCGCATCAATGATCTTCTGGCCTTTTTCCGGGCTGGCTTGCGCCGGGTCCGACCCGATGCGGCCATCCGGGAAGCGGGCGCGGTAGTCCAACGCATCACGGATCGGACCGTTCGGCGCAATCTTGGGCGAATAGTCAGCCGTCTTTATCCGTTCGGGATAGGCGGCCTGGGTCACGGCGATCTCGGACGGGGTGGCGTGCATGCCGTGGCCTGTCGGGAACAGTTGATTGCACAGGCTGTTCACGCCCGGCAGGTCCCACCAGTTCTTGAGCTTAAGCACGAAGGGCGGCTGTTCCTCGACATAGCTCCACTCCGCATAGATTTCGGAGAAGGTCGCCTCGATGGTGGCGACATTGCCGCCGTGGCCGTTCAGGAAATAGATGCGTTCGAACCCGTGGCGGCTCAGCGACGACACCCAGTCGGTGATCGCGGCCATGAAGGTCGAGGGCCGCAGGGAGATGGTGCCTGCGAACGCCAGATGGTGCTGGGCCATGCCGATGTTGAAGGTTGGGGCGACAATCAGGTTCTGATCGGTCTTCTCCGCCGCGTGGGCGATGATCTCAGGGCACAGCCAGTCAGTGCCTAGCAGACCCGTCGGCCCATGCTGCTCGTTGGAGCCGATGGGCACGATCACCGTCTTGGACAGGAGCTTGCCAGCGTTAATCGCCGCATCGATATCAGGCCAGGAGGACAGGTGGATCAGCATGAATGCACTCTCACAACGAAACTCTGCGCCCCAAGGGCGACGCAGCAGGCTTGGACTTCACTGATAGCGCGATCCCGCAGGGGCGGACAGGCCCGCTCTATGGCTTGGGCGCATAGGCGGTCATGAAGACGCGCACGGCTTCTTTGGCGCGGATGTTGATGGCCTCGGCGTTGATCTGTTCGACGCCTAGCATGGCCTTAAGATGCCCATGACCCATGACCAGGCCCGAGAACATCTCGGCGGCCTCGTCCGGGTTGGGAACCTGCAGCTTTCCCTGTCGGGTCTGATCGGCCATCCAGGCCGCCAGCAGTTTCAGACTGCGTTTGGGCCCTGCCTCATAGATGGCGTGGGCGATTTCAGGCGCCTCGACCGACATCAGCGAAACGCCGCGCATCGAGCCCAGCTTGTCGCGGTGGCATATGCGTTCCAGCAAGGCCCGGCCCAGCGCCTCCAGCGCCACGGCCGGTTCGCCCCCGGCCTTCAGGGGTGCGACCACCAGATCTGACCGCTGATTGGCCAGGGCCTGGGCGATCTCCAGCTTGGAGGCGAAGCGGTTGTAGAGGGTCTGTTTCGACACCCCCGCCAGTTTGGCGATGTCCTCCATCTTGGCCTGCAGCCCTCTGTCGGCGAACAGGGTCGTCGCGGCGTCCAGGATCGCTTCGCTCTTCTTTTCGTCGACCTGGCCGCGCCGTCTGGCCATCAGTGGGCGTCCGACGGCGGCGCGCCCGCCTGGACCTTGACGGGCCGGGCCAGCAGGGTGACGAAGGCGGCCCCGGCGCACATGACGCCCAGCAGGGCGAAGGCGTCGCCGAAGGCCATGGTCGTCGCCTGTTTCAACAGAATGCCATAGACGGCCTTCATCGCCGAGGCGGCGGGATCGATGGTGTCGGCGAACCTCTGGGTCATGCCCGCGATCAGGGCGCGCACGGCCTGATCGCCCTGGGTGATCCGGCTGGTCAGTTCGCCCATGTGAAGGGCGGTGTTGGTGGTCAGGCTGGTGTTCAGGATCGCCAGACCAAAGGCGCCGCCGACATTGCGCGACAGGTTCACCAGGCCGGATGCGTTCTTGACCATGTGCGGGGGCAGGGTGGCCATGGTGACCTGTTGCGATGCGATCATGGCCAACATCACGCCCACGCCCCGGAAGGCCTGGACGGATGCGAACTCCCAGAAGCCCCAGTTCTCGGTGACCAGCCGCGCTTCCCACATGCCCCAGGCGCACATCATGAAGCCGCCGAACATCAGGATGCGCGCGTCCATCTTGCGCACCAGCCGCCCCGCAAACGGGGCGGTGGCGAACATGGCCAGGCCGGACACGACCATGGTGGTGCCAACCTCGGACGAGGAATAGGACAGCACCCGACCCAGGAACAGCGGCAGCAGGAAGGTGCCGCCGAACAGGGCGAAACCGACGATGAATGTCATGATGAAACCGACCAGGAAGTTGCGGTTGCCGAATGCCCGCAACTCCACGATCGGCTGGCGATAGGTCAGCGATCGCCAGATGAACAACGGCCCGGCGACGGCGGCGATCACGGTCAGCAGCAGGATGTGGGTGTCCTGAAACCAGTCGTTTTTGGAGCCTTCCTCCAGCACGAACTGCATCGACATCAGGAAGGTGGCCATCATGCCCAGGCCCCACCAGTCGAAACCCTTGGCCAGCGACGGATCGCCCTTGTCGAAGTTTGCGTAACGGCCGACCAGGAACAGCACCAGAATGCCCGGTCCCACGTTGATGAAGAACAGCCAGCGCCAGCTCAGCCACTCGGTCAGGTGTCCGCCCAGCGTCGGCCCGACGGTCGGCGCCAGGGTCACGATCAGACCCATGACCACACTGGCCGTCACCCGCCGTTCGGGCGGGAAGGCGGTGAAGGCGACGGCGAAGACGGTCGGGATCATGGCCCCGCCGACGAAGCCCTGAATGGCCCGGAACAGGATCATGGCTTCGATGGAGTTCGACAGGCCGGTCGCAACGCTCATCAGCACGAAGCCGATGCACGAGGCCATGAACAGGCGCTGGGTGCCCCACAGCCGCGACAGGAAGCCCGACAGGGGGATCATGACGACTTCGGGGATCAGATAGGCGGTCTGGATCCAGCTGATCTCGTCAGCGGATGCGCCGACCCCGGCCTGAATTTGCGGCAGGGAGGCGGCGACGATCTGGATGTCCAGGATCGCCATGAACTGGCCCACCACCATACCCGCAAAGCCGAGCAGCAGCATGGTCCAGTTGATTTCGGGATGACCGGCGACGGGGCCGCCGCCGCCCGTCGTTGAGGACGGGACCGAAGCCCCGTCGGCGGGGCTGGCGGCGGTCACTGGGCGACAGGCTCCGACGGCGTCTGTGTTGCGGCGGGCGCAGGGGCTGCGACGGCGTCGGCGAACAACTGTCCGTTCTGGGTGCTCTTCAGATCAACCTTGATATCCAGCGACAGGCCGGGACGCAGGGCCAGGCCGCCATCGTTGCGGGACACGGCGATGCGGACTGGGACACGTTGGGTGATCTTGGTGAAGTTGCCGGTGGCGTTCTCGACCGGGATCAGGGCGAACTGGGAGCCGGTCGCCGGGGCGAAGCTGTCGACGCGGCCGTGGATCTTGCGGCCGGGGAAGGCGTCGGCTGTGATTTCGACGTCCTGGCCGATGCGCATTTTGGCCAGTTGGGTCTCCTTGAAGTTGGCGACCACATAGGTGTCGCCCAGCGGCACGATGGACAGAAGCTGGGCACCGGCGTTGACGAACTGGCCGACGCGCACGCTGCGGGCGCCGACGACACCGGCGACGGGCGCGCGGATCACGGTGCGTTCCAGCGCGATGCGGGCCACGTCCAGACGGGCGCGGGCCTGTTCGACGGCGGCGACCGTCTGTTCACGGCTGGAGCTGAGGACGCCGGCCGAGCGCTGCTCGGCGACCAGGGCGGCCTGGGCCTGCTGAACGGCGGCGACAGAGGTCTGGGCCTGTGCCTGTTGGGTCTGGATGCGTTGCTGCGAGACCCAGCCCTGCTGGGCCAGCTTGCCGTAACGCTCGACCTCGGCGTGGGCCAGGTTGGCCTGGGCGTTGGCCTGGGCGACAGCGGCGGCGCGGGCGACGACGTTGGCCTTTTCCTGCTGCGACTGGGCGTCGACATTGCCGACGGCGGCGACGGCGGCCTGCAGATTGGCCTCAGCCTGGGCCAGATCGGCGCGCTGGTCGGCGTCGTCCAGCTTGACCAGAACATCACCCGCCTGAACCTGCTGGTTATCGGTGACCAGAACCTCGGTCACCCGGCCCGACAGTTGCGGGGCCACATTGGTGGTGTCGGCCTGGACGAAGGCGTTGTCGGTCGCCTCCCAGCGCTGGCCGTTGATCCACCAGATCGCGCCGCCGATGATCAGCAGCACGCCAATGACGCCAGCGGCGATAAGGGGCAGGCGTTTCTTGAGTTCAGGCGACATGGGAACGGTCCGGAGGAGGGTGCGGCGTTTTGAAGCGGCGCTAAAATGGACCCGTGCGTCCAAAAATCAATGGGCGTTTGTGCGATGCAATGAACACCATCGCTTTTTGCGTGTATCCGTCGCCTCATGACATCACCCGCAGCCGCCTCCAATCCCCTTCCGCCCCAGGTCGATATCGTCGTGATCGGGGCGGGTGCGGCCGGGATCGCCGCCGCGCGTCGCCTCATGCGGCCCGGCCTCTCTGTGCTTGTACTGGAGGCGCGCGATCGCGTCGGCGGGCGGGCGCACAGGTTGCGCATCCAGGGCGAAGGCCTCGATATGGGTTGCGGCTGGCTGCACTCGGCAGACGACAATCTGCTGGCGGGCCTAGTCGAGGACGAAGGCCTGACGCTGGACAAGACCCCGCCGCCCTGGGGCGATCAGGCCTTCAACCACGAAAGCACGACGGGCGAGCAGGAGGATTTCGCCGAGGCTTTCGAAGCGTTCGAACAGCGGGTCGCCGAAGCGGCGGCGCGTGGCGAAGACCGGCCTGCATCCGACCTGTTGGAGCCGGGCAATCCCTGGAACGCGCGCCTGGACGCCATCTCGGGCGCCCTGAACGGCGCGCGGTTCGCCGAGGTCTCGACCCTGGACTATGACGCCTATGGCGACACCGGCGTGAACTGGCGGGTGCGCGAGGGCTATGGCCGCCTGATCGCGCGGCTGGCCCGTGCGGTGGATGAGATCACGGTGCTGGACTGCGCGGTCCAGCGCATCGACCGTTCGGGGCCGGTGCTGCGGCTTGAGACCAGCCGGGGTGGCCTTCAGACCAAAATCGTCATCCTGACCGTGCCCAACAGCCTGATCGCCACCGAGGCCGTCCGCATCGATCCGCCGGTTCCCGCCCTGCTGGAGGCCGTTGCGGGCGTGCCTCTGGGGCTGGCGTCCAAGATGCACATGAGCGTGCGGGGCGCACAGGATTTCCCGCCCGATTCCCAGCTCTGGACCCGGCGCGACACGCCCCAGACGGGCGGCTACCACCTGCGGCCCTTCGGTCGGCCGATGATCGAGGGCTATTTCGGCGCTGACCTGGCCTGGGGACTGGAGGCGGAAGGTCCGGCGGCCCTGTATGATTTCGCGGTCAGCGAACTGGTCGCCGCCCTGGGCTCGAACATGCGCAGGCGGCTGGAGCCCCTCGCCGCCAGCAGTTGGGGTGTCGATCCCTTCTCACGTGGCGCCTATTCCCACGCCCTGCCCGGTCACGCCGCCGACCGGGCCAGACTGCGCACCGCCATCGAGGATCGCATCTTTCTGGCGGGCGAGGCGACGGCGCCGGTCTATTACGGCACGGCCCACGGCGCCTGGATGGAGGGGGAGCGGGCGGCCAGGGCGGCGCTTGTGGCTCTGGGGCTTGACCCGCGCACCGGCCCCGGCGACAGCGAGGCATGAAGCCGACCAAGGCCCGCAAACCCGCCGCACCTGCCGCCAAACGTCCCGCCGTCATGACCGGGGCCTCGGTTCCCGTTCTGCGCTGGCCGCCGGATAAGGACCGGGTCGAGGAAATCTTCGAACGCCTGTCTGGCGTCATGCCTGATCCCAAGACCGAGCTGAACTTCTCCAACCCCTATACGCTGGTCGTCGCGGTCGCCCTGTCGGCGCAGGCCACGGATGTCTCTGTGAACAAGGCGACGGACAAGCTGTTCGCCGTCGCCGACACGCCGCAGAAGATGCTGGCGCTGGGGGAGGAGGGGCTGATCCCCTACATCGCCTCCATCGGCCTGTATCGCGGCAAGGCCAGGAACGTCATCGCCCTGAGCCGCATCGTGCTGGAGCAGCACGGGGGCGAGGTGCCGCTGGATCGGAACGGCTTACAGGCCCTGCCCGGCGTGGGGCGCAAGACCGCCTCGGTGGTGCTGAACGAACTGGGGATCGAGGCGGCCATTGCGGTCGACACCCACGTCTTCCGCGTCTCTCACCGTCTGGGTCTGGCCAACGCCTCAACCCCCGACAAGGTCGAGGCGCAGTTGTTCAAGGTGGTGCCGGAAGAATGGCTGCCCAAGGCGCACCACTGGCTGATTCTGCACGGGCGCTACACCTGCACGGCGCGCAAGCCCGGCTGTCTGGGCTGCATCATCTCTGATCTGTGCCCATCGCGGGCGGGTCTGCTGGCGCTGGGCGAGGCCCGAACCTGATCCTCAGATCGCCGCGCGTCTCAGGGTGACCAGCGCCTGGTCGATCAGGCGCGCGTCCCCGACGGCCAGCACCTGTCCATTGTCGTCGGGGGCGTCGCCGCGCCAGTTGACGACCTTGCCGCCCGCCGCCTCGATCACGGGAACCAGTGCGGACCAGTCCCACGGCTTCAGGCTGGTTTCGGCGACCAGATCCATCTTGCCCGCCGCCACCATCGCATAGGCGTAGGCGTCGCAGCCCAGTCGGGCCAGACGCGCCGCCGCGCGCACCTGGGTCCAGGCGCCCAGCTCAGAGCCGGAAAAGATGTCGGGGTCGGTGGTGCTGATGACCGCATCGGTCAGCTTCTCGCACGACCGGACGGCCAGCGGTGTTTCGGTCGCGCCGCGCATCAGGCGGGCGCCCGACGGGCCGCCGACGTAGATTTCATCCAGATAGGGCTGGGCGATGACGCCGACGGTCGGCTTGCCCTCGATGCGCAGGGCGATCAGCGTGGTCCACAGCGGCAGGCCCGAAATGAAGGCGCGGGTGCCGTCGATGGGGTCCAGCACCCAGACGTGTTCGGCGTCGGGGCGGTCCTCGCCATATTCCTCGCCGATGATCCCGTGCTCGGGATAGCGGGCGGCGATCAGTTTGCGGATCGCGGCCTCGGCCTGTTTGTCGGCCTCGGTCACGGGGTCGAATCCAGCGGCGCCCCCCTTGTCCACATGCCCGATGTCCGAGCGGAAGAAGGGCAGGGTCACACGCGCGGCTTCTCGCGCCAGTTCGACGGCGAAGGCTTCGAATTCGGTCATGGGCGGGGTTTAGCCCAGCCCAAGGGTTCAGGAAACCGGCTCGCCCTCGGCGTGCAGCGATTTCGCCAGGTCCAGCAGGCGGCGACGCGGCCGTTCGCCCAGTTGGTAATAGGCCTGGATCAGGTCGAGGGTTTCCTTGCGTGAGAAAGCCTCGCGCCCGGCGGCGGCGGTATCCTTGCGCTCCATCGCCTCGGTCAGGCCGTCGTAGAAGTAGCTGATGGGCGATTCCAGCGCCTCGGCCAACTGCCACAGTCGGGCGGCCGAGATGCGGTTGGCGCCGCATTCATATTTCTGGATCTGCTGGAAGCGGATGCCGATCTGGATCGCCAACTGCTGCTGGGTCAGACCCAGCAGGCGCCGACGTCGGCGCAGGCGGCGGCCGAGATGCAGGTCGATGTCGGTGGCCATGGCCGCCAAATCCTCATCAGACGATGTCCCGATGCGGGACCGTTCGCCTGTTACGCGGCAAAAGGCGTGCCGGGATCGCGTCAGACGGGAATGTCGCGCGGCAATGTCGGATCAGACGACGCAACCGCTTGGGTCGGCGCGCATTATGGATCCAGCTTGGCTTTTACAGGAAGGACTGAGGCATGGGTATTATCGCTTGGATCATCATCGGCATTATCGCCGGTTGGCTGGCTGAACAGATCATGGGCCGCAATCACGGCCTGATCACCAATCTTATCGTCGGCATCATCGGCGCCGTGATCGGCGGTTTCATCGCCAATGCACTGGGCTTCGCCTGGGGCGGCTGGATCGGCTCGACCATCGTCGCCACCATCGGCGCGATCATCCTGCTGTTCCTTTTGGGACTGATCAAGCGCCGCGCCTGATCGGGATGTACTGACTAAGAAGAAGGGCGGCTCCGACGGAGCCGCCCTTTTTTGTCCTGTCCGCACCTGCACACGCTGCAGACGGGAACGACCGGACCCAGGGTCCGGTCGTCAGGCCTGATTAGGACTGAGGCTCCGAGGGCGCGGGCGCCTCGGTCGGTTCAATCGGCTCTTCGGCAGGCGGCGTCGAGGATTCGGCCGCAGGCGGGTTGGCGGTGGGAGCGCCAGCCACCGGCGCAGCTGCGTCATATTCCGCCTTGGTGAAGCCGACGACGACATCGGCGCCGTCCTGGCGGATGCCCGCCAGCGGTACGCCGCGTACTTGTCCATCAGCGCCGCGCACCGTCAGCTCCTGCTGGCCCTGGCCATTGGTCTGAACACCTTCAAGCTTGCCCAGTTCGCCATCAGCGCCGCGAACGGTCGCGCCAGGCGTCAGGGTCAGGCTGGGGGCTTGAGCTGCGGCCGGAGCCGGTGCGGGCGGGGTCGTGTCTTGCGCCATGGCAGGCGCGGCGGTCAGGAAGGCGACGGCTGAGCCAGCCAGAAGAATGTTCTTGATCGTCATGGGACATAATCCGGTAACACGGGCCCGACGCCCGCAATGATCTAATCCGCGATGTTTCGGATTGTTGCAGGCGCCCCGAAATGACCTCTCCACCGCCCCAGTTGACCGATTCTTGGTCTATGGTCGGGCATAGCCGAATCGGAGCCGCTGCTTGCCGTCCCGCACTACTCCCGCACAGCGATTGATCCGGCGGCTGCTCGGCTTGGCCTACGAACTGACGCCTCAGTTCTTTGCGGTGGTGGCCTTTGTTGCGGGCGGGGTCATGCTGGCATCGGCCATGACGCCCGAGTTCGACGCCCGCCTGCGTCAGTTGACCGGCGTGGTGTCGCCAATCCTGATCGACCTGTCGCATTTCGTGGCCAGCATCGCGGGCTTCCTATTGATGCTGCTGTCGGCGGGCCTGTGGCGGCGTCGGCGCGGGGCCTATTGGGCGGCGCTTCTGACACTGATCGTCGGGGCGGGTCTGACCGTGCTGAAGGGGCTGGACTGGGAGGAGGCGTTCGACCTGCTGATCGTCGCCGCCCTGCTGGCGCCCTGCCGCGACGCCTTCAACCGCCGTTCGCGCCTCAGCGAGCCCTTGCGGCCCGGCTGGCTTCTGCTGCTGATCGCGGGCGTCGGGGCCATGCTGTGGCTGGGTTTCTTCGCCTATCGGGACGTCACCTATAATGACGAGCTTTGGTGGCGCTTCCTGACGGATAAACAGGCGTCAGGTTTCCTGCGGGCCGGTCTGGTGCTGGCGATTCTGACCATGGTGGTGGCCGGTCGGTCGCTGTTGAGTTCGCCCGGTTCGCACAATCACGGCCCAGCCTCCCCAGAAGAACTGGCCAAGGCGCGCACCGTTCTGGATGCGGCGCAAGAGGCGTCGCCAGAGGCCTGGCTGGCCATGCTGGGTGACAAGGCCCTGTTGTTCAGTCCCTCTGGCCGCAGCTTTCTGACCTATCGCGTGCGTGGGCGTCGCTGGATCGTCATGGGCGAACCGGCGGGCCTGAAGGAGGAGCGCCGCGAACTGCTGTGGAACTTCGCGGAAATGGCCGACAGCTATGGCGGGGCGGCGGTCTTCTATTCGGTCAGTGAGGCGGTGCTGGGCGATCTGGCGACCATGGGCCTGGCGGTGCGCAAGGTCGGCGAGGCGGCGGTGATCGAGGTCGCGGGCTTCTCGATGGAGGGCAAGTCCAAGCAGAACCTGCGCACGGCGGTGAATCGGGCCGAGCGCGAGGGCGGATCGTTCGAGGTGCTGCCTCCCGGATCTGTCGGCCCCATTGTCGATGAGCTGCGGGCCGTGTCCGACGCCTGGCTGGCGATGCACGAGGGGACCGAGAAGGCCTTTTCCCTGGGGCGGTTCGACCCAGCCTATCTGAATCTGACGCCCTTGGCGGTGGTGCGGTCGGAGGGGCGGATCGTGGCCTTCGCCAATCTGCTGACGGCCCCGGAAGAGGCGGCGGTCGACCTGATGCGCTATGCGCCCGACGCGCCGCATGGGGTCATGGACTATCTGTTCACCCGCTGCACCCAATGGGCGAAGGGGCAGGGGCTGGCGCGGTTCGATCTGGGCATGGCCCCCCTGTCGGGGCTGGAGGATCGCCGGATGGCGCCGGTGTTCGCCCGTGTCGGGGCGCTGGTCTTTGACGAAGGGGGGGCGCTGTACGGTTTCCAGGGGCTGCGCAGCTATAAGGCCAAGTTCGCCCCGGATTGGCGCCCGCGCTTCATCGCCGCGCCCGCGACCACACCCCTGCCGCTGGCCCTGCTGGATGTGGCCCTGCTGACCAGCGGCGGTTGGCTGGGGATGCTGGGCCTGAAGAAATAGCTCAGGTCAGAAGTGCTTTCAGCACCCCGTCCAGCACCGGGCGGCCCTTGGCCGTGGCGGACAGGCGGCCCGACGTCGCTGTCAGGAAACCGTCTGCGATCAGGTCCGCGACCGGGGCGGCGTCCGGCGACAGGTTCAGGTCGTTCAGCAGGCTGAGCGGCGCGCCCTCGACGGTGCGCAGGGCCAGCAGGAAACGCTCTTCGGCGGCGTCCGCCGGGGATTGGGCGTCGCGGTCGCTCCACGGGGTCTGGTCCGCCACGCCCGCCGCATAATCGCCGATCCGGCGGTGAGCGACGGTGGCGGTGCGCACGCCGTCCAGCGTCAGCCGCCCGTGCGCGCCTGGGCCAAGGCCCAGATAGTCGCCGCCGCGCCAGACATGCAGATTGTGCGCCGACCGCGCTGCCACGCCGCGCGCATGGTTCGACACCTCATAGGCGTCAAAGCCCGCCGTCTGCAGCACCTCCTGGGTCGCTTCATAGAGGGCGGCGGCCTGATCCTCGTCGGGCGGGGTCAGGGTTCCACGGCGCAGGGCGCGGCCGAACGCCGTCTCGGGCTCTATGGTCAACTGATAGGGCGAGACGTGTTCGAACCCCATGGTCAGGGCCGATTGCAATTCGGCCGTCCATCCGGCGACCGTCTGGTCCGGGCGGGCGTAGATCAGGTCGATCGACAGGCGTTTGAAGGCGCGTCCCGCCAGATCGACGGCGCGCAGGGCCTCCGCCGCCGTGTGGTCCCGGCCTAGGAACTTCAATGACGCATCGTCCAACGCCTGCACCCCCATCGACAGGCGGTTGACCCCGGCGTCGGCCAGGGCTGCGAACCGGTTCGCCTCAGCGTCCGTCGGATTGGCCTCCAGCGTGATCTCGATCTCGCCCCCAGGCGGGAACAGGGCCTTCGCCTGATCGATGACGGCGGACACGGCGTCCGGCGACATCAACGAAGGCGTGCCGCCGCCCAGAAAGATCGACGCCAGCCGACGCGGCCCCAGCAGCGCAGCCTGCGCGCCCATGTCCGCCAGAATGGCGTCCAGAAGCTGCGCCTGTTCCTCCGTCCGCCCCCGGTCGCGCACGACGTTGAAGTCGCAATAGGGGCAGATGCGCGAACAATAAGGCCAGTGGACGTAGAGACCGACGTCGCTGCCGGGATCAGGGAAGATGGGGTCGAGCGGATCAGTCAATCAGCGCGGCCTTGAGCAGGCGGAAGGCGCGCGTGCGGTGGCTGTCGGCTTCCTTCACGGCGGGGTCCAGTTCGCCATAGGTCAGGTCGCCGCCCTCGGGGATGAAGATGGGGTCATAGCCAAAACCCCTTTCGCCGCGCGGCGGGAAGGTCAGTTCGCCGTGGACCACGCCCTCGACCACCACGCAGGGGCCACCCGGCCAGGCCACGGCCAGAGCCGAGGTGAACCAGGCCCGTCGATCCGTGGCCCCGATCTCCTCCAGACGCTGCTCCACCTTCTGCATGGCCAGGGTGAAATCCTTGGTTGGCCCCGCCCAGCGCGCGGAGAAGATGCCCGGCGCCCCGTCCAGCGCCGCGACCGACAGGCCGGAATCATCGGCCAGACAGACTTCGCCCGACAGTTCGGCGGCATGGCGCGCCTTCAGCATGGC
>RCMZ01000238.1_pt1 | contig 34103 bp, 36 predicted proteins | sample 2041141 | NCBI WGS metagenome assembly RCMZ01 (sample SAMN09708263, study PRJNA481090) | Wastewater metagenome, whole genome shotgun sequencing project. | biome: sewage; isolation source: Davis station wastewater (DW) | place: Antarctica: Davis Station | collected 2010-03-01 | reverse complement strand
ATCGTCCAGGTAGCCCAGCACGATGCGGTCCTTGGTGGGGAAGTACTTGTAGATCGTCGCGTCACCAATGCCCGCAGCGCGGGCGATGTCCTTCATCGTCGTTCCGTCAAAGCCCTGGCGGGTCATGAGGTCCACCGCGCTGGCCACGATCTGGCGGCGCGTGGCGTCTTGCTGTTGGCGGGTGGTTTTCATTTGACTATCTTTAAATTAAATAAATTTGCTATTTAAAGAATAGTATTTTCTGTTTAATGCGTCAAGCTGAAGCCTGCAGCGCGCGCCGCTGGCGCAGTCGTCACAGCTGCGATTCATAGTGTTTTGGGCTTCTGGTGCTTGTTGGTAAAGCGCTATAAGCTATCAAATTGGTAGTAATTGCGTCCGTCGCCAAGGCCGGGTTGGCAGGGCGTGCGGGCCCATGTGTCGCACGTTCACGCAACGGGTGCCGTCCAGATACGGGATGCACGCCAAGGGCGCCCTCACCGTGAGGGCGCCGTCCCCGTTGGCGGCAGGGCGCCGAACACGGCGCGCGGGGTTACCGGCGCATGGCCGCGAAGGCTTCGAACTCCCAGCTGCGCAGGGCCAGCAACAGGGTGTAGCCCTCAAGCTCGCGGGTTGGCAGCTTCTGGTCTGCCAAATGTTGCTGTGCAAAGTCTTGGGCCACGCGTTGCATGCGCTCCATGAAAGCGGGGGCCAACCCCCGGCTGATCGTGCCGTGCACCAGCAGCACGCCCTCGCCCGCGCCATCAAAGCCGCCAGCAAAGTAGTCAAGCAGTGCATGGTCGCGAAAGTAGTTCATTACGGGGCCATGGGGGCGCCAGCGAAAGGTCTTGGCGAGTTTGAGTCGATAGCGGTTCAACGGGCGCAGTTCGATGATGCCGATCCGGTCGAGCTGCGCGAGGTATTTGATGCCTTCCGCCTCAGAGAGCCGGTAGGTGGTGGTGACCTGCTCCAGGGTCCATTGGCTCAGCACGCAGATCGCCATGAGCAGCAGCTTCTTGTCGGCCACCACGGCGCGTTCTTGTTCCTGGCTCAGCTCCTTGAGCAGGGGCTGGCTTTCGGCCACGCGCCGTGCCAGGTCGGCAAAGTCCAGCGCGAGCGCGCGGCAGATGGCGTCGATGCGCGACAGCGGCATGTCGCCTTTGGCCAGCATGCGCTTGACGCTGGACTCGGCCATGCCCAGCGCCTGCGCCAGGTCAGCGTAGGTCATCTGGGCGGTTTTGAGTTCTTTCTTGAGGGCGATGACAAGGTCGGCAGTGGTGCTCATGGGTATCGATTATCAATACCCATGGTTGATCGGGTAGCCCTTTGTGCTGCTTTTCGCGCGATGAACGGCGCTGCGCTGCACACACTGCGCGGCATCAACCACCTGCCAATGGACACAACGACCATGACCTCTCGCTCTGCGCCCCGCCTGAAACAATCCCTGGGCCTTTTACCGGCCGAAGTGGGGCTGCTGTGGGGGGCTGCTGCGCTGCTGGCCGCCGCCGTGTGGGGCCCCGTGTGGGCGGACAGCGGGCACCAGCACGGGTTCGCAGACCAGCGGTGGCTGTTGGGCATTCCGTGTGTGGGGGATGTGCTGAGCAATCTGGCGTTTGCGCTGGCAGGCCTGTGGGGGCTGATCGCGCTGTGGCGCTTGGCGCCCGGCGCGCTGGATGCCTGCTCGCGGGCCCTGTCCGCCTTGTTCTTTGTCGGCCTGGTGGCGACGGCGGCGGGCTCGACGGCGTACCACTGGCAGCCGCAGGACACAGGTCTGCTGTGGGACCGGCTGGGCATGGTGTTGCCGTTTGCAGGCTTGCTGGGGCTCGCGGCCAACGGCCGGGTGAGCCGGCGGGCGGGCTGGTCCGCAGCGGGCGCTGTGTTGGTGGCAGGGCCGCTGGCCGTGCTGTGGTGGGCACGCACTGGCAACGTCATGCCCTGGGCCGTGGTGCAACTGGGCGGCATGCTGGTCGTTGCGGTGCTGGCGCTGCTCCCGCGTCGCGAGAGCGCGCTGGCGGTGCACCTCGGGGCTGTGATTGCGATGTATGCCCTGGCCAAGCTCTTTGAGGCGGCCGACCATGCCGTTTTTGATGCCACGGCGCAGTGGGTTTCAGGCCACAGCCTCAAACACGTGCTGGCGGCGGGGGCGGCCTGGCCCGTGTTGCAGGCACTGGCGGCATTGCGCAACAGTGGTGCGTGGGGCGCGCCGCAGGTCACGCTGCCGGGGCAGAATGGCGCCCACACCGTGGGCGTCGATCGCAGGTTTCGCGCCTGAGTGGCAGGGCACTGAACACATCAACACAAACACACCGCCAACCCCCGCAAACGAGGAGAAAAACATGCACCCCGAGACCCCCTCCGCCCGCGTGGCGGCCACGCCCATGGCGACGCCCGCGCCCCCGATGACGCACGAAGACCCGAACCAATTTGCCCTGCTGCGCCAGCGGCGTTTTGCGCCATTCTTCTGGACGCAGTTCTCTGGCGCGGCCAACGACAACCTCTTCAAGTTCGCGTTCACCGTCATGGTGACCTACCAGCTCAGCGTGTCGTGGCTGCCACCAGCCATGGCGGGGCTGGTGATCGGGGCGCTGTTCATCCTGCCGTTTTTGCTGTTCTCGGCCACCTCGGGGCAGCTCACCGACAAGTACGACAAGACGAAGATGATCCGGTTCGTGAAGAACCTGGAGATCGCGATCATGCTGGTGGCAGCGGCCGGGTTCATCGCGGGCAGCGTGCCCACGCTGCTGCTGTGCACTTTTTTGATGGGTGTGCATTCCACGCTGTTCGGCCCCGTCAAATTCGCCTACATGCCCCAGGTGCTCAGCGAGCGTGAACTGACGGGCGGCAACGGCATGGTCGAGATGGGCACCTTCGTGGCCATCCTGCTGGGCAACGTGGCGGGCGGGCTGCTGGTGGCCCTGCCCGGCATCGGCCACACCACGGTGGCTGTGGCGTGTGTGGCGGCAGCGCTGATCGGGCGCGTGGTGGCGCAGTTCATCCCCTCGGTGCCGGCCACCGACCCGGGGCTCACCATCAACTGGAACCCCTTCACGGAAACCTGGCGCAACCTGAAGCTCGCGCACGAGAACATTGTGGTGTTCCGCTCGCTTTTGGGCATCAGCTGGATGTGGTTCTTCGGTGCGGTGTTCCTGAGCCAGTTTCCGAGCCTGGCCAAGGAGGTGCTGCACGGCAACGAGCAGGTGGCCTCGTTGCTGCTGGTGGTGTTCTCCATCGGCATCGGCACCGGATCGCTGCTGTGTGAGGTGCTCTCGCGCCGCCATGTCGAGATCGGCCTGGTGCCGCTGGGCGCCATTGGCATGAGTGTGTTTGCCATCGATCTGTACTTTGCCTCACGCAGCCTGCCGCCCACGGAGATCATGGGCCTGGGCGATTTTCTCGCGCAAAGCGCGCACTGGCGCGTGATGTGGGATCTGGCGCTGCTCAGCCTGTTCGCGGGCCTGTACAGCGTGCCGATGTATGCGCTGATCCAGATGCGCAGCCAACCCACCCACCGTGCACGCATCATTGCGGCCAACAACATCCTGAACGCACTGTTCATGATTGCCAGTTCGGTCATTGCCGGGGCTTTGCTGGGCGCGGGTTTTACGGTGCCGCAGATCTTTCTGTTCACCGGCCTGGCCAATGCGGTGGTGGCGTTCTACATCTTCATGCTGGTGCCGGAGTACCTGCTGCGTTTTGTGGCCTGGGTGTCGTCGCGCTTTGTGTACCGCTTCAAGGTGCAGGGCGACGAGAACCTGCCCACCACGGGCGCTGCCATCCTGGCCTGCAATCATGTGAGTTTTGTCGATGCTGTGCTGCTCATGGCCGCCAGCCCACGCCCCATCTACTTCGTGATGGACCATCGCATCTTCCGCGTGCCGGTGCTGGGCTGGCTGTTCCGCCTCGCCAAGGCGATTCCGATTGCACCCTACAAGGAAGACCCCAAGACTTACGAAGCCGCCTTCGACCGCGCCGCGCAGGTGCTGCGCGAGGGCGACCTGCTGGCCATCTTCCCTGAAGGCGGCATCACCAAGGACGGGCAGCTGCAGGAGTTCAAGGGCGGCATCATGAAAATCGTTGAGCGAGCCCGGGAAGACGGGGTGGAAGCTCCGGTCATTCCGATGGCGCTGACCAATCTGTGGGGCTCGTATTTCAGCCGCATTGAGCAAGGCGGCGCCATGGTGCGGCCTTTCCGGCGGGGTTTTTACAGCCGCGTGGGTTTGAACGTTGGCGCACCGATGGCGGCGCGTGAAGTGCAGCCTGCCGCGCTGCGCGAGCACGTGGCGCGCCTGCTTTAAGAAAGTGGGCGAAGGACCTGCGGCGGCGCTGCCCCGCAGGCAGCTCGGCAGTTCCATCGCTGCAGCGCTCACTCCGCCCGGATGTTCGCGCGCTGAGCCACGGCACGCATGCGCGGCAGCTCGTCTTCGATCTGTGCGAGCACGGCATCGCCGCTGGCGTACGACTGTTCCAGCCCGCTGGCGATGAGCTTGCTGCGCACCTCGGCATCGGCCATGGTGGCAGCCAGCGCCTTGCTGAGCTTGGCCTTGGCATCGGCAGGCAGGCCACGTGGGGCGACGACGGCCAGCCACGAATCCGCCGCAAAGCCTGCAAATCCGCTTTCAGCCACCGTCGGAACATCCGGCAACTGCACGGCCCGCGTGGCGCCTGTGACGGCAATGGCTTTGATCTTGCCCGACTTGAGCTGTGGCAGCGCTGCCGCTACCGTGTCGATGGTGAACGGGATCTGCCCGCCCATGAGGTCGCTCATGGCGGGTGCGCTGCCACGATAAGGCACGTGCATCAGCTTGATGCCGGTGGCGGACCACATCAGCTCGGCTGCAAAATGGCCCGTGGTCCCCGTGCCAAATGAGCCATAGGAAAACTTGTCGGGCGCGCGGTTCACCGCTGTGATCAGCTGCTTGAGCGTGCCGACCGGTACGTCGCGGTTGGCCAGCAGGATCAGCGGCACGCGCGCCACCATGCCGATGGGCTCGTAGCTCTTGACCGGGTCGTAAGGTAGCTTGCTGTTGAGCGCGGGATTGACTGTGAAGGTGGAGCCGGAACTGATCAGCAGCGTGTAGCCATCAGCCGGTGCGTTGGCCACAAAAGCGGCCCCGACGATCGTGCCGGCCCCGGCCTTGTTCTCGATCACGACCGGCTGGCCCAGGTGGTCGCCCAGCTTTTTGCTGATCAATCGACCCACGATATCGACAGCACCACCGGGCGGAAAGGGGACGACGAGCTGAATGGGCTTGGTGGGGTAGCCGTCGGCATGGGCCAGGTTCCCCCAACCCAATCCCCACCCTGCGATAGCCGCCACGAACATGGCGACGCCTGTGCGTTTGTAGGGCTGCGAGCATTTCATTTGGCGTTCCTTCTGATGAGGGCTGTTGACCCAGCGTTGCGATTGCAAGCAGGGACACGGCATGCCAGTCTTCGTCTCGCTCTGGCCAGGCCTGTCGCTACTACGGAGTTTGCCAAGCCGCCATGGCGGCGAGGCCGAAGCGTCATGGCGGTGGAGACCCGGTGGTACGCACGGGCCTTTGAACAGGTTCTTGGGGCCTGAGCGGGCGCGTTCAGATCACCGAAAGCCCAGCCAGCCGGGCCAGTTGTTGCTGTTCCGTTTCGTGGGTTGGCGCATCAGCCGTTTCGAAACAGAAAGCTGTAGGCGTTCAACGCCGGCACCCCTCCCAGGTGCGCGTACAGAACCCGAGAGCCTTCTGGGAACTCGCCCTTGCGCACCATGTCTATCATGCCGTGCATGGATTTGCCTTCGTACACCGGGTCGGTCAGCATGCCCTCTTGGCGAGCGCACAGGCGAATGGCTTCGAGCGTGCCCTCGTTGGGCAGGCCGTACTCAGGGCCGCCGTAGCGTGTGTCCAGCACCACGTCTTCTGCCGTGATGTCCTGGCCCAGCTCGACGAGTTGGGCGGTGTTCTGAGCGATGCGCAGGATCTGTGCATGTGTCTGTTCGGGTTTGGCCGAGGCGTCGATGCCGATCACCTTGCGCGCCCGGCCGTCGGCCGCAAAGCCCACCACCATGCCGGCCTGTGTGCTGCCCGTGACCGAGCAGACCACGATGTAGTCGAACTGGAAGCCCAGCTCTTTCTCCTGCTGGCGAACTTCCTCGGCAAAGCCCACAAAGCCCAGGCCGCCGTACGGATGCTCAGAGCAGCCGGCGGGGATGGGGAAGGGCTTGCCGCCTTCCTTTTTCACGTCGTCCATCGCTTGCTCCCAGCTGGGGCGAATGCCGATGTCAAAGCCCGCAGCGTCCAGGCGCACATCGGCGCCCATGATGCGGCTCATCTCGATGTTGCCCACGCGGTCGTACACCGCATCGGAGTAGTTGACCCAGTTCTCCTGCACCAGCACGCACTTCATGCCCAGGTGCGCGGCCACGGCGGCCACCTGGCGTGTCTGGTTGGACTGGATGCCGCCAATCGACACCAGCGTGTCGTAGCCGCCCGCAATCGCCTCGGGGATGAGGTATTCCAGCTTGCGGGTCTTGTTGCCACCAAAGGCCAGGCCGCTGTTGCAATCTTCGCGCTTGGCATACAGGTGCACCTTGCCGCCCAGGTGGGTCGACAGGCGCGGCAGGGGGGTGATGGGCGAGGGGCCGAAGGTGAGCGGATGGCGGGCAAATTTTTGCAGGTTCATGGCGGTTTTCCGGTCGATGGGAGGGGTGGTGCAAGAGGGGCTTGCAGTGCCTTCATCGTAGAAAGACACGCGCATGAAGTGGTTGTGAAATTCACCTGTATTTCAGAGATTTACGTTTCTGAATGAGAATGAAGAAGAGAAAAATTTCTTGGAATAAAAAATGTGCGCAACAAAAGTTCGTGCCAAGAATGTGCCGCAGTCCGATGTGTCGGCCGAGCTGGACCGTACCGACAAAGCCATCCTGCGCCAGCTGCAGCGCGATGCCTCATTGTCCAACGTCGCGCTGGCCGAGAAGGTGCACCTGAGCGCCCCCGCCTGCCTGCGCCGGGTGGAGCGGCTCCGGCGCCTGGGGCTCATCGACGGCGTGGTCGCACTGCTCAACCCCAAGGCCGTGGGGGCCGGCATGCTGGTGATGATCGGCGTGGTGCTGGACCGCTCCACGCCCGAGTCCTTTGCCGAGTTTGAGAAGGCCGCCGCCAAGATATCGGGCTGCATGGAGTGCCATGTGGTCACTGGCGAGTTCGATTACTTCATGCTGGTGCGCACGCGCGACAGCGAGAGCTTCAACCGCCTGCACGCCGAGCAGCTCATCTACCTGCCCGGCGTGCGGCAGGTGCGCTCGTTCATGGTGCTGCGCAATGTGTTGTCGACGACTGAGCTGCCCCTGGCCGTGTAGCGGCTCGCGGTTCGTTCACTGGGCGCCGCGCAGCCGCCCCATCACAGCCGTCCAGGCCGGGCCCCCGAATACATTGACCACAAGACCCGCCATCAACAGCCCCGCGCCCGCAAAGTGCACGGGCAACAACTGTTCGCCAAACGCCCACCATCCGGTGGTCAGGCCCACCACGGGCACCAGCAGCGTGAAGGGCGCGACACGATTCACGGGGTAGCGCGACATGAGCGTGGTCCACAGCCCAAAGCCCAGCAGCGTGGAAATCCAGGCAATGTAGGCCACGGCGGCCATGGATTTGAACGACAGATTCTGCAGGGCCAGCAGCACTGCGGTGGGGCCATCCATCACAAGTGCAAGGGCCACAAATGGCAAGGGCGCCACCACACTGGACCAGACGATGAAGGCAAACTGGTTCATCGGGCCATAGCGCCCCACGGCGCGCGTGACGATGTTGCCGCAGCCCCACAGCGCCGCCGCTGCCACCGTCAGCGCAAAGCCCGCCAGAGGCATTGAGGCCCCATGCGCGCTGCCAATCAGCACCAGTCCCCCGCCGGCCAGTGCCAGGCCTGCGACCTGGTTGCCCTGCCATTTCTCGCGCAGCCACCACACCGCCAACACGAGGGTGAAGAACGATTGCGACTGCAGTACCAGTGAGGCCAGGCCAGAGGGCATGCCGATGCGCATGGCGGTGAACAGCAGCGCGAACTGTCCCACGGCCATGGTCATGCCGTAGAGCAGGTACAGCCGCAATGGCACCTTGGGTGGTTTGACGAACAGCAGCGCCGGAAACGCTGCCAGCAGATAGCGCAGGGCGCCCAGCAGCATGGGGGGCACATCGGCCACGCCGACCTTGATGACCGCAAAGTTCAGCCCCCAGATCACGATGACGAGCAGGGCGAGGGCAAGGTCGCGCGGGCGCAGGGCGGTGTTCATTCCCTGCATTTTCTAGGATTCGCTGGACCGTTGGGCGTGCGTTTTAGGACGGGGCTCGCGCGAAAACGGACAGGCCCGTGGAGAGCGATGCGAAGTCAGGCCGTCTCCACCGCGAAGCTCAGCCCCGCATTCGCCTGCAGCCGCGCGATCAGCTTCTCGCCCATGGCGGGCGCCGTGGTCCAGATGCCGCCAGGCGTCTCGATGCCATCCTGCAGCAGGCACACGGCCGCCTCGGTGATCATCTTGGATGTGGAGCCATACCCCGGGTCGCGGTCGCCCTTCACGCCCACGCGCAGGGTGTTGCCTGCAGCGTCGGTGCCCAAGAAAAGCACGTCATAAAAGCCGCTCTCGCGCTCTTCGCGCGAAGGGCCTTCGCCAGGTTTTGGGCCTTTGTCCGATCCCAGCGACTTGTCGCCCGCCACCGCATTCGCCATGGCTTCGCCCTTTTCACCAGGGCCGGTGATCAGCATTTCGTCGTACACAAAATCGCTGCCGTAGGCGTGTTTGAGCAGGAAGTTGGAACGGTGCACATTGCGCGTGTTGATGGCTGCCATCACGAACGGGGCGACCCACACCCCCTCGCCCAGGGCCTCGTCCACCATGGGTTTGTTGCCTGAGGGCTGGCGCGGCCCTTCAAACCCGGGAGTGAGGGAGAACGGGTTCTTCAGCAGGTCGAGCACTGCAGGGTTGGTGGCGGCAGCGGCCATGGTGGCCTTCAGGCTGGCAGCGGTGCCGCCCGAGAAGGTGCCTTTCATCTTGCGCACGCGCCCCCGCACACGTGGTGCTGCGTGGCCAAAGCGCTGGGCAAATTCCTTTTGCAGCAGGAGCACGCCCAGGTCGAACGGGATGGAGTCGAACCCGCACGAGAACACGATGCGCGCGCCGCTGGCCTTGGCTGCAGCTTCATGCGCGTCGATCATCTGGCGCATCCAGGCGGGCTCGCCGCACAGGTCCACATAGTCCACCCCTGCGGCAGCGCAGGCGGCGACCAGTTCGCTGCCATACAGCTGGTAAGGGCCCACGGTGGTCAGCACCAGGCGCGTGGCCCGCATCAAGGCTTGCAGACTGGTGGGGTTGCTGGTGTCGGTGACCACCAATGGTGTGTCGGCCGGGGCCCCCAATTCGTCGCGCACTGCGGCGAGTTTGTCGGCGTTGCGTCCGCCCATGGCCCAGCGCAGGCCGCTGCCGGCGGGGTAGCGCTTGAGCAGGTATTCGACCACCAGGCGGCCTGTGAAGCCGGTGGCGCCGTGGACGACAAGGTCAAAGGGTTGTTGGGTCATGGTGTGTTTGCATCCATCTGCGTTCAGGGCCGATAAAAAGGCCTCCGGCGAATCGCAGGGGCCATGTGGGCACGATTGTGAGAGACATGCGGGTGCAGGCATGTCGCCCATGCGGCGGTGGTGGATGTGTGAAAGTATCGTTTTTCGATACCTTGTACACCCCCGGCGGCCACTGGTGCAAACGCCTGCGTGCGAATGGTGTGTTGCGGGGCACCATGCGTTCCGTGTCCAGCCAGCGCCCTCCGCGGCCACCCGTTCAAATGTTTACCTTGCCTATCCTTCTTCAGCGTGACACCCGTGCCTGGCAGTTTCAGGTGTGGATCTCTTTTGGCATCGCCGTGTTTTTGTGTGCCGTGGGTCTGGCCTGGCTGCCAGGGGCACAGCTGGAGCAGGCGTTCATGGTGATGGGCTACGTGTTCTGCCTGTCAGCCGCCTTTGTGCTGGCCAAGTTCGTGCGTGACAACGACGGTGTCAAACGCCGTCCGGGTAGCGCTGCGGTGGCTGGCAGTGGCGATACGCCCTTGTGGAAGCTGGTGGTCTGGGGTGGTTTTGCGGTGGCCATGGCGCTGAGCGGCTGGGGAGACTGCTGAGCATGGAGATCAACGTGACGTACAAAGCCTTCATGGGGGTGAGCTGGCTCTATCTCATCACCACCGCTTTCACTTTGGCAAAGACGCTGCGTGACCGCCACGAGGCCGATTTGCTGGAGGCGCGCATGCAGGGCCGCCGTGAGGCATCGACCCCACAGTCGGCAACGTCTGGTAACAACGCCCCGTGACATTCTGGCGCCCACAGGGGGGCGATAGCGGATGCTCACCGGTCCGTCTCAAATCGCCGCAAATTGTCTTGAATAGACGCGAATCAATGCTCTGGGCGCGGGCCGCCAGCGGCGGGCTTGCGCCCCATGAAATGAATGGAGTGAAAAAATGAAGAAATCGTTGGAATTCCCTCTTCGCCAGATGGCGCCATGGGTTGTGGCTGCCGGCTTGTTGTGTGCGCTGGCCGCTGCGCCGGCCCGCGCTCAAAGTGAGGCATCGGCCGCGCTGTCGGTCTTGCCTGTGGCGTCGGTCGTGGGGACGGCCTCGGTGGCCTCCACCGCAGTGGGTGCCGTGGCCACCGTGCCCGTGGCGTTGTCGGTGGGCGGTGCCATTCTGACCGTGAAAGTGGTCGAAGCCTCGGCCACGGGCACGGTGTATCTGCTGGAGCGCGCTTCGGACGGCGCGCAGGTGAGTGTGGAAGTGGCGGGGCGCGGTGTGGCTGCATCGGCCTACGGCGTGGGGACGGTGGTGACCTGCAGCGTGATTGGCACCGGGGTGGTGTTGTCGGTGGCGGGCGAGGCACTTGCTTTTGTGCCCAATGCCATCGGCCGCGCGCTGCTGCACAACGAGCGTCTTTGAGGAGTGTGTTGATGAATACACAACGAAACGTGGCAGGTTTGGCCGCGGGCTGGCTGCCCGCACCGCAGGTGCCTGCGGATCGCGCCGCACATCGCGTGGGTCGGGTGTTGGGTGTGGCGCTTTTTGCGGGTGCGGCGTTCCTGGCTGCGCCTGCGGCCCAGGCGGGCCGCTCTTGCGAATCGCGCAAGCCCATTGCCCCCCAGGTGATCGAGCGCGGGATGAAGCTGGCCGAGCAGACATCGGCCGCGCTGGATGCTGAAAACGCACGCTCAGGCACGCAGGTCGTTGCGTTGGGCCGCGCCGGGCAGGACCTGGGCAAATACAACCTGCGCTATTCGCACTTTGGCTGGGCCTACAAAACGGCCGAGGGCCCGTGGCGCGTGGCCCACAAGCTCAACGAATGTGGCACGGCCTCAGGGTACCTCTACCGCCAGGGGTTGGGGGAGTTCTTTCTGGACGATCTGTGGCGCTACGAGGCGGTGTATGCCGTGCCCACCCCCGAGGTGCAGCAGCGCCTGCTGGCCGTGTTGCAAGACAAAGGTCGCACAAAAACGCTGCAGCACCAGCCCTACAGCATGGTGAGCTATGCCTGGGGCCAAAAATACCAGCAGTCCAACCAGTGGGCGCTGGAGACGCTGGCCCTGGCGATGGAGCCCACCACGGTGCGCTCGCGCGCGCAGGCGCAGGCTTGGTTGCAGTTCAAGGGCTATGAGCCTTCCACGCTGAAGCTCGGTCCGCTCACCCGCATGGGCGGTCGGGTGACGGCCGCAAACATTGCCTTTGACGACCACCCGAATGAAAAGCGCTTTTCTGACCGCATCGAAACCATCACGGTGGATTCGGTGCTGGCCTGGATGCAGCGCACACAGCTCGCGTCGCCACCGGTGTGGCTGGCGCTGAGAAACTGAAGTTTGAGTCAAATAGCACTCTAGCGCTTTATCCATAAGCGCTGGAAGCTATAAAAATTGAAGCAAATGGGCGTGAACGGCACCCGCTGCCGTGTGCAACAAGGAGAACACCACATGAGTAAATCCCTGAGACTGTCCGAGAAATGGTTCCGGCGTGGCCTGTGGTTGGTAGCGCTGGTGTTTGCCGGTTTCCTCATTGGCCTGGGCAGCACCATCGTGGGCGACCTGCCCAAGGTGGAGACACCGTTGCGGCTGGATGACTTCCTGGACAAGCCCGCAGCACAAAGCCTGCGGGGGCAAGTCCGCGATGCCCGGCAGGCGGAGCAGGACGCGCAGGCCGCATTGGAGCAGGCCCAGCTGCAGCGCAGCAAGGCGCGCAGTGAAACGCAGGCAGAGCGCGAAACCTTCAACAACTGGCTGTCCACACGCAGCGCCACGCAACGGGCCGATCAGGACCCCGAGGTGATTGCGCGCACCCACGCGCTGGATGCGCTCAAGCAGGTGGAGCGCAAGGCCCAGCAGGCCGTTGAGCTGCAGCAGCAGGCCGCGCTGGACGCACGCCAGAGTGCGGCTGCATCACAACAGCGACTGAGCACACTGGAGGCGGATGGCTACGTCAAGATGCAGGCTGAGCGGCGCAAGGTGGAGCTGCGTGTGTTCCTGTACCGCCTGGCCCTCACCCTGCCGCTTCTGGCCATCGCGGGCTGGCTGTTCGTCAAAAAACGCAAGGGCACCTACTGGCCGTTTGTGTGGGGCTTCATCTTCTTTGCGCTGTTTGCCTTCTTTGTGGAGCTGGTGCCTTACTTGCCCAGCTACGGCGGCTATGTGCGCTATGCGGTGGGCATTGGCATCACGGTGTTGATGGGGCGCTACGCCATCCAGGCTCTGAACCGCTACCTGGAGCGCCAAAAGCTGGCCGAATCCCTGCCCGATGCCCAGCGCCGTGAAGAACTTGGCTACGACGTGGTGATGGCCCGCCTGGCCAAGAGCGTGTGCCCCGGTTGCGAGCGGGCGGTGGACCTTAAGAACGAGGCCATTGACTACTGCCCCCACTGCGGCCTGTGCCTATTTGACCGCTGCGGCCTCTGCAGTACCCGCAAGAACGCGTTCTCGCGCTACTGCTTTTCATGCGGCACCCCCAGCACTGCTGAAAGCGCGACTGATAGCGCAGCAGAGGGTGTTGCGCAGATTCCCCAAGGGGCCGCTGCGGGCCGCCCTGCAGCAACCGCCCGTCCCTAGAATCAACAACAAACCGAGGAGAGAAGCGCATGTCCAACCCGACCCCCGTGCAGACCGCACAGCCTGCGCCCAGCGAAGCTGCAGGCACCTTTCAGCTGACCCCACCTGAGGTGGTGCAGCCCGTCAGCAACGAAGTGGCCAGCACGGCTGTGCCCCTGGCCCCCGAAGTGGCGCGCGCTGTGGAAGACCAGGTGAGCCGCTTTGTCGACAGCCTGATGGCCGAAGACGTGCAAAGCGAAGGCTTTCGCGCCAAGCTCGACAGCGCCTTTGCCCTGGGGCGTGAAGAAATCTCCGTGGCAGCCAGCTTGATGCAGGGGCGATTCATGGAGCGCAACTTTGTGGGCGTGGAAGACGGCACTGCCTTTCGCGCCATCCAGGACATGCGCCGCCAGCTCGACACGCTCAATCCCGGCAAAGAGGGCGACCTGTTCCAGCCGCAAAAGCTGCTGGGCTTCATCCCCTTTGGCAACCGCCTGCAAAACTACTTTCGCCGCTTTGAAAGCGCGGGCGGCCAGCTGCAAAAAAGCATGGAGCAGCTCTATGCCGCACGCGACGACATGCAGCGCGATGTGGTCGAGATCGAAGCCACGCGGACCAAGCTGTGGGACGCCATGCAAAAGCTCACCGGGGCCATGCGCTTTGCGCAGTTGCTCGACGAGCGGCTCATGGCCAAGGTCGAATCGCTGAAGGCCACGGAGCCCCAGCGCGCCAAGGCGCTGGAGCAAGAGGTACTGTTTTATGCCCGCCAAAACCTGCAAGACATGCTGACCCAGCAGGCCGTGTGCACCAACGGCTACCTGGCGCTGGATGTGCTCAAGAAAACCGGGCGCGAGATGATGAACGGCTGCTCACGTGTTGCCACCACCGGCATGAGCGCGCTGGCCGTGGCCCAGACCGTGGCCCGCGCCACGGGCAACCAGATCAAGGTGATGGACATGCTCACCGGCGTGAACAGCACCATCGAGAACCTGATCGCCGAAACCGGCCGCCAGCTCAACACCCATGTGGACAAGACCACGCAGTTTGCGCAGAACCCCATGGTGGGCATCGACAAGCTCAAGGAAATGTTCGACCAGACCTTCAAGGCCATGGACGCGATGGACGACTTCCGCTCCAAAGCCATTGCGGTGATGGGGCAGAACAACGCGATGATCGCGTCCGAAATCCAGCGCGCCGAGCAGTACATCGACAAGGTGCGCATGGAGCAGGCCAAGAAGGCCACCTCAGCCCAGCTCAGCGGGCCCGTGAAGCTGTGAGCATCCGCTTTTATTTCCCATTTGATTTCAATCTGACAAAGGAAAACTGAAATGGCAACCCGCTACATGGTTCAACGCGACACCACCGCCTGGCGCCTGCAAGTGCGCATCTCTTTTGCCTTGTCGGTGCTGTGCGCCGCCATCGGCGTGATCAACCTGCCGGGTCAGGAGCTGGACCGCGCTTTCCTGGCCATCGGCCTGTTCTTTTGCCTGTTCAGCACCTTTGCCGTGGCTAAGACTCAGCGCGACAACCGCGACGGGCAGGTGGACACCTCGCAGTGGGTCATCACCGTGTGGGTGGCCTTTGCAGCGGCCATCTTGCTGACCGGCTGGGGCCTGTGGCGCATGAAGATCGAGGAATGGCAAAAGTACTACATGCTGGTGAGCTGGCTGTTCCTGGTCAGCTCCACCTTCACGCTGTCCAAGACCGTGCGAGACGCGCAAGAGGCCGAACTGCTGGAGCGCCGCGCCGCCCGTGCCCGCGAAGGCAGCGACGCGTCCTGATCCCAGCGCTTGTTCGCAGGGGAACCGTTCGGGCTGAGCCTGTCGAAGCAGTGGCACAGGCTGTGCAGCCCGTCGGTAAGCTCAGGGTGAACGGGGTGGTGGGTATTCAAGCCAACGCGTTTCATCCCATGCATGACCCTCCGTCTCCACCCTCACTCCGCTCTGACCCCGCCCGTTCGGGCTGAGCTTGTCGAAGCCAGGGCATGCTGCCTGCGCAACCCTTCGACAAGCTCAGGGTGAACGGGTAAGGGGTGATCATTGCGATTTCTTGGATTCGAGAAACCGCTGCTGCCTTGCAAGCACTTCGGCCGCACTGCGGCCGATTTTCTTTTCGCGGGCCAGGACTTCACCGTGCAGCAAGGCCAGTTGCTGCAGCAGCGCATTGTGGGCCGAGGGCTGGCTTTCGTGCAGCACCTGGCGGCGCTGCGCAGCGGGCACCCGCAGGTAGGCTTGCAGCGTGTCGGGCAGGTAGCGGCGCAGGCACTCGCGCAGAAACAGGCGGTCTTCCACCGTGAAGTGCTCGTCGTGCGTGGGGTGCTTGTGGCCCATGCGCTGGAAGGCTTCCTTGGTCTCCAGCAGGCGCTGCGTGGCCTGCTCGCCCAGCTCGGGTGCAGCGGCCTCCAGGGCACGGTCAAAGGCTTGCAGTGCCTCGGTGTCAAACAAAGCAGCCGCAGATGTGGCACTGCGGGCGGGTTGGGCAGGGCGTGTGCGCCACCAGCCCAGCGCACCCAGCAAGGTGGCACCCGCACCGGCCGCTAGCGGCAGCACCGCCGACTGGATCACCCCCAGCAACACCACCACCACCCCGCCTGCCGCCAGCACGCTGGTGGCAATGTGCAGCGCCGAGGGCGCCACATGCGCCTGCGGCGGCGCGGCAAAATATTCAGCCAGCGGCGTGCCCAGCTGGGTGCGCGCATGCGCGCGGTGCAGCCGCTCGGCCAATTCGGTGGGGGCCGGGGGCTCCTCGGTGGCGCGGGCCTGGCGCTCGTGCAGCAGGGCCGTGCGTCGGTTGACGGGGCCGTCACCGGCCACAAAGCGCGAATCGTCTTCAGGAAAATTCATCAAAGGGCCTGATGGGTGGAAGGGTGCAACTCCAATAGCGAAAGCGATTACAAAGGCTCCGGGTTGCAAAGGCACGCCCTATGTCCTTGTGTGGGTGTGATTTTGAAAGAAAATGCCTTGCAGCGCTGATAATTAAAGCACTGGCAGCTATAAATTCAATAGTACTCACTCCGACGGGAAGATAGCGAGCGAATCCCCGCAGCTACGTGCGCTACGTGGTGCGCATCGGCATCACGGCGTTGGTCGGGCGCTACGCCATTCTGGCGCTCAATCGTTACCTGGAGCGCCAAAAGCAGGCCGAGTCCCTCCCCGATCAGGAGCGCCGCAATGAGCTGAGCTACGACGTGGCGCTGGCGCGGTTGGCCAAAAGCGTGTGCCCGGGCTGCGAGCGCCCGGTGGACCTGAAGAACGAGAAGATCGACTTTTGCCCGCACTGCGGCATCGGCCTGTTCGACCACTGCGGTGTGTGCACCACGCGAAAGAGCGCGTTTGCCAAGTTCTGCCATGCCTGCGGCACAGGCGCGCATGTGGCACCCGCGCCTACGCAAGTGCGGCCCTCGGCGTGATACAACGGCATGCAGCGCCGGGGTTTGCTCGGGTGCTGCGTGTCATCGTTGTCTTCAACCTCACTGCGGGAGTACTTATGGGTTTTTTCTCCAAGATTTTTTCGAAGATTTTCCCGTCTGCCAACGCGGCCGAAGTGGTGCCCGTGCCACCCGTGGCCGGCCCTGCAGGCGCTCCAGCAGCAGCCGCCCCTGCGGCGCCTGCATCCATCCCTCTGGGCGATGTGGCGCCCATCCTGGACGCCATGCCTGGCGCCGCGGCCCTGAACTGGCGCACCTCCATCGTTGACCTGCTCAAGCTACTGGGCCTGGACAGCAGCCTGGCTGCGCGCAAGGAACTGGCAGGCGAACTGTTCTACAGCGGCAGCGATGAGCCCGGCTCCGCTGCGTGGAACATCTGGCTTCACAAGCAGGTCATGAGAAGCATTGCGGCCAACGGCGGAACGCTGCCGCCCGAACTGCGCGATTGACGGGACTGAACCAGGAGGCCCTGGCACCCCATCCATCCAGAGACCTGGCGCTTGCTGCGCCGGGTTTTTTTTCGGCCTTCGCCAGCGCGCTGCCGCACCTTTAAAGACGTTGCGCGCTCTGCATAGCTCGGGTGGGTGATGTGGTCCCGAAGAGAAATTGCCTTGCGGCCCGGCGCTCAGCGCCGGCGCCAGCGCAGCCTCCACTGGCGCTTGATGACGCGCGCTACGCGCCAGGCCCAGGAGGCGCGGGCGCGCTCCAGCACGGATTGCTTGAGGCGTATCCAGTGGGAGTGGGCCCAGGCAAACCAGGGCAGCTGCATCAGCGCCGGTTGCGTCAGCGTGAAGAGGCGCGCGACGATGGCGGTGCCCACGATTTTCGCAGCCACGATCACCAGCATGCCCAGCACCAGGTGTCCGCGCCCGATGGCCCACAACGCCAGCAATTTAATGGGCAGCAGCAGAGCCGCAGGCACCATGAACATGATCACTGCGGCCCAAGGGGGCAGGCCGCGCACAAACCCCTCGATCCAGCGCAGCCCCGGCCAGCGGCCAATGCGCGCCAGCAGGCGCTGCAGGGGCTCCCACCCCCACTCCTCGAACAGGATGATGACCGCCAGCAGCCCGCTGCCCAGCCCCGTCAGCATGCGGGCGGGCCAATGCACCAGCGCGTGGATGAGTTTTTGAATGATTTATGCTCCAGGCGCTTATGGGTCAAGCGCTAGTAGCTATCGATTTGATAGTGAGTTTCATGGCCTTGGTGCCCTCACACCCCCCGCGCCCGCTCTGTCTTGAAGCGAGCCCGGAACTGTGCGAATGCGCCCGCGTCGAGTGACTCGCGCACTTCACGCATCAGGTTCAGGTAGTAGTGCAGGTTGTGCACGGTGGTGAGCATGGGGCCCAGCATTTCGCCGCAGCGGTCCAGGTGGTGCAGGTAGGCGCGGCTGAATCCCTCGCGGCCGCCGTCGTCCCACGACACCCCTGAACTGCCTGCGCAGGCATAGCAGGTGCAGCTGGTGTCCAGGGGCTGGTGGTCGGCCTTGTGGCGGGCGTTGCGGATCTTGAGGTCGCCAAAGCGTGTGAACAGCGTGCCGTTGCGCGCGTTGCGCGTGGGCATGACGCAGTCGAACATGTCCACGCCGTCGGCCACGCCTTGCACCAGGTCCTCGGGGGTGCCCACGCCCATCAGGTAGCGCGGTTTGTGGGCAGGCAGGCGGTGGGGCGTGTGCGCCATGATGCTGAGCATCTCGTCCTTGGGTTCGCCCACGCTCACGCCGCCAATGGCGTAGCCGGGGAAATCCATCTCCACCAGTGCGTCGAGCGATTCCTGGCGCAGGTTTTCAAACATGCCGCCTTGCACGATGCCGAACAGGGCATTGGGGTTTTCGAGCCGCGCAAATTCGTCCTTGCTGCGCTGGGCCCAGCGGCGGCTCATCTCCATCGACTTGCGCGCCTCGGCCTCGGTCGTGAGGTGGCCTTTGGTCTCGTACGGGGTGCACTCGTCAAGCTGCATCACGATGTCGGAGTTCAGCGTGGTCTGGATCTGCATGCTCACCTCGGGCGACATGAAGAGCTTGTCGCCGTTGACAGGGCTGGCAAAGGTCACGCCTTCTTCCGTGATCTTGCGCATGGCGCCCAGGCTCCACACCTGAAAGCCGCCCGAGTCGGTGAGGATGGGCTTGTCCCATTTTTCAAAGCCATGCAGGCCGCCAAAACTTTGCATGACGTCGAGGCCGGGGCGCATCCACAGATGGAACGTGTTGCCCAGAATGATTTGGGCGCCCATGTCGTGCAGGCTGCGCGGCATCACACCTTTGACGGTGCCATAGGTGCCCACTGGCATGAAGATGGGGGTTTGCACCACGCCATGGTTGAGCGTGAGCGTGCCACGGCGTGCGTGGCTGGTGGGGTCGGTTTTGAGAAGGTCGAACTGCAGCATGATGGGGCGCATTGTCCCAGACGCGCTGCCCTGACCTGGCGCAAGGTATTGCGGCCATCAAAGCGGTCGTGCTTCGCTACACTGGCCTGACCGTATTGCAAGGAGAACAACATGCTCAAGATCCTCATCGCCGTGGACGGCTCCGAACTCGCGCTCGACGGCGTTCACCACGCGCTGGCATTGCTGCGCCAAGGGCTGCAGGCGTCGCTGGTGCTGGCGCATGTCCAGGAGCCTGCCACGCTGTACGAATTGGTCACCACCCGGGACCCCGACCTGATCGCCGCGGCCAGCCTGGAGGCGGGTGAACACCTCATGGCATCTGCCCGAGCGCTGTTGGATGCAGCGGGTGTTGCCTACGAAACAGAGGTGGGTGTGGGTGATGTGGCCCACACGCTGGTGGACATGATCGAAAGCCTGGGCTGCGATCTGGTGGTCATCGGCGCCAAAGGGCAGGGCGCCATCACCAGCGCACTTCTCGGCTCGGTGTCCCAAGAGGTGGCGCATGCCAGCCCGGTGCCTGTAACCATCGTCAAACACGCCGAGTTGCTCACAGCGGTGGACAGCGACATGGCCGACGAAGCCGCCTGATCTTTAGCGGGAGTGCGAACAGGTTTGGGTGCCTGGCGCCTCTCTTTGCCAAAAAGGGCCGTTGAATTCAGCCTTGGCTATGGCTATGGCTATGGCGAAGAGAAGGGGTTACGGGCTTGCTTCGGAAGGGCCCAAGGAGGAGCAGGGACGCGGAACGCCTGAGGCAAGGCGCCCGTTCGATCAGGCCGCTTTGCGCAACGGCTCGGTCGGCCGCTGCAGTTTGCCGTGGGGCAAGGTGGCAAGCCGAGTGAACATGCGGCGGCAGTAGCCGCGAATCCAAAGGCACTTGTTCAATTCGTCCACGGGCAGAGGGCCTGACACCACCACGATGTCGTTGGCCACGTCTTGCGCACCCGCTGCACGCAGGCGGCGGCGTGTGTTGTTGGCCCATGACTGGATGCGGGTCGGGCTGCCATGCTGGTGCACTTCGCCGGTATGTACGTCAAACGCAATGGCGACGGTGTCGGTCTTGAGCTTGAACCGGCGTTCGCCTGTGACCGCGCTGGGCTTGTCGCTCATGTCGTACAGGTAGTAGCTGCCTGCCTTGAGCTGGTATTGCATGTCCATGGGTGTTCCTCTCTGTCTGCATTTTGGAGGGCGCACGGGGTAAGCAATGGCAGGTAAAACGGGAGGAAAACGGCTCTTATCGAACGCCAGCCCTCGCTTGCCACAACGGTTCCGATGCGCGTGCCATTGTGGCGGCGGCTCGGAACGGGACGGTGAAACTTGAGGGGAAGTTGGTAACGAACTGTGAGGCGGCCGCCCAGCGCGCCCGCCCCGCCAGCCATCAGAAATCGACCAGACTCAGGCCCACGCTGAAGACGGTGCGTTTGTGGTTGTAGTCGATCATGCTGTCGCCATAGCCGGTGAACAGCGCAGTGTGCAGGCGCAGATTGCTCTTGCTGCCGAACAACCCTGTCCCAAGCGCCTGCATCCATTCCACACGAACCGAACCACGGCCGCTGCTGGACAGGGAGCTGCGCAAGGTGGCGCCCAATGTGTTGTTCTTGTCGTAGTTCCAAAGCGCCGACAACTCTCCACGGCCCACGTAGTCGCTGATGTTGGGGTTGTCGTCGCTGCCTGCGCTCTCCGGAATCCGGCGCCACAGGCGGGCGTTCACGCTGAAGCGGTTGTCGAGTTCTACCCCCGTCATGAGGTACACGCGATTCCAGCTGCGCGACAGGGGCTTGCTCTGGCCGTTGGACTGGTGCACCAGACCGATGCCACTGTAGCGCCACTTCCAGCCAAAAGGCAGTTGGGCCGTGGTGGGGTAGACGTACATGACCTCCGGCTCATGATCCGTGGCGCGGAAAGGGCGCGAGATCTCGGGCGTGAACAGCTGCCAGTAGGACTGCTGGGTATAGCCAAACCACACCGAGTCCTTGAGCGTGGGGTTGCCCTGCGTGAGCAGGCCCTGCGCGATCTTGGTGCGCACGGACAGCTGGATGCGGTTTTCGGTGCGGCGATACGGGGTGGATTCGGTGGCCGAACTGCCTTCGGCGTCGGATGTCGGCTCGCGGTTCACATTGCTGCCGGCCACGACCGATACGGTGATGGGGCGGTAGCCGCGGAAGCTGAATGTGCCGCAGTCTGTGCCTGATTCCAGCTCCCAAAAGCGTGACAGGTCGCTGTACTGGGGATCGCGGCAGCCGTCGACGTGTGCCACATCAATCATGCGGGTCGCAGGCAGGGTGGTATCCACCGGTGGCGGGACGGCGTTTGCGTCAGCGGTGGAGTTCGCCACCGCATTGGATGACGCCGACGCTGCGGGTGCTTGCCATGTGGGCTTGTTATTGGCCGCTGCCCATGCATCAAAACAAGCAAGGCGTGCCTGGTTGTCGCCCGACATCGCGGTGCATCGGCTCAGCGCGTTGTTGGCGTTGCCGGAGGTGCTGTTGCTGGGCGCAGGCTGCTGTGCCAGCGCCGCGCCCGCAGGGGCTAGGGCGGCGAGCACTATGGCGGCTACGCGGTGGCTGTAGGCCGAAGGCCTCATTGCCAGGCCGCCTGCTTGCGCAGCACAAAGGGTGCTGACTGCATGGTGGGGTTGGGGGTGGCGTTGTTCCATGTTCCTCTAATTTCCTTGCCGCAGCTGCCATCCACAACCCGGCCCGTCCAGGTTGCGCTGATGTTCGTTCCGTTGTTCGACTCTTCCAGGGTCAGATCGCCTTCATCCACGTCACCGCTGACCAGCGCCGTGGCGTCACCCCTTTGCACGGTGCCGCGCACGCTGTGTGCCAGTTCAGGGTGTGGTCCCAGCCGAAGGGTGGCGGTGGTGGGCGGTGTGCTGGCAGCCGCGCTGTCTTGCAGATGTGCTTGCCAGAGCCCCTGCAGATGCTGGTGCCCCATGTCCGCCGCCGCTGGGCACGCGCTGGTGGATTTTGATGTGTTTTGGCCGCTGGCATTTGTAGGATAAGTGCTGATCGCGGCTAAGGCGGCGGCCATCACCCAAACGATGGGGCTGGGCGTTGTGACGGGGGCGAAAGGGGCGAAGGGAGCGTGGCCTGCCATGATTCGGATGAAAGGTGAAGGTTGGTCGACGGCAAGGCCTGGGGCGTTGTGGCGTGCATCACGCCTGCGGTGCCGCGCTTGCGGCGAGCGCCTTGGCGGCAAACTCGGCGCGCAGGGCCTTGAGCTTTTCGCGCGGGTCCTCGCGTGCGGTGGTCTTGTCCAGGCCCATCTCGGCAATGAAGCGGCTCGGTTGCACGGCCACCATTTCACGGCCCTTCTTGCGTTTTTTGGTCCAGCTCACGGCCAGCGTGCGCTGGGCGCGGGTGATGCCCACGTACATCAAGCGGCGCTCTTCCTGCAGGCGCTGCAGCACGTCGTCGGTCACCTTTTGCTGGCGGCCTTCGTCGTCGTCCAGCTTGAAAGGCAGCATGCCTTCGGTCACACCCACCAGAATGACGTGCGGCCACTCCAGCCCCTTGCTTGCGTGCAACGTCGACAACGTCACCATGTCCTGGTCTTTTTCGCGCTCGGAAATGGTGGACAGCAGCGCAATGGTCTGCGACACCTCCAGCAGGCTCTTGGTTTCCTTGGCCACCACGGCGCCCGACGTGTCGTCGATTTGCCCGCCTGCGCGCTGGGCCATCCAGTCGCAGAACTCCATCACGTTGCTCCACCGGGCGGCGGCCACTTTCTCGCTGTCCTCGCCGTCGTACAGGTGCTGCTCGTAGCCGATCTCCTTGAGCCACTCGTTCAAAAACGTGCGAGCGTCTTCGGCACCATGCGTGCGGCGGGCGCTGTATTCCAGGTAATTGATGTATCTGCCAAACTCGTGCAGCCCATCCATGGCGCGTTTGGGCACAGCGGCGGGCAACATGCCGTTGAACAGCGCGCCAAACATGCTTTGTTTGTGCTGCGTCGCAAACGCGCCCAGCGATGCCAGCGTGGTGTGACCGATGCCGCGTTTGGGCGTGGTGATGGCGCGCAAGAACGCTGGGTCGTCGTCGTTGTTGATCCACAGGCGAAACCAGGCGCACAGATCCTTGATCTCGGCACGGTCGAAAAAGCTCGTGCCGCCCGACACCTTGTACGGAATGTTGGCCTTGCGCAGCGCCTTCTCAAACGGCTTGGCCTGGTGGTTGGCGCGGTACAGGATGGCAAAGCCCTTCCAGTCCGGCGGCGGGTTGCTGGCCGCGCGCAGGCTCTGAATGCGCGCCACAGCCCGGTCGGCCTCGTGTTCTTCGCTGTCGGCATCCACCACACGCACGGGCTCGCCTTCACCCAGTTCGCTGAACAGCGTCTTGGGGAATAGCTTGGGGTTGGGCCCGATCACATTGTTGGCCGCACGCAGAATGGCGCTGGTGGAGCGGTAGTTCTGCTCCAGCTTGATGACCTTGAGCGCTGGAAAGTCGATAGGCAGCTTCTTGAGGTTGTCCAGTGTGGCGCCGCGCCAGCCGTAGATAGATTGGTCATCGTCGCCCACGGCGGTGAAGTGGCCACGCTCACCTACCAGCAGTTTGAGCAGTTCGTACTGCGTGGCGTTGGTGTCCTGGTACTCATCCACCAGCACATGGCCCAGCAGCGCCTGCCACTTGGCGCGTACTTCCGGGAAGTCGCGCAACAGCCGCAGCGGCATGCCGATGAGGTCGTCAAAGTCCACGCTCTGGTAGGCCGCCAGGCGCTCCTCATAACGGGCCATCAGCGTGGCGATGATGCGTTCGTTGTCATCGGCTGCCTGGGCGAGGGCTTGCTCGGACGTCAGCCCCATGTTCTTCCACTTGCTGATGACCCACTGCCACTGGCGTGCCGTGGCCATGTCGGCGGTGCCCCCAGCGGCTTCCTTCAGGATGCCCGTAACGTCGTCCGCGTCCATGATGCTGAACTGGGGCTTGAGGCCCAGCACGGCGCCGTCTTCGCGCACCATGCGCACACCCAGTGCGTGAAAGGTGCACACCAGCACATCCTTGGCGCGTCGGCCGATCAGGCCCTTGGCGCGCTCGCGCATCTCGGACGCGGCCTTGTTCGTGAAGGTGATGGCCGCAATGCGCTTGGGATCCATCCCCTTTTCGATCATGTGGGCGATCTTCATGGTGATCACCCGCGTTTTGCCCGAACCCGCTCCGGCCAGTACCAGGCAGGCGCCGTCGGTGTAGTGAACAGCCTGGAGTTGGGCGAGATTGAGACCGGCAGACATGGGAAGTGAGGCAGGGGAGGGTGGAGGCTGCGCATGGCGCGAAGGCGCAGGGCAAGGGCTCCAAGGGAGGGGCGGATCATACCGTGGCTGCTTTTTAGAAACTGTCCACGGTCTCCCTGGGGTGGTGCAGCGAGATCGTGAACAGGTCCTTGGGGCGGCGTTGTCGTTTGGTTGGGTCAAAAAACGTCAACAAATGTCATGCAACCGGGGAATCGGGGTTAACCCGAGCAAAACTGGGTATATTCACATAAACTCACGGTTATTTTGTGAACTCATGGGTATTCTTTTGACCACCAACCTGAAAGGTGCACTGGCTTTTGGCCTGCTGGCCCCTGCGCTGCGCACGCGATTTTTGGAGCTGTTCGGTGTCGCTTCGCGCAAGTCGGTTTTTGCCTGGCAAGAGTCCGAACTGCCCGAAGCCCAGGTCGCTGTATTGGATGGTTCATCCGACCTGATGCGTCTGCAGCCCTTGCCACCCTGCGTGATCTGGGTGGGCCGTGACCATTCCCCAGCCGCCCCGCGCAGTGCCTGGGTGGGCCGCCTGGCCCCTGATTACACACTTTCGGATCTGATCGATATCCTGGATCGTGCGGCCGTATTCCTGCTCGACTGGAAAGCGCGTCAGCCCGCCCCTGCGCCCGTTTTGGTCGGCAAGGCGGATGGCGAGGTCGCAGGCGCCGCGAGCCGATCCAGCAGCGCGCATGCCCCGGGTGCCTCCGACTCCGTGGCGCCTGCTGTTCCTGTCAAGGCCACGATGGCCGCTGCTGCACAAGGCACCCGCTACCGTCTGGCTTCCTGGGTGTTTCTGGGCGCTCCCTTCGATGGTTCAGGGTGTATCAGCGCATTGGCGCTATTGGCCCGGCAGCCCGTGACCGCTTCGCAGTTGCAAGTGCACAGCGGCCTCACGGCCATGGATGTTCGGGCGCTGCTTCAAGAGCTGGCCCATCGCAAGGTGCTGCAAGTGATTGCGTCGCCTGCCAAAGCGGCCCCGTTGGTGGCCCCCACGGCCCGTCCGACCGCGCCACCAGGTTTTGTGCAGCGCCTGTCGCACTGGCTCAAGGGAGCCAGCCGCCCATGAACCATTTGTTGATGGACATTGAAAGCCCGGCTGCCATGGCGGGTCGACCCGGCATTCCCCGGATATCGTTCATGGGGCCCATGGGCGTTGGCAAGACCACTGCGATCCGCGCGCTGTGCGGCGACGACATGGTCTCGTCTGACGTCCCCAACCTCGACCGCGCGGCGCATGCCAAAGCGTTCACGACGGTTGGCGCCGAATTCGGTGAGATTGATCTTGGCGGGGGCGAGCGTGTGCAGGTGTGTGGATGCCCTGGGCAGGACCGCTTTGATTTCCTTCGGCAATGGGTGCTTTCCGTGTCGGTGGGGGTGTTCGTGATGGTGGATGTCCATGCTGCCGATGCCGTGGCTGCCACCGGGGCCCTGTTGTCGGAAGTCGCCGCAGTGGAGCATCCTCCCCTCGCGCTGGTGTTGAGCGCCCGCCCCGCGTCACCCGCGCAGATGCAAGCATTCGCCACCGGTTTGCAAGCCGCGGGCCACGGTGTCGTGCCGGTTTTGCCGGTGGATGTGCGCCAACGGGCGCAAGTGCTGCAGGCGCTTGGCGTGTTGGTCTCCATGCTGTCGTTGGGCACTGAAAACGTATGACGAACCCCTCCAATCCTCTGGTTTCCACCGATTTTGTCCAATTGGGGCAGCAGGCGTTGCAGCGGTACGCAGCCCCCGTGGATGGCTTGCAATTGGCGCTATTGGCCACCCCCGACGGTTTTGAAATTGCATGCCTGCGCAACCGCAGCGAATTGCAGACCAACCGCCTGTCTGCCATGGCGAGCTCGCTCATGGCCATGGCGCGCGCAGTGGGCCGGGAGATCCAGAGCCCCAGCTGCAAGCGTTTGACCTTCGAGGCCGAGGGCAGCACGGTGATCTTTCAGTCGGTGGAGGGCCCGGTGCCCTGCATCCTGTGTCTGGTGCTGGGGCCCAACGCGGTTCTCGGTCGTGCCTTGTGGGCGGCCGGCGAGGTGGCGCAAGCCATGGCGCGCCGCTGATTTTTTTGTGTGTTTTCAAAACCCGGCGTGGGCATTCATTGGCCGCTGCACGCCTCCTTTTTTTTGGCCAGTGTGAACAAACCCCATAGGAATCGAAATGGCAAATATCAATGAATCCCTGAGCCAGCTGCTTGGCGTGGACGGCGCTCTGTGCGCTGCGGTGGTCGACAGCACCAGCGGAATGCTGCTGGGCAGCGCGGGCTCGGGTGTGGACATGGAGCTGGCTGCAGCAGGTAACACCGAAGTCGTGCGCGCCAAAAACAAGACCATCCAGGCGCTCGGCTTGGATGACACCGTCGATGACATCCTCATCACGCTGAGCAAGCAGTACCACATCATCCGCCCCTTGGCCGCCCATGAAGGCATCTTCATTTACCTGGTGCTCGACAAGGCCCGCTCCAACCTCGCACTTGCCCGTCGCAAGGTTCTGGACGTCGAAAAGCAGATCGAATTCTGACGTTTGCAGGCGGTGGTGGGGCCGCGCACTGCGGGAAACCTCGCTATCGGGCGGTTGTTGACACTTTGATACTTTGAGGTCTCAACGACACTTTCCGGAAAAGGGCTGCCCCGTGATGCGCCTGCCTGCACAGACCCCCCTTTTTGATCCGCTTGATCTTTCGGCTGTGTGTTCGACTGCGGGCTCGCCTGTGGTGTTGCCCGCGTTTGCGACGCTGACGGTGCGTTGGGCTCCTTGGGCCCGATGGGGGCTGCCCAAGGTGATGGCCATCGCGTTGCTCGTGCTGGTGGGCGCAGTGCAGGCACAGGCGGCAGGAGCGGCAGGGGCCGCACCCGTGCGCATTGGTGTGGTGGGTCCATTCACAGGCGCATCGGCCGACTTTGGTGTGCCCATGCTCAATGGCATCAAGCTGGCCGTGGATGAGATCAACGCCGTGGGTGGCTACCTGGGGCGGCCGCTGGAGCTGGTGGTCAAGGACGACACGGCCGACCCCGAGCAGGGGCGCAAGGTGTCGCAAGAGTTGATCAATGAAAAAGTGGTGGCCACCATCGGGTTTTGCAACACGGGTGTGGCGCTCAAGTCCATCGACCTTTTTCAAGAGGCCAGCAGCCCACTCATCGTGCCGTGCGCAACGGGCACCGCAGTGACGGCCAAGTACCCATCGCCACAGAGTTATATCTTTCGGGTGCAGGGGCGTGACGCATTGCAGGCCCCCTTCATGGTCGAGGACATTGTCAAGCGCGGCTGGGACAAGGTCGCCATCTTTGCCGATACCACGGGCTATGGCGAAGGCGGGTACGCCGATGTCGTGGCCGCTTTGGCCGCGAAGAACCTCAAGCCCGTGCATGTGTCGCGGTTTGCGTTGGGCGTGAAAGACCTTTCGGCAGAACTCACGGCCGCCCGCAACTCCGGCGCCAACGTGATCTTCAGCTACACCGTGGGCCAGGAAAACGCCGTGATCGCCAATGGCAAGAAGGCTTTGAACTGGAAGGTGCCCCAGGTGGGGCCCTGGACACTGTCGTTCCCCTTCTTCCTGGAAGGTGCCAAAGACGCGGCCGAAGGCGCGCTCATGGTGCAGACCTTTGTGGCCGAGCCGAGCAACGAGCGCCGCGCGGCGTTCCTGTCGAGCTACACCCGCAAATACCATGGCAAGGTGGCGGTGCCCATGGCCGCCGTCAACGCGTATGACGCCACCTATCTGTTGATGTATTCGTTCCTTGGCATTCGCGACGGCAACCTGAATGGTGCGGCCATCAAGGCGTCGCTGGAGGGCAAGATGAAAACCTACTACGGCGTCGTGGCCACTTACGACAAACCCTTCAGCGCGCAGGACAAGGAAGCCATCACCAACAACATGCTGGTCATCGGCTTGGTCAGGAACGGCTCTATCACCTTTGCCTCGCCGGACGACGCCAAGCGCAACCTCATCATTCAGCGCAAGCAGTGAGGGCCGTCACGCCCTTCATGGGCCAAAGCGCGAGCGCCGGTGATGGCATGAGGTTTTGCGTTTTTGTTCGCGTGTGTGTCGGTGCTGCTCGTCATCGGCGAGCCCTCCCGCCTGGATTTGTGCGGGCTGCCAGTGCGCGCTTTGCGCTATGGGGCGCGCGGCGCCACGGACAATAGCGGCCGTGCTCTCTGTCCTGCTCATCACCTTTCCTTTCTTCGCGCTGGTGCTGTGCGGCTACCTGGCCGCCCGGCGCGGGGTGTTGCCCCAGCCCGCCATACCAGGTCTGAATGCCTTCGTGCTGTACTTTGCACTACCGTGCATGCTGTACCGCTTTGGCGCCACCACGCCCATTGGGCAGCTGCTCGACCCTGCCGTGGCGGGGGTGTACGGGCTTTGTGCGTTGGTCATGGTGGGCGGCACGGTGGCGCTCACGCGCAGCACGCGCATCGGCTGGAACGATGCGGCATTTGGTGCGCTGGTGGCCGCTTTCCCCAACACCGGGTTCATGGGGGTGCCGCTTCTGGTGGCGCTGCTGGGGGCGCAAAGTGCGGGGCCGGCCATCGTGACCATTGTGGTGGACATGGTCGTTACCAGCTCGTTGTGTATTGCGCTGTCGCGGCTCGATGGCGCCGGCACCCATGGGGTGGGCGTGGCGCTACGCAACGCCTTCAAAGGCATGGCCACCAACCCCATGCCGTGGTCGATTGCCCTGGGGGCGCTGGCGTCCGCTTTCCAGTTCCAGTTGCCCGGCCCTGTGGACAAGACCGTGGCCATGTTGGCCGATGCGGCTTCGCCCGTGGCGCTGTTCACCATTGGTGCTGTGTTGGCCCGTGCGCAGATGAACCAGCACGAGCAGATGCCTGCGCGCGACTATGTGCCCGTGGCGCTGGCCAAGCTGCTGGTGCATCCGCTGCTGGTGTGGGGCGTGGGCTCGGCCGCGAGGGCACTGGGCGCACCGCTCACGCCGTTTGCGCTCACGGTGCTGGTGCTGCTGGCCGCGCTGCCAAGTGCGAGCAATGTCTCGCTGCTGGCGGAGCGGTTTGGCGCCAACAATGGCCGTGTGGCCCGCATCATCCTTGTGTCCACAGCGTTGGCCTTTTTGAGTTTTTCCGCCGCGGTGGCGTTGCTGACGTAATGGGCGCCGCAAGCATTGGGGCTGGCGCCGCCTCCGGCGCGCGGCTGCGTGGATGCCGGTTGCACCCCGCCGGTCAGTGCACTGCCCGGGAGTCTGTTGAACCCTGAGTGGGGCTTTGGGGCCTGCAGACGAAATAGCCCGGCCAGGCATGTATGGGCGCCGGAAGTGCTGCTGGCGATGCGGGGATTGCCGTCAGGAGCATCGCTTGGCGTCGAATGGGTTGGCGACTTGGTGTGATCGGCGAGCACGCCGCCTGCATCACGCGTGACGGTGGCGGCGGGCCCTTGGCTGCGTGAGAACGGCGGCAAGTTGCTTGAAGGTCCGCAGAGACTTCTTTGTAAGTTCTGGTGCAAATGTGGTGGAGCGGGCAAGTCACTTCATCGACACGAAATGTCAAAAATGATAGCTGCTGGCGCTTATTGAATAAGCGCTCGAGGTCATTTTGTTGTGATTTTCTTCGGCAGCCCCTCGGGTTGTTGCGAGATGTCACAATGGCGTAATTTTGCTGTGATATATGCATCGCCCTTTGTATTGATGGCTTCGAAGCCTGGTGCGGCATGTTTTTTGCGTCGGCGATGGGCGGCGGCCGACGGCCGCCCGAATTGAAAACAATAGGAGTTTTGAATGCAAAAGAAAACCTGGCTTTGGGTGTTGACACCCGTGGCCCTGTCGGTGGCCCTGTACGGATGCGGTAGCGGATCGGATTCGGATCTGGCCGTCGACGACAGCGCCCAGAGCTGTTCTGTGGTTTCCAATTCCGGCTCTGCCGTGGTTGTGGGCTCGGGTGTCGCTGGCGACCCCGCCGCCCCCGAAGCGGCATCGGGCTACCGCCTGGGCTACAAGGCCAAGCAGTCGAGCAAATACATGGTGGTCGCCAACACACCGCTGGCCACCAAGGCCGGGTGTGACGTGCTCAAGGCTGGCGGCACCGCCGTTGACGCGGCCGTGGCCGTGCAGGCCGTTCTGGGTCTGGTGGAGCCGCAGTCGAGCACCATCGCTGGCAGCGCGTTCATGATGTACTACGACGCAGCGAGCAAAAAAGTGGTGGCCTACGATGGGCGTGAGGCCGCTCCTGCCGCCGCCAATGGCTACTACCTGGTGCGCCAGAACCAGGCGGATGCCGGTTCTGCAGCGCCAGTGCCCAGCGCCCGCCGCAGTGGCCGCTCCATCGGTGTCCCCGGTGTGATGCGCATGTTGGACATGGCCCACAAAGAACACGGCAAGCTCGAGTGGAACCAGCTGTTTGACGAGGGCGTGAACCTCGCCACCAACGGCTACAAGATCCCGACCCGCATGGGCGACGCGATCAAGGGCAGCGCATCGAGCCTGGCGCTGGACGCCAACGCCGTGGCCGCGTACTTCAATGCCGATGGCACACCCAAGGCAGCGGGCACGGTCACCACGAACGTTCCCTACGCCAACTCGTTGCGCGCCATCGCCACCGGCGGTGCCGAGGCCATGTACAGCGGTGCGATGGCAAAGGCCATCGTCGCGAAGGCTGCGCAAACGGTGGGTGACGACAGCGCCAAGACGCCGATCACCCCCAGCCTGATGACGGAAGCCGACCTCAAGAGCTACCAGGCCAAGAAGCGCGAGCCGGTGTGCACCACCTACCGCAGCAGCTACTACATCTGCACGATGTCGCCCCCGTCCTCCGGTGGTATCGCCATTGCGCAGGCGCTCGGCATCCTGGAGAACTTCGACCTCGCCAAATACGGCCCCACCAACCCCACCAACGAAGGCGGTGTGCCCAGCGTGATGGGCGTGCATCTGGTGTCCGAAGCCGAACGTCTGGCCTACGCGGACCGTGACAAGTACGTGGCCGACACGGACTTCATCCCGCTGCCTGGCAAGGGCGTGTCGACCATGCTGGACAAGGCTTACCTCAAGCAACGTGCTGCAATGATCAGCCCCGATGGCAAGTCGATGGGCGTGACCACGGCCGGCAATCTCGGCGATGTCCCACTGGGCGTGGACAAGACGGTTGAAAAGGGCACTACGCACTTCTCGATCGTTGATGCCTACGGCAACGTGGTGTCGATGACCTCGACGGTCGAATCCAGCATGGGTTCGTACCACATGGTGGGCGGTTTCTTGCTGACCAACCAGCTGACCGACTTCTCGGCCCAGCCTGCAGACACCGCTGGCGTGCCGATCGCCAATCGTGTGGCACCCGGCAAACGCCCCCGCAGCACCATGGCGCCCACGCTGGTGTTCAAGGGCACCCAGCCTGGCGACTTCGTGATGGCCACCGGCTCGCCCGGCGGCGGCACCATCATCCAGTATGTGCTCAAGACGGTGGTGGGTGCGCTGGACTGGGGTCTGGACGCGCAGCAAGCCACTTCGCTGGTGAACTTTGGCGCGACCAACAGCGCCACCACCAACGTGGACGGCGCCAACACGGCGCTGGATTTGACGGGCCTGATCTCGGGCTTGCAAGCCAAGGGCCACACCGTCTCCAACGGTGCGCAGTCCAGTGGTGTGTCCACCATCATGCGGGTCAACCGCAATGGCCAAACCAAGCTCGAAGGCGGGGTGGATCCACGCCGTGAAGGCATTGTGCTGGGGGATGGCGCGCTTTGAGCGCCTGTCTGCCTGTTTAAGAACCTGAACACGTTCTAACCCCAGAATGGGCGGCTGCCGATGCACGGCAGCCGCCCTTTTTTGCGTGTGACACGCCGAACCCGGCGGGCTCTGAGAAGCTGTTCCAAGTAGGTCGCTTGCGCCCCCGTCTCCACCGCCTTCACCGCCTTCACCGCCTTCACCCCAACCATCGCCCCACCATTGCCACGCCTTCACGAGGACACACGGTTTTCGCGGATTTCACGGTTTTCGATGGATTTGTTTATTTTGATAGCTACTGGCGCTTGATGCATAAGCGCTGGAGGCCAAAAACATCCTCAACTCTCAGGGCCGGTATCGGTATGCGGCCACTGATTGGACCTGCATCTGCAGTTGCCCAAACGGCGTGAACAGCCGTGCGCTCTTCGGTGACGACTGGCCGATGCCGATGCCGATGCCGATGTTGGCCACCGCAAATTTCAGCGCCGCGCCCGTTGCCGTCCGTGCGCTTTCGTGCGCCTGAGTGCGCGCATCGCTTTGGGGCGTGAGCTTGGCCGCGTTGCCCACGAGGGGCGACTGCATCTGGCGCAGCTGCGGGTTTCTACCCGGAAATGCGCCATGCGCTCAAAATGCGGCGTTTTTCAGCCTCGCAGGGGCTGCCGGGGAGGCCGGCGAAGGCGGAAGTCTTGCGACAATCGACGCCCATGACCCTTCCTGCTGACTTTGCCCCTGCCGCGCCGCTGGCCGCTCTGCCCCGGCCCGCGCTTCGTCTGAGTTGCGTGGTGCCCGCGCACAACGAGGAGGCCAATCTGGAGCGTTTTGTGCATGCCCTTGCGCAAGCGGCTCGGGCACTGACGGCAGACTTTGAAATCATCGTCGTCAACGATGGAAGCCGCGATGCCACGCACGAGGTGGCCATGTCTTTGCTGTCACAAGGCTTGCCATTGCGCTACCTGGCCCTGTCGCGCAACTTTGGCAAGGAGGCGGCTTTGTCGGCGGGCATTGACCACGCGCGTGGCAACGCGGTGCTGCTGATCGATGCCGATTTTCAGCATCCGTTGGAGTTGGTGCCCGAGATGCACCAGTTGTGGTGCGTCGGTTACGACATGGTCTATGGCGCCATCGTTGATCGGGGGGCAGAAAGCGGTGCCAAGCGTGTGGGCGCGGGGCTGTTTTATCGGCTGCTCAATACCAGCAGCCATGTGAAGGTGCCGCCCAACGCCGGTGATTTTCGGTGGCTGGACCGCAAGGTGGTCGATGCATTGCAGGCCCTGCCCGAGCGCAATCGCTTTATGAAGGGCCTGTACGCCTGGGTCGGATTCAAGACCGCCGCGCTGCCCTTTGTGCCGCGGGACAGGGCGGGCGGGGAGTCCAGCTTCAACCTGCGGCGCCTCGGTTCGCTGGCGCTGCTGGGGCTGACCTCGTTCACGACCTTGCCACTGCGCGTGTGGAGCGTGGTCGGATCGGCGGTGGCACTGCTGGCCCTGGGCTATGGCGTCTGGATTCTGCTCGAGACGTTGTTGTTTGGCGCCACGTTGGCCGGCTGGCCCACGCTGGCAGTGGGCATCATGCTGTTTTCTGGCGTCCAGCTGATGTCGATTGGGATCCTGGGCGAATACATCGGTCGCATCTACGACGAGGTCAAGCAACGCCCCACCTACCTGGTGGCGCGCGATGAAGACGGCAGCCATTGGAAGGGGGGCCCTCCATGAGCGTTCTGACACAAGGCCTGCAGCGGCTGCATCAACTGCCGCAAGGGTTGCTTTTTGTGCTGGTGGGCGGGGCGGCTGCGGCCACCCACCTGCTCACGGTCGGGCTGCTGGTGCACCTTGCCGACATGGCGCCCCTGGTGGCCAATGGCCTGGCCTTTTTGGTGGCGTTTGTGGTCAGCTACAACGGCCACGCGTTGCTGACCTTTGCCCAGGCGCAGGCGCGCGGCTGGGCGGTGGTGGCGCGTTATTTTGCGGTGGCCGGTTTGTCGTTTATGGTCAATGAGCTGCTGTACGCCGCCGCTCTGCGCTGGTTGGGCTGGAACTATCTGGTCAGCCTGCTGGTGGTGCTGCTTGTGGTGGCGGTGGGCACTTTTATTCTGAGCAAAACCTGGGCCTTCAAGGCGCCCCGCAAGGCATGAGCGCGCCGCTGCCAACGCGCTCACTGCTCTTGTGTGCCGACGACTACGCGCTGCATCCGTTGGTGGACGATGCCGTGCAGCTGCTGGCGCGCGCCGGGCGCTTGTCAGCCACCAGTTGCATGACAACGGCGCCTCGCTGGCGCGAGGCAGCACTCGCCCTGGAGCCGCTGCGCCCCCGGCTGTCGGTGGGGCTGCACTTCAACATGACCGAGGGGCATGGCGGCGCTTATGCC